>Ga0129299_1000715_pt1 | contig 21680 bp, 23 predicted proteins | sample ConPoolayeCmetaG_FD_94477 | JGI IMG/M metagenome (GOLD analysis project Ga0129299, IMG submission 94477) | Hot spring microbial mat communities from California, USA to study Microbial Dark Matter (Phase II) - Cone Pool mat layer C metaG ...
CGTACACCCGGCTCCAGATATTGCCCGTTGACCCATGTTCCATTGGTACTGCCCAGATCACTCAGATACAGGCCCTCTGGCGCAGGCACTAATTCAGCATGGCGGCGCGAGACACCATGTTCGGCAGTCAGATAGGGTGTCAGATCGAGGTCAGGGCGGCGTGTGCCCTCCGGGTCAGCCCGCCCAATGACCACTTGCTGGCGCACATCCAGGCCAATAGTGGCAGGAGGTTCAGCAGTCTGGAAGATTACCCGCCAAGGCGGCGGCTGGGCTGTTCGCGGGATCAGGCGTACCTGTGCCGTCTCATCCCCCGGTCGGGGCGGCGGTTCGGGCCGCCGGTCCAGCCTGCCGCCTCCCGCTTTTTGCAGGACGGTGGCAGGCGGACGATGCGTAACACCTGCGCCCTGCCCGCCCTGCACACCTTCTTCCAAGCCGGGCAAGGGGGAGAGGGGGCGTGTTACAGGCTTCTGCCTGTGTGTCAGTTCAGATGGATTCTGTGAATCAGGCGGCTCACTCATACAACGCTATTTTTGAACTGGCGGTGTAAAAAACCTACGGCTTCTTGTCTTCTTCCTTTTCGGCTTCAGCAGGCTTCTGGCCGCGCATCAGGAACATGTAGCCCACAAACAGACCGATCCCCAGCATGCCCAGTGTCCCTGCGCCGCTCCAACCGGGGCTAAAGGCGGGCACAAGGATCAGAGCCGCCACACCAAAGAAGATCAGCGGGCCAAAGAAGCGTACCTGTTGCTTGTGCAACAACGTATGGAGTAACACAACGCCTGCCACCATCCCGACTCCCAGCGCCCCAATGGGGCGCAACAGGTAGCCGGCCAACTCCAGCAACGGATAGATCACGCTCCGCAGGGCCTCAGTCAGGGTAATCATGGTATCCTCCAAGGGTAGTGATTCCCAGTTTCAATACCGCTACTTTACCCCAAAGCCTACAGAAAGGGAAATCACCAGCCGATTGCGCACCCATCCGCACGCGGGTCGCTTCCGCCGCACAGCACCCCGCTGTCCGGGTCGCGGGTGATGATCTGCCCCCGGCCAAACAAGGCCCGCTCATGCCCGCTGACCACCCGCACCGGATGCCCCATTGCCGACAGACGCGAGACGACCTCAGCCGGGATGCCCTCTTCGAGTGCCACCGCCCCACCGGCGGTGCCATCCTCAATGCACACACGCGGGCGGTCGAGTACGGCCTGCGGGTCCAGCCTGTCATTCACCATACCGACAATGACCTGTACATGCCCCTGCGGCTGCATAAAGCCGCCCATCACGCCCAAGCTGGCATACAGCGAGCCGTCTGCCTCACGCACCGCCATCGCAGGGATAATGGTATGGTAAGGCCGTTTGCGGGGCATCAGCGCGTTTGGGTGTTGCGGGTCAAGCGAGAAATTATGGCCTCGATTCTGAAGCGAGAAGCCTGTCCCCTCCGGCACAATGCCCGTCCCAAAGCCCATATAGTTGCTGTTGATAAACGAACAAGCGTTACCCTGCCCATCTACCACGCTGAAATAGACCGTATCAGTCCCCGCCGGCGGTATCCCATGCCCCTGATCGAGAGTAGCACGCTGACGGTCAATCAGGGCGGCCCGCTGTACTGCATAGGCAGGGCTGAGCAGTTCACCCAGCGGGGCGGGGTTAAAGGCCGGATCGGCCACATAGTGACGCGCGTCAGCAAAGGCCAGCCGCAGTGACTCGATGATCAGGTGCAGGCGCTCCGCCGAAAGTGCCTCTCCGGGCAGGTCAAAGCTGGAGAGGATATTAAGCGCTATCAGCGCCACAAGGCCTTGCCCGTTAGGCGGGCACTCATAGACCCTCATTCCCTGATAGACCGTACTGATCGGCTCTTCCCACGTTGAGGTATGGGCCGCGAGGTCCTCCTCCGTCATGACACCGCCAGCCGCCTGTACCGCCCGTGCGATCCGAGCACCAATCTCCCCCTGATAGAATGCTTCCTTGCCGCCCTCTGCAATGATCCGCAGTGTCCGCGCCAACGCTGGATTGCGGAAAACCTCACCGGCACGCGGCCCCCGCCCGTCAAGTGTCAGAGCACGCCCGCCGGGCGCGCTGGCAAGCTGTCTCCTCGCTCCCCGCTCCCAGTAGTAGGCTGTCAGCGGCGCCACGGGAAATCCTTCTTCGGCCAGCCGAACAGCCGGAGCAAGGATGTTCGACAATTCAAGTGTGCCGTGCCGTTCGATCAGATCACACCAGCCCGCGCAAGCCCCAGGCACGGTGACGGTATGGACATGGAAGGGCGGCAATTCTGCGCCGAAGCCCTGCTCCCGCAACAGGTCGAGCGTCAGGGCGGCAGGAGCACGCCCCGATCCATTCAGGGCAGTGACCTTGCCGGTACTGCTGTCGTAGAACAGCGCAAAACAATCCCCTCCTAGACCTGTGCTGGTCGGTTCAGTGACATTCAGCGCCGCCGCCACCGCAACAGCGGCATCAGCGGCATTGCCCCCCTGCATCAAGATTTCCACCCCTGCCATAGTAGCAAGCGGCTGACTGGATGCCACCATCCCATGAGAGGCATACACCGGCGAGCGCCGGGAGGCAAAGGAGAGACTTTCTTCTACCACACGCTTTGCTCCAAGTGCGGAGTCATGAGAGATAAGGCTACATCTTCAGGCCCGGCACCGTGTTGACCAGAATCAGCGCCATCGCCCCAGCCATATTCCAGACCATATGCGCTATCAGGCTGGGCCGCATTGAGCCGCTGACCGCACGTAAAGCAGTCAGATAAGTGGAGAGGATCACGATCTGGACAATCGCCGCAAACGTAGCAAACCCCGCCAGCAGATGTGCCCCTCCAAACAGCAGGCTGACAACCACGAAGGGCACAACATGCCGCCTCCAGCGGGGTTCACCTTCACGGGGGGAGCGCAACAGGGCATTGTACAACGCCCCGCGGAAGACCAACTCCTCAGCCAACGGGACAATCGTACTGACCACCAAACCAGAGACGATCTGAAGGCCGGTTGTACTGAAGAGCTGTATCTGGACATCTACCTCTGTAGGGCCGCTTGTCAAGCTTACCCCGATCACCACCACCAGCAGGAAAGGCAGTGTGATCAGCGGGACCATCCATGTCTTGATCCAGCGGGGTTTGTTCCACCCCAGCCAGTCCGCCAGGCTGAAGTGTGTGGCTGGTGCAAACAGACGCCATATCCAGGGCCACGCCCACGCTACCACGATGGTCACTACTGCCGCAACTGATGCCGACCCAATGGTAATCCAGAGCGCCTCCTCCGAGTCGATGAACCGCTCCAACGCGCGTGCCAAGTCAGCCTCCGTATTGAGCGGCCCATAAGACATCAGTGCCACAATCACCGGCGGAATAGCCGCCACGATCTGCAAAGGCAGGTACGTGCTGAATAACGTCACCGCCAAAAGCCAGCGCCCCAACGCAGGCGGACTCGGCGCCGGCACAGCCGATGCCTCAGGTTCTGACGGAAACTCTGGCGAGGATGCCAGACTACCCAAACTTTCTTGCATAGACTTGCTACCTTGCCTGTTCTACAACTTGGTCTGCCAGCAACGCTGGCTATAACTTCAGGTCAGCCTTAAGCATTCTTAGTTGGAAGATAGCTCGCTCCACACGCCCTACATGACGCGGATTATTCAACCAGCGCGACGCGCCCGAAGGATGCGGCAGTGGGACAATGTACCGCCCTTCGGAATCTACCACTAAGTCGCCGACAATGTCCTCCAGCCTGCTCTCCGGCGGGAAGAACAGGCGGGCCGCCAGACTGCCCACCGGCACAATGACCTCTGGCCGGACGAGAGCCAGCTCTCCCTCCAGCCACGAGCGGCATAGCTTTTGCTCAGCGACAGACGGCACGCGGTCGCCCTCTCCCGACCCACGCCTGCCGGGAAAGCATTTGGTCACACTAGTCATGTAGCAGGCGGCGCGGAAGGTCTTTTCATCCCAGCCTGCCCGTTCCAGCCAGCGGAACAACCGCCGTCCAGCATCCCCGCCAAACGGCCTGCCCAGCTCAGCTTCAACCACGCCGGGCGCCTGCCCGATCACCATCAGGCGTGCCGACTGCGAGCCGGAAAAGATCGGCTGGGACTCGATGCGGTAACCAGCCTCGGCACACCGCCGGCACTGACGAAGATCAGCATGGAGGGCGTCTAGGTCGGTATATTCAACCATGATTGGAGTGTACCCCTGCACGCAGGCAGAGGTCAAGGTGGCTGGAACAGGAAACTCTCATCCCTTGGCGACACCTCATAGTATGATCCCATCAATGCCTTGATGTTCCTCTTCCTCACACTGCGCTATAATCTCTCTTAACCGAGTACGCTTTCCTAAGTATGAAGTTCGTGGGAGAGATTAGCACCATGCAAGAGAAATTCCTCACCCTTCAGCAACATGGACAGAGCCTGTGGTATGACAACATCGCCCGTGATTTGCTCGACTCAGGTGAGATACAGAAGCTGGTAGAGGACGGCATTCTAGGGATGACCTCCAACCCCAGCATCTTCAAACAGGCCATTGCCGGCAGTGCCACTTACGACGCTGATCTGCGCACCCTCGCCCTTCAGGGCAAAAGCGCTAAAGAAATCTACGAGGCGTTGGCCGTCTCAGACATCCAGCGGGCCGCCGACATCCTGCGCCCAGTCTATGAGCGGACAAACAAACTGGACGGCTATGTCAGCCTGGAGGTTTCCCCTCTGCTGGCTCATGATACGCACGGGACAATCGAAGAAGCCCAGCGTCTGTTTGAGTGGGTTGACCGCCCCAACGTGATGATCAAGATACCGGCCACGCCAGAGGGATTACCCGCCATTGAGGCCTGCTTGGCCGCCGGCCTGAACATCAACGTCACGCTGATCTTCAGCCTGAAGATGTACGGGCGCGTCATGGAAGCCTTCATGGCAGGGCTGGAGCGGCGCGAGCAGGCTGGCCAGCCATTAGAGGGAATCGCCTCAGTGGCATCGTTCTTCGTCAGCCGCCTTGACACGCTGGTAGACAAAATCCTTGAACAGCGCATCGCCGCCTCAAATGACCCGGCAGAGCAGGCTCATCTGCGCGGACTGCTAGGCAAGGCCGCTATTGCCAATACCAAGCTGGCCTACGAACTGTTCAAGAACACCTTCGGCTCACAGCGTTTTGAAAGGCTGAAAGCCAAAGGAGCGCAGATACAGCGCCCGCTATGGGCCAGCACCAGCACCAAGAATCCGGCCTACCGCGATGTGATCTACGTTGAGGAATTGATCGGGCCGCACACAGTTAACACAGCGCCGCCCCATACCATCGCCGCCTTCGCCGATCACGGCATCGTAGCCGACACGCTGGAGAAAGACATCGAAGGGGCGCGGCAGGTGATGAAGGACCTGGCCGCTATCGGCATTGACATTGACGCCGCTACCGATCAATTGTTGCGCGAGGGGGTCAAGGCCTTCGCCGACTCATTCGAGGCACTGCTGGCCGCGATTGAGGCCAAGCGTCAGGAATTCGTCACCCAGACAGTCTGAGAGGCTGTCCATCTGATGATTTGCCATTGGCGGGGCATGAGCATAAACTCATGCCCCGCTTCCGATTCTGGGCAACGTCACCAACACAACCTGCAACTGGCTGTCGGATGTCCAGATTTGATGCATAATGCCGCCGGGCAGGAGGCATACATCACCGGGTTTAAGATCGGCGATGTGCCCTCCAGAGCGTATCCGCCCCTCACCAGAGAGGGTCACCAGCATGACATCCGCCGGCACCTCGCGCTTGCCGGTATCACCGCGCCTGTCGAGCTGAAGCAGCATGGCCGTCATGCGGTCGCCGCGCCGGATTGGGACAAACATCGCATTGGCGCCGCCTTCCAGCGGCACGGCACTGCCAGGATCAAAGCGGAACAGTTCCACGAGCGCAAACCTCCTCAGTTAAAGCAAGCCTTCGGACCCTGAGTTTGAAATTCGCGGCACTCGCTAGGCTATGCTCCGAAGCCAAACAGGCCGGCTCTGACCACCACAAAAGCCAGCACATAGAGGAGCATAAAGACCAGTGTGGCAAGGTTAACGCGCCACCCGACCCGCGCCTTCCGTTTCGCATCAGGGGAGCCGGAATAGCGCTTGAAATCACTGCGGGCGGCATAGGCCAAGAACGCCCCGATGCCGCCGCTGACCAGCGCAAACCAGATGATCACCTGCTGAAGCGTCGCAAAGAAAGTGGTATGGATAAACCCCAACGCGAAGGTCAACAGCAGAATGAAGGCCGACACAAAAGCCAGAATGTAACTCATATCCGCAAAAGCGGTCGGGTCAGGCCGATTAGACATTGTTGTTTCCTCGTTATTCTCGTTCTACGCGGCTTCACCGCCTGCCATTTCACGGTAAGCAGACTGAGCCAGCAGGGCATCCTCTTCCAGATTGGGGCTTTCAAACAACATGACTCCCCCTACCCCAAAATCCACACAGGCCTGCAAAAACTGACGCCATGCCAGATCGGACTCTTCCAGAATCAGGTGGTTTTTCTCCCCTTTAGGGCCATATTCAATACCCGACAGGTGGAAGTGCAGGTTACTCAAGCTGGCTTCACCCAGCTCACGCCGGATGAGTCCGAACATCTCAGCGAACTCATCGTAGCTGTTCAAAGACCCATCCCCCCGGCGGGCGTGCAGATGGGCGATGTCAATGCAGGGAGCGACGCCCTCTACTTCCCGGCTGAGCCTTAGCACTTCTTCCAGTGTGCCAAACATGGCGCTCTTGCCCGTCGTCTCCGGGCACAGCGTGACCGTTACTCCCTCGCTGTGCAGGCTGTTCTGAAGCTCGATCAGTTTCTGCTTGATCCGCTCATAGACCTGCTCAGGCGGCTGACCATGATACGAGCCGGGATGAAAAACAATCTCGGTTGCCCCTGCCAGATACCCTTTGCGGGCGGCGGTCAGCAAACGCTCATCGCTTTTTGCCATCAGATCAGAGGTTTGGCTGTTGAGGTTAATGTAGTACGGTGCGTGGACGCTCAGCCGTATATCGTGTTCACGGGCGGCGGCCTGCATTTGCAGGCACGACTCATCCTTCGCCTGAACGCTGTGCACCCATGCGATCTCCAGCGCATCAAGCCCGATCTGACGGGCGTAGGCGATGGCGGCAGGTGTACCAGTTTGAGGTGAGCCTTTGGGTGCGCCTACTGTCCCAAAGCGCAGTTTCATAACCAGAACGTCCTTCCGCTAGAGCCTGACTGCTAGGGGGCATTATAGCATGAACCCTAAGAGGCAAGAATAAGAAGAAATACCCATCTCCATTGCAGGCTGGCGGAAAGGTAACCCATCTTTTGTCAGAGGTAAGTATAGTGAGGACACTGATACAAGGGGAATCAAACACCGTTGCGGGCAAGAGGAGTTGTTCCGTGCCCGTTGCGGCAGTTTATAGCAAAGCCCGCAGGCAAGCACCGGCGGGCTTTGCCTGCGCTCAGCGGCTCACGCGAGAACGCGGCACGCCGCGTTCCTAGGAACACTCATAGGGCAATGATCTTATTGGCCCGCCACTGTGCCTCAATGATGTCGGTCATACCGCCTACAATGCCCACCTGCACCTTGTCAATTAGGCCGTAGAAGTTCAGGCAGGTCTGGCAGATAACCAACCGAACTCCTTTGGCTTCCAGCGCCCGGAGTTGCTCCAGCACCGGCGAGCCCTCCACAGTCAGCTTGACGCCGTCGGCGTAAAAGCAAATTGCGTTAGGAAGCAAATCATGCTCATTGAGCAAATTAAGATAGATACCAGCCAGCTTGTGCTGAAGCTCAGCAGGGGCATCGCCCATTCCCTCTCTGGTGAACAGGATCACAGTGGAACGGTCAGGCAGTTCAGGCATCTCAACGATCTCCTTTCGCTGATGAGGAATCACAAGGGGGCAGGGATATGTCCCGCCCCCTCGATTGTATATCAGCCCTACTGACGGCTCAATTCCTCCAGCAGGCTCAGGACCTCGTTATTGGATGGAATGTCGCTCATTGAATGGCCATAGTGGATGAATCGCACCTGCCCCTGCTTATCCACAATAGCCTGCGCAGGCATCCGCCCCAGCTTGAACAAGTTAACCTCCTGCCCGTACAGCTTCAACACGCTGTGATCGGGATCAGGCAAACCCAAGAAGGGCAGTCCCTCCCGTTGCCAGTAGTTCTGGAAGGCATCTGCGCCCTCCGGCCCGATCACTATAATTTCTGCGTCCAGCGCGGTGAACTTCTCATAATCTTGGCGCAACTGCGCCATATGCGCACGGCAGAATGGTCAAATGAATCCGCGGTTAAAGACCAAAACAACATGCTTCTGCCCCCGGAAATCTGACAGGCGCACAGCCCGGCCCTGCCAGTCAACCAGAGCAAAATCCGGCGCAGGTGTATTGACAGATACTCTTGGCATTTCAACCCTCTCCTATCAGGCCGCCTTGCCAGCCGGCTAAGCGGTTAGAAATCATTCTCAACTAGAAACTGCTCCACTGCCTGCATGAAGGCTTCCGGCTGTTCTTCGTGCGGCACATGGCCTGCATTCGGAATGACAGCCAGCGATGCATCCGGCAACAGTCCTGCCAGCCGAATGCTGTTATCAGTCGGCACGATACGATCATCATCCCCCGTAACAACCAGCACAGGCAGGGTAAACTCGCCAAGATGCTGGGAGAGATCGAGCGAATCGGAGGCCGACGCTTTGACCGCCTCCCACAGCCCGACATCCCAGTCTGGCGAACGCAGAGGGCGCAGGTAGCCGTCCCACACTGCCTCTGTGAGGAGGTCAGGGTTGTGCCATGCCGAACGCCCAAAATCAACTCCCCAATTCCGAATGCTCCGCATCAACAACGGCCCTAGACGATCCATCTGGGGGGTGTCGGCCAGCCACCGGATCAACGGACTGCGCAACAGGCCGCCCTCCCCGCGCCTGCCCGCCTGCTCCGTCCCCGGCTCCGGCGGCAGGAAGGCCGCCGGGTCCACCAGGATCAAGGCCTCGACCCGTTCTGGGTGCTCCAGAAAGGTCTGCATAGCAATAGCCCCGCCGGCAGAGTTGCCAACCAGAATGGCACGCTCCACCCCCAGCGCGTCCATCAGGGCGATAGTCAGGTCAACCTGCGCCGCCCGGCTGTATGGATTCGTCTCCCCCGACCACGTGCCCGGCCGTGGACGTTCTGTCAAGCCGTAGGGTATCCAGTCCAGCGCGATCACGCGCCCATACGCCGCCAGCGGTCTCATAACCTCGCGCCACGAAAAACTGCTGGCGGCAAATCCATGCAAGAGCACAAAGGTTCGCTCGCCCTGCCCCTGTTCCTCATAATGGACGGTCAGGTTCTGCACGCCGTCGAAGCTCAGCTCAATGAAGCGGCTGTCCGGGTAGGCCAGCTCCTCTGCCGGCACGGAGTCCAGCGGCGGCACAGGCACGAGAAACGGCCCTGCCACCACAAGCACCACGAGGGCAACAAGGATGATCAGAATAACACGGCTCGTTCGTTTCATGAATCAGCAGCCCCTTGTTATACAAACATTGTACAATGAGTGTATCAGCCGCTCCGAGGAGATGCAATGCTTCGCTTGGGGAACTTATCCTCTTATCTCTTCGTCCTAATATTAAAGCCATCCGCTTCTCAGCAGAGACACTTGCTGGAGCCTAAAGGAGGAAACGATGTTCATGCATCATGTACACCGCACACTGGCAGTAGCCATCCCTCTTATTCTGATGAGCCTGTTACTGATCGCTTGTGAGGGAGGTCTATCAGCACCCCAACCTTCCACCCCCGAAGGTGAGGCACCGCCAACCGCCTCAGCCAGCCGGCCTGCCCTGCTGGAAGTAGCCCAATCCACCCTCCCGCGTGAGACCGTACCCGCCGTAAGCGAACCTGATCTGTCCGAGCTGGTAGCAGGCAACAACAGCTTTGCCCTTGACCTGTACCGTGTCTTGTCCTCATCCGAAGAGGGCAATCTGATCCTCTCGCCGTACAGCATCTCTCTGGCGCTGGTGATGGCCTACGGCGGGGCACGCGGCGACACCCGCACGCAGATGGCCAACGCACTGCACTTCAACCTGCCGGACGAACGCCTGTATGCCGCCTTCAACGCCCTTGACCTCCATCTGGCCAGCCTGAACCAGAACGCGCCCGCCGAGGGAGAACAGCCCTTCCGGCTGAACATTGCCAACGCCGTATGGGGGCAGATTGACTATCCTTTTAACACCGGCTACCTTGACCTGCTGGCACAGAACTTTGGAGCGGGCCTGTACTTGGCCGATTTCATCCACGATCCTGAGGCATCCCGCCAGACGATCAATGACTGGGTAGCCGAGCAGACTGAACAGCGCATCCGCGATCTGCTTGCCCCCGGCACCATCAGCCCGGATACGCGCTTGGTGCTGACCAATGCCATCTACTTCTTCGGGGCGTGGGCTTCTCAGTTCGAGGAAGAAAACACCGCCGACGGCCCCTTCACCTTGTTGGACGGGAGCACTGTCACCGTGCCCATGATGAACCAGACAGGCTTTTTCTTCTATACACAGAATGAAGGCTACACGGCAGTCTCGCTCCCCTACGAGGGGGGGCAAGCCGCCATGCTGATCATCATGCCTGCCCAGGGCCAATTCGCGGATTTCGAGGGCGCTTTCGACGCCGCTATGCTGGAAGAAGTTGAAAGGAATCTAAAAGGCGGGGAGGTCATCCTGACCATGCCGCGCTGGGAGCATGAGGCCGGCTTCAGCCTGACGGATGCCTTGACCCAGTTGGGGATGCAGGATGCCTTTGACCCTGTCTCGGCGGACTTCACCGGCATCGTTGAACCGCTCGGCCTGCCGCCCCTCTTCATCTCGGATGTGATCCACAAGGCATTCATCAAGGTAGATGAGCAGGGCACGGAAGCCGCCGCCGCAACCGCTGTGATCATGGAAGCAGCGTCTGCCCCTGCTGAAGAGCCGGTTGAGATTCGGCTCGATCACCCCTTCATCTACTTCATCCTTGACAATCAGACCCATACCATTTTGTTCATGGGGCGGGTACTCAACCCAGCAGAATAGAAACGGCTGACGCTTGTACCTCACGAGAGATAGTTTCTGATCATAACAGCGCGGCCCTTCACCGCGCTGTTATGGTATTGTGAAGATCGGCCTGGTGTTTGAGTGGTATAATACTTCCAAACTGTTTTATATTGACGGCCCAGGGAGCATAATCCGATGTCATTTGAAATAACCCCCCTGCCGGGGGAACCCATCATTCTGACGAAGCTTTACAGCACTTTCAGCGTTGCCAGAGACGCGGCGGCCAGTAACGCCCGTCTGTTTGAACTCTTGGATGCGGTTGGCGAACCCCATTACCTGATCATTGATGCGGCCGACATCAAGATAAGCTTCAGCGATATGGTGAGCGGTATGGCCGCCCTCACCAGAGGGGACATGGCTGTTTTCAAGCATCCCAGCATCAAGCAAATTGTCGCTGTCACAACCTCCGACATGCTCTCGCTGGGAGCCAAAGCACTGGGGCAGTCCCAATATGGCGAGGTGATGGCCAGGACCTTCCCCACGCTGGATGAGGCCCTGGCCTACGTGCGCCAGTCCACCGCTAAGGGATAAAGAGGCTGTAAGGACTTTCCTGACTCTAGACAAGCTCTTCCACCTATAATTTTGTCAGAGAGGCAGATTGACCGGGAGCAAGCCTCTTCCTGTGTCCGCCATTATCTTTGAGGAGGGCAAACAAGGATGACGACCGAAATTACCCTTTTGCCGGGCGAACCTATCATGCTGAACAGGCCTGACGCCGCCTTCAGTCTCGCCAAGGACGCCCCAGTTGACAACGAGCGTATGCTCCAATTGCTGGATGCAAGCGGCCAGCCGCTCTATCTCATCATGGATTTAACCAATATCAAACTCAGCTTCAGTGATGTCGTAATGGGCATGGCCACACTGACGAAGAGCAGTCGAGCCGTCCTGAGACATCCCAATCTCAAACAGCTTGTTGTAGTCACAACTCTTGAGCTGTTTTCTCTGGCCGCCAAGGCGCTGAAGCAGGCCCAATACGGCGGGCTGGAGGCACAGGTTTTCCCCACGCTGGATGAGGCCCTGGCCTACGTGCGCCAGTCTATCGCTAAGGGGTAAATGTAGAGTACCTTTCTACTCAAACAGCCGAATCCCCGCAAGCTCTTACCTCATAACAGCGCGGCCCTTTACCGCACTGTTATGAGGTTGTAAGGTTTATTCCTGACTCTGGACAAGCTCTTTCACCTATAATTTTTTCCTGTGTCCGTTATTATCTTTGAGGAGGGCAAACAAAGATGACGACCAAAACTGAAATCACCCTTTTACCGGGCGAACCTATCATGCTGAACAGGCCTGACCCCGCCACCTTCAGTGCCGCCAAGGACGTCCCGGTTGATAATGAGCGGATGCTCCAATTGCTGGATGCAAGCGGCCAGCCGCTCTATCTCATCATGGATTTAACCAACATCAAAGTCAGCTTCAGTGATATCGTAATGAGCATGGCCACACTGACGAAGAGCAGTCGAGCCGTCCTGAGACATCCCAATCTCAAACAGATCGTTGTAGTCACAACTTTTGAGTTGTTTTCTCTGGCCGCCAAGGCGCTGAAGCAGGCCCAATACGGCGGGCTGGAGGCACAGGTTTTCCCCACGCTGGATGAGGCCCTGGCCTACGTGCGCCAGTCTATCGCCGCCGGATGAAGCAGATTCCAAAGATACGTCTGAGAATGATAAAGAAGGGGCGGTCTGTGTGATCGCTCCTTCTTTGTTTTGTAGAAGAGTATTTGCTTAATTGACGCCTATTATCCTATCAGCTATACTCAAGGTAACCTGTCTGCCAGCTTATAACAGCACTAGGCACACTATCATCACCCGGAAAGGCGCGGCACAGGTTAAACGGTGAGGGGAGGCGGTAAGAGACCGGGATGTTTGTAGACGGTAATGACGAAGAGAATCAGGACTTTGGCGATCTGCTTGATAGCTTTTACGAGTTCGATCAGCCAGCACGCGGTGACATCCGTGAGGCCGAAATTCTCCAGATCAGGCCTGACGAGATCGTCGTTGACCTGGGCGTCAAGCGCGACGGCATTGTTCCCGCTCATGACATCGAGCGTCTGCCGCCTCAGGTTCTTAAGTCGCTTCAGGTCGGGCAGACCGTGCCGGTTTACATCCTTAACCCCAGCGACCGGGACGGCAATCTGATCGTCTCACTCAATCTAGGCTTGCAAGGCCAGGACTGGGAACGGGCACAGAGTCTGCTCGAAAGCGGTGAGGTTATTGAGACGGAGGTGACCGGCTACAACAAGGGCGGTCTGCTGGTTCGCTTTGGCCGCCTCGAAGGGTTTGTGCCGGTATCGCATATGCTTGACGTGCCGCAGGGGCTGGCTGGAGCAGAACGCCGTAAGGCGATGGAAGCCATGATCGGCCAGACTATCGGCCTCAAGGTGATTGAGGTCAACCGGGGCCGGCGGCGGCTGATCCTGTCACAACGTGAAGCCCAGCGCGAGTGGCGTCAGATTCAGAAAAAGCGCCTGTTAAGCGAGTTACGTGTGGGTGATGTGGTGACAGGCCGCGTGACGGGCATCCGTGATTTCGGCGTGTTCGTAGATATTGGCGGGGCAGACGGCTTGATCCATGTTTCTGAGTTGGCATGGCATCGCGTCCCCCATCCCGCTGACGCCGTCAAGGTAGGCGATGAGATCAAAGTGTATGTGCTGGAGCTGGATGAAGAGAATCAGCGCATTGCGCTCAGCTTGAGGCAGACCATCCCTGACCCGTGGGATGTCGTCGAGCAGACCTATCAGGTTGACCAGATCGTCGAGGGGACGGTCAGCAACGTGGTAGATTTCGGCGCCTTTGTCGTCCTGCCGGACGGGATCGAAGGCCTTCTGCATGTCACCGAGATGGCCGACGGCACTCTCAAAGAGCCTTATTCGTATGTCAAGCGGGGCGATAAGGTGACTATGAAGATCGTCCGCATCGAACCTGAGCGCAAACGTATCGGGTTTACCCAGCGCGGCCTCGATCTGCCTCAAATCGCCCGCCCAGCCGTCTCAGAGGAGGCCATGCCGGAAAGCGCCGCACCAGAGTCAGAGCAGGCACCCGATATGCCGGATCGGGATGAGTCTCTCCTGCTGGACAAGACAGCCCCGTCCGCCCAGCCGGAAGCGTTTTCATCGCTTGAGGCGCTGGACGACCTGCCCGACAGCGCCCAGAACGCGGCATGAATAAAACAGGGGGCACGTAAAGACGTGCCCCGCTGATTCACCCAGCTTTCCCTGCGCCCTGCTTCCCCAGACAAAGGCTTATTCTTTTCCCCCATCGAGCGGCGTCTCGGACTCACTTTCAAAATACTCGATCATCCGCTCGACAGCCATCCGACTCTGTTCTGATCGATCACGGCCTTCCGGCAGTGGACCAAGCGGCCCTGTGCCATGCCGATCAGACGGAAGACGGCGCTTCCTCGCAGGCGGCGCGGAGCTGTCGGGCAGGCGCTCGAAGAAATCACGCACGATCCGGACGACTTCTGATCCAATGAAGTAAGTCACAACCAGCCCCATCAGCGATAAGACAACGGCAATCCCTACCAGTAACGCATCCTCAGAGATCATTTCTCACCCATCCCTATTGAAAACCAACTGGCGCCGATGGAAGCCGATCCACCCCCCGGTCTATTTCCCACGGATAAATAATCCACGCGTCGGTGACAGCGCCGTAAAAGTCCGGTTTTGCGTTCGTGAACAGGGAGCGGTAGGGGTTAAAGTGCATCACACAGGTAGCCGGCTTGCCCCCTGCCGCTTCTACCCGCCCCCGTACCGCGGTGATGGTACGTCCGCTTCCCCATACATCATCCACAATCAGGGTATGGCGGCCCGTCAACAACAGATCATCCGGAAATTGGACAAAGTCTGGCCAAGCGGCCAGCGGCTTGCTCTCTACCCCCGCCGGAAAGCGGACAGCGGCTGTCAGCACCTGACGCATATCGAGCGCCTCAGCCAGCAGGCCGCCGGGGATGATCCCGCCGCGCGTGACGATCAGCATGGCGTCAAATGAACCCGCGTTGCGAAGCTGGCCTACCAGTATCTGGACGAGCTTATCCACGTCCTCCCAAGTCAGTACTTCGCGGCGGAATGGTCTTTGGGGTGGCAACTGCATGAATGCTCCAGAAACTTCTTCGCTATAATGTATCGGCTTTATTGTAATGGTAAAGGCACTAATGACAAGTTTAGCGGGACGAAGACATAACCGGCCCTGCCTCTCCTTAACTACTCCTCCCCTAAAGGTGGAAGAGGGCATCTTTCTGAGATAATATAGGGTGCAGTGCGGCTCACCGCCCCTACCCTCAGCAGAGCAGGAGCCTTATATGGCCAGCCAATCCTCTCCCTTGCCGATCAGTGACTCCACTGCCCATTATCTGCTGGCGGCACTGATTCTCCTCTTCATGGCGCTGGGCATCGTGTACGGCCTCATGACGCCAGTGTTCGAGGCTCCTGACGAGTCCTCTCATCTTGGCGTCATCCGCTATCTCAGCCTGTACAGAAAACTGCCGCCGCCGGTCGTGCCGGAGCACCCTTTCTCCAGCGGGAGCGAGATCGCTGAGGCACTGCGCTATCACGAGCCGCCGCTCTATTACGCCCCGCCGCTCTATCACACGCTGGGCGCACTGCTCACTTTCTGGACGCCGATGGACGACCTGCCCTATCTGCTTGTCCCCAACCCCAGTTGGGAGGCCGGCTACGGACTAACGGCAGGCAATGACCCCGATAACAAGAACTTCTATGCCCACCGCTGGGCTGAGGAGACGCTCGCCCGTAGCGGCACTGTCCGGGCGGTCTACACATTACGGCTGTTTTCGCTGGGGCTGGGTGCGGTGACTCTGATCTGCATCTACACGTTAGCCCGCGGCCTGTTCCCCGATCACCGCTGGCTGGGGCTGGGGGCAGTCGCCTTCGTTGCCCTCACCCCTCAGTTTATCTCCCTTTCGGCCAGCGTCACCAACGACAGCCTGATCATTGCGCTGGGTGCTGTCTTCTTCGTGTTGTCATTGCGGGCCATGCGCAAAGGCGGGAAGTGGTATGGCTGGGCGCTGATCGGGGGGCTGGTCGGGCTGGGCCTGTTGACCAAGCAGAGCGCGTTGCTGATGCTCCCATCAGGGTTGTTGGCCGTCTTATGTCAGAGTCACCATGGAGGCCGGCGATGGGCCAAAGCGGCAGGCGACAGCGTTGCCTTTGTTGCGGCGGCGCTGGCTGTCGGCGGATGGTGGTATGCCCGCAACGCGATCCTATTCAACGATCCGCTGGGCTTTGCGCCCCACTTTGCCGCCCAAGTTCCGCTGGAGAGCTTCACATGGGGGGATGTGCTGGCTATCCTGCGAACCTACTCAGCCACCTTTGGCTGGACACAACTGTCCGTCGAGCCGTCCTATTACACAGCCGTCGGAGGGGTGTTACTGGCGGCATTGGCAGGCCTGATCGCGGCTGTCCTGCCCGGCGGTGAGCTGACTCAATGGCCTGCCGCCACAAGGTGCGGGCTGGTGATCCTGAGCGTGTACCTTGCCATGAACGCCGCATCCCTCGTGCGCTGGGCTGTGGCGACCGGAGCGCCCTACGGGCGGCTGTTGTTCCCCAGCTTGCCCGCTATTGGGGTGCTGGCCGCCGTTGGGCTGTCGCAGTGGGGGCGCTGGCGGGCAGGGCGATGGGCGCTGGCGGCGCTGGCTGGGCTGGCACTGATCTTTGCCGCCCTGATTCCATGGCGCACGCTCCAGCCTGCCTTCGGCAACCCTCGCTTGACGGGGGAACTGCCCTCCTCCGTCCAGGTCATAGACGTAGCCTACCAGAACAGCCTTCATCTGGTTGGATATGAGGGAATGCCCGCCGAACTGTACCCCGGCCAGACCATCGAGTTGACGCTCTATTGGCACACCGACAATGACCTAGACCGGCGCTACCGGGCCGCTGTCCAACTGGGGCCGGAAAGCCCTTACCTGTGGATCACAGGGGCCGATGTTTGGCTGGGGGGGACTCTCTACCCCAGCGAGCTGTGGCAGGCCGGCGACACAGTGCGGCAGACTTACCGCTTCGCCATCCCTGACCCGGTTGAGAACCCCGGCCTATACTGGGTTCGGGTGGCCGTAGTGGACAATCAGGAAGGCCGTACCATCCTGCTGGCCGACGGCAGTGGCGATATGGCCGTAGTGGGGCCATGGCTTCTGCACGGCAACAACGCGGAGGGGGAATAAAAATGCCGCTCCATCCAGCTTTGCGTCGGGTGTTGTGGGGAGTCTATGCATTGGCGCTGATCGCCTATGTGGCAGGCGGGATCACACTAGTCCCCTACCATGGCGACGAGAGCACCCGCATCCACATGAGCCATGATTTCCAGTATCTGTTTGTGGACCACGACCTCTCCAAATTATTGCACAGCGAGAACCCCCCCGATCCGCCTACACAGGCCACCCGCCAGCTTGACTTACCATTGGCTCATTACCTGATCAGCCTGTCATGGCGGATGGCAGGCTACTCGGATGCCGACCTCCCCACCTACTGGGCATGGGGTGGAAGCTGGGACTGGAACGCCCAGCGCGGCGCCATCCCCTCCGAGGGATTGTTGATCGCCTCACGCTGGTTGCCGGCCTTGATGGGAGCACTGGGGGTGATCGCGGTGGGGATTCTAGCCCGGCAGACGGGCAGGCCGGCGGCGGCCATATTGGCAACAGCACTGCTTGCCTCAGAGCCGGTCTATCTGCTGAGCGTCCGCCGCGCCCAGGCAGAGGGGCCTCTGCTTGGCTTCAGCGGGTTAACCTTGGTGCTGACAGCGGCCTGCCTGATCCGGCGGGCCTCCGACAGGCCGCCCTCACGCTGGGGTCAGCTCGGCTGGTGGGTTGGGATTGGACTGCTGACTGGTTGCACCGTTGCCTCAAAGATGCCCGGCGGCATGACGGCCTTAGCAGTGGCATTGGCGCTGATCGTGAATCAGGACTGGCGTACAAACTGGCGGGCGGCCCTGACCCGCTCTGTGACGGAGGCCGCCGCAGTAGCCGCCATCGCGCTGGCAGTGGTGTTTACGCTGTCGCCCTATTACTGGCGCGACCCGCTGGCCCGCCTTGAGGACGCTATCCGCACCCGCCGGCAGATCACCGCCGATGAGGCGCAGGTTCACGGCCAACTGGAGTCGGTCGGCGAGCGCGTCAGAGCGCTGACCGAGCAAGTTTTCTGGGCTGTGCCGATCTACTACGAAGACGCCGAGTGGCAGAGCTGGATCGGCGATCAGATCGCCCGGTATGAAGCATCTCCGCTGTCCGGCTGGCACCGCCCGGCGTGGGCACGGGCCGGGCTGATCGCGGCCTTCGCGGCAGGGTTGGCTTGGCTGGTCATATACAAGCCTGCCGAGCAGGCGCAGAGGGCTGTACAGGGGTTGGTTCTGATCTGGCTGGGGGTGACGGTGATCGGCTCGTTGATCAGCGTGCCGTTTGGCTGGCAGAGACACTACCTGCCGCTATGGCCGGTCGTGGCGTTGATTGAGGGAACAGGGCTGGCCGTTACCGCAGAAGGAGTCAGACGGCTGATGGGGCAGATCAAAGTGAAACAGGGGCGGCCCGTCTGAGCCGCCCCTGAGAGGCCAGCCTCTCTTCAATCGGCGGCGACCTCCTCTTCTACCGGCGGCAGGCCGGCCAGCGCCATGGCGATCTCCTCTGCCGGATACTCGAAGTTCTCCAGCCTGCCAGCGAAATAGTCCGAGTAAGCCTGCATGTCGAAGTGTCCATGTCCGCTCAGGTTAAACAGGATGGTGCGCCCTACGCCTTCCTCTTTGCAACGCAGGGCCTCTTGAATAGCAACCGCAATGGCATGGTTGGATTCTGGGGCCGGGACGATCCCCTCACTGCGGGCAAACTGCACCCCTGCCGTAAAGGCGTCGAGCTGTTGGACCGCCACTGCCTCGATCTGGCCGAGCTTCACAAGGTGGCTGACCAGCGGCGCCATCCCATGATAACGCAATCCGCCCGCATGAATGGCAGGAGGGATAAAGGTACTGCCCAGCGTATGCATCTTGACCAGCGGAGTCAGATGAGCTGTGTCACCGAAATCGTAAGCATACTTGCCCCTTGTCAGGCTGGGGCAGGAGGCCGGCTCGACAGCCACAATGCGCATATCTGACTCGCCGCGCAGTTTGCGCCCCACAAAGGGGAAGGCCAGCCCGCTGAAGTTAGAGCCGCCGCCCACACAACCGATCACAACATCAGGGTAATCCTCAGCTAGATCGATCTGTTTAATGGCTTCCAGCCCGATCACCGTCTGATGCATCAGAACATGGTTCAGGACACTGCCCAGGCTGTACTTAGTACCGGGCGTGGTGACGGCGTCCTCAACTGCCTCTGAGATGGCAATACCCAGCGAACCAGACGAGTCAGGGTGCTGTGCCAAAACAGCCCGCCCCGCGTTGGTCTCGTTGCTGGGGCTGGGTGTCACTTGAGCACCGAAGGTCTCGATCAGGGCACGGCGGTAGGGTTTCTGATTGTAGCTCACACGCACCATGTAGACCTTGCACTCCAGCCCGAAGAAGGCACAGGCCATGGCCAGTGCTGAACCCCACTGCCCGGCGCCGGTCTCGGTTGTCAGCCGCCGTGTGCCTTCAACCTTGTTGTAGTAGGCCTGCGCAATAGCCGTGTTGAGCTTGTGACTGCCAGCCGGGCTGACACCTTCATACTTGTAGTAGATGCGGGCCGGTGTATCGAGCGCCTTCTCCAGCCCGCGCGCGCGGATCAGCGGCGTGGGGCGGTAGAGTCGGTAGGCGTCGCGTACCGGCTCCGGTATCTCGACATATTGTTCCTGACTGACCTCCTGAAGGATCAGCGCCATCGGGAACAGCGGCGCGAGGTCATCCGGCCCTACCGGCCTGCCGGTAGCAGGATGCAATACCGGCGGGGGCGGTACAGGCAGGTCAGCCTGAATGTTGTACCACACCTGCGGGATGTCGCGCTCCGACAGAACGAACTTACGGATATGGTTGCCGTTTGTCATGATGACTCCTCCACTATGCCTATTGAACCTGACGTGCTGACGGTTTCAGGCCTCACAGCTTGCGATGAGGACCTGCGCATCATCCTGATCGCTCGCTGATCGGTTGCCGGAGTCACCTGCGTGACGGCTGTCAATCCTCCTTTCAGGCAGTGCCAAGCCCTGTCTTCTACCGATACAGATCGATCACCCGTTCAGTGATGGGGCTGGTCAGGCCCATAGCCTCGCGGGCCTGTGCGACTGTCTCCTGTGCGATGGGCCGCGCACGTTGTGCGCCCTTGCGTAGGATGTCAATCAGGTCGTCGGGGCGTTCCTCTAGAAAGCGCCGCCGTTCGCGGATTGGGTCAAGAAACTCATTGAGCGCTTTCGCCAGCGCCTTCTTGACTTCTACGTCTCCCACCTTGCCTGCCCGATAGCGCTCTTTAAAATCCTCTACCTGCTCCTTATCCGGGTTGAACAGGTCATGGTAGATGAAGACCGGGTTGCCCTCAACAGTGCCGGGATCAGTTGCATGGATACGCTTAGGATCGGTGTACATACTCATGACTTTCTTACGCACCGTCTCAGCGTCATCGGAGAGCATAATGGCGTTGCCCAGCGACTTACTCATCTTGGCCTGACCATCCGTGCCAACCAGCGTGGGCGTATCGGCGGGGATCAGAGCCTCCGGCTCTGGGAAGACCTCGCCAAAGCGGTCATTGAAGCGGCGGGCGATCTCGCGGGTCACTTCGATGTGGCTGGCCTGATCTTTGCCAACCGGCACCAGTTCCCCCTTGACGATCAGAATGTCGGCGGCCTGCAGAACTGGATAATTCAGCAACCCTGCTGACGGCTCTTCGATGTGCAAGTTCTGCATGACATCCTTGAGCGTGGGGACGCGCTGTAAACGCGGCACTGTCACCAGCATCGAAAAGAGCAAAGTCAGCTCTGCGGTCTCCGGCACATCAGACTGGAGGTAGTGCGTCACCTTGTCGGGGTCAATTCCCGCCGCATAGTTATCCAGCACCACATCCAGCGCGTTCTGGCGCGTGGCAAGCACGTCTTCCTTATCCGGGTGCGTAGTCAGCGAGTGGTAGTCGGCTACCAGCAGGAACATATCATACTGTTCCTGAAGTTTCACCCGGTTAGCCAACGTGCCGACATAATGCCCCAGATGGAGCTTGCCGGTAGGCCGGTCGCCCGTCAAAATACGTCCTTTCTTGGGTGTCATATCCTCCCTCAACCGTTGCTCATGAGATATAAAAAAGGCCCGTCCCTCAAAGAAGGGACGAGCCGATTGCCCGTGGTGCCACCCCTGTTAAGCCAGCCTGCCCTGAAACAGAAAACCCCGTGGTGATGCACAGGGTTCAAAGAGGCCAGCTTCACTCTTGCGGATACCAGCATATCCTGCGCCCTGATAACGGCGGCGTCTCCGGCAAGGGCTACTTGTCGCGCGTTCGCCCCGGCAACTCCCCGGTCCATTCAGCGCCTGCGCTCGTACCCCCTTCACACCACCCGGCGGCTCTCTGAACGCCGCTCTGGCGCTTACTAGTCCGGCTCTACGTCATTCCCTATTGAATTGTTAGTCAACAATTTACCAGAGTTCAGCCGGGTTGTCAAGGGAGCGCAATGTGTCATATCAAATGCGACTCCGCGAAGGCCTGAGCAGGGGTACGCATGCCCAGCGCCAAGTGAGGGCGCTGGTGGTGATAATAGGCGGGATAGTCATCGGCACGGCGTTGGGCTA
>Ga0129299_1000718_pt1 | contig 21653 bp, 18 predicted proteins | sample ConPoolayeCmetaG_FD_94477 | JGI IMG/M metagenome (GOLD analysis project Ga0129299, IMG submission 94477) | Hot spring microbial mat communities from California, USA to study Microbial Dark Matter (Phase II) - Cone Pool mat layer C metaG ...
GATCAGATTGGTGCGGAGATGTGCGGCGGACAAACCATGACATATACGGCGATACTGTACGGGTGTCGGTTGATCAGATTGGTGCGGAGATGTGCGGCAGGCGTACCGCGCGCCGGGCAAACGCGGCGAGGCAACGTGTCGGTTGATCAGATTGGTGCGGAGATGTGCGGCCAATATGCAAAAAACCTAGATCGATCTCCGCAGAAAGTGTCGGTTGATCAGATTGGTGCGGAGATGTGCGGCAGCGGTATCCCTATGGCCAGACACCCATTGGAGTTTTTCGTGCTTTTGCGAGCATGGGAGTTTTCTCTGCACCATAGTTCGTCTGATTTGCTTCAATCCTTTTCTCTTTTCTCAATGAACCCAGCCAGTTCGAGCATCCCCTGTGCCCCTTGCTGCCACCGAGGCACTCGCGAGAGAAAGAACATCGCATCTTCTCAGCACTACTCTGATCAACCCAATGGTGCTAAACCCATTGAAGGGGAAGACACACCCATTGGAATGGAGTTCCCTGTAGGAACAAAGACTGAGTAACACAAAACTGGACAAAAGTCAAATAACCATAATTCTTCCGTTTGGCTCTGGGAGGGGCTGGCCTATTACAGCAATTGCCTCGCGAGCCTTTTTCTCATCGGGGCCAAGATCGAATATAAGAACTTGGTCATCCTTTTGATTCATTTCTTCTTCCAAGTCAGTTTGCAGCCGCACACGGTCAATACTCTTCAGGAAACAGAAGAAAACCGATAACTGCAATGCCTCTCCATATCCTTTAAGAATAGTGTTGACTCGCTTTAGCCTCTTGGGATTTCTAATGTCATAGCATACCAGATAACACCGACGCATAGGTTGTTTGTTTACCGAGTCGTTAAGAATGCAAGGGTAGGCACCTCTCCCATCAGCCATGCCGCAATCATGCGAGCATGTAAGACAAGCATACGCCGGTAACTCAAGCGATATTCAAAAACAGGATGGGTAACCTCGGTGTCCATTCTGCGGCCAAATGCGTTGAAAAAAGCCTTTCTTCCTGCATCTGTGAACAGACACCCTGATGCGGTGCGAAGAAAATGCCCCTCTGTGAGTTCTCCACGATTGAAACAGCTAATCGTTACCGAATCGGCAATAAGCGGACGGAAAGGCTCCATGAGATCAAGGGCAAGTGCGGGTCTGCCTGGGCGGGAAACATGATACGCCCCAATTGATGGTTCAAGTCCGGCGGATCTGAGAGAAGAAAGACTACATTGCATCAACATGGTGTATGCAAAAGAGAGACAGGCATTGACGGGGTCCACTGGAGGTCTCCGTTGTCTTCCATGAGAAGAGAATTCAGACGAAAATGGTTCTTTGAGCATCCCCGGGAAGTGCTCAAAATAAAGAGCCGCGGCCCTTCCTTCGTATCCTCGGATCGAGTCGAGAGACTCGCTGTTCTTCACATCTTCTATGAGATGCATCATCTTGGCAGACACTTCCGATGGCAGCGCGTTGTGATTACGCAGCAGGAGCGTTCGTTGGTTGATAATTTTAGCAACAATAAGTGATCTGGCCAACTCGACACAATGTTCCTTGTGGTCCAATTTCCTTACCTGCATCCTTCGAAGTTCAGCACTCACCGAAGTGACAGGTTCGATCATTGCTACGAGCCTTCCCGCAGAAGAAAGAAATGATATGGGAATGTTTCTCTCAACAATGGCATGGATTGCTTGGGTGGTAATTTGTACTGATCCAAGCAAGGAAATGCTTTCTACGTCGGCCAGGGGGATTGTTTTAACAAGGTTTCCTTCTCGGGAAGTAACAATCAGCTCCATTCCGCGTACTCCCATTTTGACACCCTCCTGTTGCGCAACAATGTGGATACCATCTTCATGGAGTGGCCAGATTTTCCGTGGGGTTAGTTCTTCGTTTGAGAGATCTGCTCGTTGATAGTTGATTTCATCGGGGAGACACAACGGTTGTAAAGAGCATCGCGGGCACCGCGGATCATTAACGAGAGGTAAGGGACGGGGTCCTTTTGCACACTGTTTCGCATTTTCCAACACTTGCAAAGATTCAGCCTTGAGAGCCTCGTCTACTACAACTTTAAGTCGCAGTTTTTCGTCGGCATAGTAGATGATTGCTTCAGAAACTGTGTATCCGGCACTTTCTAGGAGGAGGGATTGCAGGCCAATCTGAATACGGTCAGTAGGCCATGGCACGGGATGAGAAAGTGGAGGCTGATCTAGTTCCTCACAATCCTCGATAGAACGAGACACCGGGGTATGCTTGGGACGCCCTTTACGATATTCCACAGGGATAACAACAGTTCCCGAAACGTGTGCTAGATCAAGAGTAGCAGTAAGACCAAGTTCTTCGTTCGTTAATACCAGACTGCGGATTGTTTTTGGCCGTTCGGGATCTGTTTCGCTTTCGTCTTTTTGCTCCTTGGTGATGCTTGGACGGTCCACTCGACGGTGAATGGCAATTCCCTTTTCTGTATCACTGCTCGGGAGGAAGATCCCTTCTACCTCCATGAGATAGAAAAGACGCGGGCAGTAGGCGTACTCTGCAACATTGCGTGCCGGCCACAGATAACCGTCCCCCATGTTCGACTCACAGGTGAAGATTTACCCCTTCATTTGGTTTTGTAGTATGTGGACAACATTTGATTGGACTCTATTCCAATAGACAGTCTTATTGCTCCACGTTCCTCCCCGAGTATCTTCGAGAGGATATGATGAGATATCACGCCAGAGGTTGATGATTTCTTTTGATTTGCCGTCGCCTTTTTTCTTACGTTTCTTTGTATCCTTTGCGGCATCGTCACTCTCTAGTTGAGCGGACACCTGTAGTGGCTGGCCTGGATTCACAGCGGCACTGCCGGTGACTTTATCTCGCGCTGGGCACATGGTTGATGAATTACAAGGCACATACCACCACTTGCCTGACCAGTCCGGGTCAAGGAGCGCTCTGAGACCGATGTTGGCGGCGGCGTTGAGATCGGCATGAATGCCTTTTGCAGCCGGTGAGTCGTGACCAGCGGCGGAAACAAATATCTCGCCGCCCCTAAGGGGAATGCGGACAAAACCGGCTTTCCTCCATTCTTCTTCGGATGCGCCTTTCCACTTTTGGTTCAGTTCGCAGAGATATCGTTCCACCGCGTCGCCTTTTCCTTCCTTTTGTTTTTTCTCGGCCTGCGCAACCTGTTTTCGCCAGAAAGGCGATTTCATGAACTCTATGAGAGACACATCCTGACATCGGATGCCCGGCGCGCCGGTACGGGAGTCCTGGTGCGATGTGTAAGCAGCGGAGACTTCGCGAAGGTGCAGGCCGTGAAGTTGACATATCTCTGAGAGGTACTTTTTGACCTTGCTCGACGCCCATTCCATGATCTGCCGGTTTTCCCGCCGGGTACGCGTCTCCTCCGGCCGGTAGTGTGTCAGGTTCTCTATGACAACGGCATGGCACGGCACAAAACGCGGGTCAGCGATGCGCTGGCGGGGTCGTTTCTTTCCATCCCAGTGGCGTTTGTCCTCGCTACCAATGCCGAGAGCCGCTTCCACAATCCGGCTGGCGAGTTGTTTTACGCGCTGCTCGCGCAGATGCTCCAGCGTGTCAAGCGTTTTTTGCCCGAAATCTTCCCTCGTTTCCGTTTTAGTGCCGTCCGGATGGAGGCGAGTAAAGAACCCCACCTGCACCTTCCGTCGGAATTCGGTGAGTGTGGCAAGGCGGGTGAGGGAGAGGCCGCCGACATGGCGGATGGCCGGACTTTTTGCGTTGGCACCGCGCGGCATGATCCAATCTTTGAACCACCGGATGTAGATTCTCCACTGTTTGTCGTCTTCTTCCCAGCGTTTTCTCCAGACTTCGTTGAGAGAGTGGCAGAGATCACTGTTAAGATACAACGCTTCAGCCACGGCCCTGAGTTTTTCCTTTTTTTCTTTCTTTTGTTGGCCTCCCAGTGCGGCGGAAGTGGTCACACTTTTTGCTTGCTGTAATTCCCCTTCTGGGAGTAAGCCGGCGATGTACGCGTTCCATAATTGCTTTGCTTTCTCATCGTGCCACCCGGGGGAAGAGAAAAGATCATGCCACAGGCCAAGCGCATCTAGTAGGAGTTCTACACGCCCATTTTTATCCAGTTTCTCTTTGACCCCACCGGGCTTGGTCTTCTCGTCGGTGATGAGGTAGTGCGCGATCCGTGCCCGGTCGCCGTGGCGCTTGAGTGCAAGGCGCAGGGTGCGAACGGCAGAAAACATCAGATCATCAACCAAAAGGGATGGCTTGGACAATATCGCTGTTTCTTCTTCATCTCCTTCTTCCTGATTATCGGTCTTGTTGGTCGGACACCATCCAAGATTCGTGAGTACCTCGAGGCGTGCTTTTTGTTTCTCAGTGTATCCCCAGCCGCCGGCTATAAGGCGGTCAATGAGCGGCGTTCTGCGACCGAGAGTGTTTTCCAATTGATGGACTTTCCAAATTTCCTCGTTGGATGCCTCGCGCGCTTGTTCATCCTCTCCTTGAAGTTTGATCAAGAATTGCCTGTCGAGGCGCGCCCACGGTGCAGGATGATGTGCGCCATCTGGCAAGGTGTCCGCGCCGATGCGGCGGTAGATGGTGATATGTTTTTTGCCGTTCGCCTCGTGCTCGGTGTGGCAGTAAAGAGCATTTTCATCGGTGTCGCCGCGAATGATTCTCTTCCCCTCAATGTCTTTTTTGAATGCCTCGCTACCCAACGCCTCCCACACTGCGCAGGCTGCGGCGTAGCGGTGACCGAGGTCTACGGAGAGCACGCGCAGTCCAGGGAGCCGGGAGAGGATGAGCCGGGAGTGAGCTGTCCGATTTTCATTTTTTTCTGCATGAGGCCAGTAATGCGGATCTTCCTTGAGCCCATGCTTCCTGGCAAATTCATTCCAGGGACCCTTTGACTGGAGTTTCGCAGAAAAAGTAATGAACCATTTGATGCTGGCGCGCATTTTTTCGGCCTTATTGTCCCAACCGTGTTTTTCCACATATTGGGCAATAGCCTCCAACTGCTGCCGGGGAGCCTGCAAGCGGCCGTTCCAGTTCTCTTGCTCAAAAAGCCCCGCAACTTTTACCGCATCGTTGATACCGACACTTGCAACCGCTCGTCCCAATCTATCCGCCCGGGAAACCACATTCTTGGGATCAGCGGACGGTTCTTGATACAGCGCCAAGTCCTTGGTAAGCCGCTTCGACTGCCAAGCAAAGATATGTTTCTTGACAAAAGTTCCATCAAAAAGAACCATTGTGATCTTGTTGTTGGAATGTAAATACTCCCCGTAGTTCTGGCTTTCTTGCAGTTTCTTTTGAGCCTCCTTGAGGCGTTCTTCCATCTTGGGTCTTTTTTCGTCATTCTCACATTTTTCAAGAGCCTGCTGCACCTTATGAACTTCTTGTCGCTGCTTTTCAATCTTTGCTTCGATTTCCTTCAATTTTGTGGCTGCCTCGCGGATGGAGAAGTCCAATTCCCACCGCGAATTGCCGAAATCGCAGAAAACCGGATACAGAAACGCATCGGGGTGGCGATAGGAAGGTACCTTGAAATGCTGTTTTTTGAACATCGCTTCAGAAGCGAGTGTGTAGTTGATCAATATCTCCGGATCGAGGGTACCATCTTCTTTTTTCCAAACACACTGGGCATCATCTTCGGCAAGAGCCTCGAAGAGTTGGATGTCTCCGAACTTCTCTATTTCCGGATCATCTTGGAGTTGTCGCGCCGCCGCGATGCGATCCTCGGCGGTTTTGCAGTCGGGTTTGTTCCATGAGGCGATAATTTCCTTCCATCCTTGGATTGCTCGCTTGCGGATACGATATGGCTCCAGTGCACCTGAGGCTTCTGAACGCTGGGCGCAATATGCATCGAGCCAATCTTTTGCCGCCTGGGGGACTTGCATTATCTTCTTAGAGTCTTCTTCGAACTTGCGGCGTTCGGCCTCGGCACGCTTTATCCACGTATGGGCCAGCGAAACACGACGGGCTGCGTGGTCAAGCATAACGGCAAACTCCTTGTGCCGGCTCGAGCCCCACTTGTAATCCTCGTCATATTTTGAGTAATCTGCTACTGAGACAGGTTGACCGTCCTTATCGATTCGATAGGTGAACCCACAAACGGACTCTACGTCCTTCAGTATGGCATCGGCATATGCTCGTTTCCCCTTCGATCCAGTCTTCGTCGCACATTCTTCACTATCTTCTCCCGCTGTTTCCTGGAGTTTGCTAATATCCTCTCGCGTAACCGTTTTTGTGTTGGCGATCTGCTTGAGAAGGTTGCGCGTCGCGCTCTTGTACCCAGGCCCGCTGATCAGATCCAACACACCCTTTAGGTCATTAGATTTAGGAGTAAATTCCCTTAGCGCAGTTGCGAGGTTATTGATGACCTCGTTCCCGGTCGTGCCTGCTTGAGCGTTGCCAGCCCACGCTGCGATTTTCGCATACACCGCGGCCATTTTGGCAAAATCCGCTCCTTCACCAGTGCCGAACCGGCTGCTGAGCCACTGCCCCGCCTTCTGGACAAGGTCCTTTGCTTTTTCTTCTTGCTCCCCATCGGAAGACTCGTCTTCGGAGATTTTCACCGGAGCCAAATATGCATTGCGGCTGCCGAAGAAGCACTCCAACATGTCCCACACCTCTTCGCGGGTGAGTGAAGAGCCGATGCGTTTGACTGCCTCATCAAACGCCCTGCTCCGGTTGACCCACACGGCATCTTCGCGGATGGCGGCGGAAAGAGAGGGAGTACAGACTTCCGTCCACTCTGAGATCTTTTCTTCTGTGAGATTGCGCCCTCTGAGAATGTCTTTCAGCGCTGCAATAACTTTGTCGTTGCGGGTAGCGGCAGGTTCTTTGCCGGTCGCCACAATGAATTCTTCCGGTGCACCACGTTCTGATTCCACCGAGAGCCATGAAAGAGCGAGGAGAATTCGGCGGTGTTTGCGCTCTTCTTGGGTTGGAGCGCGGTCAGGCTTTCCCTTTTCCCCTGGAATCTCAGCGTCCGCCAGAGTGTGGTCCAACCCGCCGCGCAAAGTGAGCAGCCAGTCACCGAAGACTTTGGCGCCTTTGTTGACCGCCTCATGGGTTTTCCAGAGTGCATCACGCCACGATTGGTCTTTTTCATCAATCCCCTTGAGCCTCAGCGTGTAGGCTCGTTGAGTTTGTAATTCTGTCATGGTTACCCCCTTTTCTTTTTTTTATGGCATATCTACTTTCGCCTTCTTCTATGTCATGTCAATTCTTTTTCCACCACATGGACACCATGTGTCCCTCGGAAGTTATATTGTGTTAATGGCGTCGTTCCAGATGTGAGGAAGAATTTTACCATGGGTGGGGTATGAAACTTGTCTGTATCCTTTACGAGAGAGGGAGCAACCTCTGTTCTCTCGAAAAGTTACTTGATCTTCTCAAAAAATTGCCACCTCTCCTGCGCGGAGGAGGCGTCCAAAAGGATATCTGGTACGAATCAGGCTACTTCCACACCGGCTGGCCGCCTGCCTTGAGTTCTTTCTTCCACGCGTTCTGGACGAGGTCAATGAGCGGCTTGGGAAGCGGGATGTAGTCGAGTGCCATAGCGGCCTTATCGCCATTCTTTAGGCACCAGTCGAAGAAGGTGAGCATTGTCTTTGCCTTCGCGACATCGGGCATCTCTTTATAAACAAGGATATAGGAAGCGCCGACGATCGGCCAACTGGCGTCGCCCGGCTGATCGGTGAGGACCATGTAGAAGCCCTTCGCGTTCTTCCAGTCGGCATTCGCCGCCGCGCTCTGGAAGGTGTCGATGGAGGGAGCGACGAACTTGCCTGCCTTGTTCTTGAGTTTGGTGTAGGTCATCTTGTTCTTGAGCGCATAGGCATACTCGACATAGCCGATAGCCCCCGGCGTCTGCTTGACGAATGCGGCGACACCCTCATTGCCTTTACCACCGACGCCGGTCGGCCAGTTGACCGCCTTGGCGTTGCCCACCTTGTTCGCCCAGTCGGCAGAGACCTTGGTTAGGTAGTTGGTGAAAATCCAGGTGGTTCCCGATCCGTCGGAACGGTGGACGACGACGATGCGTTGGTCGGGAAGCGCCACGCCAGGATTTTCGGCGGCAATTTTCGGGTCGTTCCATTTCGCGATTGCACCGAGGAATATCTGTGCCAGTGTTTCACCGGAGAGTTGGAGCCTCCCCGGCTCGATCCCTTTGAGGTTCACCACCGGCACTACCCCGCCGATAACCATCGGGAACTGGAAGAGCCCCGCTGCATTCAGCTCCTCCTCCTTGAGCGGCTCATCAGAGGCGCCGAAATCGACCGTTTTCGCCTTGATCTGGGCGATGCCGCCGCCGGAGCCGATGGACTGGTAGTTGAGCTGCATACCGGTCAGTTTGTTGTAGTCGTACGCCCACTGGGAGTAGATCGGGAACGGGAAACTGGCACCGGCCCCATTGATGGTTTCCGCCGCTGTGAGCGTCGCAAAGGCGGTAAGCACGATAAGCGCTGCGCCGAAGATTCTCATCGGTTTTTCTCCTTATCTTGGTTGTCAATTATCCAGCCGGCGTACCGCGCCGGACAGTCATCGTGGTACGCTCCAATTGTTAAGAAATCGTCAAGAGACGATGAGTTTGCGGCAAGCAAAACGGGATTTCTTCGGCAATTAACCACCTCTTAACAATTCCCTAACAATCGAGCCGTAGCCTGCAGTGAACAAAGGAGGCGTAATGAGCCGCTTTCGTACCTACCTTTCGGAACATTTTGAGACCATTTTCCGCTGGTTCAGCATGCTCTGCGCCGGAACGGTGCTCTTCATCATGGCAGGCATGTTTTTCAACCTGTCGTGGAATGCCCGGCTTGCCATTCACAAGTTCGGACTTGCCTTTCTGTGGAACGAGGTGTGGGACCCGGTGCTCCATGAGTATGGCGCGCTCTCGAGTATCTATGGCACCCTCGTTTCGACGGCCATTGCGATGGTAATTGCCGTGCCGATGAGCGTTGTCATTGCGCTCTTCCTCGTCGAACTTGCCCACCCTACCCTCGCCAAGGTAGTTGGCACCGCGATCGAACTCCTGGCAGCAATTCCTTCCATTATCTATGGTATGTGGGGCCTTTTTGTCTTTGCACCGATTATGGCGGAGACCATTCAGCCATTACTGCAGGAGCGGCTCGGCCTTGAGAAGGCCCCTGGTATCGGCGTGCTCTTCAGCGGGCCCCCGATGGGGATTGGAATGCTCACGGCGGGGCTCATTCTCGCCCTCATGATTCTTCCTTTCATAAGCGCCGTTATGCGAGATGTCTTCGCAATGGTTCCAGCGGTGGTCAAAGAATCGGCCTATGGGATGGGATCGACGACATGGGAGGTGACGCGCAAGGTGACGCTCCGCTATGGTATCCAAGGAATCATTGGCGCCTGCTTTCTGGGGCTCGGTCGGGCGCTCGGCGAGACGATGGCGGTCACCTTCGTCATCGGAAACGCCCACCGCATATCGCCGTCGCTCTACGACGCGGGCAACTCGATCGCCTCGACGCTCGCCAACGAGTTCGCCGAGGCGTCCGAACCTATCTATCTCCACGCGCTCATTTACCTTGGACTTGTGTTGCTGGTAATGACCTTTATTATTCAACTCATCGCCCAGTGGTGGGTGCGACGCCTCAAGAAAACGATGGGGGGCGGGCTATGAAAAAGGCAGACAACCGCCGTCGGCGCGAGATGGCCGATCTTGGGATAAAGATCCTGTCGGGAGCGGCCGCTTTCATTGGCATCTTTTTCCTCGGCTGGATTCTCTGGACCGTCGCTCGGCAGGGGGTCGCTGCATTATCGCTCGACTTCTTTACTAAACTTCCTGCGCCGCCGGGTATCGCGGGGGGCGGGCTTGCCAATGCCATCGTCGGAACCCTTATCATCACCTTTCTTGCCACCCTCTTGGGAGTGCCGCTTGGGCTTTTTACGGGGGTTTACCTTTCCGAATTTGGCCGGGATGGACGCTTTGGTACACTAGTGCGCTTTACCATGAACATCACCATGGGGATTCCTTCCATCATTGTGGGGCTCTTTGTCTATACCGTCCTCGTATTGCCGGTCGGCCATTTTTCGGCCTACGCGGGTGCGGTTTCTCTTGCCATCATTATGTTGCCGGTCGTCGCCCGCACCACCGAAGATATGCTGGGTCTCGTACCCCATGCACTCCGCGAAGCGGCACTCGCGCTCGGCATGCCTCGCTGGCGGATGATTCTCTCCATCCTCTTCCGGGCGGCGCGGTCGGGGCTCCTTACGGGTATCCTCCTCGCTGTCGCACGCGTTTCGGGCGAGACGGCACCTCTGCTGTTCACTGCTATGAGCAGTCCCTACTGGATGAAGAGCCTCGCCGAACCAACGGCGAACCTCACCGTGACGATTTTCAACTATGCGATGAGCCCCTTTGATGACTGGAAACAACTGGCATGGGGCGCCGCGCTGCTCATCATGACAGCAGTGCTGACGGTGAACATCCTTGCCCGCTTCCTACTCAAGGAGAAAACGAAATGAACGACACGGCAACCCTTCCGCTCTATGGCACATCGGCAGATCCGCAACCCAAAATCACGGTGCGCGGACTTAACTTCTTCTACGGTTCACAACAAGCCCTTTTTGACAACAACCTCGACATCGCTCCTCACCGCGTCACGGCAGTCATCGGTCCCTCGGGATGCGGCAAGTCAACCCACCTGCGGGTCTACAACCGTATCTTCGAACTCTACCGTGACCAGCGGGCGACGGGGACCGTGCTCCTCAACGGGGAGGATATCTTCTCGCCGAAGATGAACCTGCTCGAACTGCGCCGGCGGGTCGGCATGATTTTCCAAAAACCAACCCCATTCCCTATGTCGGTTTTCGAGAATGTTGCTTACGGCATACGACTCCACTATACCGTGTCGAAGAGCGAACTCGAGGGACGCGTCGAGGAGGCGCTCAAGGGAGCGGCGCTCTGGGAAGAAGTACGCGATCTGCTCCACAAACCGGGGACAGCGCTTTCGGGCGGCCAGCAACAGCGACTCTGCATTGCACGGGCGATTGCGGTCGAGCCGGAAGTGCTCCTCATGGATGAACCGACGAGTGCGATAGATCCCATCGCCACGGCAAAAATTGAAGAGCTGATTGAGCGGCTCAAGGGGCGCTACACCATCGTGATTGTGACCCACAATATGCAGCAAGCGGCGCGTATCAGCGATTTCACCGCCTTCTTTTTCAAAGGATACATCGTCGAGTTCGGGGAGACCAAACAGATATTCACCAACCCGAAGAACAAGAAAACCGAGGAGTATATTACCGGCCGATTTGGTTAGAAGGAGGTTGCCATGCCGCTCCGGATACAGAGGGACATCGTGAAACTCAAAAACCGACTGCTCGAGATGGGAATCACCATCGAGGAGGTCTTTGCGCGCGCCGTGCAGTGTGTCCGGGAGCGCGATGCTGAGGCCGCTAAAACCATTATTGCAGGCGATCGCGAGATAGATCTCGCCGAGGTGGATCTCGAGGAAGAGTGTCTCAAGACGCTCGCTCTCAACCAGCCGGTAGCCGGCGATCTTCGTCTTATCGTGACAGTGCTCAAGATCAACAACGACCTCGAACGGATCGGCGATCTCGTCGTCAACATGGCGGAACGAGTCATTACGCTCGCCGAACACCCGGAAGTCGAATTGCCATTCGACTTTACGCGGATGGCGCATACTGCGCATGTCATGCTCCACACCGCAATCGAGTCACTTGTGAATATCGATAGGGAGCGGGCTATCGAAGTTCTTGCCCGCGACGAAGAAATAGATACAATGCACCGAGAGATGTACGCAATGGCAGGTTGCATGCTGCGAGAGCACCCCGAAAAAGCCGAAATCATTCTTCACGCTATAGCTCTCTCGCGTTATCTTGAACGCATAGCCGATCATGTAACCAATATTGCTGAGGATGTCATCTACCTTGTGGACGGCGAGATCGTACGGCACCACCCCCATGACAAGATCCACCGATGACGCGACGTCTTGTTTGGCGACTCTTTTTCTTTTTCACCCTCGTCGCGGCGACGGTGCTCGTTGTTTCGACCGTGGTGTCGTGGCAGATCTTTGATCGGTTTTTCCGCGAGCAGACACTCGCCGAACTGCGCAGCGACCTCATTGCGCTCGAACGGATGCTCCACGCCGACGATATCCTCAATCGGCAGGAGGGACTCCAAGAGATCGTACGGGACTTCGGCGCTCGTCTCGGCGTCCGCTTCACGGTAGTAGCGCCCGACGGTCGCGTGCTCGCCGACTCGGATGAGAATCCTGCCCAGATGGCGAACCATGCTGATCGCCCCGAGATACGCGATGCCTTCGCCGGGCTTGTCGGCGTTTCCTCGCGCTACAGCCCCACGCTCAAGCGGGAACAACTCTATCTTGCTCTCCGGGTACGCGAAGGCAGTGAAACTCGCTTCGTTGTGCGCGCTTCGAAGAATCTTTATGCACTCAATGAGGCAGTGTGGCCGCTTTTGCTCGAACTGGCGCTTCTCACCGGCTTGTTGCTGGTAATCGTCGCTATCGTGAGTTGGTTGTTCGCCCGCCGGATTGGTACTTCGCTCCGCGCCCTGCAGGAGCGCGCCGAACGTTTTGCCGCAGGCGATCTGCGTGGACACCTTGCCGAACCACCGGTCGAGGAGTTCGCCCGCCTTGCTCGCTCACTCAACATGATGGCGACCGAACTCGAGCGACGCCTTGCCGAATTGGCAACACAGAAAGGAGAACTCGAGGCAATCTTCGCCAGTCTCGACGAGGCGCTCATTCTTGCCGATCGTGACGAACGAGTGCTCTGGATAAATGCCGCGGCAGGTCGCCTGTTCCATGTTTCCCCCGATACAGCGACTGGAAAGTCGCTCATCGGGGTTCTCGGCAATCGTGCGCTTGCCGCATTCGCCCGCGCTGCTCTGGCCAGCGAGACATCGATCGAACAAGAGATCGATCTCCTCGACAGCGAAGGACACATTCTCTTCGCCCACAGCACGCCGGTTCCCGGCGATACTCAGCGGGTGCTGTTCGTTTTCTCCGACCTCACCCATCTCAAGAAACTCGAAAATATCCGTAAGGAGTTCGTCGCCAATGTCTCGCACGAATTGCGCACGCCAATCACCTCTATTAAGGGTTACGTCGAAACGCTTCGCGACGGCGCTCTCAACGATCCCGAGGCAGCGCGCCGTTTTCTCGATATCATTGCCCGCCAGAGCGAGCGCCTCGGCGCCATCATCGAAGACCTCCTCGCCCTCTCCAAGATAGAACGCGACGCCGAACAGGGAGAGATTGTCACGGCACCGGCAGCGATTCTCCCCATCCTTACGACGGTTGCCCAGACATTCGCAGAACGAGCAGCGAAGCGAGCGATACGCATGGAAATCTCCTGCCCCGACGATCTCGTTGTGTCAGTCAATGCTCCGCTCATCGAACAGGCGGTCGCCAATCTCGTGGATAACGCCGTCAAATACTCACACGACGGAGGCACTATCACCCTTGCCGCCTCCGTTGAGAGAAACGAGGTGGTTCTTTCGGTCACCGATACTGGGATCGGCATCCCATCGGAACACCTCCCGCGCCTCTTCGAGCGTTTCTACCGTGTGGACAAGGCGCGGAGCCGCGCCGCTGGCGGTACTGGACTTGGTCTTGCCATCGTCAAACATATTGCGCTTGCGCACCGCGGTTCGGTCTCTGTCAAGAGCGAGATCGGGAAAGGATCGACTTTCACCATCACCATTCCTCTTTCGTGAAACAGCAGAACAGGTATCGTTTTTGGCAAGAGGACAGCAACCATTCCCATCGGCACATGCAGGTGGTGTAGGAATAACAGTATGTGCTCCCGATAGGTTTTTATTTCTCACGGTAGAGCAGCGAAAGAGCCGCAATCAATGCTCCCTGATCGGCGAGAGCCGCGGTCTCCCGGATACTGTGCATCGCCCAGATGGGTATGCCGACGTCAACACCCGGCACAGAAAGGAGAGCACTCGTCATTGGTCCGATAGTGGTTCCTGAGGGGATATCGGAACGGTTCGTTATCTTCTGGCACGGCACGTTGGCATGGCGGCAGAGATCGTGGAACCGTTCGGCCGTTTCGGCAGTCGTTGCATACTTGAATCCGGCGCTCGACTTGATGACGGGACCACCTCCCATAACCGGTGCATAGTATGGATCGTGTTTGTCGGCAAAGTTGGGGTGGAGAGCGTGTGCCGCATCACACGACACGAGGAATGAGCGGGCGAGTGCTCGGTGGAACTCCTCTCGACCGGCATCATGCGCAATCACGATACGCTCGAGCACCGTTGCGAGGAATCCGCTGTCTGCTCCCATCGGTGTCCGAGAACCGATCTCTTCATTGTCAACAAAGACCGCCACTGCCGTGGCGTCGTTCTTGGGGGCATCAATCAGGGCGGTGAGAATTGCATGGCACGAAGCAAGATTGTCAATCCGTCCTGACGCATAGAGTTCCCTCGAAACGCCAAGCATCGCTGCAGGATGGGGATCGTAGAAAAACAGGTCCATTTCGCCGACCAACTCTTCTGCGACACCGATTGTTTCGGCAATGAGTCCTTTGAGCACTCCCGAACGGGAACCAGGAGTATTGCTCACCGATAGGATAGCCTGCATGTGATTCTGGGGGTTGTACTCGAATCCCTTGTTCACTTCTCGGTTCATATGTATCGCAAGGTTGGGGATGATTGCCACAGGGCGCTTCGTATCAACCATGTGAGCACGCCACCCTTTCTTACTCTTCACCATCACCCGTCCAGCGATAGCCAGATCACGGTCGAGCCATGTAGAAACGATAGGCCCTCCGTAGATTTCGGTGGTCACGCGCACCACGTTCTTGCCGAGGCTCTCCGCCTCTGGTTTTATTTTGAGGAGTGGACTGTCGGTATGCGCCCCTGCCATCAAGAAACCACTTTCATGCGGTACCCGTTGCCCCATCCGAAAAGCAATGACTGCTGAATCGTTCCGAACGACAAAGTAGGCACTCCCGGGGCGTAGTGCCCATTTTTCGCGCTCATCGAGCCGAGTGAATCCTGCGGACTCGAGCCGGTGTACAATCTCTCCTGTTGCATGGAATGCGGTCGGTGCCGCATCGAGGAACGAAAAGAGGCTCTCACGAATACTTTCAGTGCTTTTTTTCATAGGATTCCTCCTCAGGAACGGTAACGCTTCCCAGCATGTATACTATACACTACACTGTCGGTCAAAAAAGATTTTCCGCTCTTTCTTGCTTTCTTGTGGTAATACTACAATGCTACAGAGGGCGTGTTACTGATGTTGTTTGAGTTACACTGTGCTGCGTCTGTTCACGAGGACATTGTGTTTACCGGCACTAAAACAGTACGGTACGAGTCCTCTCATTGTAGCAGCGCTCCTCCTTCTCATCTTCGGCGCGAGACAAGCATACCACGGAGCAGACCCCTTGCAGGAGATAGATGAGGGTGCATGGATTTTTTCGGGGTACTACTTTTCTCTCTTTTTCCTCGAGAATGACCGCCGTTCTCCTGACTGGAAACATCCCGACGCTCTCGACCACCCCCCACTCGCCAAGTACCTGTTCGGCTGGATTGCCTATGAAAACGGTTATCCCATTACCAGTATCTCCCTGAAAGAGTGGTGGAACCGCTATGACCTCAACTTGCCATTGAGGGTACCGTTCGTCATCCATCTGCGCATGAAAATACCTCTCTCCGTGCTGTGGTGGGCACGTTTTACGACCATGTTCTTTCTCTGGGGGTCGGCGCTCCTCATCTTTTTTATCGGCTTCCGCTCCATGTCGCCTATGACAGGAACCATCGCCGCTTTCCTCTTTGCCGCGAGTCCCCTCACTGCAACAGTCGCTACTCTCGCCACTGCCGATGCCCTTTTTCTGTTTCTCCTTCTTGCGGTCGTCGCCGCCGGGGTTTCCGTGCTCTCGGATCCCCCGTCACGACCAGCGCACCTGGTAGGGCTCTCTCTAGTCTTCGGCTTCCTCTGCGCGCTCCACTTCAACACCAAAATCAACGGTATTCTCTCGCTCGCGACAGCCATTCTTACCTGTTTCTTCGCTTCCGTTCCTCTTCTCTCTCCCCGCTCGACAAAAGTCATCGTTGTCGGTGCCATGCTTCTCACCCTCATCACCACGTCCTTCCTCAGTACGGTGCTCCTAAATCCTTCTCTTTCCGATACTCCACTAGAAACGGTGAGTGCTATGTTTTCCCGCCGATGGGAACGCATCGCTGTGCAGCAGCAGATCTTCTCTGGCGAAGCGCTGATTACTGTTTCCGATAGAATGGTCACAGGATTGAAAAGAGTGCTGTTCGATGCCGATCCTCTCTGGGCGACGATCAAATGTCCTCTGTTCCTCCTTGCTCTCATTGCCGCCATCTGGCTCGCTGTCACAGCGACAGTGAAAAAGAGGTACTCCCCTCCCTCCCCTCTAGTCTCCCTCACTCTCTTCTCCGGATTCCTCTGGATATTTTCTACGATCCTCAACTACCACCTCGACTGGCAACGATACCTCCTTCCGACGCTCCCTTTCGTTGCCCTTTTCTCTGCAAGATCTCTTGTCGTGGCCGTCCACACTTTCAGGGATTGGCAGTACTATCGTGTCACCAAAAGGTAATGGATACGGATATCCTACCAAACTCGGTTGCTTTTCTCTTAGTACCATGTCCCTTCCCTATTCCAATCCTTGGTCTCCTCTCCTTTGACCTGTTGTTCTCTTTTTGCTATCATGGTGAGAAGTTTCAATGGCGGAGGTTGCGCCATGGCGCTCAGAAAGTCACGCAACAGGGTAATCTTCGGCTGCCTCGGCGGCATCGCCGAGTATTTCAGATGGGACCCGACCCTCGTCCGGATTATCTACGTACTTCTCTCGATACTAAGCGCAGCATTCCCCGGTCTCTTGATTTATTTCATCCTTTTCCTGCTCATGCCCGCGGCAAACAGCGAAGGATGATGGTGTGCGCTACCACGAGGAACTGAAGAGCGGCTTTTTCTCTGCCATTCAGTACGCAGTAGCTGACCGTTCAGGGCTTATCGGAGAAAAGGCAGAAGGAATAACTGCCTTCGAGAACGGAAGCCCCGCCATCCCTGCAACGATGTTCGACCTCGCCTCGCTCACCAAGGCACTCTTCACTGCACCGCTCTACTACCTCCTCTTTCATCGGGGTACTCTCCGTCCCGATGAGACTCTCGACCGCTTCTTTGGCAACCAGCGTCCCGTCTCGCTCTTGCGACTCCTCAGCCACACTTCGGGATACCCCGCCTACAGAGCCTTCTTCCACGACACGACCGACGAACCATACGAAAAACGGCGGGAGCGCGTCCTCGAGCAGATTGCTGCCATCGAAGAGATCGAACCCCCGGTTTACAGCGACCTCAACTTCATCTTACTTGGCTTTATCCTCGAGAAGGTATACGGAGCACGACTGGATACCATTTTCTTTTCCTTCCTCGATGAGATTGGCTTCCCGTCGGGACAGATGCTTTTCGCAACACGCCCGCTCCTCAAACAGCACTGCGCCGCTACGATGTTCTCCCATGTCCGCGGACGCATCTGCCACGGCGAGGTCGAAGACGAGAACTGCTGGTATCTCGGCTCGGCGGCGGGCCATGCGGGACTCTTTGCCTCGGCTGGAACAGTGGCAACCTACCTCATGACACTCTGTTCCAAGTCATGGTTTATCTCCGCCATAGAAAATCTCGGTGCCCCCGGCTTCGATTGCCCCACAGGCAGCGACTCACACTACGGCCGCAACGCCCACGCCCGGATGCTCGGCCACCTCGGCTTCACCGGCACTGCCTTTCTCTTGGATTACGAGAAAGGGCGCTGTGCCGTCGTCCTCACCAACCGTACCCACCCCGATCCCGAAAAGGAGAACTGGCGTGAACGGATAAAGGCGGTGCGCCGGGAACTCTTCGATACGCTCCTGCCCGCCTAAGGCTCTCGCTTCTCCTGCATCCAGCGGACAAGTTTGAGGAGTATCCGGCGCGGGATGAAACGGCCGACGACAGCAAGGAGTTTGTTGTTGAATCCATGAATGACAAGCATCGTGCCGCGCATGAAGGCACGGTAGCCGGAGGCGGCAACCTCCTCTGCGGTGGCGATATGACTTTTCTGAAAGATGCGTGAGTGGTTGAACTCGGCGCGCGCGGCAAACTGTGTCCGTACGGGGCCAGGACAGAGGCAGGTGACCGTGACGCCGGTGCCGGTGAGTTCCTCCGCAATCGCCTCCGAGAAAGAAATCACAAAAGCCTTCGTTGCAAAGTAGACCGCCATGAGCGGCCCCGGTTGGAAGCCGGCAAGCGAGGCAACCTGCAGGATGCGGCCGTGTCCGCGTGCCACCATGCCGGGCAGGAAGAGCCGCGTAAGGGTAACAAGCGCTGCCACATTGACCTGTACCATGTCGTCCATCTTCTTCGCGTCGGCCTCGTGGAAGAAGCCGTAGTGGCCAAAACCGGCGTTGTTGACGAGGTATTCGATGACGAGACCCCGTCGCTCGATCTCCTCGAAGAGCCGGTGCGCCGCTCCCGGTACCGAGAGATCGGCGGGGATGACGGTAACGGAAACCCCGTAGCGCCGGGTCACCTCCGCCGCCGCACGATCGAGTGCCGCCGTGTCACGCGCCGTGATGACGAGGTCGATTCCATCGGCGGCGAAGCAGTCGAGCAGGGCGCGACCAATACCGCTCGATGCGCCGGTGATGAGTGCCGTGTGTTTCATGACAGTCCCCGTATTACACTGTCTGCCTAGTAGAGCAACCCCGAAAATAAAAGCAACAATTCCCAGGGGACAGCGCTCGAAAAACACCTGTTGAAAGAGCCCCCGCGCTGTGGTATGGTGTGACGCTATTACTACTACGGGAGGAGCCGATGGAATGCGAAAAGAAGCCAAAGATAACGGTGGCGCGACACACCCCCTTTCTCGTAACCGGGCTCGAGAATTTCTTCGACGGGAAAGGTAACCGACTCGAAACAAAGCCCGTCATGGCACTCTGCCGCTGCAATGAATCGAAACGGTTCCCCTACTGCGACGGATCGCACGCCGAGAAGGGGCTCGACTGCTGTAAACGGCCCGACCGCCCGCCGAACAAGATGAAGGCTTATGTCGGCAAAGAGATTACGATTCACTTCAACCTCGGAGTCTGCTCTCACCACGGCTACTGTCTCGAACTTCCCGGTGTTTTCAACCTCAGCCGCCGCCCGTGGATAGACCCCGATGGGGCGCCGGTCGAAGAGATCATCCGCACCATCGAGCGCTGTCCGAGCGGGGCGCTCTCCTACACCGACAAGAATGGCATCTACCATGACCGCCTCGATCGCCCGCCCGCTATCCGCATCACCCGGCGCGGACCATTCGAGATAACGGGCGGCATCATCCTCGAAACTGATGACGGTTCGCAGCCGCAGAGCGATGAACACTACTGTCTCTGCCGCTGTAACAAGACACGCAACCAGCCCTTCTGCGACGGGAGCCATCTTCCCGAGAAGATCATCCGCTAACTCACACATCTCCCGCCCCGGGGAACACACCAATACACACTGCAACCGAAGAACCATACGCGAGGAGCCTCTTCCCGCCTTGTTGCGCGCTGTACGTGCTCTCTTCAAACTTTCCGTACCAGCCAGCACTGGTAGAAATGTAGCGGTGCATAGAATGACTTTTTTCGTCTTGCGAGGAGAATACAGAGAACTTTTTTGCACCTTGCATTCAAGATTTCCGTGGATAGTGCACACCGCCTTTGTCGAGAACTTTTTTAGGGAAACCTAATTTTTTGTTGACATCCGCTTTCCCCCTCCTATCCTGGAAGAGAGTACGTGCCGGAGGAACCGGCGGGAGGCACATCGATGACCGAGATGATATCGGGACTTACACCGGTGCAGGAGGATTATCTCGAGGCAATCTACCGCCTTACCCTCGAACGCAAGGTCGCACGGAACAAAGAGATTGCCGAGGCACTGGGGGTCAAGACAGCCACGGTAACCGGAGCAGTCCAACACCTCGCCGAACTGGGCTATGTCAACTATGAGAGTCACGGCTACGTGACCCTTACTGAGACCGGCACCAAGCTCGCCCGTGAACTCCTCGAACGGCACAGCCTCTTTTTTGAATTCTTTCACGGCATACTTGGCCTCGAAGAGAAGGTTGCCGATGATCTCGCCTGCCGTACCGAACACCACATCACCGGCGAGCCGTACCGCCGGTTTCGGGCGCTTGTCTCGCACTTCAAGTCGTGCACCTCGCCCGACAAGTTCCAAGGCTGACAAATGGTAACCATCTTTGGACCTATCCCCTCCCGCCGCCTCGGCTGGAGCCTCGGTATCAACCCCTTTTCGGAAAAGATCTGCACCTACTCATGCCGCTACTGCCAAATAGGAATAACTCACAGGTACGACACGACGCGCCGCCCCTACGCCGATCCGGCTGCGATAGCAGAAGCCGTTGCAGAAAAGGCAGCGGTAATACGAGAACGGGGAGGTACGATAGATGTCGTTTCGTTCGTTCCTGACGGCGAACCGACTCTCGATGTCAATCTTGGGAAAGAAATCGTCGCCGTACAGGCACTCGGTTTCCCTGTGGCAGTCATCACTAACGGATCGCTCATGGGATCCGCCGATGTGCGCGCAGACCTTATGCAGGCGGACATTGTATCGATCAAGATAGACTCGGTTCTCGAAGAGGTATGGCACCGCATCAACGCCCCTCACCCATCTCTTGACTATACCTCTATCCTCCGAGGTATCACCCTCTTTTCCCAGACGTTCAAGGGAAAACTCCTTACCGAAACAATGCTCGTCGGAGGGATGAATGATACCGATACATCGCTCACCGCAACGGCACAGTTTATCGCCGGGCTGTCTCCTCACCGAGCATACATCCTCGTGCCGACCCGTCCTCCTGCCGATTTGACCATCACCCCGCCGGTTCCAGAGCGGCTTGCCGCCGCGTGGCACATCTACAGTGGCAGCATCGGCGCCTCTCACGTCGAGATGCTCACCAGTTACGAAGGAAATGCATTTTCAGCGACGGGGGATGCACGTACTGACATCTTGGCGATCACCGCAGTCCATCCGCTCAGGGCAGAAAACATCGAACAGATTCTCGCCGCTGCTGGCGCCTCGTGGGATGTCGTCGAAGTCCTCAAAGCAGAGGGACTCCTCAATGAGGTACTCTTCGAGGGGAACCGATTCTTTGTGCGCACCATTCACCACCACACTACGGGAAGACGAAAGTGATGAAACGAGATTTCTCTTCCTGGCTCCTCGGCGTTATTATCATTGGCGTCGCAGCGCTCATCGTCGTGGCGTTCGTCCGCTATTTTCGCTACCGGACAATCATCGTAGAGGAACTCTCGAAGAAAGATGAGATAGTGGAAAAGTTCGGCGATGCTCTGGCGAAGCCTCCGACGGAAGACTTAGACCAGACAAACAGTGCCCCGGCTGCCGAAGGCCTCGCGTCTCCTTCCTCCCCCACCCGAGGCACAAAGGGAGAAGGCACCTCCAGAGAGGTAACCGAGGGAGCGTTCCAGATACGCAAGAGTTACAGCGAACATGGCAGACAAGCCATCGTAAAGAGCGCCGGAGACGCAAAAGCATACAAAAATGCGGGAACACGCTTCACCGAGAACGAGCCAAACTGGGACAACCCCTTTCCGTTGAGTTACCAAGGACTCCGCAAGGTCTTTCTCTACC
>Ga0129299_1000721_pt1 | contig 21607 bp, 14 predicted proteins | sample ConPoolayeCmetaG_FD_94477 | JGI IMG/M metagenome (GOLD analysis project Ga0129299, IMG submission 94477) | Hot spring microbial mat communities from California, USA to study Microbial Dark Matter (Phase II) - Cone Pool mat layer C metaG ...
CCTGCAGTCAGGACGATCAGCGCTCCGGCCCAAGGGGCGTGTGCCCGCCGCAACTTACTCATCCTCAACGAAGATTCCCGCCTTGTTCCTGCTGGCTGGTGCGGCGGCGGGCGGCTCGATTCCCAGCAGCCCCAGCGCGTCGCGCTCCACGATGCCCCGCAACTGCTCGCGCGGGATGGCCTTGAGGTTCGTTCCGTGGCTGATCTGGTTGAGCGAGTACAGGGCTTTGATGCACTCCGCCGGTGAAAGGTGGGGAAAATCGCTGGCGAACAGCAGCTTGCCCATCACCTCCGCCTCATGGGCGGCCAGCAGCGCGTTGTAAGCCAACCAGGGCCGCAGATGCAGTCCGGCGATGTCCGCGTAGACGTGCGGGTGTTTATCCAGCAGCACTACCGTCTGTTCGATCCACGGGTAGCCCATGTGGCTGATGACCACACGCAACTCGGGGAATTCGCGCGCAACCTCATCGAGGAGCACCGGTTGGGCGAACTCCAGCTTCGCCGCCGACCTGCGGTGGTTCTGTTCGAACAGGACCGGCAGCCGACGCCGGACGCACTCCTCGTACAGACGCATGGCGCGCGTGTCGGTCGGGTGGTAGTTCTGCATGGCCGGCGAGATGGTGACGCCCTTGAGCCCCAGCTCCTCATGGGCGACCCGCAGCTCGTGCAGCCAATTCGGCTCGGTGGGGTCCACCCCGGCAAAACCCACCAGCTTCGACGAGTACTGCCGCACGTACTCCGCGACGTACCGGTTCGGAATCTCCGCGTCCAGATAGCGGCTCTTGAACGCCAGCACAATGGCCCGATCGACCGGATCGACGGCCTTCAGGTGGCGGGCGGCATCGGCAGGCTGGACATGCTCGGCGAGCGTGGCCGCCGGCGGGCCGAGATGGTTCCGCGGGTCCCAGACCTGCGTATGGCAATCGACAATCATGGTCGAGCCAGCTCTCCCGTGCCTCCCGGGCGCCCGACAGGGTTCGGCGGCGTCCCAAGCCCTCGCCTGCCGGCTGAACCGATTGGGATTTCACCGGACGGATCGTAATGCCACGCGAACCGGGCGGTCAAGCTGCGCCGCCCGGCGGAGCCTCACACTCCCGGTCGCCTGATTGCCGCCGCTGAAAATGCGGCCGAAGCACCTCGACGACCTCTTCCACGGTGTGGACGATTTGCGGCGGCGTGGCTTCCGGCTGCGCGAGCAGGATGGTGTCCACCAGCGGCTGCCAGTGGCTGCCGAGCAAGAGCAGCGGTGCGGCGCGGCGGAGCAGCCGCTTGTTCCGCAGTTCCCAGACGAGGGCCAGTTCCAGCAGCGTTCCCGTTCCGCCCGGCAGGACGATGTAGGCCCGCCCCAGCCGGACCAGCGTGTCCAGCCGCACGAGCAGATGAAACGTGGGAATCTCTTGCTGGATGAACGCATTCGGTCCACTTCGTCCGAAGGCCAGACAGGTGACGCCGATCGTGTGTCCGCCGGCTTCCACCGCGCCGCGGGCGGACGCTTCCATCGTCCCGCCATAGCCCCCGTTGCACACGGTCCAGCCGGACAGGGCCAGCGCGCGTCCGAGATCGTAGGCGAGCTGGTAGGCCGGGCTGCCGGCGCCGGGATTCGAGCTTCCGAACACGGTGACGATGGGCTGCTTCACGGGCTGCTCCGCAGCTTGCCGGGCGGACGCGGCCGGCGCAGCGGCGTACGTTACGCTCTGCGACGTCGACAGGCCAGCGCGGCGCTGTCAGCCGCCGCTGGCTCGCGTCCGGCCGGGCCTCTAAACTCCGCGTATGCTGGCGGTCGGTCGCAGGGCAGGGTGCCCAGAGGTCCGGGCAAGGAGAGTGGCGGGTGGTGCCTTACGCCTTGGAGTTGGGGGATGATCTGCTGAGCCTGGCGGCGTTGGACGCGGGCTTGGGTCGTCCGCTGCAAGTGACGATCACGGGGCAGGCGCTGGAGCGCGTCGGCCGCGGACGCGAGTGGGTAGAGGGGCTGATTCGACGGGGCCAGCCGGTCTACGGGATCAACACGGGCTTCGGCCCGCTCAAGAATCGACGAATTCCCCCCGAACAGCTCGATCAGCTTCAAGAGAATCTGATCGTTTCGCACGCCGTGGGCGTCGGGCCGCCGGCCCCGCCGGAGATCGTCCGCTGGATGCTGTTGTTCAAGCTGCACATGCTCTTGCAGGGGCACAGCGGCGTGCGGTCGGACGTGGTCCGCCTGCTTCAGACCTGCCTGAACGCGGACATGCTGCCGGTCGTTCCGACGCGCGGCTCGCTGGGGGCCAGCGGAGATCTGGCCCCGCTGGCACATCTGGTACTGGCCCTGATCGGGCGCGGCGAGATGTCGGTGCCCAGTGGGCCGGCCGGAGAGCGCCGAGTCCGGCCCGCCGCGGAGGTCCTGAACTCTCTGGGCCTGGCTCCTTTGCGCCTGGAAGCCAAGGAAGGGCTGGCGCTGATCAACGGGACGCAGTTCATGGCGGCGTACGCGGCGAATATCGCGGTGCGGGCCCGGCGTATCGCCGATCTGGCCGACCTGATCGCCAGCGCGTCGCTGGAGGGCATACGGGGCAGCGTTCGGCCGATGGACGCGCGCCTGCATGAGCTGCGCCCGCATCCCGGCGCACAACAGGTGGCGGCCAACATCCGCCGGCACCTGGCCGAGAGCGAGATTCTGCTTTCCCACGCGCAGTGCGAGCGGGTACAGGACCCGTACTCGTTCCGATGCGTGCCCCAGGTGCACGGCGCGATGCGCGACGCGCTCACCCACTTCTGCGACGTGGTCACCCGCGAGATCAACAGCGTTACCGACAACCCGCTGGTTTTCGAGAACGAGGCCATCAGCGGCGGCAACTTCCACGGGCAGCCGCTGGCCCTGGTCCTGGACTACCTGGCCATGGCCCTGACCGACCTGGCCAGCATCTCCGAACGCCGAACGTACCAGCTTCTGGCCGGCGAGGACGGCCTGCCGAAGCTGCTGATGCAGCAGACGGGTTTGAACAGCGGCTTCATGCTGTTGCAATACACGGCGGCGGCCCTGGTGAACGAATGTAAGGTGCTTTCCGCGCCGGCGTCGGTGGACTCGATTCCGACTTCGCTGGGCCAGGAAGATCACGTCAGTATGGGGGCGACGGCGGCGCTCAAATGCTACGAGATCGTGGACCGGGTCGAAACCGTGTTGGCCATAGAGTTGCTGTGTGCCGCCCAGGCGCTGGATTTTCGCGCGCCGCTGAAGCCCGGACGCGGCCCGCGCGCGGCACACGCGCTGGTTCGCCAGCAGGTCCCGCACGCCGAACAGGACCGCCCGTTCGGGCAGGACCTTCAGACCTGCCTGCGGCTACTGCGAGAGAGCGCCGAGCTGCGTTCAGCGGCGCGGGGCTAAGCTGGCAGCATCGCCCCGTTCTGCCGGCGCGCGCAGCCGCCGGCTACTCAACCGGCAATGGGCGAATCTTGATGTTGCGATACCACACCTTGTCGCCGTGATCCTGGAGCACGATGTGCCCCTTGGCTACCCGGCCGTAGCGGGACAGGTTCTTGAACTTGCTGGCGGCGACCAGCTCTTCCCAGCCCGGCGTGCCGATTTCGTACTCCACGATCTTCACCCCGTTGAGCCAGTGCTCGACGTGGTTGCCGCGGGCCACGATCCGGGCCTGATTGAATAGCCCCACCGGCTGCGTAACATCGCGGATCGGCGCGTGCAGCGCGTAGTTTGACCCGGCAGAGGTTCGAGCGCTCTGGCCGTCCGGGTGCTCGGCGTTGTCCAGCACCTGCATTTCCGGGCCGGACTCCCAGGGCCAACCCAGACTCTCATCCACGCGGAAGAAGATGCCGCTGTTGCCGCCGGAGCTGATTCGCCATTCGAGCGAGAGCTCGAAGTTGTCGAACTGCTCCTGGGTAATCAGGTCGCCGCCGGGACCGACGCGCACCAGACAGCCGTTGATGATCTGCCAGCCCTCGGGGAACGTGTCCTTCTTGTAGCCGCGCCAGCCGGCGGTGGTCCGGCCGTCAAACAGCAGCTTCCAACCGGCGGCCCGCTCCTCGTCGGTGAGGATGTTCTGCGGCTCTGGAGCCGGCGGCGGCCGCACCTCTCCCGGACGGCCCTGCGGGATGTCGTTGAGTGTCAGCCAGGCTTCGGTGCTCCAGGGAAGCTGCCCGTCCTCGGACAGACAGGGCGGCAACAGCCGGACGTACACCACGTGTCCGGTCTTGAGTCCGTCGATTTCAAGAAACACCTTCCGCCGGTCGGGCGACACGCTGGCCGACTTCACCGCGGTGGTGGTGCCGTCGCGGACCGGGCCGCGGCCTTGGGCGAGGTCGAACGGCCATTGCTCGATGTAGTACGATTCCGCCTCCCACCCGACCCGCGGATCGAGCGGCTTGGTGAACTCCAGTTCCAGACCGTTGGTCAACGGCCGGACGGCCACCATTTCAAAGGGCGGCGAACCGATGGCCTGAACGCTCGGATCCGCGACTCCAAAGCGGAATGCGCAGCCTTGTGCGGGCATGACCGGGTCGTCGAGCCAGACCCGCTTGGCCTCGGCATGCTCGTCCGGGGCCACGATGAGGTGGCCGTGATACGGCCCCTGCTCGGCCACCTGCCAGACGAATTCGTATATGACCCCGCCCTCCAGCGCCGGCAGCCAGGCGACCACGGGCTTCAGGCCGATTCGCTGAGGCATCCCCATGACGCGCAGCCGCCCATCCACCAGCCAGATATCCAGCTCGCCGCTGGCCATCACGCGGAACACCGGCTCGAAGCCGGGGTGCGGCGTGAGGATGGGCGAGCCGTCGCCGGCGCGGCCCCGGCGCAGCGGCATGATCACGCGCTTCTTGCCGGGCGACGTCTCGCGGGAGGCGTTTGGATCGCGCCGCAAAGCCGTCTCCGGTACGACCACGAACTCCGCGTCCTTCGGTGCCCCCGGAGGTTTCCAGAGCAGCGAAAGGCGTTCCTCGCCGCCCGCGTCGAAGTGCAGGATGCGGAACGCGTGATCTCCCACGCTCAGCCGGATTTGTCCGTCCTTGGGCACCGCTCCGTGCGGGCCGTCGTGGTCGATGACCTGGTATTGGTCGATCCACAAGCGCGAACCGTCGTCGCTGATCAGACGAAACGTGTACTGCCCGGCGGTGGTCACCGAGATGAAACCGGTTACCTCCGTGACGAAGTTGTCCGCCATCGGTCCGAAGTCGCCGCGCGAACCGTCGAGATCAATCTGCGGCACGATGGTTATGGCGTTGGGGAGCTCGCCGGCCACCAGTTCGGGCAGTTCCCGGAGGGGCTGGTCTACCTCGAAGAAGCGCACCAGCACGCCGGGGGCGCCGCGCTCTTGCGGCTGATGGGCTGGTGCGGTCGGGGCGGCAAGCCCGATGGTCAAGCTCAGCGCTACGAATGGAAGCAGTCGCGCGTTTCTCATGTTGGTTTCCTCCCAGATGCGGATACGCCGAATCACCTACCCGCGAACTTCAGTCCCGCGATCGGCTGGCCGTCCGGCCCGCGGACGCCACAGCAGAAGGCGAAATCTCCGCCGGCCTGGACGATCTTCAGCAGCAATGTGTTTTTCCCCTCATTCAGCCGGATGTCAACCCGGTCCTCGCCGCAGGTCAGGCCGCGTTGTGCGAGGCGGCTGTGCACCAGCTCGCCATTGAACCAAGCCTGGACCGCATCGTCGCTGCCGATTTCCAGGCGGGCCGGCGGCCCGGTCGGCGAGAAGATGGTTGCGATTACGTAAACGCAGCAGTTTCCGCAGTTTGCAACCCGCTTCAGGTTGAAGACCCATGGGTTGTCCGGGCTGGCGGGATCCAACTGACGCCATTCGACCGCCTCGTCCTCGGGCGTTTCGGGCGCGAAGGGGCGGTCGAATATGGCGTCGAAGGACCGGCCCTTCTCAAGATACGGTCCGGCGACCGACCAGGTGCCGATGTAGCCCTGGTAGCGGTCGAGCAGCTCGAGTGCGGCTCGGACGTGTTTCTGGGCGGCCTCGCCGAACGCGCCGGCGGCCAGCTCGTCCAGCGTTGCGCGGGCTAGGTCGGGTTGCTCACCGCCTAAGTTGCAGGCGATCTGAGCCGTGGCGACGGCGGCTTCGTCCCGCAGCGTCGGGTCGGTCAGATGGGATTTGGTCAGCGCCAGAGCGTCGACGTGCCTGACGGCGCCCAGCGATCCGAGAATCAGCTTGCGCTCCTCGTCGCGCCGGGCGAGTGCCAACGCCTGGGCCAGCGACGCGGACCGCTCCGCCGGCGTGGGGTAGAGCGCCGCCAGCCGCACCAGCCCGCGCAGGGCCAGCACGTGGTGAGCCTCGTTCCCGGTCTGCTCCGCGACTTGGGCCAAGTCTGCGGCCGCCGTCGCGTCTCCCCAGTTGGCCAGTGCCCGCACGGCAACATCGACGACGCGATCATCTTCGTGGTGCAGCGCCGCCCGCACCGCCGCCAGTGCCGCCGTCCCCTGCAATCGACCGAGCACGCGAATCAGCGATGCCCGCGGCCCGCCGGCGGCGGTGTCCAACGCGGCAAGCACGGCAGCGCAGCGGCGCTCGCGGTCTTTGTCACGCAGGCAGATGGTGGTGACCGCGTCTTCCGCGGCGGTGCGCACTTCGTCGTCGGTCTCGTTGAGCAGGCGCTTGAGCAGCTCGGGCAGGTGCGTCTGGCCGGCCAGTCGGCTCAGGGCCTCGAAGCTGGCGATACGCAGCACGGGGCTGGAGTCGGCGGCGGTGTTCAGCAGTGTCGGCGCGGCCAGCCGGAAGTTGCGAGAAGCCAGGCTCCGAATCAACTCCGCCCGGATGTCCGGCTCCGATTGCCGGTCGATCTCCAGCAGAATCGCCGGGTCCACGCTGAATCCGCGCAGCCGGGCCAGCGTTCGGCGAGCCGTCTCGCGCACCGTTCCGTCGCTGCCGGCGGCCACGCTCGCCAGACGCACGATGTCTTGAGTGTCGCCCAGCGATTCCAGTGCGCGGAGTGCGGCGACGCGGACGTCGATATCGTCGTCGCGCAGGGCGTTGATCACCGCGGGCTTGGCCGCCGGATCCCCGCGCTCCGCGAGCACATCGAGCAGCAGCGCGCGGAAGGCCGGCGTGGCCGGCTCCAGTGCCAGCACCAGCTCGCGGGTAGCCTGCTCGCCGGGGAGATCTCCGGCCAGCCGGGCGGCGACCGCTTGCAGTTCAGGGGTGTCCTGCCCGCGGATGATCGGGGAAAGCCGCGGCAGGAGGTCCGCTTGCTCGATAACGGCCAGGCCGCGCAGGGCAGCAGTGCGCGTAGGCAGTTCTTCCGTCGATGACCACAGCTCCTCATATATCGCGATCGCCTCGGTCCTAGCGCCGGCTTCCGTCAGGCGTTCGGCACAACGCAGCAGGGCGGCGGCGGCCGGCTCGCGCAGGACCTCGTTTTCACGCCGAACCTTTCGCAGCGCCTGGACGGCCTCGTTGTCCGCGAGCTGGGCCAGGGCGGCGATCGCGGCGCGGGCGACCGTCGGTTCGGGGTCCAGCGCAAGCTGGGCGAGCCGGGTGGTGGCGATGGGGTCGCGACGGGCAGCCAGGGCGTTGATCAGGGCGACGCGCCAGGCCGGGTCGCCGGCCCCGTTCAAGGCCAGTCCCAGGACGAGCGTGGCCGAGGGGGAGGGGTTGTTCTGAAGGGCCTGGCGGGCGAGTTCGCGGATGTACGGGTCGTCGTCCGTCAGTAGCGACGTCAGGCCGGATACGGATTCCTCCCCGGCCAGTCGGGCAAGTTGTCGCAGCAGCCAGACGCGGGCCGGCTGGGCGGTCTGCGGCCCCAGGCGGGCCAGCATGGCTTCGCACAGGGCCATCCGAGCGGCCTCCGCCCCGGGCGCGCCGGCCTGAAAGCAAATCTGCTCGAATTCTTGTTGGGGCTTCTCGCGCTCGAGCACGTCCGCAGCGCCCATCCCCGGCAACAGGTTGTCCAGCAGGGCGTCAAAGACCTCGCGGTTCTCCGCCACCCTCGCCCGGTCAACCGGCGCCGCCGGCGCGACACGCTCTTCCGCCGTCGGCGTGCGACGTGGCGGCGTGGCGGCCGGTTCCCGGCTGGGCACGCACGACAGCCACAGCAGCGACAGACTCGCCGTTACGATGATCCTTGGCTGCATTGCCGGCTCTCCTTTCTCCCTACAGGTGCAGCCGCCACGGAGCACGCTTCGGGCGGTCGAGCCAGCGGGCCGCCGCCGCGTCGCCGACAATCTCCCGGCGAACCGGGTCCCAGCGGATCGGCCGGCCCAGCCAGCAGGCGATGTTGGCCAGATGGCAGACGGTGACCGAGCTGGCCCCGATGGCCACGTCGCAGATCGGCCGGCGGCGCTGGCGAATGCAGTTGAGCCAGTCCTGGTGATGCCCCGGGCTTTCGTACAGGTGAATCTCATTCGGCCCGATCGGCTCGCGACCGATTTCATCCGGCCAGGTCTGGAAATAGCCGCGGTTGACCTCGACCTTCCCGTTCGTGCCGGTGAACAGAATCCCGTTCGCGCCGCCACGATACATGCTTACGCCGCTGGCGTAACGGAAGGTCAGCGTGTCGGCACCCCGGCAGCCCGGCGGGATGATCTCGATCGGCCCGCTGCCGTCCATACCCATTCCCCACTGGGCGATGTCAAAGTGGTGGGCGCCCCAGTCGGTGGTCATGCCCCCGGAGTAGTCGCGGATCAGCCGCCAGCCGCCGGAGTAGTCGCCGCTGCATCGCTCAGAGTTGTAGGGTTGCCAGGGGGCCGGCCCCAGCCAGCGGTCCCAGTCCAGCCCTGCGGGCAATGGCTCTTCCGGCAGGTACTTCTCGGCGGAGGGCAACCCGATGCCGACGTGGACGGTGAGCAGTTTGCCGATTCGCCGGTTGCGGACCAGCTCGCAGGCATAGCGGAAATTGGCGTCGGAGCGCTGCTGGCTGCCGGTCTGGAAGACGGTGTTGTAGCGGCGGGCGGCCGCGACCATCGCCTCCGCCTCGCGGACGGTGAGCGACAGCGGCTTCTCGCAGTATACGTCCTTGCCGGCCCGACAGGCGGCGATGGCGATGATGGCGTGCCAGTGATCCGGCACGGCGATGACCACCGCGTCGATGTCCTCTCGCGCCAGCAGCTCCTCGAACTCGTTGTACGTGTCGCAGCCCCGGTAGCTGCCCGTCGGCGTCTGGGCCGCATAGTGGTCCAGCACGCGTTTGGCCTGCGCCTCGCGCTGCCAGCGCTTGACGTCGCAGATGGCCAGAATCTGCACCTCGGGGTTGCCCAGAAAGGCCTCCACGTGCCCGCTGCCCATGTTGCCGACGCCGATGAACCCCAGCGTGATCCGCTCGCTGGGCGGCGGGCTTCCGGCTCGGCCCAGAGCCCGGGCGGGAACGAAACAGGGCGCGGCGGCGGTCGCCGCCAGAGCCTTCAGGAACTGCCTTCGAGTGGTCCTTCGCTTGGCCGACATCTGGAGACTCCCGTCACGCTTTCTTCGCACTCGGCGTCCGTGGATACTGCGCACGTTAACGCGGACGGCCTAGGGCCGGAATAGCCCGGCGCAAGTTCGGCCCAAGCGACGCCCGCACCGCCGCGTTACAATCGACGGGTCGCCGCGGCGCAGCGCCGCCGGCCGCTTCACAGGGAGAAACGCTTATGTGCGGCAAGCGGAAGCTTCGGATGGGCATGGTCGGGGGCGGGCGCGACGCGTTCATCGGCGCGGTTCACCGGATGGCGGCCATGTTGGACGGGCATGTCGAGTTCGTCGCCGGGGCGCTTTCGTCCACGCCGGAGAAGGCCAGGGCCTCGGGCCGCGACCTGGGGTTGGATGAGCGGCGGAACTACGGGACGTGGGAGGAGATGGTTCGCGGGGAGCTGTCCCTGCCGGCCGGAGAGCGTATCGACTTCGTAAGCATCGTGACGCCCAACGACAGCCACTTTCCGATCGCCGAGGCGTTTGTCCGCGCGGGCATTCACGTGATCTGCGACAAGCCGCTGGTGCACAACTTTGAGCAGGCCCGTCTGCTGGTTCACCTGGTTGAGCAACACAACCTGGTGTTCGCGGTGACCTACAACTACTCCGGCTATCCGATGGTCAAGCAGGCCCGGCACATGGTTCAGGCCGGCGAGCTGGGGGACATCCGCAAGGTGATCGTCGAATACAACCAGGGCTGGTTGGCCACCAGGCTCGAGGAAACCGGCCAGAAACAGGCCGATTGGCGCACTGATCCGGCTCGAGCGGGCATCGGCGGGGCCATCGGCGACATCGGCTCGCACGCCGAGCAACTGGTGAACTACATCACCGGCCTGCAAATCGAGTCGCTGTGCGCAGATTTGACCACGTTCGTGCCCGGGCGGCGGCTGGACGACGACGCCAACCTGCTGCTGCGCTTCAGCAACGGCGCCCGCGGCCTGCTGTACGCTTCACAAATCTGCATCGGAAACGAGAACGACCTGCGTATCCGCGTCTGGGGCACCAAGGGCGGCCTGGAGTGGCGGCAGGAGGAACCGAACTATCTGGTCTTCAAGCCCCTCGGCCAGCCCGAGCGCATCTATCGCCGCGGCAATGACTACGTATGTGAAGCCGCCAGGAAGAACACCCGCCTGCCCTTCGGTCATCCGGAGGCGTTCATCGAGGCGTTTGCGAATATCTACAACGCGGCGGGCGAGGCGATCCGGGCGGGCAGCGGTGCCCGCGGCGGCACGCGGCATGACTTCCCGGACGTCTATGATGGAGCCCGCGGCGTGCACTTCATCGAGTGCACGGTGGCCAGCAGCCGGAGCGAGCAGAAGTGGACCGACGCCCGCTGGCCGCTCTGCCGGCCGCCGGTCTCGTGAGGTCCTCACCCGCCGTTGATTGGAGGGCTGTCCCCTCGCGCGGCAGGCTTTCCGTTGTACTTGCCGCGGCGGGCGGGCCGGAATTCATCGCCCGGGCGATCCGGGACTGGCTGCCGCGCTCCGGCGTGCAGACGCTGTACATCGCGCCTGGGGCGCCGTGGGAGAGTGCCTACAGCGGATAGTTCAACAGCCGGCTGCGCGATGAGCTGCTGAACCACGAACTGTTCACGAGCGTGCTGGAAGCGAAGGTGATTACAGAGGGCCGTCGGCGGGAGCACAATCAGCGCCGGCTTTACAGTGCGTTGGGCTATCAGAGGCCGGCGGCGTTCGCGGGCTAGTGCCGACCTGCCTGTGCTGTGGCAGGCAGGTTTCTGGGGGCTCCGCCGCCAAACCCCATCATGGCGCACCAGCGCGCGGAGCCTCCGGAGGGTTCTCGGCCGGCATGAGATCAACGCCGCAGATCGGGCACACCAGGGCCTGCTGCCCGTCTTGGTTCACGAGGGGGACCCAGGCCGCATCGCCAATCTTGATTTCGATGGGGTTCTCTTTTTCATCGTACTGGAAGGCCACGTCCCAGGTGCCGTGCGGCGGGCAGGACCAGTAGATGCTTACATAGAGGCTGGGGCGACCGCATTTGGGGCAATCGCGGGGGCCGCGGCCGGCCCGGTCCTGAATGGTGTGGCCGCACTCCAGGCAGCGCCAGCGCACCAGGAAGCTGGAGGGCTTGCGGACGTACGGCTTGACCGCCAGCCGCCGGGCCTGCCACACCTGGTAGCCGATCGAGACGCCCAGTGCGATCAGCAGGACGCCGAGCACGACGAGCTGGCGCCGGCGGCGGTGCTGATACTCGGCGGCCTCATCAGTAGTAGGGGTCGGCATATACAGGGAGAGTTCCCGCCCACCACCACAGCTTGGCGAACGAGAAGTTGTAGTGCAGCACGTTGGATTCGCAGAACAGGCACAGGCCGCCGCCGTGGCAGTCGGTATATCTTGGCAAGATCGGCGAGCTGAGCACCTTGATGGTCTCGACGCGGTGTACGCCGCCGTCCATGCTGGCCATGTTGATTTTGCCCAGATGCCGAGCGGTAAGCCAGGTGGGTCCGGAGTACCAGGGTCGGGCGCCGTCGTCCCAGACCAGCCGGCCGCAGTCGCGCCAGGGCTGGTATGGGCCGAGCACCGGGTGGGGCACCAGGCGGATGTCCTCGTCGGGGCCGACCTCGGCCATCAGGATGGTCCATTCGGGGTGTTCCGGGCCGTAGCGCTCGATGTTGTAGGACTTGGCCAGCGGGTCGTTATGCGCGTGGAAGTGTCGCAAGACGTAGTTCATCCCGTACCCGCACGAAGGCACCCGCGTGTTCATGTGTGGGTACTGATACCACTGGGCCTCGAAGTCGAACCGGGTGCGGATCGGGTCGCCGGGGCAGATCAGGACGTTCGGATTGGTCACGTAATCCGGATGCAGCTTGTAGAACCACATGTCCCGCTTCTGCACGGTGATCGGCGGACCGTACCGATAGTGCGGCTAGGCCTTCTCGCTGATGACCTCGGGCGGGATGTAGCCCTGAAACTCGTCCTGATACATCCGCAGGGCGATCAGGATCTGCTGCATGTTCGAGCCGCACACCGCAGCCTGAGCCTGCTTGCGCGCGTTGTGCATCGACGGCAGGAGAATCGAAAGCAGCAATGCGATGATGGCGACCGTGACCAGCAGCTCGATCAGAGTGAAAGCACGATTGGACCTGCACCGTCCGGCCATGATGCTTCCTCTGCGAGCGCCAGATCTGCCTATCGCTATGTTAGCATCACGGTACGCGTGAAACCAGACAGCTTGCCGATCGGGCATCACTTGCGCAGGGCTGCCTTGCTTGCGGCGGCCCGAAGCCGGAGTCCGCGCGCCGATGGGCTACGCCGACGTTGCGCCGGGCGGCCGATAAGCGCGGGGCGCCTTGCATCCGCGGGTCCGTACCGTGCGGCCGGGGTATTTCCAGAACGGCGGGCTCTTCGGCCCGATTGGCGAGCCGCCCCGGGCGACCGAGCGTCGCGCGGGGCGGATTCGGTATTCGTCGTCGGCGGTCGCCAGCCGGTTACGGCTCAGGCGGTCGGCCATGCGGGCCTTCGCCGGCGCCGCGCGGCCGGCCTTCCGGTCGCTCGCCGGGGCCTCTGCGCGGCCGCTCACCTTGCAGGACGCGCTCGAACTGGGCCTTCTGCTCGGCGGTCAAGACGGCGAGGATCTGCTCTTTGACCTGGTTGGCCAGTTCGGTTTGTGCTTCCCGGTTCGCCCGCCCCTGGTCGCGTAGGCTGCGCATCGCATCCTGGATGATCTTCTGCACGGCTTCGCGCTGGGTGCCGTCGAGATCCAGCCGGCGGGCGGCCCGGATTACGCTCCGGACATCAAGCCCCTGCCCCTCGGGCTGGCGCGGCTCGGCGGCCGGTCCGAACGACGCGCGAATCTCGGCCAGCTTGGCCTTCTGGTCGTCGCGGAGTATCTGCTCCACTTGGGTGAAGAACGACTCCAGCGGGTTGCCGGCCTCGGTCCTGGCCGCCCGCAGCTTCTGGCGTATTTCCTCGGCCTTCGCCTGGTCGCCGGCGGCCTCCGCCTCCCAGAGCTCTTCCATCAGCGGTCTGACCTCCTGCCAGCGCTGTCCACGCGCTTCGCCGGAAGGACGCAGCTCCGCCGCCAGCTCTTCGAACTTCGCCCGCTGCTCCTGGTCGAGTCCGAGCTCGTCCGGGAGCGTCTGGATCATCTGGCGCAGGCGTGGGCCGCGCTCGCGGTCGATGGGCGGCCCGGCCATGCGGGCGCGCATTTCCGAGAACCGCTCGACCTGCTCGGGTCGCAGGATGGTGCTCTGGACCTGGTCGAAGAATTCGTTCATGACCTGCTGGGAGGCGCTGCGCAGCTCGCGCATCTGCTGCCGCAGCTCGTCGATGCGGGCCTGGTCGCCGCTCTCGCGTGCCTGCCGAAGCTCGTCCCACAGCTCGCGCATGTTCTCCGGGGACGGAGCCGCTTCCCGCATGCGCTGTCGGAAGGTGGCCGCCGTCTCTTCGAGCTGGGCCTGCTGTTGCTCATCCAGCCCCAGCTCACGAACCAGACGCTCCAGCATGCGGTCGCCCAGGAGGGGTGGAGCGGGCTGGGATCGCGGTCCGAAGCCGCCGCCCGGCCGGTCCGGAGGGGGCTGCCCCATCGCCGCCGAAGCCAGGCAAACCGTCAGGCACGCCAATAGCCATCGTGTACTCATCTGTCTTCTCCTGTCTGGTCCGCGGGCATGTTAACCGCCCGGGAACCGTCGTAGTACCTTGCACTTCAGCCGCCGACCGCCCACCGCGGTCGACATGAGGTACAACGCTCGAGAGCGGCGGGGCTTGCCGGAAACGTGCGCAGGTCGGCTGGAAACGCGGGCACGTCCCCGGCTGGTCGTTGACGCCCCCCAGTCAGCCCGGCTAATATTCAATCAGGAATCGGAGGTTATCCGGACGGTCGCTCCCCGCGTCGCCGCCGGTATCGGCTTGGCGGCCGGTGAGCGAGTGGTCGACCTGGGCGGGTCTTCAGGCGATTGCGCCGGGATCTCGATATCGACCTGTGGGCGCGGCGAGCCCAGGTGTATGGAGAGGAGCCGTTTGGCCAAGGCAGATGCGATACAACTCGACGCGGTAGTCGTCAAAGCCCTGCCGAACGCCATGTTTCTGGTTGAGGCGGCGATCGGGGCTAACAAACACGAGGTGCTTGCCCATGTCTCCGGGCGCATGCGCAAGCACTTCATCCGGATTTTGCCGGGGGACCACGTCACCGTGGAGCTTTCGCCCTACGACCTGAAGCGCGGCCGCATCATCTACCGGCAGAAATAGCGCCTGTCCGTTCGACAAGCCGAAAGCGGAGTGCGCCCGATTGGGGCGCTTGGGGTGCGCCGGGAGATCCGAGCGGCATGTGCGGGGCCGCGAGCAGAAACAGCGTGGGCCGGCGAAGCGCCGGCCCGCTGTTTTCAGTTTGCTTGGCAAGCCTGGCGCACGCCCGTTACAGACGTGCACCGGGTGGGCATTAGACGAACCCCAACTGGTCCAAGGCGCCCCAAAGCTGAATGACCTCGTTCACGTGCTGTAGGAGCGTGTGGCAAGTACCCAGGGTTCCCAGGAGCAAACCAGCACCGCCGAACAGGAACAACGCCTTCTTAAACACCCGCTTCCTCCTTGTTGGGGCAGGTGCGCGCCGCGCAACCGCCCCGCACGTCAGACTTGGTATGCGGCCAAGTTCGACCGTGCCGATCAGGCCGTGGCCCCATACCATTTCCCGTCGGATATCAAGCGTAGCCGCAGTTATCGGTACCAGTCAATAGACCGGCCAGTCGTTTACGCGGGCTTTTTCCTTGACGTGGCCTCGGCGGTCTCCCGGCCCAGACGAACGTTCGGGCCAGTGCGCACCACGCCGTCGAACTAGCCAACTGTGTTTTGAACGCGCCGTTTTCCAAGTTTCTGTCTGATGCTGGCAGTTGGTTGGTGCGCGGTTCTGGAGGCGCGGTCGCCATGCACAGGGAGTGTCTGCCCTTCTGCGCTTGCCGCCGATAGAATCCTCACCTGCGCGTCGCGCTGGACGTGGCCGCTTTGCCGCGACCGCAGAGCTTGGGCTGACTTGGGATCAGAAACCGCTGAGGAACGGAGCCGATCCCCCCATGCCTTCCCCGCCGCCGGAATTCTGCGACTTCTCCTGTCCTGCGGCCCAGTTCAGCCCGCCCGACACCGCCGGCCTGTGCCGAACCATGTCCGCGATCTGGTGCCGCCGCTTGAAGACCTTGGTCAGCAAGAATGCGCCGTGCGAGTGGCGAAAGCGGCGCGGCGGAAGCGGCCGGAAGCGAAAAGCCGCTGCCGGCAGGCACAGGCGTTGACGTCGCACCGCGCCGGCGCACGTCGGTTGGGCTGCCCGGATCAGGCCGGCTTCCAATCAATAACGCGAAGCTCGACGCTGGACCTTCCGTTCCACTGGTTGACCATCGGCTCGAATGCCAGCCGCACGTTGCGGTGCTGCCAGAGAGTGTCAGCTTGAGAGCCGAAGCCGAACGCGACTGCCCGGCGGAAGTGACGGTCCTGACGTACGGTCAGTTGCACGTGTTGACCTGATCGTCCGACCGTGCGGGGCGGGTCGACCAGCTCGACCGGGCCGGTGGCCAGGCGCGGCGCCGGATTCCCGGGCCCGTGCGGAGCCATCCGCCGCAGTGACTGCACCACGTCAGTAGTGAGCTCGGCCAGAGTGACCTCGCCGTCCAGATGCAGCTTCGGACAGAGGTCCCGGCTGGTCAGTCGGCGCGCGGCTTCCGCCTGAAATGCCTGCGTGAACGGTTCGACCTGCTGCGCCGACAGCTTCACACCCGCCGCCATCGCGTGCCCGCCATAGCTCTGCAAGTGCGCCGCGCAAGCTCCGAGCACTTCGTGCAGCGGAAAGTGCCGGACGCTGCGGCCGGAGCCCTGACCCTGTTCGTGGTCCAGGGCGATGAGGACCGTCGGGCGGCCGAAGCGCTCGACGAGGCGCGCGGCGACGATGCCGATGACGCCGGGGTGCCAGCCCGGGCTGGCCAGCACGATGCCGCGGCAACTGTCGCGGTCGAAGCCGCGCTCTGTCACCAGGGCCTCGGCCTGCTGGAGGATTTCGCGTTCGATCTGTTGGCGCTGGCGGTTCTGGGCGTCGAGCAGTCCGGCGATCTCGCGAGCCTTGGCGGCGTCGGCGCGCGTGAACAGCTCGACGGCCAGCCGCGCGTGGCCGAGTCGTCCGATGGCGTTCAGCCGCGGAGCCAGACGGAAGCCGACGTCGTAGTCGTCGTAGGCGGCCTTTCCGGTGAGCCCGGAAACCTCGATCAGCGCCTGTAGACCCGGGTTGCACGTGTGGCAGAGCTGACGAAGACCGAAGGCGGCCAGCAGCCGGTTCTCGCCGGTCAGCGGAACCACATCCGCCACCAGCCCCAACGCTGCCAGCCCCGTGGCCTCTTTCAGGAACTCCCGAAACCGCGGCGCGACCGACGAGCCGCCGCTGAACTCCTGCGCAAAGGCCCAGGCGATCTTCAGGGCTATCCCCGCGCCGCACAAATCGCGATTACCCGAATCCGGGCCACCCGCCGCCGGATGCACAACGCAATCCGCGCTGGGCAGCGCGCCGCGCGGCTCGTGATGGTCCGTAATGATCAGCTCCAGACCCAGCCGTCGGGCCAGTTCCGCCGCCTCGCACGCCGTAATGCCGCAGTCCACGGTGATCACGACTTCGGCCCCCTCGGCGGCGATCTGGCGGAGCGCATCGGCGTTCAGGCCGTAGCCCTCCTCCAGTCGGCTGGGGATGTAGAAGCTCACTTGCGCGCCGGCCAGCGTCAAAGCGTGCCAGAGAATCGACGTCGCCGTGATGCCGTCCACGTCGTAGTCGCCATAGATGACCACGGGGCGCCCGCTGCGGGCGGCGTCGGCCAGCCGACGGGCGGCGTCGACGGCGTTGGGCAGGCTTTGCGGCGGCAAGATCTCCTTGAAGTCGGGCGAGAGGAAGCGATGGGCCTGGCGGGCGGTGGTTACGCCGCGATTCAGCAGCACCTGCGCCACCAGCGGTGCCAGGCCGGCCTCGGCCGCCAGACGTTCGCGTTCCGGCTGCGGCGGGCTGATGATCCACTCGCGGCGCGTCCCCGATGTCGAACCGCCCGTCTCCGCACCATCGCAGACGTAGAGCAGAGCATCAGCACTTGAAGTACCGCGCCAACAGCGGCCCATATCTGCGTACCACCTCTGGCGGGATTTTCGCACGATCGGACCAGATCGCCAACTCCAGTGCCGAATGTGCCGCGGATCGGGGAAGTGGTCGGGTGGCCGCCGCGGCGATCGCCGCCCGCAGCAGCTTCACCGCGTTGGCCGTTGCTTGCTGGAGATTGCTGGTGATTTCTTCCAGGAGCCGCTGCCTGCTGAGGCCCGGTTGGTGGGGGCGCCAGCAGTCGTAGTCGGTCACCAGAGCGACCAGCGCGTAGGACATCTCCGCCTCGCGGGCCAGTTTGGCCTCGGGCATGGCGGTCATGCCGATCAGGTCGGCACCCCAGGCCCGGTGCAGCTCGGCTTCTGCTCTGGTGCTGAAAGCCGGGCCCTCCATGCAGACGTAGGTCCCCTTGGGGTGAACGGTTGCGTCGACCTGATCGGCCGCCGAAAGCAACCAGTTCCGCAGCTCCGGGCAGAACGGTTCGGCCAGCTCAACATGCACCGCCAGCCCCTCATCGAAGAAAGTGCCCGCCCGCCGGTGAGTCTTGTCGATGATCTGATCGACGATCACCAGGTCGCGTGGGCGGATTTCCTGCCGCAACGAGCCGACCGCGCCGCTGGCGATGAGGTGCGTCACGCCGAGCGTCTTGAGCGCGTAAATGTTGGCCCGGTACGGCACCTGTGACGGGTTCAGCAGGTGGCCGTCGCCGTGACGGGCGAGCAGAGCCACGTCCTGCCCGTGCCAGTTGACGACGCGGATCGGACCACTGGGTCTGCCAAACGGCGTGTCAATGCGGTGCTCCGTGCCTTCCCGCTGGCCGAACAGCGCTTCGCCCAGTCCCGTGCCGCCGATCAAACCAAGCATGCCGCCGCCTCCTGTGCCGGAGGCGGATTATACCGGATGGGAACGGCGCGGCCGGTGCCACCGGCGACACCGGCCGCGACAAATGGGCGAAACGGCGTGCGCCGCTCACTCGCCGTGACGGGGAGCGGCGCGTGCTGCGTGCTACGGACAGTTGCAGCCGCCGGCCTGGACGCAGCTTAGGAACGGGTTAATGTCGCCGAAGTCTACGGTACCGTCGCAGTTGCAGTCAGCGTTCAGCCAATTGCACTGCGGGTACTGGGCGTAGTATGCGGCTCCACCCTGGAGAGCCAGAATGAACGGGTCGATGTCGCTGAAGCCCACCGCTCCATCGCAGTTGGTGTCGCCCAGCGCCCGCTCGCATTCGTCCGGGACACCATTGCCGTTGCCGTCGCGGAGCGTTCCACCCGCGATGTCGCATTCGTCGGGAATCCCGTTGCCATTGCAATCGTTGTCCACGATGACCGCAAACAGGCCGCGGCTCTGGTCGGCGACGAGAAACGCCGGCGAACGGGCATCCTTGATGATGCCCATGGGCATCCTGAGGGCGCCTTCCGGCAACAGAGCCGTGATCTCACCGCCGGCCGTAACCCGCATCAGCGTCTCCCCTGCCGGATCGGTGACGATGAAGTCGCCGGTACGCAGGTCCTGGGCGACGTCCTGTGGGGAGACGAATGGCTCGCCGGAGGCGATCGTGGTTACCACACCGCCACCGGTGACGCGGAACAACGCAGCGTCGGCGCCGGCCGCAATGAAGTCGCCGCTGGCGGCTTCTTGGGTGAGACCTCGCAGACCGCTGAGGGGCTGACCCGAGGCTATGGTCGTAACCTGTCCGCCCGGGGTGACGCGGCGTAAGCTGGCACCCAACGTCACGATGAAGTCCCCGGTGCCGGCATCCTGGGTAACGCCCTGCGGGAACTGGAAGCCCCCGAAATCGGCGATCAGGCTGAGCTCACCACCGGCGGCAAGGCGGTACACGCCGCCCGCCGGGGGGTAACCTTTGCTCACGGCCGCCAGAATAAAGTCACCGGTCAGGGCGTCTTGTGTGACGCCGGTCACCATAGACAACGAGCCGTGCGGCAGAAGGGTGGACACACTGCCGCCCTGAGCCACCCGAAAGACCGCGGATGCAGTAGCGACGATGAGGTCCCCGGTGGAAGCGTCCTGTACCAGGTCCGATGGGCTGGATAGAGGCGGATTGGTCGGAATGGACGTAGGCATGCGCGCCAGCAGTTGGCACTCGTCCGGCACGCCGTCGGGCTGGCAATCCGCGCTCGCTGCGCCGGCCACGTCGCACTCATCCGGAATGCCATTGCGGTTGCAGTCGTGGGACCTGCCGCTGGCCAGATCGCACTCATCAGGGATCCCATTGGGTTGGCAGTCTGCACTTACGCCCTGGGCCACGTCGCACTCATCAGGAACCCCATTGCTGTTGCAGTCGTGGCCGCTGGCCAGATCGCACTCATCAGGAATCCCGTTAGGCTGGCAGTCAGCGCTGATGCCGTCGGCAATGTCGCACTCGTCAGGCCGGCCGTTTTCGTTGCAATCCTGGCTGGTACCGGCCGCCAGATCGCAGTCGTCGGGAATCCCATTCTGGTTGCAGTCCGGTTCGCACTCATCCGGGACGCCGTTCTGGTTACAGTCCGGGCTGGTTCCCTCAAACAGGTCGCAGGTGTCAGGAATTCCGTTCTGGTTGCAGTCCGTGCTGTAGCCGGAAGCGATGGCGCACGCGTCGCCCAGGCCGTCGCCGTCGCAGTCTTCCTGGCCCGGATTGTAATGGTCCGGGCAGTTGTCACAGTCGTCGGGGAAGCCGTCCTGGTCGGTGTCGGTGAGGTCGCCGGGCCCGCCCAGATAGACGCGGAAGGTGACCGTATCGGTCTGCTGGATGAGGTCGTATACCGCCAGCCTGATGGTGCCGACGGTGCCCGGCGCGACGTTGCCCGGCAGCGTCCATTCGACGCTGAAGGGCCCACCCGCCGGCGGCAGGTCGTAGGAGGCCGAGAAAATAAGCTGTTCCTCGGCGGTTACGCTCAGATCGAGGCGATCGACCCCACGATCATCGGCGACTTCGCCGCGGATGGTGTTCAGGCCATAGGGAATCACGTCACATGGCTGGGGTGAATCGACGGTCAAGACCGGCGGTCGATCGGGCACGCGAAACTTGGCGAGATAGGGCCCAACGCCCACGTAGACTGCGCCCCGCTCGTCGGTCGCCACACCCACGCTCCAGTCGAGATAATGCGTCGTCGCGCCTCGGGTCCAGGCTCCCCACTCGTAGCGGAAGTTTCCGTCCTTATCGAACACCTGGATCCGGTTGTTCAACGGATCGGTGATGTGCACGGCGTTGTATGCATCGTCGACCGCAAGGTAAAGCGGGTAGAGGAACTGGCCCGGGCCGCGGCCCAACCCGCCCCAGCTAAACGCGTAGCGCTGGTGGTCGCTGTCGTCGAGTTCCCATTTCTGGATGCGGTGGTTCTCGCAATCCACGACATAGACATTCCCGTCCGCGTCCAGGTCGAGGCCCTGCGGGAAGATCATCTGGCCGTCGCCGCTGCCGTAGCTGCCGAACGAGTACAGGTAGACCGGACGGCGCATGTAGGCCTTGTTGTGGTACCGCACATTGCGGAGGAACGCGAACTGCTCGTAGTAGTCCAGGCCCCCATAAGCCGAATGGTTTTTCAGGAATGGTATGATCTCTGCTTCCAGATCGTGGCCGCTGACCCAGGTGAGTTGCGGGCCGCCCTGGTTCCCCGGCGGTCCGCCGTCGCTCAGGAAGTCCGCATCGACCATTGCGTCAACGAGCTGTTGCACCAGGTAACGGTGTTGCTGGCTGATGCCGTACTCGAACAACCCGGCCCGTCCAAACGTCCAGTTGTAGTCCGCCAGGTGCTCGATGTCGTATACGTCGACGCGATGGCGCAGGCCGTGGCTCACGTACAGCAGCCCGCGCTGTTCATCCACGGCCACATCGCTGCACCAGCCGAAGCCGCTTACCAACTGCGGGTGATATTCCTGGTTCCAGTAGTTCGGTGCGTGCCCACCGTACTGCTTATAGCCGACACTCTGGTCACGCAGTGAGGTTTCCCAGATCGAGACGGTGCCGCCATCGCCCACGCTTCCGCCGCTGCCGGCGAACGTGCCGTCGGCAAAATAGACCTTACCCCTCTGGCGGTCGACCGCAGCGCCGCCCGGGAACCAGAAGAAGTCCCAGAAGTTGCCCCAGCCGTGATTGTCGTTGTGGGAGGTGCTGTTGGGTGGATGCACCACCACGCCCGTGCCGCCATACTTCGGAGCATAAACGTAGCC
>Ga0129299_1000723_pt1 | contig 21600 bp, 17 predicted proteins | sample ConPoolayeCmetaG_FD_94477 | JGI IMG/M metagenome (GOLD analysis project Ga0129299, IMG submission 94477) | Hot spring microbial mat communities from California, USA to study Microbial Dark Matter (Phase II) - Cone Pool mat layer C metaG ...
AGGCAAATGTGCAAGTAAGCCATTAATACCCATCCTACCTAAACAACGAATCCCCTTAAGGGGGTTACCATGTCCCTTCCGTGTTCCAGAGACCATGTCTTTGAACTTGCATGAATCGTGCTGCAATGAGACAATTACACCCATGCGAATGACGGGATGCCCTGCTGGTTTGTGTCTTGGCGGCCTTCTTTGCGCATCAGTGGCCTTTGCTCAGGAGTATTATTCTGCTCCACAGAGTCTGAACGTTCTGAGGAGGGTTGACAGCCGCGCTCAGTTTCAGACCCAGACAGCATGGGTCAATCTCAATAACGGCGGCGGTGTGCAGTACGCGGCGTCTTACGGAATAGACTCAGGTGCATGGGGCACCCAGATCAACTACAGCAGCCAGAGCGACGCAAATACTGCCTCTTACCGGATCACGCTGATGGATCCGGTTTTCATTCAGACAATGAAGCATTGGTACGGCGGACACAGGGCAATGCAGTTCAGAATCTCGGTTTCCACCAACGGCTTTTCCGACCTGACGGAAATAGTGGCATGGACGAACACGACCGGCGACGGTCCCTTCGAGTACACGATTGCCACCAATGCCATGCACATCCAGATGGACTTTCTGGGAACAACGCCGGCGCAGTATCTCATTCTACAGGAGGTCAGGGCTTTTGCCGGTGCCGGCGCGCAGATGCCTCTGACCGCAGGCTACAATCTCGTGGAGCCGGCAACAGCCGGGCCCATTTCGCAGTATACAGGCTGGGCCGACAATCCGAACCAGGTGATTGACCGTCTGCATACAACCTTCCTCAGACCTGATGGGACGACAAATGCCCACTGGTTCATCCTGCCTCTCAGCAGGCGTTTTTTTCTGAGGGGCGCTGCTTCAGGCTTCTACCACGGCCAGCAATGGAACAACGGCATAAGAATAGAGGTAACCGACTCTGCCTCGCTCGGCGGAGGAACAGTCTGGCAGACCGCATATTATCGGTCCGGCGCTTTGATCTCCGCCATGCTGCCGTTCGATGCCATATATGCGGTCCGGTATGTGCGCGTCTGGTGCTACGAAATCGCGTGGAGCGGAGCCTTGTGCGAGCTGGAGCTTTATGCGGTTCCGTATCATCCCGGCACGGTAGTGTTTCTGAAATAGTCCTGCGGCCGAGCGGTTCGTTTCATTGACATGCCGCGCCCAAATCCGCAGAGTACCCGCATGGACGATGCCAATTCGCCTGTCGAAGCTGAAGTGCGCTCGTGGCGCGGAGCGCCGACGCTGTTCATCAACGGCCGGCCTGATCCGGCCATAATGTTCTACCACAACGATGTATCCAAAGGCCGCGAGGAGATTGCGGATTTCGCCGCGGCAGGCATCAACCTTGTCACTGCTCCCATCATCGGGACAGGATCGCTCTGCAGGGATGGATCGCTCGATACGAGGGTGTTCGAAGAGAATATGGCCTGCATACTTTCCGCCAATCCGTCGGCGCTTGTGATGCCGCGTTTCGGGCTCTTTCCTCCGAAGTGGTGGTCGGAGTCCCATCCGTCGGAAATGATGGTCTATTACGATCCCTTCCTTGGCAGGGATGTCTATTCCGAGTACGCATGTCCGGCCTTTTCCTCCGAAGCATGGCGCACCGACATGTCAGCGGCGATGCGGCGGCTCCTGGCATTGTGCGAAGAGAGGCACGGCGGCAGAATTTTCGGATATCACCTGTGTGCAGGAGAATGTGGGGAGTGGAGTTATTCCTGGCGCCACTACACGCAGAGTGACTACAGCCCGGCCCATCTGAATGCGTTTCGGCTGTGGCTCAGGCGACGCTACGGCAATAGCAGGGGACTGTTGGCGGAGGCCTGGCAAACACCAGGGCTCGATTTCGACTGTGTGGAAATCCCGCGCGATTGGCGAAAAAGGCCCGGCGGATCCTGCCTCCTTGACCCCACGCAGGATCGCGCCCTGGCTGACTATCTCGAATTTCACTCGTGGGCGGTTGCGGATGCCGCATGCTTCTTTGCAGCCGAGGCGCGGGCAGAACTGAGGCGGCTTGGGCGCAGGAAAATCATCGCGGTCTTTTACGGCTATCATTTTCCGCCGCCAGGGCAATCAAGCGCATTCTTCAACTCAGGCCACCACGCGTTCGGCAAGGTGGCAGGATCGCCTGACATTGACGCTGTCTGCGCGCCCTACTCGTATTTCGGAAGGGAGGCAGGCGGGGCCTATTTTTCTCAATTGACAGCAGGAAGCGCCCGGCTGCACGGGAAATTGTATCTCAGTGAGGATGATACGGTCACGCATGTTTCAAAGCCGGTTCCGTACCGCTACAACTGTCCTGACCTGTCGGCGTCGGTCAATGTGATACGGCGCAATATCATCGGTTCGCTGCTGGATGGCGGTTCGAGCTGGTACATGGACTGGTTCGGAGCCAACTGGTATCGCGACAGAGAGCTTATGCGATCTTTTGCGGCCAACCAGAGGCTTGCGGAACAGAGGCTGAGAGACGACAGCGCATCGGTTGCTCAGATTCTGGCGGTAGTCTCGCAGACGACCGCATGGTCGCTATGGCACGACGGCTCTCTGCTGGATTTTTGGGCGATCAGGCCCATGCTGGAGCTGTCGCGTATCGGTGCGCCGTTTTCTGTGATTGACGCATCTGATTTGGGACTGTTCCTGGGTTCAGATCAGGGGAGAGACTGCCGTCTTGTCGTGTTCCTTGACGTTCCGCGTTTAAACGCCGAGGAGATGTTGGCGGTGAGGAATTTTGCGGCTGCCCATGGCCGTTTCGTGCTCTGGACTTATGCGCCGGGGATCCTTGCAAAAGCTTCTTTGTCCGCCGAAGCGGTTTCGGAGCTAATGGGCATTCGCGTTGAATTCGGGAAGGCGGAGGGTCCTGTCGTGCAGACCGAAGTGACAGGGGAGAGAATCGAATACGGACCGGATCATCCTGTTGCACCCGTGCTGGTTGGAAGCGACGCCGAGGCTGAAGTGCTGGGCTCGCTCAAGGGTTCAGGCGCGCCGGGGCTGTTGAGAAGGAAATTTGATGGTCACACCGCCATTTGGAGCGCGGCCCCATGCGTGCCCGCTTCGGTGCTGCGTTTTTTCGCCAGGCAGGCTGGAGCGCACATATACAGTGACGCCGGAGACCAGGTGATGGCTGGAGGGGCTCTTGTAATGCTCCATGCGGCATCGGACGGAAAGAGGACCATCCGGCTTCGGCGTCGTTGCAGGGCGGTTGACGCATTCACCTCAGAGACAGTCGCTGAAGATTCGGATCGTTTTGACATCGTCCTGAATGCGGGCGACACCCGCGTGTGGATGTTGTTGTGAATCGGCTCGCCTTCTTGATCTCCACTTTCTTTTGTGCTTTGACGGTCTGGCCGGGTCCTGTATGAAGTCGGTGTTTTTCAGATATGGTCGTGTAAGCCGGTCGTTTCTCGAAGACAAAATCCGGGATGAAAGCAGGATTTGGAAAGGAAAAGATCACGCCTCCATTGGGCATGCCGATGGAAGGGTTGGGACAGGAGGGCGGATGCAGGAGCGTTCATGACGAACTCTGGTGCAGGGCGCTTGCGCTTGAGCAGTCCGGCAAACGGCTGCTGATCGTGGCCCTGGACATCCTGTTCTTCGAGCGGCCGGTGGTTGATCGTTTCAAGGCCGCTTTGTTCCGGGAGTTCAGGATTGCTCCTGACGCCGTGCTTCTCAATACATCGCATACTCATGCCGGTCCGCGCGCAAGTTCATGGGCATATTCCGACGGGCCCGAGCCCCGGTATCTGGATCTGGTGGAGCAGTCTATTCTTTCCGCTGCTGGAACGGCATTGCGCCGAATGAGCCCTGTCCAGGTCCAGACCGGCGCGGCTCGGACAGATTTGCCTGTCAGCAGGCGGAAGGCAGGTCCGGACGGGGTTGCCCGATGGGCGCCCTGCAGGACGGCGGAAGTGTGCCGTCATGTTCCGTTCTGCGTGTTCCGGAAGAGGAACGGAGATGTTCTGTCCGTGGCAGTCTCGGTTTCCTGCCATCCTTCCATGATCTACAGCCTGGACATATCAGCGGATTATCCCGGCGTTGTGGTCATGCGTCTCAACCGGTTTTTAGGGACTGACGGTGCGATTTTTCTGCAGGGCGCTGGCGGGGACACCAAGCCGCGCCAAATTGCTGTCGCAGAGGAGAGATGGAGGCACGGGACATGGAGCGACGTGAATGCCGCCGGTAACGAAGTGGCGGAGGCAGTCATGGAAGCTGCCCGCGCGCGCCTTGCGGGTACTGATGACGAGATCGCATGCTCTCTTCTGACGACAAAATGGCCCCTCGAGAAGCCGCCGGGCCGGCGTTTTTTCGAAAAACTGGCATCTGATGACGCTGCGCCGCTGGGGCGGAAGCGCTGGGCCGCGGACATGCTGAGAAGTCTGGATATTTCAGGATCTGTGCCCACTCATGTGGACATTCAGGTCCATGGTGTGCAGATCGGCTCAGGATTGAGGATGATCGGAGTGGAAGCGGAGCTTGTGGGCGAACTCGGCAATCTGATACTGCGAAAATATCCGCGGGGGCTGACATTTGCGCTGGGATATACGAACGGGACCAGGATCTATCTGCCGTCCGATCGCATGATACCTCAGGGCGGGTACGAGGTTGACAGCTATTGGGAGTATCACTGGCCAGCGCCTCTTCGGCCGTGTACCGGCCGCCTGCTCGCGAGCGCTCTGCGCCGGCTGGATCTGCGCTGATCAGGTCAATCGCAGATTCCGGCCGGGTCCTGCGGGTCGAGCGGCCACCACTCCGGCCTGTGCGGCTGGAGGACTCCTCTGTGCACGGCGATTCCGTAGAGGGAAGACCAGCTCGCGACGAATGTTCCCTCGTATCCGCATGGGAATCCATCCCAGCGGAAGAATTCGACTCCTGTGCCGAGTCCGCCGTTGAAATGTCCCATTTCGTACCCGGATTCGAGGTCGGAGACGATTTGTTCGGCTTCCCTGCGAAGGCCATGGATATCCAGCGCGCGGAGGTAGTAGGTCGCCGCGCAGGGGGCCATGGCGCCGTCTGTATAGTTCTCAAACGTCGGCCTGAATCGGCCTGCAATACTCGGCAGCATGTGATCGTCTTCGGGTATGGGACTGAGGTTGAACGGCAGGCCGAAAGGAGTTCTTGCGGCGCCTGCCTTCCTGCGGAGCCGTTCCAGTTTCCAGAGAGCAGAGACTGCCTTTTCGCGTGGAATGAGGCCGAACGCGCAGGCAGGACCATTGACCCACAGATATGCAGCGTCATGAAGCCTGCCGTCTCTGCTGCGCCAGCCTGCCACCCAGCCGGTTTCAGGGTTCAGGAGACATGGCGCATAAGCCTGCCTCAGCCTCTCTGCAGCGTTTCTGCACCGGCCTGCGAGTTCGTGACGGCCGAGCTCTTCAAGCATGGGAGAGGCATTCCGCAAAGCCCGGTATGTCCAGGCGTTCACATAGGCGTCAATGTGGCCGAAGCCGACGACGTCCATTGCGTTGGAACTCCATCGGTGAGAGCGGCTGTTTCCTGAGAGATCACGGCATACCGCCAGCCCTTCCTGCCCGATCGTTTCAAGCATGCGCATGACCGCATGAACCAGACCTGGCTCGATTTTCCGCAGCCAGTCCATATCAGGCTTCGATTGGTGGCAGCGGCCTGCACCGCACACAAGCGCCGGATCGGAATCGAGATAGAGGTTGCGCCAGAACCCGTAGCCGCCTCCGCAGAGCAGCCCGCGTTCTATGGTAAAACGGAACAGCATCATCGGATCCGGACCGCTGCGTGATTTGGCGGTGTGAGCTGCAATCTCGGCGGGGTGCATCTGGTTCACATGGCAGTTCACGGACAGAGCATTGTTCGAGAAACCGCCGAGTTCCGGCCTGAAACAGGAATAGATCGAACCCCAATGAAGCTTCAACGCTCTTGTCAGTCTGCCCCGGCCCGACCGTGCGGCTTCGAAAGATGTGACAGACAGGTTCCAGACCGTGGTCAGCCTGCCGGCAGGAATGGTCTGAATGTTGTCCGCAGCAGGCCGTTTGCCTGGCACAATTCCGCCGGTTACGGTCCTGAAATTCCTGTGACTTTCCACCTGGCACCAGCTCTCACCGCTCAGCTTCTCCCATCGAAGGCATCCGTTTCCGTCGCCGGTCCAGAACATTGGAAGTTTCACCGCTCCGTTTCTGCCCTCTTCCAGCGTCGGTTCGGCGGCGGCGCCGGTCATGGCCGCCCCGCAGTCCCATGCAAGGCGCCAGGCTTCGGCCTCCAGAACCGGTATATCCCGCGATGCGTGCTGATGCAGTTGCAGGAGGACGCCGTCGGCTCTGACAGTGAAGCATGCGTCAATGAAAAGCCCGGCGACGGAGCAATGCAACTTTCTGTACAAGATCTGATTTCCTCTGACGATCACCCGGCCGGTCCACGTGTTCGAAGGGTAATCCGCCCCAGCGGTGCACAGCCACGGGCCGCTGCATGATGGGCCGGACAGGCCTGCGAGCGCGGCGGAGCGCACGACTCGAGGTTCGTTTGCCCGTCCGCTTCCAGTGCCATCCCACCCCAGATGCACGATTTGGGGTCGAACGAGGGAAAAGCCGATCGTGAAACGCCTTCCCCGGAAAAGCATCATCCATGGGAACTGTTCGACTTTCATTCCCCGGGGGGCTTCGGGACGGATCGGTCCCCTCTTAAGAGGCGGCATCCAGGGCGGGAGAGGCCGTTCGGAATCCGACTCTCCGAAGACCGCAAGAGAGTCGAGAATCCCGAATGGCACGCAGAACAGCGCGCCATTGCACTCGCCGTGGTTCGGCCAGACCGGATGCTCGCGGTCGCACTCCACGCGGAGAATCTGCGTCCGTATGCCACCAAGCTCGATACTGTGTGAGGTGTTCAGGGCTTGCCGCAGGTATTGGTCCATCTGCTCCACGGCCATGTCCTGGCGCAATCCGCGGCCTGAGATCCTTGGATCAGGCGGCAATTCGACGTCCCGGATTTTGCGCCATCGTCCGGTTGCCGGGTCTGGAATCGAGACGGTGATATGAGCAGGGTGGGTGGGCACGGATGGGACCCATCGGCCGGCGATCACGTGTTTGAGTTCGAGCCTCACAACGACGACAGGCCGGCCGAAGCGCAGATAACGCACAGCGCTCTGTCCGTTGATGACAGTGTTCAGATCAGGATGGAAAACAGGGCGTATCCATCAATGCGAGATACCGTTGAAGGCAATATGCGTCGCTTTCTTTCTCATGGACGATTTCATCCCGGATTTTTCACTTTTTCCGCGCGGGGCATATGCAAGGCGCGAGGGGTGACGCTGTCAGCCTGTACTGCAAGTGCCTTGCCACAAAGAATGTCCCGCGCTTCAGGCCAATCCTCCGCGGTTTGAGAAAAGGCTTCTTTCTCACATTCTCCATATTCAGTTTCTTGTGTCGGATTGCGCAAAGCCTGTTGTGTCTGAACATCGCTTTTTTTCCCAGATGTCATGCAATCCGGCCATTTTTCAAAAACAAAACCCGGGTTTATCAGGCGGTGAAGAATCGAAAGGCGAATATATCTGCGTCTTTGAGCTCTATTCTGAGGCGCACCGGACGTCCCGCAATCGAACCGACGTCCGCGCCGCATTTCCACGATACGATCCTGTCAAGCTGGTCGCCGTACTGCATGTGACAATCCTCGAGCGAAAAGCCCGGCAGGGGTTTCCCGTCAGGTTCCTGAATTTCGACTCGCAGACGTCCGCCTGCCGAGGAAGAGAAGTTGATTTCGAGGCGGTTGCCGTCAAAAATGAAGGCGCGTGTCGTGATAGTGCCGCCGGTGAGGGGCGCGTAAGCGGACACAAATCCGTGCGGTCGGAGAGTGAATCGGCGCATTCTGCCCGGCTCGTTAACACGGGCATTATCAGTGACATACAGCGAGAGCTCCGGCGGAGCGGATGCGAAACATGAGGGCGTTTCGACAATGCCCCATGCGCACCCAGCCTGGCCGTAAAACCAGTTGCCTCTGCGCTGAATGCCAGGCCTGACGAATGCCTGAGGCCATACATGGAAGGTTCTGCCGTCGAGGCTGGCCATAAGGAGAGTGTCCCACAGAGCTGTGCCGAGCCGCGTCGGCCTGCCGCCGGCGATGTTCCGTCCGGACATTTCACGCCGCTCGTCCAGATCGGGAAGCGCATCGGTTGATGCCGTCCAGCCTCTGTCGCAGTACCGGGCAGGCAGTCCGATTAGGATGTGGGGGGCGCCGGGACAGGGCTGGATATTGTTCGTGTAAAGCTGATGGTGATCGCCGGACGGGTCGTCGCCGCGATCAGGTTCAGGAGAACCGCTTCGGTTGGGTTGGTAGTCGAGGAAACCCAGTTCGGTCCAGTTCTCGAAATCCTCCGAAACAGCGGCGCAGATGTCTCGGCCGGGCGGGATCCGGGATCCCTCTGCGCGCCACTTCCGCCAGAAGGCGCGATAAACGTGGCGGACCTCGTCCCGGAAAACCACGTTTTGCGAATCGAACTGCCCGTTCAGCGGCAGCGCGTGGTTGCCCATCTTTCGCCAGTGAATGCCGTCCGGAGACGCGAGGGCGACGAGATTTTCGCCACCCCATTCCGCGCAGCATCCGCCAACCGCCTTGAAACGTTCCTCCTCGGGACAGTCAGGGCGCGTATCGAGAAACGGCGTGAAGTTATGCGAAAGAACGCCCTGCCAGATGATGTTGTTTCGCGTGGAGCCGTTGAATTCGAAAAGGCCCAGCTCGGGTTTGTGCCAGATAATGCCGTCCCGGCTTTCCGCATAGCAGGTGCATTGGCGCTGATCCAGGTCGCTGCATTCGTTCGATGGGGCGGCGCGGTAATACATGCGGTAAAGCCCGTCGGCGTAAAGCACCGTGGGATAGCCAGGGCCTTCCGTTTCCCATGGCCGGTCGCAGACGAGCGCGACTTCGGCTGGTTGAGGGTGGTGCAAGACGAGTCGGGCGTTCTCGGCCCGGTCCAGCAGAGACGGATCAACGAAAAGTTCCCGGCGCAATCCTGTTTCCACGACTCCAGCATGCATCTGGGTTCTCCCGTCCGGATTCGGGCTTCGCTTATGGGTAAGCTGCGCTTCTCAAGATCCTGACATCCCTCTCGCGAGTCTTCATGCGGACAGTCATGGACAAAACGTGCGTGTTGTCGAGGATAAACGCCTTGCCCGGTCCAGTCCGCTGGGGATGGCATGTGGCGAGCCAGAGCGCTTCGCGTCTGCCGCACTCTGGAAAAAGCGCAAAATCCGTATTCAGAGGATGCGGCCTCCAGCACGCGCGGCTGGTCCCCCGCTTTTGTTGTTGCGTGGTGTTACGATTCAATAATAAGTATGAAGGGAACAGAGCGTGGCAACAGGAACAATTGCAGGATGGCGTGGTATGTCAGGATGGGGCAGGTTCATCCGGAGTGGCGGCGGGGGGCGCCAGGGAACGATACTGACTTGAGGATCTTGTAATGTTTGCAGACTGGATTCAGGTGGGGCGGATGGATGAGTTGGCAGGGAGCGACTCGCCTGTTCATCGGTTGGACGCCCGGGGTAAAGTTGTCACAACTGTGGCATTCATAATCGCGGTCATGTCTTTCCCGCGCCATGAAGTTTCGGCTCTCACGCCTTTTCTGGCATACCCCGTGGTCATAGTCTCGCTCGGCAGGATTCCGCTCTGGTTCCTTCTCAGGAAAGTGCTGCTTGCTGCGCCGTTTGCGGCTGTGGTTGGAATGTTCAACCCGCTTCTTGACAGGCAGCCGATGGCAGTCGTGGCCGGGGTGGTCGTAACTGGCGGCTGGCTTTCATTCGCGTCCATCATGTTCAGGTTCGTCCTGACCGCATGGGCCGCCCTTGCTCTGATCGCCTGCACAGGGATGCACCGCCTGGCCGCTGCGCTTGCGCAGCTTGGCGTTCCCCGCGTGTTTGTCGTGCAACACATGTTTCTCCATCGCTACCTGTTCGTAATTGCCGATAATGCCGTGAAAATGATGCGGAGCGCAGCCGCCCGGTCCGGCGGACGGGCGCTCACGTTCAAGGCATACGCATCGATGATCGGTCATCTGCTTGTGCGCTCCATGGATCGGGCCGAGCGCGTGCACCGCGCCATGGCCGCCCGCGGCTACGACGGCGAACTCAGGACGGTCAGGCGGGCGCAATTCGGATTGAGAGACGCAATGTTCGTCGGATGCTGCCTCGCTTTTTTTGCCGCGGCGCGTGTCTGGAATGTGCCGGCTTTTCTGGGCCGGCTTGCATCGGGAGGCTGATTGTGAGCCATCATATTGTCGAGGTGCGGGATCTGTGGTTTGCGTATCCTGGCGGGGCCGAAGCGCTCAGAGGCGTATCCTTTCGAGTTGAGCATGGCACTCCGCTCGGGGTGATCGGTGGAAACGGCGCAGGCAAGTCCACGCTGCTTCTTCATCTCAACGGTTATCTTCCGACCGAACGAGGCGAGGTGAGGATAGGGGACACGGTGGTGACCAGGGACACTGCTCCGCTGATACGCCGGACTGTCGGCCTTGTCTTCCAGGACCCGGACGACCAACTCTTCATGCCGACGGTTGAGGAAGATGTGGCGTTCGGCCCGCTTAATGCCGGTCTGCCCCCGGATCAGGTCGAGCAGAGGGTGGCATACGCTCTGGAGCGGGTTGGGATGACTCATGCAAGGAAACGCCCCCCTTACAGGCTTTCTCACGGAGAGAAACGCGCTGTGGCTATTGCGACCGTCCTTGCGATGTCGCCGGATGTTCTGGTCATGGACGAGCCATCGTCGAACCTGGATCCGCGGGCCAGGCGGCGGCTGATTGACCTTCTCTTGTCGTTTGAGCACACCAAGATAATAGCGAGTCATGACCTTGAACTCGTTGTTGAGGTATGTCGGGATGTGGTGGTCCTGGACTCGGGCCGGATTGTTGCGCGAGGACCGGCAAGGGATGTGCTTTCGAACGAGAAGCTCATGTTGGAACATGGCTTGGAGACGCCGCATATCCTTCGCAGAATGTCTTTCCTTTGACCCTGCGTTTGCAGCGCCTGGCTGCGCGAGCAGGCACGGACGCGGCCCCATGCCCTGGCTGTCAGCAGGCCGGCTGCTCCGCAACACCTGGGAAAAACAAGACTCCTGGTTGCTTTGTCAGCCGTGCGCCTGCAGCAGGGCCTGATGGATGTCGCTTTTTATGTCGTTGACGTTCTCCAGACCCGCGGAAATGCGCACGAAGTCGGGCGACACTCCGGACGCCCGTTGCGCATCCTCGGTCATCTGCTGGTGGCTCGTGGAGGCGGGATGCAGGGCCAGAGTCTTTGCGTCGCCAACGTTCGCGAGGTGGCTTACGAGTCTCAGGGCGTTGATGAACTTTTCTGCTGCCGTCCGGCCGCCTTTCACGGTGAATCCCAACACCGCGCCGAACCCGCCGCGCAGATACTTGGAAGCCATGTGATGCCAGGGATGGTCAGGCAGCCCGGGATATGTCACAGAAGTCACCGCCGGCTGCGATTTCAGCCACAAGGCAAGCTCCATCGCGTTTGCGCTTTGCTGCCTTATGCGGAACGGGAGTGTTTCAATGCCTTGCAGGAACAGGAACGCGTTGAACGGGCTTGCGCAGGGCCCGATATTGCGCATTCCCTGCGTTCTGGCCTTGACTATGTAGGCGATATTGCCTGCTCCCGGCACATCGCGGAACGAGTCCCAGAAGACGATGCCGTGATAGCTGGGATCGGGCGTGGTGAATTCAGGAAACCGGCCGGATGACCAGTCGAATCTGCCTCCGTCCACAATCACCCCCCCTATTGAGGTCCCGTGCCCTCCGATCCACTTTGTGCAGGAATGTATGACAATGTCAGCCCCATGATCCAACGGACGGCAGAGTATGGGCGCGAATGTGTTGTCCACGATCAGAGGGATTCCCGCCCTGTGAGCGGCTTCTGCAATGCCGGCGATGTCCGGCACGTCTCCGCGGGGGTTTCCGATGGTTTCGAGGAAAACCGCCTTCGTGTTCGGCCGGACAGCGGCGCTGACTTTCTCCGGCGTTATGTCTTCCACAAACGAAACACTGATTCCGAGCCGCGGGAAGGTGTATCGGAAGAGAGTGTCGGTCCCGCCGTAAAGCGAAGCGGAACTGACGATATGGTCTCCCATGCCGGCGATGTTGTGGATGGACAGGAAAATGGCGGCCATGCCGCTGGAAGTCAGCAGGGCGCCTGTGCCGCCCTCCAGAGCCGCGAGCCTCTTTTCTGCGGCATCGTTTGTAGGGTTAATGAGCCTTGTGTAAATGTTGCCGAATTCCTGCAGCGCGAATAGCCTCGCGGCGTGGCCGGTGTCGCGGAAGACATAGCTCGTGGTCTGGTAGATGGGGACGGCCCGCGCGCCGGTTGCCGGATCAGGCGTCTGGCCGGCATGCAGGGCGATGGTTTCTATCCTTTGACTCTCATGGGACTTGGCGTCATTCATGTCTGCCTCCTGTGTTAACAGTCATATTTCATACGAAACGGCCTGATGCCTTGCAGCAAGGTCTGCAAGGGTTTTTGCTGCGAGAACCTGTTTCAGAGACTGCGCCGCTTCGTCCCATACCTCGCGTGTGGGACATTGCGAAATACGGGGGCATTTTCGGCGGCCGCATGGAGCAAGGCCGATGTCGCCATCAACGGCGCGTATTACGTCCAGCACAGTTGTTGTGGTCGGGTCGCACGCCAGAAGGAAACCCCCTCTCACGCCGCGTTGGCTGGCTGCCAGGCCGGCTGTCTTGAGTTTGAGCAGAATCTGCAACGCGTAGTCTGGGGGGATTGCCTCTTCCCGTGCGATGGCGCGCGCCTGGATCGGGGATCCCGAGACGTTTCTCGCCAGCGTCACCATGATTCGCGTGGCATATCTTGCTGTGGCTGAGATCTGAATCATAAGATGAAATACCTTATTGACCCGATCAACTTTGTCGTGTATGGTGCAGTAGAGATTGGGCGAATGCAAGCGAAAAAAAAGGGGGCGGACACATCGTGAACTACGCAAAGGACAACTCATTGACCATTGGCAACACGCCTCTGGTGCAGCTTCGCAAAGTGGCGGGCAATCAAGTGCTGGCGCTCGCGAAAATCGAAGGACGGAATCCCTCCTATTCTGTGAAATGCCGCATAGGCGCCGCGATGATCTGGGATGCCGAGGAGCGGGGGATGCTCAAGCCCGGCATGGAAATCATCGAGCCGACCAGCGGTAATACGGGTATTGCGTTGGCGTTTGTCGGCGCAGCCCGCGGCTACAAGGTAACGCTGGTAATGCCGGAAACGATGAGCATTGAGCGCAGGAAGATGATGGCGGCGTTCGGAGCGAGTTTTGTTCTGACCGACGGGGCAAAGGGGATGGCGGGCGCGATTGCCAAAGCAGAGGAACTGATGCGTGGCGAGCCTGGGAGATACTTTTATCCCAACCAGTTCAGGAATCCTGCAAATCCGGCAATTCACGAGAAGACAACCGGACCGGAAATCTGGCGCGACACAGAGGGCAGGGTGGATGTTTTCATCGCAGGGGTGGGCACCGGTGGAACGCTCACGGGCGTGTCTCGCTACATCAAGAAAACCTGCGGCAGGAAAATCGTTTCTGTCGCGGTGGAGCCTGCCGGCAGTCCGGTCATATCGCAAAGGCTTGCCGGGCAACCTTTGAAACCCGGCCCCCACATGATTCAGGGCATCGGTGCCGGACACATCCCCGACGTTCTTGACCTTTCGCTCGTGGACAGGGTTGAGCAGGTGACGAATGAAGAAGCGATTGAATATGGGAGGCGTCTCGCCCTGGAGGAGGGGATAATAGCTGGCATCTCTTCCGGCGCCGCGGTGGCAGTGGCCGCCAGACTTGCGCGGGAACCGCAATTTGCAGGCAAAACATTTGTTGTTATTCTTCCGGATTCGGGCGAGCGGTACTTTTCGACGAAGCTCTTCGAACACATTTCGGTTTAGTCCTGCCCTCGACCCCCCGCGCTGCCTTCTGGGGAGGCTCAGACATGGCCGCCATCGGGTTCTTTCGCGCTCGGTCTGCGAATTCGATTTCAGCGTCAAGGATGATAATGCTTCTTCCGGAGACTGTCTCAACATCGGGGCTCCTGCAGTATCCGCACAGTGCCGCGAACCCGAGGCCTCTGCAACTGGATCTCTTGCCGCAGTTGCGGCACCTCAGGACGGCAGGAGCTTTTTTCAGACGCAGCCTGGCGCCGTCGGCGAGGGTGCCGCTTGCGGCTATGGGAAAGGCGAGCCTCAACGCCTCCGGATCAACTCCGGAAAGGCTGCCGACTTCCACCCTCACGGATGCAACTCGCGAGGCATTGCGTTTGAGCGCCAATTCCTCGATCTGTCGCACGATTCCTTCTGCTATCGAAAGCTCATGCATGGCGCTTCATCCGCCCCCGATGTTGCATTTGGTCGAGTGCGCCAGAGACGGGCTCCAAAGCGGGGGCGCTGAAGGATCTGCAGGCCATATCCGGCCATTTATCGAACGCACATTCTGAGTCAGCATATTCTCGGCAGGAGTTCTCCGCGCGGAAGATCCACAAGCCTCCGCCCGCCGGCTGACGTCTCCATTATTACCCGGCCACGCCCCTCGACGACCCTGCCTATACGGGCCGCGGCTTGTCCATCCGGCAGATTCCTCCACGCGGACACAACGGCATCCGCGATCCGCTCTTCGCAGAATGCGAGCACTTTGCCTTCGCATGCTGCGTGCAGTATGTCGATTCCCAGTATTTCAGAAGCTGCCCGGACAACGGGCGAGACGGGGATGGCTGTCTCGGTGAGGATCACGTCAACGGGACGATCCTCGACCGCCTCGGCCAGAACACCTGAAACGCCACCCCGCGTCGGGTCGCGCATGAAACGCACCCCGGCGGCCAGAGGCTGGAGGGAGGCCGTCAACCTGTGGACTGGCGCTGTGTCGCTGCGCGGAGCGCAATTCTGGAAAAGCCCGTGACGCGCCGCCATAACTGCGATGCCGTGGTCGCCTATCGTTCCGCTCGTGATTACGGCGTCGCCTGGCCGAACGAGGGATGGATCGAGGGAAAACCCTTCCATGAGTTCACCCACGCAGGCCGTGACGGCATACAAACCATCGGCCTGGCCGCGGGTGACCACCTTTGTGTCTCCTGTCACGAGCATGATGCCGCAATCGTCGGCGGCTGCCCGGACCGAATCCAGCGCCCTGCGCAGCACGGCAATCGGCAGTCCTTCCTCGATGATGAGCGCCAGAGACATCCACAGCGGCCTTGCGCCGCATACAGCTACATCATTGACGGATCCGTGAACAGCGAGCCTCCCTATGTCGCCACCCGGGAATTCGATGGGATGAACCACAAAAGCGTCGGTCGTGAAAACGATTTTCCCTTTGAGAGAGGAGAGCAGCGCCGCATCAGGGAGGTTTCGCAGCGGTCCATCTCCGAATCTCGGCAAGATCTCGTCGCGAAGCAGGCGCCGCGCGAGCCTTCCGCCGCCTCCATGCGCGAGCTCAATTGTCTGAATATCGCTCATCGTCCGGTGGTCTGGTGTCGAACTGAGTCTGCCGCAAGATATCTGTAGTGCGCCGCGCAGGTTCCCTCTGAACTGACCATGCAGGGGCCTAACGGCAACTCGGGAATGCAGTCCTTTCCGTAATGGACACATTTTTCCGGTTCAAGTTTTCCTTTGACAACTTCGCCGCACAGACAATCGGCGGCATGGGTGCCTTCCGTAATCGTGACTCCGTGTTTGATCTCGGCGTCAAAGCGCGACCAGGTCTCGCGGAGCTTGAGACCGCTTTCGGGTATCTCTCCAAGGCCGCGCCACCTTGCATTTGTCGCCACAAGAAACCTGCTCATGATTTCCTGGGCCTTTGTGTTTCCTGATTCGCGCACAACACGCGAATACAGGTTCTCCACATCAGCCCGGCCTTCTCTCAGCATCTCGATGAGTCTGCGCAAAGCATGCAGGATATCTGCGGGTTCGAAGCCCGTGATGGCGCATGGGATGCCGGCCGATGCTATTTCCCGGTAGGGACTGGCACCGATTATTGCGCTGACATGGCCTGGACAGAGGAACGCGTCAATGCGGTTGGAGACATCGGAGATAAGAGCCTTCATTGCAGGTATGATGCGCTTGAACGCTGTGAGAAAGGAAAGGTTCTCAATCCCATTGCGGACAGCCATTTCGAGGGCCGCCATTACGGGAGCGGCGGTGGTTTCGAATCCGACCGCCAGAAAGACGACCTCCGAGCCGGCATTTTCCGCCGCAATGCGGAGTGCTTCGAGCGGCGAATAGCATACCTTTACTCGCGCTCCCCGGGCCCTTTCGGGCGAGAGCGAACTCCGAGAGCCTGGAACTGCGACAAGATCACCGAAGGTCGCAAGAAGCGCTCCCCGCCTTGCGAGCTCGATTGCCGCGTCGATATAGCCCGGCTCAGTCACGCAGACGGGGCAGCCCGGTCCGCTTATGAGCTTCACGCCGGCTGGCAGAAAGGACCGGATGCCGTGCCTGGCAATGGCCATTGTGTGGGTTCCGCACACTTCCATTATCACGGCTGAACGTCCTCGTTCGACAAAATCCCTGCTGACGGACGCAAGCTTTTCAGCCAGATCCGCTGCTGCTGCAGGGTCATGGAATTCGGACAGGTATTTCATTCCGGGGCTTTCATTATTTCAGATCCTTAGAGGCGGGTCAGGTGGTGGCTGAGGCTTGACCTGCGAGTTCGGTCAGAAACCTGATCCACTCGTCCATGCCCTGGCCGGTTCTGGCGCTGACCTCGAATATGCGCATGCGGGGCTGGACCTTTCTGATGTTCTTGAGACACTGCGTCCGATTCCATCCCGCAGCCTGGATCAGGTCTATCTTGGTGATCACAGCAACTGACGCGGCCGAAAACAGCGCAGGGTACTTGAGCGGTTTGTCTTCTCCCTCCACGACCGACAGAATGGCGATTTTCATGTCCTCGCCCAGATCGTAAGCCACCGGACATACAAGGTTGCCGACATTTTCAATGAAAAGAAGCCTTACCCCTTTCTTTGCCACGGCCGGAAGGATTTTTCCGACTCTCTCGGCGTCGAGGTGGCATGCGCCGAGAGTTTCGATCTGGCGGACCGGAGCGCCCCTTCCGGACAGGCGGTGCGCATCGCGATCGGTCTGAACGTCGCCGGCTATCACGGCACAGCGGGTTCTCCCCCGCAGCCTGTCGAGGGTGCTTTCCAGCAGGGTGGTCTTTCCCGCGCCCGGGGATGAAATGAAATTCAAGGCGACGATTTTCCTCGCCTCAAGCCAGCGCCGATTCTGCGCTGCCCGTTGGTGGTTGTCGGCGAGGGCACTGCTTCTGATCTCAACAATTTCACGCCGGAAGTGGTGTGAATGCTCTGCATTCCTGTGAGAATGGCCGTCTCCCGAGTTTTTTGTTCCAGCTCTTTTTCCGCATCCGCATGATCTGCACATTTTGAATCTCCCGTAATGACTGCATCTGCAGCCGATTCAACCCGGAGTTTGAGTTTTTGGCCCCACTCCGAAAAGAGACAGACGGGCAATCGCCTCCGACTCATCCAGCTTCTCGATGGCAAAACCCGCATGCACAATGACGTAATCACCGGGGCGTGGATCTTCTATCAGCGATACGTTGACCTCCTGCTGCGGACCCCCCGCATCGGCTGTTGCGGTGCCACTGTCCGTCACGGAAATCAGCTTCATGGGAACTGCAAGGCACATCATCGAATCCCCTCATTAGAAGTGGCGCCGGCAAGAACGATCTGCCCGAACGATATGCCTCCATCGTTGGGAGGAATCCTTTCTGCAGGCAAAGGCGCGATGTTCCTGTTTTTCAATGCATGCATTACAAGCTCGCTCAGAATCTCGTTCATGAATACGCCGCCTGTCAAGCCGACATGGTCGAAGTGACAGATCGAGAGCGCGTGTTCGATCATGATTATCGCCGCGCGCGCCATGGCATGGTGAAGGGCCGCGGCAAGGGCGGGCACGTCCGCCGGTGCAGGGGGACTGTCGTGAAGCAACGCAAATGCCTCCGTCCAGTCGACGAGCAGCATGTCTCCATGCAGAGTTGCACGGAGAGGGAGCGATGGCGGATGCCCCGGGTACCTCCTGGCTGCGGCTTCGAGACGGACTGCGGCCTGTCCCTCGTAGGTGACTGGCCCGGCTGCGATGCCCAGAGCCGCTGCCCACGCATCGAACACCCGTCCGGCGCCGCTGGACCTTCCAACTGTCTCGGATGTCGAACATACAGCACACAACGCCTCGTACTCATCTCCGGAGAAACCAAGCCTTTCAAGCCATCTGCCCGAGGGTTTGATTCCTCCCATTATCCACCTGGCGAGAAGCTGCCGCGAGGGGTTTCTGACTGCGGCGTCACCGCCTGGCAGAGGCGCCGGAGCGAAGGATGCGACCCGTTTCCAGTTGCATCCATTCATAAGAAACATCTCTGCTCCCCATATCGAGCCGTCGGATCCGAGACCGCCGCCATCGAAAGCAAGCGCCGGGCCCGAGGAGTATCCATGCTCGGCGAGCACGGCAGCGGCATGGGCCGCGTGGTGCTGAACTCTGACGACAGGAATCGAAAGGCGCGAGGCGATGCGCTCTCCGTAACGGGTCGAATGCATATCGGGATGGAGATCAACCGCCACGCATTCCGGTTTTCTCCCAAGCAGAAGGAGCAAGCTCTCGGCGTTTTTTTTCAGTAGGTCGTTGGCTTCTGGAGATGCCAGATCGCCGATGTGCTGCGACATTATCACCGACGCGTCGTATCCGAATGCGATCGTGTTCTTTATTTCCGCGCCCATTGCAAGGACCGGCTTGACAAGCGCAAGGGGCAGACGGATGCTCTCCGGGGCATATCCCCGAGCCCTGCGCCAGACCTGCGCTTTGGCGTCACGTATGACGCATACGGAATCATCACATCGCGTTAGAATCTCCCTGTCATGAGTCAGGATGCAATCTGCTATGCCGCGGAGCCTGGAGTCGGCCTCCTCGTCCGTCGCGCAGATGGGTTCGTCGCGTCTGTTGCCGCTCGTCATTATCAGCGCCTCGAATGGGGGGGTGATGTCGCCTGGAAGCTGTTTCAGCAGCAGGAGAAGCAGAGGCGCCGCAGGCAGCATCATGCCGAGAACAGGCGCATCGGGTGATATGAGTTCAACAGGAAGCTTCGGGTCCGAAACGGCGTCCGGCCGCAGGGGCAGGATCACGATGGGACACCTGGACGACTCCATGAGCCTTTGCGCTTCCCCGCAGACCACCGCCCATTTACGCGCAACGGAGACGTTCTCGACCATGAGGGCGAACGGCCTGTGGGGCCGGTGTTTGATCTGGCGCAGTCGGCGGACAGCCGCAGGGTTGAAAGGATTGACGGCGATCAGAAATCCGCCGATTCCCTTCACTGCCACTATCGCACCTCTGGCAATTTCCGCCCTGGCTGCGAAGAGCGCCTCCAGACCTGCGGCTTCGCAACCGCCGGATCGCCGGAACTTGAGCTGCGGACCGCAATTCGGGCAGGCGATTGTCTCGGCATGGAAACGGCGATCGGATGGGTTGGCGTATTCCTCCCGGCATTTAGGGCACATCTCGAACCGCCGCATGCTGGTGTTGGCTCGGTCATAGGGTGTTCTCGAAAGAATGGTGTAGCGCGGCCCGCAGGCGGTGCATGTTGCGAAGGGATGAGCGAACCTTCTGCTACTGCTGTCCAGCACTTCCGCGCGGCATGCGGAGCACATTGCCAGGTCAGGCGGAACACATATTTCCGAAGGCGAGTTCGTTTCGCTGGAAAGTATCTCGAAGCCGGACCGATCGGTTGAGACGGCCGGCGGCGATATCGGCACGATGGAGAGCACTCTGATGCCTTCCAGGGCGGCAAAAGGAGGCAGATTCCGCGGAAGGTCTTCCATGAACGCCGCCACATTCTGCCGCAGCCCTTCCAGCACAAGCCTGACGGTGCCCGAGGTGTTCAGGATGTGACCGGAGAGGCCGGCCCGAGTTGCGAGACGGTACACTGCCGGACGCAACCCAACTCCCTGCACGACTCCCATCATCTCTGCCGTACATCGCACGAAGGTGCCATCCCGGTCGGTATTGCGTTCCGGCGATGAAACATGGCGTCTGGAGCAGGATTCCATGCCGGCGAGCCTCGGCAGATGCAGACTCAGTTTTTGACCGACCGGAATTGGGCTTCTATTGTGGCAAGAAGTCTTGCCGGGTTCAGCGGCTTCTGGAGAATGCCGTTGACGCCAAGCGACGAATAGTCAACCGAAGCGTTCAGCCCATCGCCGACTGAACTGAAAATGTACACCGGAGGTGTCGGCCCGAGCGCCCTGATGTCTTTGACCAGCGAGATGCCGGAGTCAATTTCCTCCATCATGAGATCCGCGAGTACAAGGTCCGGCTTTGCTTCCTTGTAGGCCTTCAGCCCCGCCTCAGCGGACTGCGCGGTGCGCACAACATACCCGGCCTCTTCCAGAATCATGCGAAGAGAATCGAGAAAAGCCGGATCATCGTCAACGCACAGTATCGTCTTCATCCGTTTGCCTTCTCCGCCTGTCATGGCGCTCATCGCTCGATGCCTCCGTTCCTGATGCACAATGTGGCTCTGTCAGAGCTCACCGCGTTCGATTTTTCCGATTATAAAATCCGCAGCTTTCAACAGATTAGCCTCCGCGCGGGGCGTCAGGCGTTCATCGAAAGGCTCAAAAGAATAGCCTCTTATTGCGAGAAGATAAGACCTGGGCCTGCGGTTGAAAAGCTCGAATGCAAGTCTGAGAACCTCGCCTGGCGTCAGGAAGTGGCTTGTAAATCGGCTTGGCGAATCAGACGGCGCGAGGGGCTGCAGTTCGAACGGTTCTCGGCATTCCGGGTGCGAGTCGGCGAAGAGAACCGAATCGAACTCCGCCGCGTCACTGGCGTGTTCGATGGCGAGTTGGTACTCTGTCATCACGCGCAGGCCGGGTATGTTCCGCTTTTCAAGCTCGGCGGCGAACGCCGGTCCGAGACCGTCATCTCTTCTCGCGGGATTTCCGTAAGCGAGAACAAGGAGCGATGTTGCCGGTGTTGCTATGGTCTCATCCTCCGTTCCAGCACTGAGCCTTCTGCGTCCACGAGCTCGACTGCCAGCGGCATGCTTCCCAGCGAGTGGGTCGCGCACGAGAGGCACGGGTCGTAGGCACGTATCGCCACCTCTATGTGGTTGAGCAATCCCTCTGTGATCTGCGGCTTGCCTGACAAGTGCTGCTCAGCGACTTTCTTCACCGCCATGTTCATCGGGGAGTTGTTGTGAGTGGTGGATACGATGAGGTTTGCGCGGACCACCTGATCGTTGCTGTTGACTACATAGTGGTGGATGAGCGTGCCTCGAGGCGCCTCCAATATGCCTACCGCCTCCTCCCTTCGTTCCCCCTTTGCAAGGAGATCGCGGCCTTGAAGGTCCGGATCGTGCAGGAGTTCTGTGATCTTTTCCATGGCGTGCAGAAGCTCGATCATGCGAGCCCAGTGGTACGCCATGGTGATATTGTTCGGTTTGCCGCCCGTCACCGCAGCGAAATCCCTACGCGCTTTTTCAGCCTCAGGAGTGTCAATAAAATCGCACGTATTGATCCTCGCAAGCGGCCCGACCCTGTACCATCCTCTTTCCGGACCCAGGGAGCGGATGAAGGGGAACTTCATGTAGGACCAGTC
>Ga0129299_1000726_pt1 | contig 21582 bp, 14 predicted proteins | sample ConPoolayeCmetaG_FD_94477 | JGI IMG/M metagenome (GOLD analysis project Ga0129299, IMG submission 94477) | Hot spring microbial mat communities from California, USA to study Microbial Dark Matter (Phase II) - Cone Pool mat layer C metaG ...
CCACCTGCCGACTGGGCGGCGATATTGAATTGATGCGCTTGTCCCCATGGATTGCTACAGATTACCGTCTCGGCATTGACGAAACCCGCAGCCAGCAGATATACCAAGGCGACAACTGATATCAATACAAGACTTTTCATCTTTGCCTCCTGTTCTCACCGACCTGATTCGTTTTCGCCGAGATAAATTGTGTTTGGCCAGCCAAGTATTTTCAGATTTCCGCTGGTATCCAGAAAAGAAATGAAAAGGAAATAGTTGGAGAACCCATAATTGAAACATGCGTCCAATCCTCTATCGGCATTGAATACTCCGGTGATTATTTCCGTCCAGCTCAAGGCATCCGGATCGTCCCAGAGACAAAACAGAGCGTTGGATTTGGTGATTCCAAGGTAATACAGGCGGTTATTATAAGTGTCTTGGTTGGAGGTTATGACTACTTCTTTGACCGAATCAGGCGCACTGACCGAAAATACGGTTATGAAACTTGAACCATCGCCGAAGTTTTCGCTTGTCCCGTCAGCCGCCGTAAAGCGCCTAATTCTGGCGAACCCCTGATAACAATATGCCACGTAGCAATGATTGGCCACTACGGTTGCGCTGATCGAGGTCGGATACAAGGCCCACCACGAATATGTCTCCGACCAATGCTGCCCCATGTCGGTCGATATGTTGACGTGCCAGTAATGGGTGGATCCCTCCTGATTTTTCAGGACGGTGAATAGATGGTTGCTGGCGCGATGGATATCGAAAGCCACCTGATCGATAGTATCCCTGGTCCCGATTCGGACGTCGGTATACCAGAGCGGTGTTTCCTCATTAACCGGTTGTTTATCCGGAGCAAACCAGGTAATTCCTACCGCCGGTGGAGTGAGCATAAACTCCGCAGGCAGTTGGGCGCATAAAGCCAGCGCTTGGGCAGGCTGGCCGCTGTTCCAGATCGAGGCGATCTCGGCCAGCATGTTTTCCGCTGCGGAAGGAAGCTGTCCGAAACTTTCGAATTCAATCCTGGCGTTGATCGCTCTGTCGTCGGGGATTCGTTCCAGCCCCTTCCAAAACGGCTCGGCCGATTGCGGCATCTGTGCCCGGTCGAGCGCCTGATCGGCCATCCTCTCATTCGTTTCCGCTGCGCTTTCTGAGTGTTGCCAGAGCGTAAAAGACGATAACAACAGCAACGCGGCGATCAGTGACAAAGGTCTTTTGATCATATGATAACATCCTTTCCTGCCCGCAACCGCAAGGCGCGGTCCGGCAAAACCAAAGACCAGAACTAAAACCGGATATTTTCAAAAGTCATTGCTTATATCTCAGCTATGGCCGACTTAAACGCCTAATTTAAGCCATGATTGTGGTGCAATATTGCCATAATAAACGCCGTTAATCGCTCTTTGTCAAGGTTTATGGATAAAAGACTAAAAATTCTTTAATACAAAGATGTTATTCGGTGGATCGGCATGGAAAAAGCGCCGTCGGGCGGCTTTTCCCGGAACAGCTCTTTGAGGCTTTTTTATTTAATCAGCAGCATCCGTTTTGTCACTGATTTTTCGCCGATTTGAAGCCTGTAGAAATAGATGCCGCTCGAATATCCGGCGGCGTTCCAGCGAACGCTATACGATCCCGCTGACTGGGGGTATTCGACCAGCCTTTCGACCAATCTTCCGGTCAGGTCGTAAATATCAAGTTTGACTGAAGCGGTCGTCGCCAATCTGTAGGAAATCAGCGTATAGGCGTTGAATGGATTCGGGTAGTTCTGATTCAAGCTGAATGTTTCAGGGGCCATGGCTTCATCTTCATCGATCGACGTCGTGAATCCGAGATATCTCAGTCCCGCGTTGAGGAAATCTGCCCGCGTGGCGGATTGCGGGTGACCGACGTCGATCCCCTCGATTCCGAAACCGACGGTCAAGGCGCGATAATTGGACTGAACCCCAACGGCGGCGGTTTTATTGCTGACGAAGTATTTCAAAATCGGCGTTCCCCCATCGAGCGCAACAAGGGCGTCCTGCGAGTGCTGATTCTGCTCGCCGCCCGGCCCGGTTGTTACATACCGTTGACCCTCGAACGGAAACCCCGACAGGCCGTCGGCCACATATGAAATCGATAAAGTATCATAGCGCAGTTTCAGCAGGTTGTTGAGCAAAAACAGATCCTGAGTCGAGCCGCGCTGCTGGACGAGCTGGACGAAATCCTGGCTGGTCATAAGCAGCCTGCCGCCCTGATTCAAGTAGGTTATCAGCCCGGCCACGTAATTTTCCGGGATGGTTGTCGCTCGGGTATCGCCGGTGAACCAGATCACTCCCCGGGCCTGATAGATGTCGGGAAAAGGCGAACCTTGGCTTGATATATCCCATCTCTGCCAAGTGAAATCGAGGCTGTCGAGGGCGCGGGTGTAATAAGTATCTATGGCGGCGCCGTTGTCATCATCGACGAGAGTTATCTCCGGCAGCCCGAAAATCACGCGCCGGTTTATCAATTGATGATAGCCGCCGTCGTGAGCGGAAAAATCGAGAACGATTTCCACGAATCTACTTTGATAATTGACCGGAAGCGAGAATCTGATCCTATCATTGGCGTTGTCGAACGGCTGATTGACCGGGATGTAACCGAATTGGGAAACGGAGTCGAGGAAGGTGACGTTCCGATCATTACAGCGCGCGGTCACCGTAAAATTATCTATCTGCGCTCTTACATTGGTTGCGGAAAATACAAGATCGCAGGTTTCGCCGGCATCGGGCCGCCCGTTGCCGTTTCCCGCCGTGTCGATGAACGACAGACTTAACAGCCGGAATAACGGATTTACCGAAATAATGGCTAAATCGGCGAACATAACCGAATCGGAGTCGGAGATGTTGTCTATTGAAATCTCCGACTCGGCGCCGCCATAGAGGTTGGAGTTGGGAATGGAATAATCATCGAAAGTGCGGCGATTGAGGCTTCCCGGCCAAGGATCTCCGGAATCACTGCCTCGGTTATGCTCAAGATCGAACTCGCCGTCGGCCTGTTCGACCGCCACCTTATAATGATTCTGGTTATTGTTGTTGGGCACGGATTCATCGACGTGGTAAATCACCAACCCGCTGCCGGGCAAGCTCAAATCGAATTCCACGCGCTGTCTGTTTTCAACCAGAAAGTACTGATTGCTGTACAGCCCGCGGCTGAACAGCACGTAAACATCAGGCGAATATTCCACTGCGTCTATCTGTTCGTTCTCCCGATTCCCCTGTAATACTGTCGGATTGACGAACCCCAAGTGCAATTTGCTCCAACCGTCGAAATGAACCGGCCGGCGGCCGCCGCCGCCCCAAGATCCGGAAGCCATTATCGACCACATACCGACGCCGTCGGAATCATAGCCGTAATCGTAGAGATCGGGCAGACCAAGAACGTGGCCGAATTCATGACAGAACACGCCGATCGAGATCAAGGCGCGAGAGCCGGTCTCCTCGGGTTCCATCGAATAATGATATACTATCACGTCGTCAACCCAAGTCGGCTGGCTGATCACCCAAGCATGGGAGTGGATGTAGTTGAGGTTTCCCGTATCTTCATAGCCGGGCCCGGCATGGACCACGAACAAAGCATCGACATAGCCGTCGTCATCGTTATCATACAGGTTGAAATTGACATCGGGATCGGCCGCAGTGATGGCGTCTTCGGTCAGTTTTTGGGCATTTCGGGGATAAGTTCCGAATCCTCGCTGGCCGTTGACATAGTATGAGTATGGTTGGGGCATGCGGTACCACCGGGTGACCTGCCCCACGAGCAGCGCCCGGCCGTACGAGTTTTCGAGATAGTAATCGGTCATGCTGCCCGGATTGCTAATATTTACCGAAAACAACAGCGAATCGAAGTGATATGGCTCCGCGTTAAAACCGCTTTCGTGAGGCATATCACTGAAATCGACCAGAATGATCAGGCAGTGAAGGGTGTCGATGTCGGTGGCGGCGTTCGGTCGATAGGGATTGGGATTGGCCCCCCAGACGCCGTTTTGCCGGGCAATTCTGTCGGCTTCCACAATCGTTTCCAGTTGTCCGGAGGCCCGCAGCTGGGCCACTATTTCCGGCGCTATGCTGACCGCCTGAGCTATTTGAAAAGCGGCGAACAATATAAGCGCCGCCGTAAAACCGATTTTCATGGAATTCTCCCCGTATTTCATTCTTACTTCTTGGCTGAATGCAATATGAAAATAAGGAATTCCGCCGTTATGTCAAGCGGTAATCGCCGTCGGTTGAATTCCGCTGAATTTTGTCAAGAAAATTCAACCGGACGCCTTGCTGGGTAAATTGGGGTTGATGATGCCGAAGTATAATCATTGATTAATTTCCCGATATATATTTAAGCATGGAGATTTTCGGGCAAAATCCCGGCCGCAAGATAGTTTTCTATTTTGCCGCCGCTATTTTTATCGGCGGAATCATTCTATCTTTGCCTATCTGCGGCAACGGGAAATCAATTGGGCTGATTAATGCGTTATTCACCTCGACGTCGGCAATCTGCGTCACCGGATTGACTGTGGTGAATACGGCGACCGATTTCAGCATTTTGGGTCAGATAGTGATCCTGATAATGATCCAGATCGGCGGTCTCGGCGTCATGACGTTGGCGACTGGATTATTCTGGTCTCTGGGATCTCAGATTCCCTTGAACGACAGGCTGGGCTTGGGTCAGGCATACAGCACCGGCCGCCTGATGTTCAAATCGTTGTTGCGGGCGGTGATCACTATAACCTTGTCTATCGAGCTTATCAGCGCCATACTTTTGTTTGCTCAGTTCGTCGATGACATGCCAATCGGCAGGGCGATTTACGCTTCGGTTTTTCATGCCGTATCGGCGTTTTGCAATGCCGGCTTTTCGATATTTCCGGGTAGTCTGGAAAGGTATCGGACAGATATTCCGGTGATTGCGATCATGGCCGCAACCATTATAGTCGGCGGAATGGGATTCGCTCTGTTGCGGGAAATAATCGCCAAATTCATAAAATACCGCCGCCGAGCACTGACTCTTCACACCAAGCTGTGCTTGCTGGGCACGGCAATTCTGCTAACGTCGGGAACTTTGTTTTACCTGTTTCTGGAGTCAAAGGGGGCATTTGCCGGTATGGGGCTGGCGGAAAAGATCGCCAATGCCTTTTTTCAATCGGTGACGCCCCGAACAGCCGGATTCAACACCGTTCCGCAGCCTGATTTTTCGGACTCCAGCCTGCTTTTTACGACTATCCTCATGTTTATCGGCGTATGTCCGGGGTCGACCGGAGGCGGGATAAAGATCACCAGCATGGCGGTCATTTTTATGCTTATTTATAGCCGGCTTCGGGGCAAAACCTCGGTCAACGCATTCCGGCGCTCGTTCAACACCGAATCGATCGTCAAAGCCATTTCCTTATTTATGCTGGCGGTGATAGTCATTACCGCGGCCACGATGATTTTGGTTATCGTCGAAAGCTCAAGTGTCTCCCACGCGGAAAGCGGCGGCTGGATGATGGAGTGCCTGTTCGAAGTCGTTTCGGCCTTCGGCACCGTTGGCCTTTCTTTAGGAATTACTCCAGAGTTGTCAGGAATCAGCAAAATGGTTATAATATTGTGTATGTTTATCGGCCGGGTCGGTCTGTTGACGCTTGCCTATGGCATAGCCCGTTCGCCCTATCGGGGTGAAGTGACATATTCGGACGAACCGGTCATGATCGGATAGAGGCAGCCAATGACTGAATTCGCCGTAATAGGACTTGGAAATTTCGGGGCGATGGTGGTGAAGAAGTTGTTCGAGGAAGGAATCAAAATCACGGCCATCGATGCCGATAGGGGCAAAGTGCAGGAAGTGCAGGAGCACTGCCATCAGGCCATCGTTGCGGACGCCACCGACAGGCGATTCTTGCAGAACATGGAAGTCGATAAATTCACGGCCATCATCGTCTCCACCGGCGACAACGAGCACGCCTCGATTTTGATCACCCTTCACCTTAAAGAAATGGGCGCTCAGAGAATCATCGTCAAGGCAAATTCTCTGGATCATTCGAAAATACTTCTGGCCGTGGGAGCGCACGAGACGTTGATTCCGGAAGAAGAAGTGGCGATCAAGCTGGCCAGATCGCTGGTTCAGCCGAATCTTCTCGACTATCTGCCGCTCTCGGAGAAATTATCCATAGCCGAACTCGCCCCGCCCGATAATTTCGTGGGCAAAACGCTTGCCGAACTGCAATTGCGGGCAAAATATCACGTCGAGGTCATCGCTATCAAAGACGTTTTATCCGGTAGTTTCAAGTTTATCCCCGGCGGGGATTTCAAGATCAAAGATTCTGACATCCTCGTTGTGCTCGGCAAAGAGGACGATATAGAAAAAATCAGGGGCTGATCGGGCAATGGCCCGAAAAAGCATCAATGTTCCTATTCGACGAGACTTTATTTCAACTCCGACGGAGCTTGCCGTTTGATGACCAACCGGCCGGATGATATTAATCGCTTCAAGAAAATCAATAAACTGAGGAGATTGATTAAGTGAAGGTTAGGATTATCTTGCCGCTTATTATGCTTTTAATGGCTGTTCCGGCGCTGTCGGAAATCTGCGTCGATTGCCATACTTCGGTAACGCCTAATATCGTCGCCGATTGGAAACTTAGCAAACACTTCGCCGCCGATGTCTCCTGTTCGGTCTGCCATGGCACAGGGCACGACAATTCGGCGGACGCAGCCGAGGCGGGCTTGCCCACCGCCCAAACCTGCGGCAACTGCCATGACCTGCAATTGGCTCAATTCACCAAAGGCAAACATTCCTTGGCCTGGGCGGCCATGAACGCCATGCCGACGACCCACAATCACCCGATGGCTTTGATAGAGGGGATGAAAGGTTGCGGCGGCTGCCACAAGATCGGCTTGAAATCGGAGGCGGAAGTAAAACAACTCAAAAACATCGGCTCTGCTTTCGGCAACGCCTCCTGCGACGCCTGCCATACGCGGCACACTTTTTCGCTGGCCGAGGCGCGTCAGCCTCAAGCCTGCCAGACCTGCCACATGGGTTTCGACCATCCCCAATGGGAGATGTATTCGTCGTCAAAACACGGCGTGCGCCACCTTCTGAAACAAAGCGGCGTTCTGCCCGAATCGACGCCCGCCCCGACCTGCCAGAATTGCCATATGACGGGTGGCAATCATGAGGTCAGAACGGCTTGGGGATTTTTGGCCGTCCGTCTGCCGTTGCCCGAAGATCCGCAATGGAAGGCCGATCAAATCACGATACTACAGGCTCTGGGCGTGCTTGACCCAGCTGGGCAACCGACGGGACGGCTCGATGTGGTGAAAGCCGCCGATGTCGCCCGCCTGACTCAGGAATCGTTCGACCTAGAACGCAATAAGATGATTAAGGTTTGCGGAGAATGTCATTCGGAGAATTTCGCCCGCGCCGAACTCAAAAAAGGTGACGATATGATCCGCGAGGCCGACCGCCTTTTGGCGGAGGCGATTAAAATCGTGGCCGATCTTTACAAAGACGGTATATTGGCCAAGCCTGCCGGATATGCTTATCCTTTTCCCGACCTGCTGACCTTTCATGATGCGCCGACCCGGATCGAGCAAAAGCTGTTCGAAATGCATCTTGAACATCGGATGCGGGCGTTCCAAGGAGCTTTCCATGCCAACCCCGACTATTCCCTGTGGTATGGTTGGAGCGCCATGGTGATTGATCTGCAGGAGATAAAGGATCTGGCGGCCAATTTGCGAAAATCGCATCGTTAGCCAGTATTTGTTTTCGGACAGAATTCGCCGACACCCCTTCTTTTGAGGGGTGTTTTTTTGTGGCAAACGCTTTTCCCGGGGCGATCAGCGGCAGGCGACCGCGCGCGGTTTTGGTGATAAGCGAAGTTGCCGGGCTCCGGCTGATTTTGCCGCGGGAGCTTTTCGGCTCAGCAGGGATATTTATTGGCGATGTAATCGGTCAGATATCGGTTGTTCGCTTCGAAATCGGACAACAGCGATTTTATGATGTCGCCGATGGAAATCAGCCCGGCCAGCTTCCCTTCTTTCATGATCGGCACATGTCTGAATCTGTTGGCCGTCATCAGCTTCATTATGTATTCGACATCGTCTTCGGGAAGGCCGATAATGACGTTTTTTGTCATCACCTGTTTTACCGGAAGCGCCCGCCAATTCCCCTCGCCTTTATCATTGGCCAATCTGACGATATCGCGTTCGGTCAGTATTCCCTCGGGGAAACCGGTTTTGCCTACAACGACGAGGGAGCCGACCTTGCGGTCGACGATTTGTTTTAATGCCTCGGCCACGGTTTGTTCACCGCCGATCGTCGCCACGTCGGAGCCTTTGGCTCGAAGGATATCATTTACTTTCATAATTCCCTTTCGAAAAAGTCGATTTGGGTCGGCTGGACTTGTCGCCGCCTTTTACCTTTATTTGCCTGTCCGGTGGGTCATGGTAAAACCTTCGTCGGGTATATACCCAGAATCGTTCTAGCCATCTGTTCCGATGTAAAATGGGTGCCGTTGATCATGATATCGTAGGCGCGGGGATCATCGATATCCCTATCGAAATGCGTCTTGATGAATTTCCGCCTTTGTTCATCGGTGCGATCGATATCGGCGCGGGCTTCGGCCTCGCTTATCTTTTTCCGGTCGGCGATTGTTTTGACCCGGAAATCGTAATCAGCCACAATCCGGACGTGAAAGCCGCGGTGCATTCCCAGCAGGAAATTCGCTCCCCGCCCGACGATAATCGAATAGCCATGCCGCGAAATCGCCCCGATTATCCTTGCCAGGCTTTTAATATAATCGGAGGAATCGACTATCCGCCCCTTGAACAATCCCTCGACCCAGAGTTCGAACGACGAGCGGACTCCTTCATCGAGCGTTTCAACCAGTCTTTTTTGAACGCCGATATCGGCGCTGATCTGGTCGATTATATCACGGCTGATAAGAGTAAATCCGGTCATTCCGGCCAGCAGTTCCGCAACCAGACTGCCGTTGGAGCCGCGTTGCCGGGAGATGGTTATTATCGGCCCTTCGGCTCGCTTGGCCGATATCACCGATTCCGGCTTGGATTTTTCCAGCTCCCATCTTCGGATCTGGCGATCGACGATCAATTCTATCGGTATGGCCATTCATCCTCCAGAAATTATGCGCCTATCTGAACGAATTCGGCAAAATTATAGCCGTCCGTTCGGCCGCGGTCAACTGTTTTGTTGCCGGCGAACAGGCCTGATGGCGAGTGATTTTCCGGAGCGCAATTCGATCCTGAATCGATCCGGCCGGTTTCGGCGCGGTTCTCAGGGGACGAACCGTAAAATATCTATTTTGGTCTGGCCGGCCAGATAAACAAAGGGACCGTCGGCGCAGATATCGCGGCAGTTGTCGTTATTTACATACTGGTGCAGTTGAACCATCGCTGCCTGATTTCTGTAACGGATGGCAGCCGCTCCGCCGCTGGTGCCGCCGATCGAGGCGAATAGAAGCGAATCAGCGGCGAAAACGCCGGTTATGCCCGATGCATATGCAAGGCGGGAAATGAATTTCAGCGAATCGACATCGGCGCACGATAATTTCAATATCTCCGCGGTCGTGCCCAAAAAGACGAACGTGTCGATAACCGCAACCGATCTTGCCTGACCGTTTATCGCCGTGTAGCGCGAGCGAATCACCGGCGAAGCGGGTGTGGAGGCGTCGACCGCCGTGATTCCGGAATAGTCGGCCACGAAAGCGACCTTGTCGATGGCGTCGACATCAACCACCAACCCCCCGGACAGCGTTACCCGCGCCCCGGCCGTCAGGGTGTTGCCGCTTATTCTGATTATCTGTAAAGCATCCAGGTCGGCAACGAAAATCAAATCGCCCGATATCTTGACATTTCTGCTTACTCCGGCGGTGTTGATATATCCTGCTGGCAATAATGAATTCCGGGCAACGATTTTCAACCTTTCGACCCCCTGATCGCCATCGGCTATGGCCAGGTAGGATGCGGCAATATCGACTCCGTACGCGAATCCATTGGTGTTGCGCAGATATCCGGCTTGTGGGGCCGAAGGCACCGTGACATCGATCCCGATGACCCCGTTTGTCCCCATCGCTGCACAGAGATGGCCTCCCTCCGTGGCCACCCTCTGCGCCGGCGCAGCCAAGGCGAACGTCGACAGGAAATCGAATCGACCGCGAACAGTGTCGAACATCACATAGGCCGGAATCGAGCCTGAGCCGAAAACATTGCTGTCTTCAAACGCTTCGACCTTGAGTAAAAGCGTGGTATTATCTTGATAGCTCCTTACATCCAAATGAAAGGCAAACACCATCAGCGGCACGCCCGCAGATGAATCAAGTTCGGCGGTGCTGTCCCTGCCGACTGTTAATCCGTTTGCTTTGAACAGAACGCTGTCGAACGAATATGCCGCCGCCTGACGCGCCTTGATCCTGACCGTGTCGATCAAGATCGTTCCGGAAATCGGAGATATGATCTTTATCGCCCCTCCCGGTATTATAACTCTGACCCGAATGCTGTCGCTTGCGTTAGTAAGACCGTGGGCGACCACTTTAAGCCAGTGGTAGCTGCTGTCGCGATAGGTCGCTGTTGCCCAGCGGTAGGAATAGGGAAGAACCGTATCGACGAGAACGAGACTGCTGTCCACATAAAACAACACGCTGTCGAAAGTGTATCCGGAGCCCGGGGAGGCCGTGATTGATACTGTATCGGAAACGACGGCGTTATTCGCCGGGGACGTTATCGCGATCGGGCGCGGTGTCGGCGCCGACGGCTTGTTTCTATCGCATGAAAAAAACAGCAAGGCCCCTAAGGTGGCCGCTATGATGCCTTTAATCATACATTTATTTTATCGGAAACGGGGCGGCTTTATCAAGCCATTATTTTCGACCGTGAGTTCAATCGGAAAATATCCAATGTATCGTTTGGCCAGAAAGGGACTCAATTCTAGTCTCACATTGAGCCGGAGTCGGCAAATGGTTCAAGACGATCTCCGGGAGAAACGGATGTTTCGGGCTTTCGTCGGATTTTCATTTTGACATAAGCGCAAGCCTAAGATGGAATGGATGTCAGGTCGGCGGCCCATTTCTTGCCTGTCCCTTTTCGGCGCTATAATTAATTGCAACTCGAGAAATGAAATCGACTACTTGATAATGACCAGTTTCCCGCTGGTCGATCCCCCGGAGAAATCTATGGAATACAAATATACGCCCGCGGCGATATCTTCGCTGTGATTGTCTTTGACATCCCAGATCCATTCACCCGGCCCCACGGGCGAGGCCGTCTTGACCGGATTGCCGGAGATTGTGGTGATCGTGATTTCGGCGTTTTCCGGCAAGGAGGTGAAAATGATTCCCGAGTGACCGGCTGCCGGCCTGAAAGGATTAGGATAAGCATGCACGGCGAACTCGGTTGCGAACTGCACCGGAGATGACCAGTTGGCATTATCGGAACTCACCCTCCAATAATAGGTTTGCCGATCCAGCAGATCGTTTGGCACCCTCCAGCGAATTATCTGGGAATCGGCGACGATCAGCGGACCCGACTCTATCGGCTGGTCGAAAGAGTCTTCATTATCGATTTGAATATAGACTTCAAATACGTCACCCGGATAATTTACGGAAAAAGTCGGTCTGGAAGTGATCACCGTTTCGCCTGTCCCCGGATAGAGGCAATTGGCTTGTGTCAATATTGGCGGCGCTATCGGGCCCTGGTCAAGCGAAAAGCTCACGGTCTGTGACCATGAGCTGTAATCGGCGGTCTGGTTCGACCCGGCGCGGCAGCGCCAGAAATAAACCTTTCCGGGAGATAACCCCGTATAAATCGCCCTCGGCAACGAATCCGCCGCGAAATCCTGTCTTAATTCGGGAGCGGGGAATCCTGCCAGAGAGTCGAGAGCGAATTCATAGAAGAGAGAAAGATAAGATTCAACCCGGCTGGCTGTCATCAGAACCGATTGAGCGGTTGAGTCGACCTCAGTCTGAACCGGTGACGGGGGAGCGATGCCGCAGGCAAATGTATCGGCGATCTCACTTAGCGGCGATACATTTCCCATATCGTCAACCGCCCGAACGGCGACCTGATAAACCATCCCCGCCTCAAGGCCGCTGATGGTGAACGTTTGCGGTGTTCCGGCGATTTCCGGCAGCGGCGGTAGATCCGCAGTTTCCGTCGCTTGATCCCAATCGAACGGTTGGCCGGCATCGGCCATATATCTTACGATATAGGCCGCCGCTTGCCCGATCGTGTCATCGCCCCCCGGGGCCTCCCAAAACAAATCGATCGATCCGCGATCCCCGCCCGGCCGGGCCTCGAAATTGCGCACCGGCGCCGGAGGAATCGTGTCTTGCGGGGCGACGATGCCGTATATCTCCAGTTCCGTAAGCCAGACCACCGATGGGTAAGTCGCCGGCCCCATTCCCGCCGGCTGGTAATATCTGAATCGTGTCGTAACCCGCGGTTCGAAGGTGGTGGTCGTCACCGATTCGGCGACGGCATTATTGACCGTCGTTATATTTTCGAACGATGAAGTCGAGTTGTTCCAGTATTGTAAATGATACTGCCGGGAACACATCCAGCTCGATGATGTCCCATTCCATGCCCAGTAGATACGCACGCTCGATAGCTGTCGGGCCGATCCGAAATTGAATTCCACCCAATGAGGGATAGTCAGGTTCGATGTCGACGCCCAGGTGGTGGCCGTGCCTCCCCGCGGGGCGATTACGCCGTTGTTTATCGGCCCGATTGTGTAGCCGCTGTAGGTGCTGCTGACCGTCGGGGTGATTCCCAACGCCAGATTCTGGTATGTGGTTACGGTGTCCGTTCTGAAGCTGTAATCGCCGCTTACCGATTCATTGCCGGCTCCGTCCCTTGACCTGACCCGAAAATGGTAAATCGTATCCGGCAAGAGGCCGTTCAGCGTTACCTGATGAGCGTAAACATAGGCGGCATCGCCGGCGGATTGACCGTAGGCCGTGGTTAAACCGTAATTCACGGTGGAATTGGCCGGTTCGTTGGTGCCCCAGAGTATCGTTGCCCCGTTGTAATTGATGCCGGTAGCAGTTACCGAGCTGATCACCGGCGGCGTGGAATCGGGCGCGACCGGCCCTTGAAATGCGCCATAACGGCTGCACTGAACACCGCCGATGGTGATACCCGTTACCTCGGGCACGCTTATGTTTCGGCGCAGGTCATAGGGATAATTGACAAAGTTAAGGGCGGCCAACGAATTGACTAATGTAGTTCGGGTATCGTAACGAAAGGTGTTTCGCCAAGAAGCCAGGTTGTATCGACTGGTTCCGATATAAAATCTCGTGGAATCGACCAGACAATACAGGTTGGAATCGATTGTAACCCGGTAAGCAGGATCTGATTCGCATTCGAGAAGCCGGTGCGAATAGTATCCCACGCTGCTCAAATAATAAACGTTATATTTCGTGAAAGTGTCATAGGCTTTGTGTCCGCCGCAGGTGGAAGTGTATGCGCCTATCAGAGGGATATCTCCGACAACCGTATTGAACAGGCAGTATAGATAGTTGCTGTTGGGGTAAATTGACGGGAAATCGCTATAGGCGATGAACCCATTGTTGATATTGCCCATGGCCACGTTGAAATAGGCGCTGTCGTATTGAGCGTCGGCTTTGAATTCCACTGCCACTTGAGCGTTCGTGGGATTGAAAATCGAATTTTTTACGACCGAATATTTCACCGAACGCTTGAAATTTATGCAATTGGCCGAAAAGTAACCGAAAAACGTGCAGGAATCGACGGTGAAGTTCTGAGCGCAATATAAGGTTATTCCTGTGCCGTGGTCGGATCCGCCGTGACAGATTGAATAGCCGATCGAGCAGGCCAAAGCTCGGCTGTAAGAGGAATAATGAGGGTCTTGATTGGCGCTGTAGATACAAGCAGGATTGTTCGTGAGAAAATCGAGCGAGGCGATATGCGACAATTTGCAGTGATCCACGTAAAAATGGGTCGGCAAAGGATTTTCCAACCTGATTATCTGAACGGCAGCGTATTTAAGCTCCAAACCCCATAAGGTGACATAATCGGCACCCTCCGAATGACCATGGCCAGAATTGACCCAGATTATCGGTGCGGCGGCCGCCTCCATAGCATAGTTATCCGGATCATAACCTCTATTTCCGATATTATAGACATAGGCGTAGATGGTATCACCGGTAACATAGAAACGTCCGGGCTGAGTCAGTGAGGATATGCCGCTTTGCAGCCAGAACAAAGAATCTCCCTGACATAAAAGGCCGCCGTCGCAGGCGGTGTAGCGGGCTTTGTAGATATTGCCCGAATGCTGGATCCAATTGGTCACCGGTTGGCTTCCATAAATTTTGGCGAAATGGTATTGCCCGCTGCCGTTGGTTAAAGCAAAAGAAGAGCAGGCGTAAACCGTGCGGTCATTCGCATAACCGGGCTGTATTTTTAATTCCCCGCGCCAGATACCGGTGCCGAAAAACACCGTGTCGCCCCTGCCCACCGAGGTGTTCACCTTATTCAGCGTGCTCCAGGCGTTGGCCCATGTCAAACCGTTGGCATTGTCATTGCCATTGGGCTTGACATAATATGTTGCGGCGTCGGCCGAGCCGATCCAGAACACAAGGCAGCTCATCATTATTACGATCAGGGATCTGGCAAACATCATTATTCTCCTTTCGATCCTGCTCGGGCTAAAGATCGCCCTCTAATTGCATTTCGGCATTTTATTATAGAGCTAAAACAGTGCCGGCAAAAGGATTTTCTGCATATTCTTATTTTGATGAACGGCAATAGATTTCGTGGGAATTATGGACTATACCGTCTTTTCCGGCTGTCGCTTTTTGGTCATCAAAAATAAACCTGCGCCATATTTGAGCAGCATGATTTTTTCAAAACCCACGGCCCTTGTTCGATAAAATCGTCGATATCGCTCGTCGGTTGAATCCGTTATATCCGAGTGGCGTCCGATGAAATATTACGGATTGTTTTCGTTTGGTTTTTCCAGATTGGCTGATCGGGCCACGAAATCAAGCTCGATTTCCGGCACGAAATAACGGAATTTGCCGCTGCGATCAGGGGGAATGCTATCGACGAATTTGACCTCGATTTTCATGTTCTCGCCCAGGTAGTGGCGCCATTGGCTGTACAGGTCGGAGAGTATCTTGTCCGAAAAGTCGGGGGCGCGGACGATTAGGATTTCCAGCCTATCGATCGCTCTCTGATACGCCTTGAATTGCTGTACCCCTTTCACCAACGTATAGTAGAGCATGCCGCCGGCAACTTTTTTCCCTTCGGGCGTGGTGATCATATCCTCGAGTCGCCCCTCGACATGGGCCAGCATAGGCAATTCGAGTCCGCATTCGCATTTGCCCGGGCGGCGCACGGCCCGGTCTCCCAGCCGGTAGCGGATAAACGGCATCGAAAAGGCATGCAATTCGGTTAGTACGATTTCGCCGGCCTCCCCTTCGCCGACCTCGCGACCCGTCCGCGGATCGATTATTTCCACGTAAAGGTTATGATTCATCAGGTGAAGGTTTCCCTTGGTGCAGGAGAAAGCGATTATCCCGCACTCGGTGGTGCCGTATTCATTGGCTAGCGGGGAGCCAAACAGTTCCCTAATTTCTTCGGCTTGTTCCTTATATAGAATTTCGCCGGTTACGATTATGACTTTGAAACCGCAGGTGGCCGGATTCAATCCCATCCGCTTCAAGCGCCTCCCGAAATCCAGAATATAACTGGGGACTCCATACATGAAAGCCGGCCTGAACCGCCGCAGTTTCCGATAAAACCATCGACTTGTGTCATCGGAAACATCGAATGAATTCAAGCGGATTCGGTTTTGCAGCAAATCCTTGAAGAATATCAGAATTTTCCGGCGCGGCTCGTTGGGGATAGCCCAGATACGGGCCTGCCGGTCGCCGATTTTGATTCCGTGCCAGCTGTAGGCATCATGCATTACCGCGTTCATATAGGCGAGGGCCTCGATATCTTTGACGAACTTGAGCGGAGTGCCGGTCGAACCGGATGTTTTGCGCTGGGAAAGACGCCACTTGCCCGCCGATATCATTTGTTCATGTTTTTCCCTGACCTCGCTTTTGAGCAGAAAAGGAAGTTTCGCAAAATCCTCGAAACCGGAAAACTTTCTCGGATCTACCCCATGTCTATCGTAAAGTTCGCGGTAGTATGGATTATTATTGTAGGCGAATTCGATCAAACGGACGAGCTTGAACCATTGGATTTCCGCCATCTTAGAATACGGCAGGGCGTTGAAAGCCCGCACCGCAGCCATGTATTCATTTATCTTTTCGCCTCTGATTGCCTGTACTGGACGGTATATAAGATTACGAGCTATCCAGGGATTCATTCACCCATCCTTAAAAAATCAACGCCTTCAAGGCGCCTTTGTTTCGGTTTTGCTTGGAGCCGTCGCCGAACCGATCGGCCGATCCCACATAGTCAGTCGTTTCAATCGCCGATTCTATACGGAAAATCCCGGGTAGCGGTTTCCTGAGTTCCGGCTCATATATTGCAAACTGCAGGATCATCTTCTTCCGTTGCGGTTATTGTAAAAAGAATGAAACATCATTTTGTTCGAAATTGTGAGACATTGCCCGGACAGTCGCATCATAACCCCGGCCGCCCCGACTCAATTCGCTCAAGGCAGTCGGGTATTGAGGAACCGCTTTTTCCTCTGCAGAACGCTCAAATACAGTTCCGAGTATTTTCTTACCATGTTTTCCTGACTGTAATCAGCCCTGATCTTTTTTTCCGAGGCTTTGCCGAACGCTGCCCGTTTACCCTCGTCGGACAGCAATTCGACAATGGCTTCCGCCAGCGCCTCCGGGTTTTCCGATGGCACCAGCAGCCCGCTTTCCTGATGGCTTATTATGGATAAGTTGCCGCCGACTCTGGTAGCCACCGGCGGCTTTCCCGAGGCCATCGCCTCTAATAACGACATCGAAGTCCCCTCGTAGATCGACGGCAGGACGAAAATATCGAACATGTTCAGCAATTCCGGGATATCACTTCGCACTCCCGTGAAAATGATTCTGTTTTTGCAGCGGGCCGTTTCGGACTGTCTTTCCAAGTCATCTCGTTGTGGGCCGTCACCGACTAGCAACAGATAGGCGTCGGGAATCTTATCGATGACCCGACGGAAAGAATCGATTAGGATATGATATCCCTTTTCGCGGGAAAAGCGCCCGGTCGATCCGACGATTCTCGCATTCTCAGGCAGGCGAAATTCGGCCAGCAACTTTTGTGGTTTGGGCCGCGGTCGAAAGACGTCGGTATCAATCCCGTTTACGATAACCTCGATTTTTCCGGCCGGAAAATGGGTTTTCGTTATCAGGTGTTGTTTGAGCTCCTCGGAAACGGCGATCACCCGATCGACGAACCTTGCGGTTACGGCTTCTTCAATCATCCTTTTTGTGCCCTCGACTTGAGGGCGACCGTGATCGGTGTAAAACACCGCCGGGATTCCGGCCAACCGGGCGGCGGCGACGCTCATGAAGAACGCACCGGAGTGGGCATGAACGACATCGACGTTTCTTTTTTTCAAATAGCGGGAAAGACGCCAGGGATCCCTTATATCGAAATGGTTGGGATTTTGCGGAAAGGTATCCACGCTGTAACCGTTTTTTTGAAGATATTCCCCGAATTCACCGACATACCTGAGGCAAAGCGAACCGACCGAGAAGAATTCCTTGTCCATCCTTGTCGTCAAGATGGTGATAACTCTTTCCAAGCCGCCGGTGCTCAGACCGATAGACACATGCAATACGTTTATCTTGTTGTCTTGACTCATTGGAGCTAAGGGGTGCTTTGGTTGTTTTTGCGTTCGGGATATTGAATGGTCTTGATCGGTTTTGCCGGGTTGCCGGCAGCCAAAGTGTTAGGCGGAATATCTCTAGTTACTACCGAACCCGCCCCGATAATACAGCCGTCACCGATATGAACACCTTTTAGAACAATCGTCCTAATGCCCAGCCAGACTCGATTGCCGATGACCACCGGTCGGGGGTCGAGGTCGGGTTCCCCCTCGGCAAAACCCGTAATGGAGTGATAATTATGGTCCATTATGATCACATCCCAGGCGATACCGACATTATCGCCTATAGTCACCGAATCGGCGCAATGGATCTGCAGATTGTCTCCGAGATTGCAGCGGCGGCCGATTTTCACCGTGGCGGTCTTGTTTTCGAATACCGAGGTGGCTTCAATTTTGACCCCGGGCCAGACGGCCGAGCGGGAACCTATTTCGATATATCCATTTCGCTTTACGACCTTCATTCTGCCGTATTGTTTCACCGGTCCGGTTGTCTTGATTCTTAGTTTCAATGTTTGCCCGCGCAGATAGCCTATCACTTTTTTCAGCAGGTCGCCCAGAGTATTTCTCCCAGCAATCGGCTTCAATTCCGATTTATCTTTTTGATTTTCAACCATATGGAAAATCATCCTCCAGTCGGAATTTCCGGTTAATCAATTCATGGAAAAGCGGAAGCAATTATTTATAGCCTGACCTTTGCCCGCAATCCATGGATATTTCAATCATATTATCGTCTTTCGTCTCTGTCAATTTATAATCTATTTTTGTTTGGCACTCGATAGTTGACATAAAGGAAACTGTCGCCATATTAGTCGCATGCGTATCAATCTGGCTACATTCGACCTCGATCATACGCTGGTGCGGCGGAGATCACCGAATCTTGTTACGCTGAAAATGAAAGCGATCGAATACGCGATCGCTGAAGTGTTCGGCATAAGAGAAGTTCATTATATGAGGCATCTCGGTCCCGAGCTGTTCGGCATGACCGATCGCTCGATCATGAGAGCGGTTCTTTTGAAACTCGGGGTCGATCCCATGACGGTGGATGACAACCTGAACCGCCTTTTCGCGGTGATGCTGGATTATTTCGAGCGGTCAATACAGGCAAACCCGGAACCGGAATACGGGAGGCTCGAGGGGGTTTTCGCCCTGCTCGATTTTTTGAATAAATCGGGTGTTCGTTGCGGCCTGGCGACCGGCAATTATTCGGCGTTTGCTTGGTGGAAATTGAAATCGTCGGGACTCGATCGATTTTTCGGTTTCGGCGGTTTCGGCGAGGACGGTGAAGACAGAGCAAAGATTCTGCAGACGGCGCTCGACCGCGGCGGATATGGTGACGGTATGACCGCCTGTCATTTCGGGGACTCTCCGGCGGATATTTTGGCGGCGCGGGCGAATGGAGTGCTTTCGGCGGCGGTCTCGATCGAAGCTGGCGGAAAATTTCCGGATCGCGATCTCGAAGAGGCGGGAGCGGGAATGATCATCCGCTCTTATTCGGATATCGACGCCATCGCCGAATTCCTCGGCCTGTAACGTTATCGGTATATCCGCAACCAGCCCGGCTGTTTCGAGATGTTGGCCGTTATGCTTTCGCGTCCGCTCGATTGTGTCGGTGTTTCAATTGCCAATTCCGCCAGTAGGTGTAGATGACGGGTAAAATTTCGAGAGTCAGGAAAGCGGAGCTGATCAAGCCGCCGACCATGGGGGCGGCGATCCGTTTCATGACGTCGGCGCCGCTGCCGGTTGCCCATAACAGCGGCAACAGGCCGATCATCGTTGTGCCGACCGTCATGAGCTTGGGCCGTATCCGCATCACCGTCCCCTCCATGTGCGCCCAGATTATATCGTTCAGATCGTTCATCTTGCCGGCTTTTTTCCGCCGTTCGAAAGCCTGGTCAAGATACAAAACCATGACAATACCGGTTTCCGCCGCCAGTCCGATAAGGGCTATGATTCCCACCCACGTGGCCGTGGAAAAGTTATAGCCGAGGAAATACATTATCCAGATACTTCCCACGAGCGCGAACGGGACGCTGACCAGAACGATCAGCGATTCGGTCAGGTTGCGGAAATTCAGATATAACAGCAAAAGGACCAATATCAGCGTAACCGGAACGACCACTTTCATCCGTTTGGCCATCTGCTCGAGCAGCTCATACTGGCCGGTCCATTTTAGATAATAACCGGGCGGCAGCGAAACGTTCTTCAGCGCTTTCTCTTTGGCTTCGCTTACGTAACCGCCGATATCGCGCCGGCTCTGGTCGATATCGACGAAAACATAGCCGACAAGTTTGCCTGCCTCGTCTTTGATCATCGGCGCCCCCTCTTTGATTTCGATCGAGGCGACTCGTCCGAGAGGTATCGCCGGCGTTTCTCGCAAATCAGGCTCGAACCGGTCTTGATACTGGGAAGCGGTCATCGAAGATTTGCCGCCCGACACCCCGTTCATGGCCGACGGCGAGCGCATGGCCCGATCCTCAGAACCGGGAAAAGCCCCTTTTGCTTGCCCGAGGGTTTCCTTGTTCATTTCTTTCCACGGATCATAGCCGCTCATCTCCATAGAGGCGAGCATGGGCGGATCGAGAATCGGTGCGATTCGGCTCATCCCCCGCATGAGACGGTCGGCAGCTTCGCCGCCTCTGGGCAACGGCACGAGAACCTCTTTGAGCCGTTTGATATCGTTTCGGAAATCCCTTGAATAGCGGACATTGATAGTGAATCGATTTCGGCCTTCGATCGTGACCTCGATCGGCATGCCGCCGACGGCCGATTCAATTACATCCTGAACATCGGCGATTGTTAACCCATAGCGGGCGATCGCCTTTCTGTCGGGGATTATGTCGATATAGTAGCCGCCGGAATTACGATCGGAGAATACGCTGCGCGTGCCGGGAATCGACGATAAGGTATGTTCGAGTTCAAGCCCGATTCGATCTATTTCAGTAAGATCGTTGCCGAAAATTTTTATTCCGATCGGCGTCCTTATGCCGGTAGACAGCATGTCGATCCGCGTTTTGATCGGCATTGTCCAGGCGTTGGTCCATCCCGGGAACTGCAACGCCCGATCCAGTTCGGCCACAAGTTCTTCCCATTTGATCGGCCGCCTGTCTGGCCAGATCATCCTGAACGGCGGTTTCAGAAAATCCGGCATCCATGTCGAATACCACCTTTTCATCTCGATTTTCCGCCATTGGTTTCTGGGTTTGAGTTGGATCACTGTTTCCAGCATCGACAGCGGCGCCGGATCAGTGGCGGTTTCGGCTCGGCCAGCTTTGCCGAAAACGGTGATCACCTCCGGGAAGGATTTGATTATCCGATCCTGATAATGAAGGTATTGTTTCGCCTGCTCGATTGAAATGTTGGGCAGGGTGGTCGGCATATAAAGCAGGTCGCCTTCGTTGAGGGGCGGCATGAATTCTGAGCCGAGCCGGGGAATCATCGGAATGGTTGCCAAAATCGCCACCAAACCGATGGCGATCGTTGATTTCGGATTGCGTAGAGCGACATAGACGAACGGCTTATAGAGCCTTATCAGAAACCTGGATATCGGGTGTTCGGATTCCGGCCTGATCTTGCCGCGGATCAGCACCGCTATCAGGGCGGGGGCGATCGTGATCGAGGTCAAGGCGGCGAAAAACATGGCGAATGTTTTGGTATAGGCCAGCGGCTTGAACAGGCGCCCGCCTTGTCCGGTCAGCGCGAAAATCGGCAGGAAGGCGACCGTGATTATCAAAAGCGAATAGAAAATCGACGGTCCGACTTCTTTTATCGCCTCGGCGATGACTTCCCGGCGATCGG
>Ga0129299_1000729_pt1 | contig 21562 bp, 18 predicted proteins | sample ConPoolayeCmetaG_FD_94477 | JGI IMG/M metagenome (GOLD analysis project Ga0129299, IMG submission 94477) | Hot spring microbial mat communities from California, USA to study Microbial Dark Matter (Phase II) - Cone Pool mat layer C metaG ...
ACACAGTGAGATCACCTACGGTATTAACCGCCCCATTGTGGCAGGAACTATGCTGGGGCTGGTCGATAAAGAGCGGTTCATCTTGACGGGGGGAGCGCAGCCCGGTGACACCCTGATCTTGACGAAGGGCTTCCCGGTGGAAGCAATAGCGCTCATCGCCCGTGAGCGTGCCTCCGACCTCCAAGACTCCCTCTCCCCCGACCTTGTTGCCCACTGTGCCAACTATCTGCACTCGCCAGGTATCAGCGTTGTGAGGGATGCGCGGATCGCCATGAGTGCAGGCCGCATCCATGCCATGCATGATCCAACCGAGGGCGGGCTGGCAACGGGATTGTGGGAGATGGCGGAAGCATCCGCCAAGCGGCTAATAGTATATCCTGCTCCTGCCCTCCTCGAGGAGGGACGCCTACTTTGCGAAGCAGTTCACATTGACCCACTCGGCGCTATCGCCAGTGGAGCCTTGCTCTTGTCCGCCCATGCGGAGGATGCACCCGCGATCATAGCTGCTCTTGCTGCTGAGGGAATCAGCGCTTACGAGATTGGCTATGTAGAAGAAGGCCCCCCGGAGGTGATCGATGTCAGCGGGAAGCCGCGCCCCCTCGAGCGCCCTGTGCGGGACGAGATCGCACGGCTGTTTGAGTAAGCCCCTCGTTAACGATCATCCACCAAGCCTTCTGAGGATCGCCTGTGCACGTTGAATGGTGGATTGCGACCATAAAGATTGCTGTGTCAGGAAGTCCACATCCCCATAGTTTGAATTGAGCGCCAGAGCACGCCGGAACTCTTGCTCTGCCTCTTCATGATGTTGGGTAGCCTCCAGAGCGACCGCAAGAGCAGCGTGTGTTTCCGCGTCGTCATGCCCCCCATTCACCGCTCCGAGAAGGGCGCTGAGCGCCTCGTCGTATCGCCCCACATCCAGCAAGACAAGACCCAATCGATAGAATACCAGCGGCTCGGTTAAGCCTTCAGCCAGTGCGGCCTCATAGTCCCGGATGGCCGCCTCACGGTAGCCCTGGCGATGCCAAGCCCAGCCTCGCGCCGCATAGACTTCGGGGGTTGTGACTCCTCGATCAAGAGCTTGGGAATAAGCGGCTTCGGCTGCGCTAAAATCCTCCTGGGCAAGCCTCACGTCGCCGATAATAACATAGGCCGCGCCTGCTTCAGGATCAATGGTGAGAGCCTCATGAGCATCGTCAATAGCATCGTCCAGCTCTCCATTGAGCAGATGAAGTTGCGCACGCAGCAAATAGGCATCGAGGTAAGCAGGATCAAGGTCGATTGCGCGATTGAAAGCGTGTTCAGCCGGAGGATATCGGCCCTGTGCTTGATAGGTAAGGCCCATGTACAGATGGTACACTGGATTATTTGGATCAAGGTCAAGCAAAAGGTCATAGGTTGCCAGCGCCTGCCTGTAGTCGCCAAGCGCGTGAAGGGTGCGCGCCAAGTTGAAAACCAGAACGGGCACATTGCCTTGCAGAGCATTCGCGCGCTCAAATGCATTCAACGCCTGTGTATACTCCCCCCGGCGGTAGTGAATCAGCCCCACGAGGTTGTGTGACCAAGCGACGCTGGGGAATACCCCAGTCAGGCGTTGCGCTTCAGCTAGCGCAGCCTCGGAGTCGCCGGTTGCCAATCTGACCAGCGCCAGGTTGTATGCAGGCACGACCGCATTCGGTTCGAGCACCAGCGCTAACTCGTAATCCGCCAGGGCAGCATCCTTATCGCCGAGCGCTTGGTATATGTTCCCCCGACCTAGGTAGGCAGCGGCGAATGTACTGTTGAGGCGGAGTGCCTGGCTATAGGATTGTAGAGCGGTGGGCAGATTCCCTCGTTGTTCCTCGGCCAGACCGATCATGTATTGCACAACAGCCGTCCGTTCGCTGGCTGCGTCAGGGAACGGATCGGCAGCGGATACCTGCAAATAACGTAGTCGTTCCAAGGCCTGTTCAGCCAATCCACCCTTGATCTCCAATACGGACACGGCTAGGGCAGCCGGATAGTCAAGACCATCGCCCGGCAATACATGAATCGGAGTCGCGCCGGGGCCTGATGGCGGCCCCGTTTCAAGGGAGCCGTCGACCGCAAGCAGAGGTGGCTCGGATGGCACAGCAAGATAGAAGCTGAGCATCCTGCCCGAAACACTCTTCCAGGCCACCAAGAGGTCAATCCCAGGATAGCTTTGAGGCAGTGTAAATGCTGATGGTACGGCGCCATCCGATAAATCGATCTCATAGAACGCTACTGCCGAGGTAAGCACAGAGCTGACCAGCGCTGATCGTATGGCTCCCTCCAGCTCGGACGCAATCGCCCGGTCATTGAGCGTCAGCGGCTTAAGCCCAATCGTGATACCCCCCTGCGGAACATACTCTATAGGGGGAGCAGTGGAAGGGGTAGGTTGGAGCGTGCTCATGTAGGTAGGTGTCACGCTCCCTGGCCCAATGGTCTCGGTCAAGTCACCGCGAATTGTCTCCTTACTGACCATCACACCTAGAGGGGCGCTGCTCGCCAGCAGTGTCAGTGTGATGAAGCTTGTCAGAAGGAGGATCGCTGCGGCGATCTGAGGAACGAGGGGGTCTAGATTCCAACCTCGGTTGTGCCAGTTTAACGGCATCGCTTAGATAAGATGGGCTTTCCGTCGGCTCGATAAGAAGTGCCTACCGACCTGGCCCATTACTCCGGTGACGGTCTCTGGTTTGCAACCCGGACTGACCCTTGCTGGTACGTATCTCGGATACCACCGCCCGGAAGTGCTCCTCCCAATCTGTTTCACGTATGCGTTGCATGTAGCGATACTGCCGCACGATCAAATAGGCCAACAATCCACCCATAAGCACTGCCATGATGACTGTAAGCGCGACGCCAGCAACCGAAGGGGAACTATCAGAGGTGGCATATCGCTCGTACCCAGCGTTCAACTGGGCTGGTGGCACATCATTGAGGATGGGGTCAACGCTCCGCAGGTAGGTGACTATTGCCTGAACATCCTGCCCACTCAGTATGCTATAAGCTTGCCAGGGCATGGCATAGATGGGACGCCTATCAGGATGCCGCCCGGCAACAATTGCCAGGATCACCGCTTCGTCCGAGAGGCGTCCAAGCCCACTTGTCGTTTGAGGAGTCAGGTTACTTGCATACACTGTCCCCCATTCGCCAGAGAAAGCAGTGCCCCCTGCTAAGTGAAGGGCCGGATCAGGTTCTCCATTATCCAGCGTGGGGGTGTGACATGAACCACAGGCCATGACGGCCTCGACGAGGTATTCTCCGTAGGCTATCTCATCAGCGGGATGGGGGGAAACAATCCCACTTCGAGGAGGCGGAGTTGGCGGCAATGTGACTCTGGAAAGGTCGTTGGCCGACTCAGCCGGCGTCTCGACTGGCTCTAACGAGCGCAGGTAGTTGATTAGAGCATCTACATCTGTATCCGCCATCCCGTTATAGTACAGATAGGGCATCACAGGGTGCAATTGCCGGCCATTCGGGACGATCCCTTGCGTGATCGCGGCCCGGATTGCTTCATCTGTCCAATTGCCCAGCCCGCTGGCAGAGGGGGTCAGGTTGGGTGCATGTATTGAGCTACCGTGCCATTCGACTATGTTCCCACTGAAGAGAGGGCCGCCAGCGGGGGAATGGCAGGCAGCACAGCCCGCGATCTGAGCCAGGTACGCACCTCGATCCGAGATCAACTCCGCAACCGAGTTCTGCGCGCGCGCAACTGAATCAACGCCCAGGGCCAGGCAAAGCGGCCCTAACACGCAGGCCACAGCCAAGAGTAGTGGTAGGCGTTGATTCACTTACCTGCTTCCATCGCGGCCAGGAGGAACAGAACTACACGCCTCACACAGGCCATAGAACTCAACAAGGTGGCCGATAAGTCGAACGTCGTATCGTCCCTGGAGAACATCAGTGAGGCCGTCAACGTAGCAATCATCAACTTCAATGACGCGATTGCAGTGGGTGCAGATAATGTGGGAGTGATGCCCAGTGGGGGCCATCAGTATGTAACTGGGCGTGATAGGGGTCAGAAAAGTGGGGCGGACAATAGCCAGGCTGGTCAGCAGATCAAGGGTGCGAAAGATGCTAGCTCGACCAATAGAGGGGTCTTGTGCCTCGACGCGCTCAATGATCTCGGCGGAGGTGAGATGACCGCTACTTTCACTCAACACGGTCAGGATCACAAGGCGAGCATGGGTGATCCTATGGCCAGCAGCTTGAAGCTTCTGCAAAGCCGACTCAAGGCTTGGCAGGATAGGAGTTTGTGGAGTCATCTTTTAGGCCAAACACCTAATGTAGCGCACGAAGGGGAAGCCAGCAACCACAAACTCCCAGCGCTAACAGTTGCTGGCTCTTAATCTCTAGGCTCACCAGGCTACCGACCAATATGCATTGGCATGATAACGTGAGTGAAGCTATCGTCCCCAACAGCTTTGATAACACCCGGCTTTTCCGCGCTGGAGGTTCCGATCATGACGCGGTCATGGTGAACTACATTCAGCACCTCGATCAGGTAGCGCACATTGAAGGCAATCTCCAATGCCTCCCCCTCAATGCTCGCATCAAGGATAACCTCATTCTCGCCCGTTTCTGAAGCTTGCGCGCTGACCCGGAGCACACCTGCCATACCATCCTGCGGTTCAATGCTAAGGCGAACGGTGTGATTTGCCTCACGGGCAAAGATATCGGCACGGCGGCAAGCTTGCAGCAGGCTGAGTGTGTCAACAACTGTCCGGGTAGGATTGTCGCGCGGAATGATCTGACGGTAATCGGGGAATGCACCATCGATGAGCGTTGTCACCACCTGGGCGTTCGGCATATGAAAGATGGCCTGAGAGCGTTCCTGAGGCAGCACTAGCTTAACAGTCTCATCTTCATCGCCAATGATGCGAGCAAGCTCCTGCATAGCCCTGGCCGGAACCACCAACGAGAAGCTGCCATAGTAGTCCGTCTCAACCGCGCACTCCCGTACGGAGAGGCGGAATCCATCAGCGGCAGCCATGGTGAGCAGCCCATCCTGGAAATTCACCAGCACACCTGTCAAAACGGGGCGACTATCATCACGGGCGGCAGCAAAGGCGACCATGCCAATCATGTCTCGCAACTCACCCGCCGGAATCAGCAGGCTGTCATCTTCCTCACCGGCTTCGGGGATGATGGGGAACTCCTGTGCGTCGATGCCTCTGATGTTGGCAGTGGTTGCTCCACAGGTCAGATGCAGGGAAGTGGTCCGCACAGCTACATCCATGTCAACTCGCTCAGGCGAAAGCATATTAACGAGGTCGTTGAGCGTGCGTGCCGGGACCGTGATCGCTCCATCCTCCTCCACCGAGGCTCCGATCCAGGATACAATACTCAGATCAAGATTTGTCGCTGCCAACCGTAACCGGCCATTGTCCGTGGCAATGAGGACGTTGGAAAGCACCGGCAGTGTGCTGCGCACACCTACTGCCCGGCTGACGATGTTCAGACCGCGCGCAAGATTATCCTGCAGGCAGGATACACGCATGCCCATACTGACACCTCCGCATATACAACGGATATTTTGATGACAGTATACAACACATGTTGTACGAGTCAAGCAAATAGCTGGGGCCTGTGTAGTTGGTTAACATGAAGACGTAGAATCGGGCAACAGGGTAGGCTATGGGAGGGTAGGAGGGGGCCTCGGTCACGCGGCTCCACGGCTCGTCTTGACAAGCTGATTCAAGCCTTCTCAAGGCAGCAGGGAGTGGCAGTTTTGATTCGGCGCGGCCTGATGGAACAGCTTATTCCGCGAATATCTCTACTCGTTCGTTGTCCTCTTCGTCGGTTATGTCAACGACCTTTCCGCGCACGCCCTGGCTGATCAGATCCATTAGCTCAGCAAAATCTAGCCCCTCCATCTCCGGGGCAAACTTCGCCCCGATTCGAACAGCGACATGAAGCAGGCTAACCGGGATGTTGATGTTGACTTTTACCTTGCCGGAGCGGCTGTCGGAGACACGCACACGCAGATAGCGCGCGCCACCTGCTTCCGCGGAGGCTGCTGATCCGCGCCGTTCTGAGCTGCGCAAGGCATTGAGCAGTTGCGCGCCTTCCTGAGCCGTGATTTTGCCTTCTGAGACCATGTTGAGGATTTTCAGACGTTCTTCGACATTTGACATAGTGAGTGCCCTTTAAGGGGTGGTTATCAAGCGTTCAAGGTAATGCGCATCTGAACTAGCGAGCGTGCTCTCTGGAAGTGTAACGCTTCCAGCAACTCTTCGACTGGCTTATCATCAGCAACAGTCTCAATACGCAGGTGGCGGCCTTCGAGATCAGGAGAGCTAAGCACATGCCTTAGTAGGGCCTGTCGTGTTGCCGGATTGTTTACAGCAGGATCAAGAAACAGACTGAGGCGGGAACGGCCCCACCCGGCTGTCTCGATCCAGATCGCGCCGCCTAGCCAGCCAGGCCGCAGCGGATCGAACAACACCCAACGTTCAAGCCAGGGCCCGGAGAACCATCCCCCCAGCAGACTCCCTCGAACCTCGCCGTGTTCGAGGGGCTGGGTCCACGCCATCGCGCCCTGGCGTGCTCGCCTGTAGATCAGCTCGACCTCTGCAGCAGCATCGGCACGGCAGCGCTTGCGTATTGTGGATTCTGTTGCCGTTCGCCCCACCGATGGCTGGATGGTGACCCGCTCATTCTCCCATTGGGTCAGCGTCTCAAAAGCCTGGAAGCCTAGGCCCTGGTAAAGCATAAAGGCAGGTACGTTGTCTGCTTCCACTTGAAGCGCGACCCACCCTCCTCCAAGCCGCTTTGCTAGGTTGAGAGTCGCTTGCATAAGCTGACGGGCGATCCCGCGCCGGCGATAGTCGGGGTGCACTGCCACATTGGCAACCAGCCAGCCTCGCCCTAACCAGGGATGCAATCCACCTGGGTACAAACTAGCGTTCCCGACCACTCGCCTGCCGACGCGCCACACATATCCATGCCCGAATCCAAGCCCCAACAGGTCAAACGGGGCCAGAATCCACAGTAACGGCCCTAACTGACCTATGGTTTTCATCTCCCCTACTGCGGCCCGCCCATTGGCATCCAGCCGCGAGGCAAAGCACAACTCGATTAGCTCTGCAACTTGATAGAGGTCGCGGGCCGGGCTGATGGGATATATTGCCCCTTCCTGATCTGCACTGATATGACAGTGCGCCAACAGCGCAGCCACAGGATCAGCTCCTTCCTTCCAGAGCGGCTAGCAGTTGCTCCGCCTCTTGAACGGTGATCTTTCCTTCTTCGAGCATTTGGAGCACGGCCAGCCGTTCCTGTTCGGAGACAGGCTCCGCGCCGCCCAGGCCGCCGGCCAATCCAAGATTAACAGAGGCAAAATGGATGTTTGAATCCCCTACGTCACGCGCGGCACTGCGCACAGCTTCCTCGACACGGCGCTGCGCGTCCTCCATACGGCGGCGGGCCTTATCCAGCTTGCGCGCAACGCGGCTACGGACTTGGTCAGGCAGTCCATGAAGCGTCGGTTCGATGGTGCTAAATTGCGCGTCAATCTGGGCAAACACATCGTCTAGGTGGGCACTGAAATCGTCGAAAGTAAATGGATACTCCTGGTTGCTCGTGTAGAAATTCCAGCGTTTGAGGTGGACATTTCCGCCCGACTTAACGTACACTGACGCGGAGCCATCGCCAAAGATAATGGTGCGCTGCCCAGCGCTCACTGATAGGGCGGGGTCTTTATCGACCCCAATGCGCCCTCCTGCCTCAATGGTAAACCGGACGTTCGCATCGTCAGGCACGCTGAAATCAGCATTGCCTTCAACCTTCAGTTCATACACGGACTCCGGGTCAAAGTCCGTACGAAGGGCGAGGTTACCAGCTAGGTGGTCAATGCGCATCCCGGATGGGATATTGTGCCCGTAGAAGTGCCCATCTATACGCTCGGCGGTTACTGGCCCTGAAACGTCCCGCAGGCTAAAGTGACCGTTAACGTGCCCCACAGCGAGGGAGCCTTGCACATCCCGCACCCGTAGCTCCCCTTGTACCCACTCAATCCTCAGCGGCCCGACCCGACGCAACGAGCACGAACCTTCAACCTGCCCGACACTAACCACCCCGTTCACATCTTTCAACCGGCAGTTGCCAGCTACGCGACCGATGGTAAGCGAACTGCCCTCAGGTACACGGAGGGTGCAGCTTGCATCGGGGCTCACGATCAGCACATCGCCTTCGCGAGTGTCCACCTCAAAATTGGGGCTAGTGCTTTCCAGCACGGCGTTTTCCCGGGCGGAACCGCGTATCTCAAGGTGACCACCGCAGGCGGATATGTCAATATGGGGAGTTGGCCCCAGAGTTAGACGATGCGTGGGCATCTTCCCATCTCCTATATCTCCCCGCGCAATAATGCCAGGGCTTCTTCTGAGGATATCTCACCCCGATCCAGCCGGTCGAGGATATGGCCCCGTTCCGCATCGCTCAACCGTCCAGGCTGCTCGACATAGTCACTGACGACTTCAAATCCCATCGCCCGGATTGCATCTTCCAAGCGAGCGCGAACGGTAGGGTAGGAGATTCCCAGCTCCTTTTCGACGCGCTTCAATGTTCCTTCGCAGCGCAGGAAGGTCTCGACAAAATGAAGTTGGTCGGCATTCAGCCGGGAGAGTCGCCCCAGGGTGAAGCGCCCCTCAATTGCGGTGTCACAGTTGGCGCAATGCAGACGTGTTACTGTGAGAGTATCACCACACACCGGGCAGTTTCCTGGCATCGGATACATACGTTTAACCTCTTCATGAAGAATTCACAATCGAAGTAGTCGCACAATCAAGGGCAATGTCAATATTATAAATACGGTAGTTGATTTAGTCAAATACGAGGTTAATATAGTTAATTGCGGACCGCTTGGCGCTCAAACATGCATATTGTCAACCCGGTCATTTGTGGATTATGATGGAGTCATCGTGTATCGTTGAATTATTTATTCTCGTGAGAGGGCAGGCTTATGTTATTGATCCCTCAGGGCGAGAAGGGACAGGGGCTGGTTGAATATGCACTCATCTTAGTTCTCGTCTCTCTCGTCGCAATCATTATCTTGGTTTTGTTCGGGCAGGACATTGGCAATGTCTACTCGAACATCGTCAGCTCCCTCTGATAGGGCGCATGATTGAATAAGGCCCGGGATCGCCCGGGCCTTATTCTTTGCTTGGCAGTGAATGTGAACGGGGATTGAACGATTCTCCCCCGCGTGTGATCTGGCGTATTCTCCGTTCTAGCCTGCTGCGCGGTAGCAGGACCAGCCGACCACAAGCTCTGCATTTAAGGCCAATATCCGCTCCCAGGCGGTAAACCTGCCAGGCATTCTCCCCACAAGCATGTGGCTTCTTGAGAGTAAGTATGTCCCCAACTTGAAGAAGGATAGGCATCACAGGTTCAGGGCTTCACAGGCGTAGCGGGTTGTAATCGACCGCATTATCGTCCAGATCGAGTGACTCGCCAATATAGTTGCTAGTTGTCTGAGGGCTGGCGTGGCCAAGCATTAGCTGCACCTGTTCGATACTGGCGCCACCTCGCCGGGCCAGCAACGCCGCAGTCCGGCGTAGATCGTGGGGCTTGACGGGCGGCAGGCCCGCCAGCTTCGTATAGTGGCCGATGAGCTTGTAGATCGCATGGGGACTGATCCCCCACCGCTTGTTGAGCACTCTGCCATCCTTAGTGACTGGGACGAAGATGCGCCGCTGTGGGTCTGAGGTGTCCAGACCGGCTTCCTCTCCCCACTCCACCAGCAGGCGCCACAGCCAGACGGGTAGTTTGAGGGTTCGAATACGCCCGTGTTTGCCCTTGAGGTTGGCAATAACCTTGTGGCCCTCCATCTCTGTGATGTGACCCCAAGTCAGGTTACACACCTCGGAGCGCCGCAAGCCAAGCGCCAGCAGAAGCCCCAGAATAGCAGTATCACGCTTTCCCTTCAGCGTGCCTGTCCCTGGCGTGGCAAGCAGGTGCTTGGCCTGTTGGGCAGTCAGGCGCTTTCCCTGCACTTCGCCACGAACCGCCGGCGCCTTAACCAGTTGAAGTTGTGGCAGCCCTGCTGCAAGGCCAGGCTCCAGCGCGGCAGCGGTCTTGAGCATCCCTTTGATCGTATTGACGTGGGCTTGCACGGAGCGCGGCGCAAGACCTTGCTCGTTGAGGAGGTAGCCCACATATCGCTTGAGCAGCGCTACAAAGGGGACGGCCTCTTGACTGGCTCGCCATTTGAGGAAAGCGTGCAGACGGCTGCTATAGGATCGCTGGGTGTTGGGAGCCATCCCAGCAATGTAAGTCACGATGGCCTGCCGAAAGAGGGCGGCCAGATCATCCATCGCCGCAGGGACGGGGACGATCTCGAGTACCTCTTCGCTCCCGTCGGCTAGTTCGGTATTATCGATTTTGGTGGCCACAAGCCGTCTCCAGGTTAGGCGATGCACGGTGGATGGGATTATAGAGCGCCTAGCAGGGGAAAGTCAAATAAGTCCCTATATGAGACAATATCGTTACCTATGTCGGCGGTATGACTAATGAGGCGCAAGTACATCGTGTAGCCTGGCTTGTGACCCCCTCCTCATGCCGCTATAATCCCCGTTGAACACCGTTTCTGCCTTCCATCTGTGCAATCTATGGACTTTCCCCTATGACCCTCATCGACCCCGCTACTATCCAGGAAGCCCCGCCGCCGCGCCGCCGCCCGGAGTGGATCAAAGTCCGCGCCCCTGGCGGTGAGACCTACGAGTGGTTGCGCGATCTGATGCGCGTCAAGACGCTGCACACGGTCTGTGAGGAGGCCATGTGCCCCAATCTTGGGGAGTGCTGGGGCAAGGGCACAGCCACCTTCCTGCTGATGGGTGATACCTGCACCCGCTCGTGCGGCTTCTGCGATATCAAGACCGGGCGGCCCGCCCCGCTCGACTGGCAGGAGCCGTTCCGTGTGGCCGAAGCCGTGCGGGCGATGAACCTCCAGCATGTCGTCATCACCTCGGTGAATCGAGATGAGCGCCCCGATGGTGGTGCGCCCATTTTTGCCATGGTCATCCGCCGCATCCGGCAGGTGCATCCCGGCTGCTCCATCGAGGTGCTGATCCCCGACTTCAAGGGCAGCTCCGACGCGCTTAAGATCGTCATGGATGCCCAGCCGGAGATTCTCAACCACAACGTCGAGACCGTGCCGCGACTGTTTAAGAAGGTGCAGCCACAGGATAACTACGAGTGGGCCATGACCACCCTCCGCAACGCCCGGCGCATGGATCCGCTGGTGCTCACCAAGAGCGGCATCATGGTCGGCCTAGGCGAGACGTTCGACGAGGTGGTGGAGGTCATGGCTGACCTGGCCGAGCAGCAGGTAGACATCCTGACTGTGGGCCAGTACCTCCAGCCGAGCAAGCAGCACCTCCCGATTGCCCGCTACTACACCCCGGAGGAGTTCGTCGAGCTGAAGCGCATCGGCCTTGACATGGGCTTCAAGTGGGTGGAGAGTGGGCCGCTGGTGCGGTCATCGTACCGGGCAGCGCAGCAGGTGCGCGCTTTGTCGAAGCTGGGATACGTTCGCCGCATCGCCGGCGCAGTGGAGGAATAGACCTCTCACCCCCCTGCCCCCTCAGCCACTAGCTGAGGGGAAATCCCGGCTCCGTAAGGCTTATCCCGCGTGCGCGACCGTCTGATCCGTGCCCTGCTGTTCGTGGTGGTGTCGTCGACGTATTACGCCACCGCCTCCGGCCTCACCTCCAGCAACGATGGCAGCCACTACGCCCTCCTCCGCGCGATGGTGGATGAGGGACGGTTCCGCATCGAGACATATACGCACTTCGCTGAAGGAAATGACCTCGCCATCCGGGACGGTGCGATCTACAGCGACCGCCCGCCGGGGACGGCGCTGCTGGCCGTGCCGTTCTACATCGCGGGGGGGGTTCTCCCTAGGCTGATCCGCGAACTGCCCACCCGCCACGATGAGGGCAATCCGCGCCTAGCATACCTAGTGATGCTTCCCGTCCTTGCAGGGGCGGCGACGGCAGCGATCCTGTACAGCCTGTTGCGAGGCTACGACCTGCCACCAATGGCAGCTCTTACGGCTGCGGTGGCATTTGCGTTCGGCTCGACAATGTGGAAGTACGGCAGCGTCTTATTCTCTCACGCGCCGTCGGCAGTGTTGGTGATTGGGGGGGTGGCGCTGGCGATCCACGTGGGGCGAGCGGGGCAGCTCCGACCGCTGACCGGGCTACTGCTAGGGCTGGCATTGGGGTTTTCAGTGGTGGTGGAGTATTCGAACGCCCTATTTGCAGGGCTTGTGCTAGCATATGTGGCGTGGTCGCTCCTCTGGGTCAAAGAAGACAAACCCGTCGCCGATGCGGGCTGGGGCGGGATCGCGCTGCTCGTCGCAGGGATGGGGCTGCCGGTGGCGTTCCTGCTATTCTACAACACGGTCAACTTCGGCGGGCCGTTGACCACCTCGTACCAGTACGCGATCAACTATCCCTGGGCGGCGAGCTTCGGCACGACGTTTGATGTGCCATGGCGGCAAGGCTTGCCGGGGATGCTGTGGTATGGCGTCGATGCGCGAGGGGAGGAGAATCAGGGGCTATTCCTGTTGATGCCCGTGATGCTGATCGGGTTGTTTGGTGTGTGGGCGTACGCCAAGCGGTGGGGACGCGAGGCGGTGCTCGTGCTGGGCCTGTTCGGGGTCTACCTGCTGCTGTTTGCGCGGCATCACACCTTCAGCGGCTTCACCGCCGATGGTCGCTACCTCGCCCCATTCCTGGCGCTGTGGTTTGTGCCGGTGGGTTTCACGCTGGCGGAACTGCACTCGATCAAGGACTCAGCGGGCAAGGCGGTACTGATGCTCATCGCGTACGGGCTCCTATTCCTCTCCGTGCGGAACATGCTGGCCCACATTGCGTTTTCGTACAACTACCACCTCGATCCGGGGCTGGTGGCGCGCCGCGCCGCGACTCCGGCCAACTGGAGGTACATTCTGGGGAATATCTTTGTCAACTGGCAGAACCTCCCCCTTCTGTGGTTCGTCGAGGGAGGCATAACTGTCATCCTCCTTGCCGGGCGCGCCCTCTGGCATCGGGCAGCTAATCACCTGAATCCGGCTTTGCCGCCTGCGTCGGGGGCCGAATAGACCAAGCGCCCGCGCCCGTTGCTCTTACCACCAACACCGGGCGTGGAATCTCCTCCAAAATTTCGTCGGCCAGGTTCTCCTGAAGCATCGCCCTCAGTTCGCGCCAGGATCGATCCTCTGGAATCTGGTGCGCGCCGATCACTAACAGATCATAGTCACCCTCGCTCGCCTCACGCTTGATCTCGTCCAGCACCAGCCCGTGACGCACCCTGGCCCGGCGCCGCCCTTCTGGAACCCCGACTTCTTCCAGGATGTCCATCACCCGCCGGAAGTGAACCCCCTCCCGTGCCTCGCTTGCCATGAGCTGGTCGGCATCCTGCTCCAGATACTCGATCCGGGCATCAGGGGTGAGGGCCACCTGTGACATCACATGCAACACCACCACTTCTGCTCCGACCAGCGCCGCGACCAATCCGCCGGCCCGCGCATCGCGCTCACCCGACTCCTCCCCGCTGGTGCAAATCAGCACCCGGCGAATCTGCTGCCGATCCTCCCTGACCACCAGCAGTGAGGTGTTGAGTCGCTGTCCCAGGGACCGGGCTAGCCCGCTGGCAGTACCCGTAACCCACCGGCGCAAGCCACCGGGCCGCTGCGAACCAACCACCACCAAATCATAGGGATGTTCTTGGGTCTCGGCGAGGATTTGTTGCTCACTGTCGCCATGCCGCACCTTGACCTCGACCTGGCAGGCGCTATCCGCGTAGAGTTCATGTGCAAGTGCTTCCAAACGGCTACCCCAAGCAGGATCAGGATGGGGCCATCCCACGCCCAGCAGGGTAACGTGCGCAGCAGCAGGCCGTGCTAGCAGCGCAGCAAACCGCACGGCATGATTCGCTGCGGGCGAGTTATCCGTGGCGATCAAGATTCTCATGAGATTCCCTACCTCACAACCAACAATGCCAACGGGATAACGAGCAGCAGCCCGAAGAAAATAAGAGTTCGATCCTGTGCCCTGGTGAGCCATGCAGCGAACCGAAGCACAGCTCGCTCATAGGGGCGGAAGAAGAACAACAACACAATCGCCGACACGATCACAATGCTGGCCATCTCAGCTAGCACGATCCCTGCCGCCACTGGGTTCCGCAGTAAAAGCCCAGCCACTAAGGTATCGACGAAGGTCGAGATGTTGCAACCCATGATATAGGGTACCAGATTCTCGCGGCGAACGTAGCCGCGCACCGAAAGAGGAACCAGCAAGCCCAGCGACACCGATACGCTCATGGTGAGCATGGTGATGCCGAGACCTAGGGCAAAGGTCACCGCCGGGCGATACAACAGGCGCGGGATCGAGTCAAAAGCGCTCTGCGTGAGCTTCAGCTCCGGCAGCGCTCTATCGAACAGGTTGAAAGCCACGATGACCACACCTAACCCGGCAAGGAAGATCATCCAGTGGGGCAGCAGCCGCTCCGCCAGGGCGACTGGAGGACCGTAGATCACGTCAATAAAACTGGCAACGCCATTATTCGGGTCCAGGTTGGTGCGACTGAGGAAACCCGAAGAGAGCAGCGCCAGACCGATGGGCAGCGCAGGGATATAGATCGTGGCAGTTACAATTAGTGAAAGTAGACCGGTGGTCAGGCTGGCGACTTTCTCATGCCCGCGCAGCACGTAGATCATTCCCAGCACCAGCACGATCAGCGACGCGCCTAACCGGGAGCCAGTGATCATGGCAAAGGCCGTCGTCGCATCGACCGCCCCCGCATCGAAGAAGGTAAGTGAAGCAGCAGCGACAGGTGATCCGCTCATCACACCGTAGGCGAACAGCCAACCAAACCCCAGTCCGTTGACGGGGTTGGTAACCGTCAGCGTCTCGCGGATGAAGGGGGCGAGGCCGCGCGCCCCGGACTTCATCAGCTCCAACGCCAGGATGAACAGCAGCATACCGCCTGCGAAAATACCCACCTTGCGCCAGCTCACCCGGTTGAGCAGGCTCAGCCCCGGGACGTTCACCGCGTCCCCTCGACCTCGGCAGCCATCTCCTGGTAGAAGGCGACCATGAAGGCGTGGCGAGCCTCGGCGATGCGCCTGCCGCTGGCGGTATACAGGCGGTCCTTGATGTGCTTCAGCTTGACGTGGAACTCGTGCAGGGGGGTATGAGGCCCGTCGCTCTCTCCGGGGCGAGAGTCCTCGCTGAAGGATCCCCATAGCGGCCATCCTTGCGCCCCTGCATATGCAAAGGCCCGCGCCACACCAATCGCGCCGATAGCATCCAGCTTATCCGCATCAAACAGAATCTGAGCCTCCAGGGTACAAGGCTCGATGTTACCGCGGAATCGGTGCGCCTCAATAGCGTGGACAACCGCCTCTACAAAGTCCGGTGCTTCCCCTGCTAGGATGTGCCGCGCCTGCCGAGCGGCCATACCGGCATGGTTTTTGTCAGCTTCGGCGCTCATGGTGAGGCTTTTCGTGTGGTTAGCATCGGCGGGCCGAGCAATGTCATGAAGCAGGGCCGCCGCTCGAACGACTTCCACATCAGCCCCTTCCAATCGCGCCAAGTATTCAGCCATCTTCACGACACGCAATACATGATTGAAGTCGTGGGTGGGGTCAGCAGCCTGGTAATATGCCTGGGCTTGTTCTATGGTGAGCATTAAGGACTCCATCAAAGCCATTTTAAGGAAACATGTCGAGGAGTATACCATGCCTTGCCTTAGCTATCGCCAGGCGTAAATAGTAAGAATCCGGGTAGAGCATCCCTAATCGTCAAAACGGCCTTCTAACCATAATCTATTCTTATCGAAATAATGCTGCTGATTTTGTTTGAACCTAACCGAAATGAAACGGAATCTGGTACTGGCTTCATATTGACTAAAGTTAGAATCACCCCTTACAATGCGAACAAGTGAGCGTTAGATTTGTGTAGGTTATGGGAATCAACTGACTCTAGACATGGGTGCGGGATATCCTAAGGAGCGACAAGGTGAGGGGCTGCTGTCATGTATGTTGATACCGAAATCCTCTTCCCAAACAATGTGATTCCCCTCTTATGTGATCGTCGCGGTGAGGAGTGGCGCAAGCTCGTAAAACATGTCCTCACACTACCGGGGGATCACCCAGAGCTACTGGCCTTTGTGCTGATGATGATAAGGCTGAACGGCTGCATGGAGTGCGAGACAGATAGCTATCGCGCAATGCGGGGCTGCGCTGCGTGCGCCCTTCAAACGCTGCACCGCTACAAGGGGTCTGATCAGGAGTTGCTCCGCACTTATGCTAAAGCGCTCAGCGATGTAGAGCGCCATATGGCAGGTGAAGAGGAGGTGCGGCGTATTGCCTGACCTTGTGGCTAACCTCTTGCTTGGTTAGATTGAAGGCAGCCGCTGCACGGGCGACTCAACTGTGAGGCTGCACAGGGCAACGTTTCCAGCGTATGCTGAGACAATCTAAGACTTGCCACTTCAGCCCGGATGGGACAGAATCCGGGCTAGGTTTTTTTTTCATACCCCTGTGGCAGAGGAACCTTTATGTCCGCATCCCGTGATTCGCTGCGCCCGGTCCAATTTGGGCTGGCTGCTTTCTTAGGCACCTTCCTGTTCATTCCACTCTGGGACCTCTTTGCTCTGATTTACACACTAAGAATAGGCTGGCGCTCCAGTCGGGGTGAGCAAGACAAGGATCGGGCCAACAGGGCCCGGTCGATCTTGTTTCATCCGATCCGTGGCATCGCGTTGATGTTAATTGCCTATGCCATTGCGATCTTGGGTGTAGGAGCTTTGAAGGGTGTGATTGCTCAGCCCGGCCCATTCGGCTTTGTGGTGACTGGTGCACAACACTATGCCGAGCTTGCTCCGCCAGAGCAGCAATGTTGCGAATTTTCCACCACTATTGCCCCCGGACGACCGGTTAGTGCGATCATGGCCGAGCGCATCCCTAACACACTGCGATTGTTAGCAGGAGTATCAATCGCCGGCATGTTTCTCACTGCTGCTTTGGTGACGGTGGCCCTGCTAGTGCACCAGTTAGGGAAGCGGCGAGAGATGTGGGGCACAATTGTCTATAGCCTGCTGCGGTTACTGACGGTGCGGGCCATGGCTGCACCAACAGCAGGACTGACGCTGGTTGTGGTCATGTTTCTCGGCATTCGATACAGGCTTATTCCTATAGCAGGGGTGGTCAGTATGCGAACTGCAAATGCGGGAACGTGGGCCGATCGGCTATGGCACCTGATCGCACCCAGCATTCTGATCGCGCTGATCCCAGCCCTGATCGCCGCACAAGCGGGCGTGCGCGCCTGGCTCGACCGGGAAGAGCGTGGCCTGAGTAAACGGGGAAGTTGGGCCATTTTAGGAACAAGCGTGGCCCGAGCTTTCATTGAGCAGGCTGGCTGGATGCTGGGTTTGACGATGATTGTCGAGTCGCTGGTGGCCTATCCTGGGGTAGGCCGCACTTTGCTAGATGCCATTATCCGCCAGGATGCTCCGATGTTGGTTGCAGCACTGGCAACACTTCCCCTCTGGCTACTGATCGCCCGGCTGAGGGCGATCCTGACGGAAAGCGCCCAGCGGGCCTATTTGCTCAACGAAGAATCTGACAGGCACATAGCCGCGCTCCAGCCTGCCGCTAAGCCGGTGCGCCCAAGGACAATAGACCAGATATGGCTGGTCGTCACCCTGGCGCTGATCGCAGTTATGCTAGCGCCTGTAGTGCGTGGCCTGTTTGTGTCCCCACAGGCAGCACGTGATATGAGTTTCCAGGATGGGCAGCCCCTCGTCTACGCGGCTCCGTCTCCGGATCATCCCCTGGGCACGGATGGCCAGGGGCGCGATGTAGAGGCAAGGTTGTTGGAAGCCCGGCGAGTGACTCTGGGTATCACGGTAATAGGGGGTCTGATTGCCCTGACGCTGGGGGGGCTGTGGGGGGGCATCAGTATTCTTCTCAAGAGCCTTCGCCCAGGAGTCCTGGGCGAAGTGGCAGCTCACATGATCCGAATCCCGGCAGAAGCAGCGATCCTTCTACACCCCACACTGGTCGCGCTGGCTTTCACGGTCAGCTATTATAGCACTCAGCGCGTCTCCCATGGGCAATCGATCTCTATGGTTGGCTTCGCGGTTGGGTTGGCTCTGATACCACGCATGGCTTGGGGTATAGAGGCGCTATGGGACACAACAGCGGGTGACCGCTCGCTACGCTGGCGACTGGGAGGCACTCTGCTGGTGGCCCTAGCGGCTGCCTTGTTCGTCACTTTCCAGTACAGCATTCTCGTCTGCTTCATGGGCCTTGGCGTGCAGTTCCCAACCGCATCACTGGGAAATATGCTGTCAAACTACTACGAGATCATGGGTGGGACAGCAGCCGTCAGTGATGCGCGCTTTTATCTCTTGGCTGTTGCCATCAGTGGGGCTGCTGCTGTTCCTGCAATGACATTCTACATTCTACAGGATGTTCTGACCGATTACTTTGGCTTTCGCCGCAAGGACTTCTTGCCCCGCTTATTGAGCTGACAACGCCGGTCAAACTGTTGCGCTATGCTAAGTGACGATCACCCCTTGTACCTGAAGGATAGAGACCCCATGACCATACCCTGGCATAGTTTAAGCGCCGAGAAGGTCCTCGCCGATCTCGCCTCCAATCCCGTAGAAGGCTTGACTCCCGCCGAAGCCCAGATGCGCCTCCAACAATATGGGCGCAATGAGCTACGCGAGCGCCCCCGTCCAGGCTTCTTGAACCGACTAGCTAATCAGTTCAAGAGCGTGGTAGTGCTTCTGCTGATAGGGGCAAGCCTCATTTCGGCGCTGCTAGGCGAATACTATGAGGCTGCTGCGATCACCCTGATCGTGGTTCTCAACGCTACACTGGGGGTGGTGCAGGAAGGCCGTGCTGAAGAGGCCCTGGCCACACTGAAGAAGATGTCTGCCCCAGAAGCCCGTGTACTGCGTGGCGGCCATTTAATCTCCGTCCCAGAGGCGGAGGTCGTGCCCGGCGACGTGGTGATCCTTGAGGCGGGAAACTACATCCCCGCTGATGTTCGCCTGATCGAGAGCGCCAATCTCCAGATCGATGAAGCATCGCTGACCGGCGAATCGGTGCCGGTGAGCAAGGATGCCTCGCTAGAGATACCCGCCGATGCTGACATCGGTGACCGCAAGACGATGGCCTACAAGAGCACCATCGCCACCTATGGCCGCGGTAAGGCCGTCGTCGTGGCAACAGGCATGAATACCGAGATTGGTAAGATCGCCGAGATGATTCAATCCGTGGAGGAGGAAAGCACGCCGCTCCAGCGTCGCCTCGATCAACTCGGATCCACTCTGGCAGCCGCTGCCCTCGTCATCTGCGGGATCGTCTTCTTGATAGCCTTTGGGGAGGCCATTGTTGGCATCATGGCGACAACCGGCATCCGGGACCTCCCCACCTTCCTCACCTCCCTGCGGCAGCCTCAGGTGGGCATCCCCCTCCGTGATGCCGGGCTGGAGGCCTTCCTGACTGCCGTCGCGCTGGCAATCGCGGCGGTGCCAGAGGGCCTTCCTGCCATTGTGACGATCAACCTGGCCATTGGCATGCGTGAGATGATCGCCCGCAATGCGCTTGTCCGCCGCCTGCTGGCAGTCGAGACGCTGGGCAGCGCCTCTGCCATTGCCTCGGATAAGACTGGCACCCTTACCCAGAACCAGATGATGGCGGTCAAGTTATATATTCCTGATATTCTGGTGGAAGTCACGGGGCGCGGCTACGAGCCAAGCGGGGATTTCCTGCGCGAGGGGGCGACCCTCGATCCGCAGGAAATCCCCGATCTCATTCACCTGTTGCGGGGCGCGTTGCTTGCCAGCGATGCCCGGCTCGAGAGGGGGGCTGCAGAAGATGGGCGCGGTTACCGCATCGCGGGCGACCCAACTGAGGGGGCGTTGGTCGTGGCGGCTGCCAAGGCTAACATGACTCGTGCACATTTGGAGGAGCTTTACCCACGCCGGGATGAAATCCCGTTCGATTCAACGCGCAAACGGATGAGTACGTTGCATAACGACCCGGATGGCACAGGCTATATCCTGTTTGTCAAAGGCGCACCTGATCTGATGCTGGACCGATGCACGAGGCTCTACGAACGGGGTGAGATCAAGCCGCTGACACCGGAGATGAAAGCCCACATTGCCAACATCAACCGCGATATGGCCAAGCAGGCTCTGCGAGTGTTAGCCGTCGCCGAGCGGCGCTTCCAAGCTCACCCGGATGAGCTTGATGCGGAGAAGCACGAGGCTGATCTCACTTTCATTGGCCTGATCGGCATGATTGACCCGGCTCGCCCGGAGGTCGCTCCGGCCATTGAATGGGCGCGACATGCTGGGATCAAGACCGTGATGGTCACGGGAGACTATCCCGAAACCGCACGCGCCATTGCCACACAGATTGGCCTCATCCGCACCGACGAGGACCGCGTGATCAGTGGCGCGGAACTGGATAAGACCAGCGACGAGGCTCTGGCAGAAATGATCGACCATGTGTCGGTCTTCGCCCGTGTCTCACCGGAGCACAAAGTACGGATTGTGGATGCCTTCCGCAAGCGCGATTACGTGGTGGCCATGACCGGCGACGGCGTTAACGATGCTCCTGCTCTCAAGCGAGCCAGCATTGGGGTGGCTATGGGTATCACTGGAACGGATGTGAGCAAGGAAACCGCTGATATGGTATTGACGGATGATAACTATGTCAGCATCGTGAGCGCGGTCGAACAGGGGCGTATCATCTACGATAACATCCGCAAATTTGTGGCCTTTCTACTCACATGCAACCTAGCGGAGATCATGGTGATCTTCATCGGTACATTGTTGGGTTATCCGGGCATACTGACCCCCATTCAGCTACTCTGGCTCAACCTTCTGACCGATGGGGCGCCTGCCCTGGCTTTGGGCGTCGAGAAGGGGGACCCCGATATCATGGATCGTGCGCCCCGTCGGCCCAATGAACCGATCATCAACCGGGTGCTGTTGATTAACATGATCGTACAGACTATCGCTAAGACTGCGGTCACCTTGGCGGGCTTTTTCATGGGGCTGGCCCAAGGAGGGATCGCCGAGGCGCGGAGTCTCGCCTTTACGGTGCTGGCCTTCTCTGAACTCCTGCGCGCCTATAGTGCCCGATCCGAGTACTTCACAATATTCAGGATTGGGCCATTTACCAACAAGTGGATGCAGTATGCTGTGCTGACTTCCACAGTCCTACTGCTGGCTGTTGTCTACATCCCATTTCTGCAACCTATCTTCGATACCATGCCCCTCAATCTCCGGGATTGGCTGGAGATCATCGTGCTGGTGATCCTGCCAACCATTGCGGGAGAGATTACCAAGCTATTCCTGAAGCCAGAGAGAGAGCAACGGATGCAGCAGGCCCCAGCCGCGGCTGGCAATTAGCGCACCGCTCAAACGTCAACCTCTTCTCGCAGGGGCACCCTAGGCAGTGCCCCTGCATCTTTCATGGGAAAAAGTCCATTTTGAGGCCTCAGGCCATTGACATACATAGGTATATATA
>Ga0129299_1000730_pt1 | contig 21557 bp, 14 predicted proteins | sample ConPoolayeCmetaG_FD_94477 | JGI IMG/M metagenome (GOLD analysis project Ga0129299, IMG submission 94477) | Hot spring microbial mat communities from California, USA to study Microbial Dark Matter (Phase II) - Cone Pool mat layer C metaG ...
GGACTACCGGGAGAAGATCTGGGACCACGCCGCCGGCTGGATCGTGATCCGCGAGGCCGGCGGCCAGGTGACCGACGTCACCGGCCGGCCGCTGGACTTCTCGCTGGGACGAACCCTCCAGGCCAACCGGGGAGTCGTGGCCACCAACGGCCGGCTGCACGAGGCCGTGCTGGCCGCCGTCCGGCGGGTGCTGGGCGAGGCGGGCCGCCAACCGGCATAACCGCCGACACAGTCGCCGGTCCCCTCCCCCCTGACGCGCACAGCGCCGCTCCGGCTTGCGCATCCGCGTCGTTCGCCCGGACCGGCGCCCTCGGACAGGTGGCCGTCGTCGTCGTGCGAACCCCCCTGCCGGAGTCTGTGGCTCATCCCGGCGAAAGCTCAGCCTGCGTCGCATTCTCCCGGCCAGGCACCGACCTGTCGGGGAGCCTCACCGCGCACAAGCCCGGTTCATCGCCTCCGCCGGGTTGCCTGGAGGCCCAGAAGGCCCAGCAGGCTCAGGGCCATGGACTCGGCCAGGGAGCCGCCGCAGACCGGCGGCGAAGCCCCGGCGTCCGGGGGCTGGTCCCGGCCGGCGTCCGAGTCGCCGCCAGGCGGAGGGTTGTTGCCGCCGGAGGGCGGGGGGTTGTTGCCGTCCGCCGGCGAAGGAGTATTGCCTCCGTCGGTCGGCGGCACGTCCTGGTCGCCTGCCGGCGGCGGCGTCACGGTCTCACCCGGAGGCGGGTTCTGATCGCCGGCGGGCGGCTGCGACACCGGGTCGCAGACGTCGCCGAGGCCGTCGCGGTCGGCATCCTTCTGGTCGGCGTTGGCGGCGGTCGGGCAGTTGTCGCAGACGTCGCCGAGGCCGTCGCGGTCGGCATCCTTCTGGTCAGGGTTGGCGGCGTTCGGACAATTGTCGCAGGCATTGCCGACACCGTCCCGATCGGTATCGAGCTGCGAGACGTTGCCGCGGAACCTGCAGTTGTCGCAGGCGTCGCCGACGCCATCGCGGTCGGCGTCGCCCTGATCGGGGTTGGCGGCGCCGGGGCAGTTGTCGCAGGCATCGCCGAGGCCGTCCTGGTCCCCGTCGGCCTGGAGCGGGTCGGGGTGGTGGGGGCAGATGTCGAAAGTGTCCAGCACGCTGTCGCCGTCGGTGTCCGGCGGCGGCGCGCCTTTCCCGATCATCAGGTAGACGTGAACCGCTGCCTCAGGCGGGTCGGCCATCGGGGCGGTGATGCGCAGCGGCACGTGATAGAGCCCTGCGGCCAGGTCGCGGGTGTCGTAGGAGACGGTGATGGTGTCTTCCTCGCCGGTGGAGCTGCCGGCGGTCGGCGAGACCCGGACCCAGGGCAGGGCCGGAGCGGTGATGGTGTAGTTCAGCACGCCCAGGCCGGAGTTGCGGACCGTGAAGGTCTGGGGATCGGCCACCAGCCCCTGCCAGGCGATCATGGGATTGAGCATCGGCGGGGTCGCGGCGATCTCCGGACCGCGGATTCGAAGCCGCACGGTGACGATCCGCGGGCTGTTGCCGGCCGGCGGAGCGTCGATCCGGATCCGGGCGGTGTAACGACCGGGATCCATCGCCGCGGTGGCGAAGCTGACGGTCAGGGGCACCGGCTGGCCCGGCAGAGCGGTGCCGGCGGCCGGGCCGACCGAAAGCCAGTCCGCGTCGTCGGTGACGGTGAACGGCACCGGCCCGTGGCCGAGGTTGGTGAACTCCAGCGACCGCGGCTGGGCGTCGGTCTCCATGTCGGTGGTGTGGACGATCTCGCTGACGTCGGTGGCGACGGTGGGCGGCACCACGGCGAGGCTGACCGGCACGGCCTGGGGTGAGTTCTCGGCGCTGTCGGAGGAGAGGGTGATCGTGCCGGCATGCGATCCGGGGTTCAGCCCGGCCGTCTGGTAGGAGACGTCCAGATCGACGGTTTCGCCCGGGTTCAGGCTGAAGGTCTGCGGCTGGACGGTGAGCCACGGCAGAGGGTTAGCCACGGCGAACCGCAGGAGGCCGCCGCCGGTGTTGCGGACGGCGAGAGTCTCGGCCGGGGCGTTGGTATACCAGTCCGCAAAGGGGGTCAGCGCCGACGGGGCCGGCGTGATCTCGGGCCCCTTGATCCGGACGGTGACCGTCGCCGGGTCGGAGTCCCCGCCGTCCGGCGGCGTGCCGCCGTCATTGACCTTGAAGGTGAAGCTGTCGGTTCCGAAGTAGACGTCGCTGGTCTGGGTGTAGATCACGCGCCGGCCGTTGGCGGCCAGGGCATGATTCGGCGCGGTGATGACCTGCATGGTCGCCGCGTCGGTCAGCGTGCCGTGGGCCGGAAGCGTCAGGATCGTCGCGGTCAGCCTGCCCGGCGGATTGGGAAGCCCGTCGTCCACGGCCTGCAGCTCGATGTTCACCGGCGGATCCCACAGCAGCATCTGCACGGTGGAGTCCATCGCCACCGGTCTGCCGCCGGTGCAGTCGAAGATGCGGAAGTCATCGATGTACCAGGCGCCGGCCGGCCCGCACCTGTCCCGCCCGAAGTTGAAGCGCACGCGGACAGAGCTCCCGGGACCGGCCAGGCCGGTCAGGTCGACCAGCGATTCGCCCCAGCCGCCCATGACACCGCTCCAGCCGGGCTGTCCGCGGAGGGGATTGGTGCTCCAGGCCATCAGTGCCGGGGTGTTGTAGCTGTTGTAGCGAATCCGGTCGGGGGGGATCGGCATCCAGTCACCGTTGTTGACCCGAAGGCTCAGGTTGCCGCCGTCCCAGCCCAGTTCGCTGGTGAAGTGGTGGGTAAACAGCACCCCCGGCTCGCGGGTGTAGGCCGGAATCCTGACCGGCGGGCTGGTCAGCTGCATCTGGCCGGTCTGGTCGAACGAGGTACAGGCGATTTCCGGCGTGATGCACGCCCAGGCGGTGCCCGTTCGGCCGGGCGGCAGGGCCCTCGTCAGCTCCCAGCCCGACGTTGCCTCCCAGCCCTCGGCGCCGGTCTCGAAGCTGTCGGCGTACAGCTCGCGGTAGCCGGTGCACGTCGGGGCGGGTTGCGGATTCATCGTCCACCCGCATCCACCGGCCTGATCCATCTCCACGGCCTGCAGCGCCTTCTGCACTTGCTGGGCGTCGTCGGGCGTGAAGATCGGCGCGGACGGTGCGCCGGTGCGCGGGTCGGGCGGCGCCTGGCCGATGAGGTCCGCAGCCGCCTGGTTCAGGGCGGTGCAGGCGCCGCGGAAATCGGTGGTTTCGGTGAAGTAGACGGTCAGGGCCCGGTACCACACCGCGCCGGCCTTGATCGGGCCGATCCCCGTGACGGTCTGCCCGTTGAAAGTCTTGCCGTCGGTCATGATGGCGAAGGCGTGGTTGGGGATGCCGCTGCCGGAGTGCACGCCGCCGTTGTCCCCAAGGCTGCAGACCTGCAGCGGGCTGTTGGCCCGGTCGGGATCGCCGAAACAGGTGGGATCCCACATGTCGCGGATGGCCCCGACCAGCTCCCCGGCGTTGATGTTCTCGCCCATCAGCCAGCGGACGCCGTCGGCCGACCCGGTCGCCCCGCTGCAGCGGCTGCGCAGGTTATTGGGCGCGTCGGTGCCCGGGCCGGTGGGATGCGTCGGCCAGGGCGTCCCGCCCGGCGGTCCGGCGAAGGCGGCGTTGCCGTTGAACAGGTCCACCAGCTCGCCGAAGATGTCCGACAGGGCCTCGTTGAGCTGCCCGGGCTGGTTCTGGTAGATCAGGTTGGCGCTGTGCTCGGTGACGCCGTGGGTCAGCTCGTGGGCCATGACGTCGTCGGTGACCATGTTCGCGCAGAAGACCATCTCCTGCCCGTCCCAGAAGGCGTTGGGGCAGACGCCGGGGTAGTACCAGTTGGTCACCACGACCAGGGGCATGCCCGCGCCGTCGATGCTGTCGCGTCCGAAAGCCCGGTAGTAATAGTCGTAGACGTCTCCGGCATAGTCGTAGCCGCGGTTCACGTCGGGGTGGTAGCCGGTGCCGGGAGGCTGCCCTTCTATGCGGCGAAGGGTGCCTGGAATCGGGCTGCTCCCCCGGGCGTCGTAGATCCGCCGGAAGCGGGCCCGGTGAATCATGCTCCAGCGGTCGATCACGGTTCCGTCGTGGGCGTCGATGAAGAACGCCTCGCGCACGCCGGCACTGATGTCGCGCAGGATCACATGCCAGGCCAGCCGGGCGCCCTGCGGCGGGTCGCCGTACCAGCCCGGATCGACGATCACCAGCTCCGACCGCTCCACCTCCGGGGCGCAGGGCTCCAGCTGCGAAAGCGCCGCCACCTGTGCGTCGGCCTCACCGACCGCCGGCACCGTGGAGAGCTTGTCGGACACGGGAAAGAAATGGCCGTTGGCCGCCACCGTCACCCCGGCGGCGTTGCTGTGCAGCTTCAGCGTGCCGCCGAACACGCGCACGCCCTGGTGAACCTGGCGATAGGTCAGGTGCGTCTGGCCCAGCTTGTCGGCCTCGGACCGGACCTCCACGAGCTGCGCCGCCGGGTCGGTGACGCCGAACAGGGATCCGTGGGTCTGCAGGAAAGCCTGCGGTGCCCCCGCCGCCGCTACCACCTGCCCCCCGGCCGGCGGAGCCACCTTGACGAACGTAACCAGGCCGGTGACCTCCGACCGGTCCATGATCGTCACCCCGGAGGCGTCCTGGGCGGCCGCCGGAACGGCCAGCCCCAGCAGCAGCACCGCCGGCATCACCCGGAACCCCCGCCGCCCAAGGTATGCAGACCACGTGAAGATGGTGGACATGGCAACTTCCCTCACTTTTCGGTGAAACCCTCCCGGGAGCGGACGCCGGCGCCGCTGCGCCGGCCACGGCACTGGCTCCTGTGGTAGAGGCCGCCCGCGCCAGGTGAGCCCGGCACGGCACGACCCAGCCCTTTCCGCATCAGTGCCCGTCCCGGCGGTTCGCGGTGATTCTGAACCGCTGGTCGGAGCACCCTCAGACAGGTCCCCGGTCGGGCTGAATCCGGCCAGGAAGCTCGCGGACATCGGCCCGCGAGTTCATGCGGCATTGTAACATCCGCCCGGAGGCCTCCGCAACCGGCTGCTTCAGCCGAAAACGGGGTTTTTCCAGGCGACCCGACCGGGCGCGCCGCCGCCGCCGGCGACCGATCCGGGTGCGGGGGCGGCGTGCCGTCAAGCCGGCCCGGCAGGCTCAGGGAGCCTGTCCCGAGGAGGTCGCGGGCGCCGTAGACGACGGAACTTGCCGGGCAAGCATTTCCATCGCCTGCTGCCGGTAGGGGGCGAAGCGCAGGGCCAGCAGCGGGTTGTCCCCGACGGCGGCCTGGATGTGCTCCAGGGCCTCCTGGGGATCCCCCAGGGCCAGGTGACAACGGGCCAGAACCTCGTGAACCTCCAGGATCGGGCCGTACCGCTCGGCCAGCACCGCGCCCTGCCGGGCGGCCTCGAGCGGGCGATCCATCACCAGCAGGATATACGCGAGGTTCTTGTTGCCCTGAAAACTGTCCGGATGCCGCAGGACGGTCTCCTGGTGGAGCGTCAGGTCGTCGCGGAAAGCCGCGGTGTAGCTCCAGCCGGCCGGCAGCAGCGCCACCGCACCGGCCGCAGCGGCCAACGCGGCGCTGAGACCCCCGCGGGCGACCGCTGCACCGACCCCTGCGGCCAGGAAGACCGTCGGCAGGTAAAGCCAGCGCTCGGCGAACAGCCAATGAGCCACCGGAATCACATGCAATGGCAGGCTGAGGGTGATGCCCAGGCCGGCCAGCACCGCCCCCTCCAGGGCCCGGCGGCGCCACAGCAGGACGACGCCGGCCAGCAGACCGGCAGCCAGCAGCATCCCGCCCAGCACGTCGGGGGCCAGCCGGTCCGCCGGTGACAGACTCGGCACCGACCAGACCGGGCACAACCGCGAAGGCCGCACCAGCAGTTCGGCCGTCAGCCACAGCAGGCGGAAGGGGGTGAAGACCCGCTCGGCCGGGCCCGCGAAGGACATCGGGCTGGCCCAGGCATTCAGCGCCTCGGGGGCAAGCGTGTAGACCCAGCCGAATACGCGGCAGCGCAGGGTGAAGAACGCCGCGCAGGCCAGAGCACAGCCGACATGCAGCGGTCCGGCGACCCCGCTGAACCACGCCCGGAGGCCGGGACGCTGCCCGGCGGGGATCCGGCGGTAGTGCCAGGCGTCGATGACCGCCAGGGCCGGCCACAGCAGCACCGCGTTCTCCTTGCTCATGACTGCGGCCGCGAACAGCAGCGTGTGGATCACTTGACGCCAGGTGCCGGGTCGGCCGGCCCGCGGGGCCCGCAGCCGACAGGTCAGCAGCCAGGCGCCGAAGCATCCGGCCAGCAGCTCGCTGCGGCCGTAGCCGGTGACCACCGCCTCGGTGTGGATCGGATGGGCGGCGAACAGGAGCCCGGCCGCCCAGGCGGCCTCGGTCCGCCCGGCCAGGCGCCACGCCGCCAGCGCGACTCCCGCGGCGGCCAGGGCGTGGAGGGCAAGGTTGACGGCATGGAACCGCCGGGCCTGCGGGGAGGTGTCGCCGAACAGGGTGACGTTGAGCCGGTAGGACCAGGTGGTCAGCGGCCGGTAGAGCTTGTCCGAGCCGATCGCCCGCGGCCAGGTGGGTTCGGTCCAGGCACGGTGCCACGGTCCGTCGGTGACCGCCGGGTGATGGACGATGAAGGCCCAGTCGTCGTAGACGAAGGCGTTGTCCAGCGCCCCGGCAAAGGCGATCCAGCCGGTCAGCGCCGCGGCCAGCATGGCCGGCACCGGTCCCGCCAGCCGGCGGCGCAGCCATCCGGCCCGGCCCGGCCCGGGCGGAAGGCATGCGCCGGCGGGGGGTTCGGCGGCGCTCGGATGCCGGAGTATCCAAGGATGCATCATGAATGACCCACTATGGTGACGGCACGGAACGGGCGCAGACCGCGCCGGACCACCGGCGGGCATGCTATCGCGCCGTCCGGCCGCCGGACAGGGCGGCGCGGCGACGGCCCGATGCGGCGGACGGCCGCGGGCGCCTCCGGAGTCGATCGCCGCCGGGAGGTCCGGCCTGCGTCCTCGTCAGGTGCGCTGCCTGGATTTGCGCTGGCTCTGGATCCGCCTGGCCTCCTCGGCCTCCTTCTGGAGGTTCTCCCACTGCCGCTGGAGCCAGTTCTTGGGCCGCGGGGCGCCGGACCTGGGCGGAGCCGCGGCCTCGCGGGCCTCCAGCTCGGCCATGTGCTTGCGGATCCGCCACTGCTCGAGAATCCCGAAGATGTTGCTGGCCATGATGTAGAGATTCAGGCCGCTGGGGGCGTTGTACAGCAGGAAGATGAAGAAGACGCTCATGAACATCATCATCTTGCGCTGCTGTTCGAGCTGGTCGGGGTTGCCGGTGGCGGCGGCGGCCTCGGGGTTGCCGCGGGGCATGAACCGGGTCTGCAGGATCTGGGAGACGCCCAGCAGGATGGGCAGGAGGTTCAGAGCGGTGATCGGCCCGCCCATCATGCCGCTGAGCAGCGGAATGTGGATCGGGTGGCCGGGAAAGACCCAGAGATGGTCGGGCTGGGTCAGGTCGCGGATCCACCAGCCGTCGAACGGGGCGTGCCGCATCTCCACCGCCGCGTTGAGCGCCGACCACAGCGCCGCCCAGATCGGAATCTGAAGCATCATCGGCAGGCAGTTGAGCATCTGCGTGGCCGGGTTCACGCCGGCCTCGCGGTAGATCTCCATGACCGCGTTGTTCATCGCCACGCGGTCGTTGGCGTACTTCTCCTGCGCGGCCTTCACCCTGGGCTGGAGCACGGCCATCTGCTTCTGCATCCGGCTCATGTTCACCTGGCTCTTCTTGCTTACCGGGTGCAGGATGCCCTTGACCACCAGCACCAGGAAGATGATCGCCAGCCCGTAATTGTGGGGCGGGATGGCGTGCAAGACCTGAAGCAGCCGCATCATCAGGCCCACCAGGGCGGCCGGGGCGCAGAACGGAAACGTCTCGCGGATCACGTAGTAGTAATCCCGCGTCCGGTAGTGTTCGTGGGTGTCGAAGGTCGGCTTGGACTTCGGACCGACATAGACCTCGAAGTCGAAGGCCTCGGCGGTCCCCGGGGTCACCGCCGTGGGTTTGCTGGTGAAGGTGAAGGTGAGGTCGTCGCCCGGCTCGGCGTCGGTGGTGAGGGTGATGCCGGTGGCGGCCTCGTACCGCGCCGGGGCGTCGAAGCCGTTACGGCCCGCCGGGGCCATGATGCAGGTGAAGTACTGGTTGGTGTCCGCCACCCAGGCGATGCGCTGCCGATCGTCGTCCCGACCGAGGTCCAGACGGCCCTGCCTGGCCACGTCGGTCCGGTAGTGGCCCCTGGCCGAGGGGCCCGACGGCATACCGTGCTCCCAGACGGCCGAAACCAGCCGCCGGTCCTCGCCCCGCGACTGCTCCCGGTGGAAGCCGACCGGTCCGCGCTGCACGAAGATCGCGCTGAACGCCTCGTCGCCGAGGTTCTCGATGCGGTTGGACAGCAGCAGGTCGTAAGTCTGGAAGCGACGATTCCTCTGGGGCGGCTGCTCGCGAAGCGTGTAGGTCCGCACCACCCGGGCCAGCGGACGGCCGTCAGGCTGAACCACGGTGACGCTGAACTCCGCCGACCCGGCCGTGACCGGCCCCTTGCGCCAGACGACGTTGTCCAGACGGACCTCCTGCCGCAGGTTCTCGAAACGCAGCTTCGGCAGGGCGAAGGAGTCAAACACCTCGGCCGGCCCGGAGCCGCCGCCGCGCTCGACGGGACTGCAGATGACGTAAGGCTCGCGACGCTCGACGGTCTTGTGGAAGTCGCGCAGCCGGGCCTCCCCGACCGCGGCGCCCCGCGGTGTCACCGTCAGGGCCATCGGGTAGGGGCCGTCGGGGTCCGTGCCGCCCAGAATGACCGGCTCCGCGTCATCCCCCGCCTCGATCCGCAGCTCCGATCCGGCCGAAACCATGGTCGAGGCGGCCTCCAGCCCGGCGAAACCGCCGCCGGCCGCCGTGGAAGGTCCCCGGTCACCGCTGGACTCCGGCCCGCCGGCAACCAGCTCCGGCGAAGGCTGTGTTCCGGCCGGCGGACGGGGCGGTGCGAAAGCCTCCGGAAACAGCCGATGCGACACGTAAAGCCAGACGTAGAAGGCGGCCATCGCCGCCATCAGAGCAATGATCGTGCGTCGTCCCTGCATCGTGGGGTCTCTTCAGGACGGAAAACCGCCGGGCGGCGGGACGGATCCACCACCGCCGCTCGGCCACTGCGGCGGCCCGGGCGTCAGCGCCCCTCCAGCAGCCGGTGGCCCAGGAAATCGTCGAGTTCCGGCGTGTTGAGGATCTTGTGCACCACCTTGTCCACGTCGTACTCGAGCCGCACGAACTCGACCCGGCCTTCGTCCACCACCGCGTAGCTGGTGCGCGGGTCGCGGTCGCGCGGCTGGCCTACACTGCCGACGTTGATGATCACCTTGTCGTCCTCGGCGATCTCGTAGAAGCCCGGCTCGGTCAGCTCGTCAGGGGCCTCGAAATAGGGGTCGTCCAGAAACACCCCCGGAACGTGGGTGTGCCCCACGAAGCAGGCGACCTGCTGGAGCCGCTCGAAGTTGGCCATGAGCTTGTGCGGGTTGGAGTAGACGTCGTCGGCGAAGAGGTACTCGTTGACCGGCCGGCGGGGCGAACCGTGCACGAAGACCATGTCGTCCAGGACCGCCCGCACCGGCAGCTTGCCGAGAAACTCCCAGCGACGGTCGCGCAGCGACTTCCTGGGCTCGTCCTCCAGAACCTGCCGGGTCCAGTAACAGGCCCGCTCGGCGCCGAGGTTGAAGTTGTAGGGCTCGTAGAAGACCGCGTGGTCGTGATTGCCGCAGATGCACAGCTCGCAGCGCTCGATGATCAGGTCGGTGCACTCCCGCGGGTTCGGGCCGTAGCCGACCACGTCCCCCAGACAGACCACCCGCCGGATGCCCCGGGCATCGATGTCCTCGAACACCGCCGTCAGGGCCTCGAGGTTGCTGTGGATGTCGCTGATCACCGCGAACATAACATTCCCTGCTGGCGATCCCCGGCACGCTTCAGGCCCGGCGCGGGCCGGCGGCCGCCCCCGGAGCGAAAGGCCCGTGCAGGCGGGTCGGGCCGAATCCAGGTATGCTACGGCCGCAACGCCCGGCATGCAAACGCCGCCGTGCGGCGCGCCGCTGCCGGGTCGCGGGTCGGTCGGCCGAGCCGGCCGGCGCCCGGGAGAGCGTGTTCATGAGGCTGGGGATTCTGGCGGACACTCACGGGCAGGTGCTCCGCACCCGCGCGGCCATCGAGCGGATGGAAACCGCCGGGGCGGAGGCCTTCGTGCACTGCGGCGACGTCGGAGGACCGGAGGTCCTGGCCGAGTTCGCCGGTCGGCGGCTGTGGTTCGTGTGGGGCAACACCGATGCCCCCGACCCCTCCTGGCGGGCCGAAATCGAGACCCTGGGACTGCCCTGGCCCGGCGGGCCGCTGAACCTGCTGCTGGACGAAAAGCGGGTGGCCGTGTTTCACGGGCACGAACGCGGCTTCCGCCGGGCGGTGGAGTCCAACGAAAACGACTATGTGCTCTGCGGGCACTCCCACATGCGCACCGACCGGCGCGTCGGACGCACCCGGCTGATCAATCCCGGAGCCCTGCACCGCGCCGGCCTGCACACCGTCGCCCTGCTGGATCTGCGGACCGACGAACTGCTGTATATCCAGGTGGAGTAGCATCCCTGCATCGACGGTCGGCCCCCCGGGGAGGGATTCCATGATGCGCCGCCGCCGTGGTCACCGGTGAAAGGGGGCCGCCGGGCCGCCCGGTTCAGGCTACAATGCCCGCCGGCGGCGCCGGCTGCCGCGTCGGACGCTGCCGGGCGGTCCTGCCGCCGAAGGCCCCAGGGGTTTTGCGGGTGAGTCTCTTCGATCAGCACGTGCACACGCGGTTCTCGCCGGACAGCCGGGCCGAGCCGGCCGAATGCGTCCGCGCGGCCGCCGGGCTGGGGCTGGCGGGGCTGGCGTTTACCGACCACTACGACCTGCACCCTGCCGAGCGGCCGGGGTCGGGCTACGACTTCGACGCGCTGCGCGCCGAGGTCGACCGCCTGCGCGCCCGATGGGGTCCACGGCTGTTCGTCGGCCACGGCATCGAGATCTGCTGGCTGAAGGACCAGCAGGACGGCATTCTGGAGGCCCTGGAGGGGCAGCCGCTGGACGTGGTGCTGCTCAGCGTGCACTGGGCGGACGGCCGGGCGCTCTGGGAACCCGGCTCCTGGGCGGACTGGGAGCCGGCGGCGGCCGCCGAGGCCTGCCTGCTGGCGGTGCGCGACGCGGTGCGCTGGGCCGCGGACCTGCGGCGCGCGGGCCGGCGGCCCTTCGACGTGCTGGGGCACCTGGACATCGTGAGGCGCTACGCGGCCCGGTTCGGCGAGGGTTGCGACCTGCGGCCCTTCGGTCTTCTGATCGACGAGATCCTGCAGGGCTGCCTCCAGGCCGGCATCGTGCCGGAGCTGAACACCAGCACCATGCGCGGTCCGCCGGGCGACCCGATGCCGCAGGACTGGATCGTGCGGCGCTACCTGGAGCTTGGCGGGCGGGCCCTGACCCTGGGAAGCGACGCCCACACCGTCGACGCCGTCGGGGCGCACCTGGCCGCCGGGGCGGATATCCTGCGCCGCCTGGGTGTCCGCGAGCAGGCGGTCTTCATCGCCCGGCAGCTGAGGCTCCAGCCGCTGTAGACGGGACGGCGTGCGGAAGCCGGATGTCCGCCGGAGGGATCGCGACCGGAGGAACGCTCCCTGCCGGGCTGAAGCCCGCCAGGCCCACGACAGTCCCGGCGTACGGAGTCCAGTCGCACCGCACACGAACCCGGGGGCACGCGCGCCCGTCCGGTGCGGCTGCACGCCCGAAGGCCCGGCGCGGACCGGTCCGAGGCTTCGGCGGTTGCCAAGCGGAGCGGCTTTTCATAGCATGGCGCCGCGCGCGGGGTGTACGGGGCCTTATCCTTCGGCCGCACGGGGCGCGCGGGGCGGCGCCGGTCCGGGGACATCGCCCCCGCGGGCCGCCCGGCATCAGGACCTCAGGCGAGAGAATCATGGTCGGGGACAACGCGGTTCTGGAAGCTCGGCCTGCGGGGCAGGCACGGCCCTTGACCCGCGAGCCGGCGACCCGTGACCTCTCGTGGTTCGACCGGGCGAAGTTCGCGCTGGTCCGGGGATTCCTCTGGGCCTGGGCCCGGGCGTTCTCGCTCAAGGGCCTGTACCTGTTCGGGCAGGTCTTCGGCTTCCTGGAGTGGCTGATCAACTACAAGCGCCGCCGGCGCTTCCGCGAGAATCTGCGGCTGGTCTTCGGCGACGACCCCCGCCACTGGCCGAAGTCGGTCCACAAGGCCTGCCTGCAGCAGTTCATGCGGCTGCGCTGCGACAAGCTCTTCTACCTGATCTTCGACAGGCTGCCGCGCGAGAAGATCCTCCACCGCATCCGCTTCGAGAACCTCGAGGTCCTCGAGCAGGCCCTGAGCCACAACCGCGGCGTCTACGTCTGCATGAGCCACCACGGCTCGCACCACGTGCTGATCCTGCTGATGGCCCTGATGGGCTACAAGGTGGCCGGCGTGCGCGACCGCAACGAGGGGGCCCTGCGGCGCTACGTCCAGCAGAAATACGAGGAGACCTTCCCGGAGTTCCGCGACATCCGCATGTTCTTCGCCGACAGCTATCCGCGAGACCTGTACCGCTGCTTCCAGGACGGCTACATCCTGGGCAGCGCCCTGGACGTCGCCCGCGACCGCGGAAGCCACCTGCGCACCGCGACGGTCACGCTGTTCGGGCAGCAGCGCGAGTTCCTCACCGGGCCGATGCAGATCGCCCTGCGCGTCGGGGCCCCGGTCATCCAGGGCTTCGTGGTTTCGCGGAAGAACTTCTACTTCAAGCTCATCGCCAGAGGACCGCTGGTCGAGCCCGGGACCGGCGGCGACGAAGGCGAGATCGTCCAGCGGGCGATGCAGAAGTACGCCGACAACATCGCCGAGCACATCCGCGAATACCCCGACCACATCAGCAGGACCTGAAAGGGCGGCGATCCGACATGGCCGGGACGCTGTGGGTCTTTCTGCTCCAGGCCGCCGGCATCTCGCTGTCGGGGGTCATGGCCCCCGGTCCGGTGACCGCCGCGACGCTGGCCGCCGGGGCGAAATCCAGGCATGCCGGGGCGATGATCGCTCTGGGGCACGGCCTGGTCGAGTTTCCCCTGATGCTGCTGGTCGTGGCCGGCGCCGGGGCCCTGCTGGCCCGGCCGGGTGTGGCCGTCGCCGTCGGGCTGGTCGGGGGAGCCTTTCTGGTTCATCTGGGCTTCCGCATCCTGCGGGACCTGGGCCGGCCGGACGCCGCCGCGTGCGCCGGACGGGCCGGGCGCCCGCTGTGGACCGGGGTGGTGCTCACCGCCGGCAACCCCTACTTCCTGCTGTGGTGGGTGACCGTCGGGCTGGCCCTGACCGAACGGGCCCTGGAGATCGGCCGGGCGGCATTCGTGCTCTTCGCCGTGATCCACTGGCTGTGCGACCTGGTCTGGCTGGAGGCCCTTTCCTGGGCCAGCTTCAAGGGCACCCGCCTGATGGGCGATCGGCTGCAGCGGCGGGTGCTCGGGCTGTGCGGGGCGGCACTCGTGCTGCTGGGGGCGGTGTTCATCCGCGACGCGGTCGTCCGGCAGCTGAGCGGTCCGGCACCGGCCGCCGCCGTCCCGCCGGCCGCCGCGCCGGTCACAGGCCGTAGTCGGCCAGCGCCGCCCGCAGCCGCTCGCGGTTATCCGGCGACATGGGGCACAACGGCAGGCGGAACTCCTCCTCGATCATGCCCAGGATGGCCATGGCGGTCTTGATCGGAACCGGGTTCACCTCGAGCGTCAGCATGCTGCGGGCCAGCCGGAACATCCGCTGATGCCACGTGCGGGCGGCGGCCCAGTCGCCGGCCAGGGCGGCGTCGGTCATGGCCTTGACGTCGCGCGGGATGATGTTGGCCAGCACGCTGATCACGCCGACGGCTCCGACGGCCATCAGCGGCAGGGTCATGGAATCGTCGCCGCTGATCACCGCGATGTCGCAGCGGCTCAGGAGCTCCGATGCGCCGTCCATCGAGCCGGTGGCGTGCTTGACGGCCACGATATTCGGACAGGCCTCGCGGAGCCGGACGATCGTGTCGCAGGAGATCTCCACGCCGCAGCGGCCGGGAATGTTGTACAGCACATGCGGGAAATCCACCGCGTCGGCGATGGCCTTGAAGTGGCGGAAGATGCCCTCCTGCGAGGGGCGGTTGTAGTACGGCGCGACCAGCAGCGACCCGTCGGCCCCGTTGCGCCGGGCGTGGCGGGTCATCTGCAGGGCCTCGTGGGTGCTGTTGGAGCCGGTGCCGGCCACCACCGGCACCCGCCCGGCGGCCCGCCGGACCACCGCGGCCACGACGGCGTCGTTCTCCTCGTGGGTCAGCGTCGGGCTCTCGCCGGTGGTGCCGCACGGCACCAGCACATCGGTGCCGGCGGCCACATGCGCATCCACCAGCTCGTCCAGCCGTTTCCAGTCCACCTCCCCGTCGCGGTAGGGGGTGACCAGCGCGACCATGCTGCCTTTGAACGGATTCGTCACCTGAAGAGCTCCCTCCCGCCCGCCGGCCGGATCCCGCCGGGGCGGTGCCGGACCGGCGGCGCGGCTACATGACCAGCAGCTTCATCTCCCGCACCGCCTCGCGCAGCCCGACGAAAACCGAACGGGCGATGATCGAGTGGCCGATGTTGAACTCCGCCAGCCCCTTCAGGGCCGCCACCGGGGCCACGTTGTCGTAGGTCAGACCGTGGCCGGCGTGCACGGTCAGCCCCAGCCCCCGGCCCACCTCCAGGGCCTCTTCCAGCCCGGCCAGCGCCGTCCGCACCGCCCGGGGCGTCCGGGCGTGGGCGTAACCGCCGGTCCACAGCTCGACGGCGTCAAAGCCCAGGTCGGCCGCCGCCTTGACCTGTTCGGCCACCGGCTCGATGAACGCGCTGGTCTGGATGCTCTTGCGTCGCAGCCGGGCCACCACCGGCCCGATCCGCTTGCGCAGCCGGACCACGTCCAGCCCGCCCTCGGTGGTCAGCTCCTCCCGGCGTTCGGGCACCAGGGTGCACTGGTCAGGCTCCAGCTCCAGGGCGATCCCGACGATTTCCGCTGCGATCGACATTTCCATGTTCAGCTTGACGTGGACGACCTGCTTGAGCAGGATCGCGTCGCGGTCGTGGATGTGCCGCCGGTCCTCCCGCAGGTGGAAGGTGATCCCGTCGGCCCCGCCGAGCTGAGCCTCCACCGCCGCCCAGACCGGGTCGGGCTCGAAGGTCCGCCGGGCCTGCCGGACCGTGGCCACGTGGTCGATGTTCACGCCCAGAAGGGCCATGATCGCTCCTCTGATGGTGCGCCGTCCGGAACAACCGCCGCGCCGCCGGGCGGCTATTATACCCCTGGCCTGCAGCCCGACCAGCCCTCGGCGGCCTGCCCCCTCCATGCCCGCCGCCGGCGAGGGTGTAACCGCCGGTCCCCGGGATCGCACTTGATTGGCGACCGGCGCGGCGGTTCCGCCGGGTCCGCAAAGACGACGGCGCGACGCTCCGCCGGCGTCCCGACGCATATCGCCGGGCGGAACGGGAACCCATCCCGGCCCGCGGGAGGCCGGTGACGCCCGCACGACCAAAGGGGGAAGAACATGTGGCGACGGTGGAGGCGAAGAAGGCGGCGGCTCGCGACGGCGCTGCTGCTGGCGGCCGGGATGCTCGCGGTCGCCGGGAACGCACGGGCCGGGACGCCGCCGACCCTCACGTCCGAGTACAAGCGGACCCCGGGCCCGCACGAGGTCGCCGAGCTGCGGTTCGACTGGCACGACCCTGCACGCGACCGCGACGTACCGGTCAAGGTCTACTGCCCCGCCAGGGATCCCGGCCCCTTCCCGGTGATCCTCTTCTCGCACGGCCTGGGCGGAAGCCGCGAGGGGTATGCCTACGTCGGGCGACACTGGGCCGGCCACGGATACGTCTGCGTCCATCTCCAGCATCCCGGCAGCGACGAGACGGTCTGGAAAGGCCTCCGGCCCGCCGAGGCCATGCCAGCCATGCGCGCCGCCCTCGCACAACCGGCCAACGCCGTCCATCGGCCGCTGGACGTCCGTTTCGCCATCGACCGGCTGGAGGCCCTCCAGCTCGAAACCGGACTGCCGGCCGGCCGGATGGACCTGGCCCGCATCGGCATGGCCGGCCACTCCTTCGGCGCGTTTACCACGCTGGCGGTCATCGGCAAGGCCGGGCGGGCGGCCGTCGCCGGCCGCAACCGGCTGGCCGATCCCAGGATCAAGGCCGCGGTGATCATGAGCCCCACCGTGTCCCCCGACTCGGCCCACGACCGTGAACCCCGGACGTATGCCGGCATCGGCGTGCCCTGCTTCCACCTGACCGGCACCTTCGACGACGCGCCGATCAACAACAGCCGGGCCGCCGACCGCCGCATCCCGTTCGACCTGATCACCGGACCGGATCAGTACCTGGTGATCTTCGCCGGCGGCGATCACATGGTTTTCTCCGGCCGGCGCGGACCGCGCGGCGACGGCCGGCTCGACCCGCTCTTTCACGACCTGATCCGCATGAGCACCACGGCGTTCTGGGACGCATACCTCAAGCAGGACGCCGGCGCCCGGGCCTGGCTGGCCGAAGGGGGCTTCGGCCGGGCCCTGGGGAATCACGGCACGTTCGAAATCCGCCCCGCCGACTCCCGCCCGGCGCCGTGACCTGCCGGCCGGCCCGTGCCGGGCCCGCCGGCGGCCGCGCCGGGCTCACGAAAGGGTGAAAGAGAAGAGCCTTCCAGGCGGCCGGACCCGCAAGCACAGCCGGGCCCGGCCGTCGGAACCAAGACGCCGCCGGGGCCGGCGCCCCGCGGAAGCCGGGCCGGGCGAGGGCATGGTCGAGTCGTTACCTTTCACTCCGGGCTCTCACTCCGGGCCGGGGGCCTGGAGTGTCAGATGTTCGGCCCCGCGGCGGGCGGCGGTGCGGACCTCCGCCGGGGACAGGACCCGCCCGAGCACCAGGATATCGTCGAGGTGGCCGCGGAACTGCTCCTCCCGCCCGTGGGCGGCGTCCTCGCCGACCCGCAGATCGCGGTCCAGCAGCACCGGGTCGCCGCCGGGCAGAAAAGCCTCCGAGATCTGCTCGCCGTCGAGGTAGAAGCGGACGTCGCCGTCGTCGCAGGTCACCGCCAGGTGATGGTACCTGCCGTCGGCGAAGCTCGCCGCCCCGGACTCCACGGCGATGCCCTTGCAGGTCAGCCGGAGACCGGGAATCACGCGGCCGGAGGGATCGGCGTCGAAGATCAGGTCGCCGCTGCGCACCGGCCCGCGGTCCTCGGCGGAGCTGAACAGGCGGCTGAAGCGCGGCTCCCGGTGCCGGGCCATCAGGGCGAGCGTGAACCGCGTGCCCAGCCGGCGCGTGCCCTCGATCCGCAGGGTCTCCAGAGGACTGAACGTGGCGCTCATCCGCGCCGACCGACGGCCGAAGGCCACCGCCTCGGGGTCATCCTCGATCCGTACGTCGCCGAAGACCGTCAGGGCCTGCTCGCCGTCGGAGGCCGCCGCATCCTGAAAGCCGTTCTCGAAGGTGTACAGCGCCGCCAGCGTCGGGACCGCCGTCTCGACGGCCACCTGGACCGGGGCGTCGGTCGCGAAGGAGTACAGCGACGCCTCCTGCAGCGTGAAGTGCAGCCGCAGGGTGCGTCCGGCCGGCAGTTCGGCGTGCTTCTCCCAGGCCACCGGCGCGTCGGTCTGGTCGCCGGTCAGCGGCCGGCAGCGGTCGGCCTCGTATCCCGCCAGCGCCCGGCCCCGCTCGTCGCGGACCTCCACGCGGATCGAGCCGCCCGGCCGGCACGCGTAGTTCAGCCGCAGCCGGCCGCGGGCGCCCTTGAGGCTCCGGGTCAGCACCGTGCCCGGCCGCGAACCGGCGTCCAGCGAGGCGAAGCCGTCCTTGCGGAGCGTGGCCAGCCCGATCGCTCCGTGCCACGGCGGCGGGGCGGCGTGCGAGCAGTCGAAACCGCCGTAATACAGCCACAGCTTCCCGTCGCGCAGCACCGGGTGCTGCGGAGTGTAGACCATCCCTGAGTCCCAGGCACCCTCCGGGCCCAGCCCCAGGATCGCAGGCCGGTCGCCCTCCTGGCGGTGCCAGCGGATCCCGTCGTGGCTGGTCACCAGTTCGACGAAGACCGGCCCGTCGAAGTAGCCCTGGTCGTCGGTGGCCCGGAAGACCCACAGCAGCCCCAGGTACATCGACTCATAGGCGAACGCCGACAGGCCGTAGAAATGGGTCCGCTGGATGCCCTGGGCCCAGCGGTCGTCGACGCTGTCGGGGGCCAGCACGAGCCGCGGGTCGGGCCATTCCAGGATGTGGTCGGAGAACGTCCACCCCACCGCCCGGCGGCGCATGCCGCAGACGTCCACGTTGAGCTTGACGTAGCCCAGGTACCGCCCGGTATGGAAATCGCGCAGGAACTGCGACACGTCGCCGCCCTTGGCGAAGACCGGCTTGTCGGAAGCGTCCGTCCACTGCAGCCCGTCGGGCGAGAACGCCGCCAGGTAGCCGCCGGCCTGCCCGTCGAAGTTGATCATCTGGTAGCGCCGGTCCGGGTCCGGCTCCCAGGGGGCGTGGATGACCGAGGAGATGTGGTCCCGCCGCCCCCGCCGGATGAAGATGTTGTTGTTCCGGGAGCCCTCGTATTCGACCCGCCCCAGGTCGGGCTTGTTCCACGCCAGCCCGTCGGAGCTTTCGGCATAGAGCAGGCGGTAGTAGTCGTCGTCCTTGCGCCCGGGAAGGGCGTGATACCACATCCGCAGGCCGGTGCCCGACTCCTCGCCCAGCACCGTGCCGTAAAGATAGATGCTGGTGCCTTCCCACGGGCGGTCGGGCCTGATCAGCGGATTGGCCGGATGACGCTCGAAGGGGTGGTAGGTCCGGACCACGCCCTGCCGGCCGGAAACCGCGTGGTCGTCCACGAACAGCACCCACGGGCCGGTCAGGTCGTTCAGCGAACGCCCGGCCGCGGCGGCCGCCTCGGAGCCCGCAAGCCCCCCCGGCAGCGCAACCGTCCACGCCAGAAGGAGCCCGTATCGCCCGGCGGCATGATCGCGCGTCGTCATGGACATGGCCTCCCGTCGCCCATGCGGCCTCGTCCCGCCGCGTTGCAGCCACCGGCCGCGTTGCAGCTGCCGGCCACGGGGCAACCACCGCACACAAGGCAGCTGCCGGCCGCGGGGCGGCGACCGACCGCGGAGGGGGCTCAACGTCCCGGAGCCCAGAGATACAGAAACTCCGGCGCCGGCGGCAGAAAGGTCTCGGGCATCTGAATGTTCACCAGGTTGACCTGCGGCGGCGCACCCGGCTCGGCGGCGTAGACGTTGGGCTTGAACCCCGTGGGGCGGTCGTAGGCCACCACCCGCACCCGCGCGACCCCCAGCCGCTCCTTCAGGTCGGCCACCGCGCTGCGCAGCGTCCCGATGCGGTCGATCAGACCGGCCTCCAGGGCCTGCTGGGCGGTGTAGACCCGCCCGTCGGCCAGCGCCCGGATCCGGTCCTCCGAAAGCCTGGGCCTTCCCTCGGCGACCACCTGCACGAACCGGTCGTAATACCGGTCAACCATCTCCTGGAACAGCGCCCGCTCCTCGGGCTTGAGCGGCTTGAGCGGCGAACCGGCGGCCTTCATCCGGCCGGAGGTCACCGCGTCGGCCTCCACGCCGATCTTCGAGAGCGTGCCGGCGAAGCTGACCATCTGCATGATCACCCCGATGCTGCCGGTGACCGTGGTCGGGTGGGCGACGATCTCGTCGGCCGCGCAGGCCAGGTAGTAGCCGCCGCTGGCCGCCACGTCCATCATGACGGCCGTCACCGGGCGGCCGGTCCGGGCCCGGAAGCGCCGCAGCTCGGCGTGCATGATGTCGCTGGCCGTCACCCCCCCGCCGGGCGAGTTGATCCGCACGATCAGGGCCTTGACCGCCGGGTCTCCGGCCGCCTTGTCCAGCTGCTCGACGAACAGCGACACCGGGTTCTCGCCCTCGCCGAACAGCGAGGGCTTGCTGCGGTTCATGATGATGCCCTGCACGTCCACCAGGGCGATCTTCGGCGGCGCCAGGCCGCCTTCGTCCAGAACCACCGATTCCTTCAGCGTCCGGTCGACCGGAATCGGCGTGATCTTGTAGGCCGTCGGCCCGCAGCCGCCGGCCGCCAGCAGGGCTGCCAGTCCCAGGGCCGGCCGCAGCCGGCCGGGCGTGGTTCGTGTCGGCATCAAAGGTTATACTCCTGTGCACGCGTCATGGCGGGGAGCGGCGCCGCGGCGGCCGCATTGTAGCGCGCCCGGGAGGTGTCCGCCAGGGCGGGCCATCCCTCCGCCGGCCCGGAATCAGCGGGGAGCCTGCGGGCATGCGGGTCAGTGCCGAAGAATTCGAGCAGATCGTCGACGACGCCATCCAGTCGATTCCCGAGGGCTTCCACCACTACCTCCAGGATGTGGCCGTGGACATCGAGGACATGCCCGACGCCGAGACCTGCCGGCAGATGAAGGTCCGCGACCCCCGCGAGCTGCTGGGGGTGTACCTGGGCACGCCGCTGACCGAGCGGCACGTGGAGGACTCCGGCCGGCTGCCCGACCGCATCGTGATCTACCAGCGCAACATCGAACGCATCTGCCGCACCCGCCGCCAGATGGTCGATGAGATCGTGCGCACCGTGCTGCACGAGGTCGGGCACCACTTCGGCCTCGACGAGCGCCAGCTGCGGGACCTGGGCTACTGACCCGTCCGGCTTTCCGCCGCCGGCGCGGACGCCTCCCACAGCAGCCAGCGCAGCGACTCGGGCCCGAGCCGCACGCGCACGCGCCCCTCCTCGATCTCCAGCGGCTCGCCGCTTTCGGCGTCCCGCACCCGCGTATCGGCGCCCAGCCCGGTCAGCTCCGCGTTCAGCGTCACCACGGCGTGGACCTCGGACCTGGCCAGGCTGCCGACGGCCAGCAGAGCCCGCCGCCCGACGTGGCCGAAGCCCGACACCAGCACGTCCGGGCGGTCGGCGGTCGCCGGATGAACCTCGCCCCAGTAGGGCCACCAGGTCGCGGCGTCCACGTCGAACTGGCGGTACAGCCTCCACATCTCCACCCCGCCGGGGCACCAGGAGCTGGGCGCGTGGTGCAGCCCGATCATCGTGCGGGCCCAGGCCCCGCCCAGCGGCGTACAACCGAGGAAGTCCGTCGGGATACCGTGCGGGTGGCCCATGCATTCGATGCGGAAGAACTCCGTCGGCGGCCGGAAGTCCTCCGGAGCCTTCCAGTACTGCTCGCCGGTCAGCAGCTGGTCCGCGAAGCTCAGCGTCGGCAGCGTGATCATCGCCGACATGTGGGCCACGATCAGCGTCGGACGCCCCGCCGCGTCGCAGATCGCCCGGATCCGCCGCATCTGCTCGCGGACCGCGAAGATCGGGAATGTCGGCCGCCGCGAGCCGTCGGGGGCCGTGTACCCGCATCCGTGCCGGGCGTTGGTGCACCAGAAAGGCCCCGCCGCCCCGTCCAGATAGACCCCGTTGATGCCGTAGTCGGCAAACAGCGCGGCGATGCCGTCGGTGAAC
>Ga0129299_1000732_pt1 | contig 21527 bp, 20 predicted proteins | sample ConPoolayeCmetaG_FD_94477 | JGI IMG/M metagenome (GOLD analysis project Ga0129299, IMG submission 94477) | Hot spring microbial mat communities from California, USA to study Microbial Dark Matter (Phase II) - Cone Pool mat layer C metaG ...
GTAACACGGGGGAGAAGCGCTTCCTGCTGATGCAGAGCTTCATGCCGGCGCAAGACATGCACATCCTCAAGAACCCCAAATCGAGAGACGGCTCGCCCTGGTATTCCACCGACATCGGCAAAGAGCTGGTGACGCCGGAATGGATTTTCGAAGCGAAGCACCTGCGCCGGTTCAAGAGCTGATTGCCCTTGTGCGTAAACAGCCGTGCCGCTTGCGGGGCACACCTGCGCTTGCTATGTAACGTTTATTCGCCGGCGCAAGCGGTGGGGGATAGTTTAATGGTAGAACAGCGGACTCTGACTCCGTTAGTCTAGGTTCGAATCCTGGTCCCCCAGCCAAGAAACTTCAGATATTTCATAAGTTTACAGCCGTCTCAGTTGTCCGGACCTGTCCGCCTTTACCCACAAATCCGCACAATCCGACACGCACAATCCGACATACGCGGCGCACAAAAACCGGCACAGTCAGTGCTTTCGCCCGCCTGCACATCTGCCCTGGACAGACAGGCCGTTAGCTCAGCGCAAGGGTGGCGATAGCCGCGCGCTTGAACCGATACGGGGCTGGGTGAAACGCAAACTTTACCGACGCTTGTTCTTAGCAAGATGCCAGTAGTTCTGCTGCGCAAGAATTTCGATCAGTTTGCGCAAGATCTGGTCCAACTCAGCCAGGGCCAAACCGCTGAAAAGCCGCACGCGCTGCGTGCCATAGGTTATATATATATATATATATATATATAGTTGCCTTGTTTTACTTGCAGATCGGATATGGCGCCCGAGGCTGTTCCTTCGCGCCAAATCTTGTTGTCCACGGGGTTCGCCGTGCCAATTTTATTTATGTGTTCGTAGAGATAAAGCCGGTCGTTCGAGATCAGACCTTGCGGAGATATGATAAGTGTCTGCGTTTTTCGCCAACCCGCCATACGCAGCAGCAGCGCGGTCAGTCTGTCGTAAAATGATGAGCAGCACGAAAGACAACAGGGACGATGTTGCCATCAGAAAAGCAAACGAGGCAAAAGCGATGACCGCCGTGGGGATAGCCAGCAGGGTCATCAGCGATGCCCAGCCGACACGTAGGGACTTGGCGCGGATTTCCGTTCCGGATGGACCTTCCGCGATCGCAAAATTTGTAATGACTTCTGCCTCCATGATACGTGCCATGGTTGCTCCCCTTTGCGGCGATCGAGGTGCAGCCAGCCAAGCGCCGGCACACAGCATTCCCCATGCCGCTTGGAGGCTGTTTTTATATCCCGTGTGAAAAAATTGAAGGCTGGCGCGCCATTGCCGAAAACAGGCGCCGGTGCGACAACATGCGTCGCATATCCGGTCATGCGCGCTGGCTACCGCAGGCCGGTACAGTGACAATAGTACAGTGACAGCATCGCCGACGCTTTCGGGCGGAGCTGGTTGCATGCAACGCCGCATCGGCCCGCCCCCGGTGTCACATTCAATTCATAGAGTTGGTTTATTCGAATGATGTCTGAGCAGAATATCAAATTCTGTGAGCTTCAATCCCTTGCCAATCTGTAGAGGATTACACATGAATTTTCTTCCCATGCTGCTGCGCGCCCTTGCAGCTGTGTTGTTTTTCGGATTTGCCGTCACGGCTGCGCAGGCCATGGATCCGCGCTTTAAGGATGCCGACGGCGATCTCGTTGCCGACGCCCCCACCGATCCAAAGGACTGGGTCGATCCCGACACCCTGATTTTCGCCTACACGCCCGTTGAAGACCCCTCCGTTTACGTCAAGGTTTGGGAAGGCTTCCTGAAGCACATGGAGCAGGTGACTGGCAAGAAAGTGCAATTCTTCCCCGTGCAGTCCAACGCCGCCCAGATCGAAGCGATGCGCGCGGGCCGTCTGCACGTGGCCGGTTTCAACACCGGCTCGAACCCGCTCGCGGTGAACTGCGCAGGTTTCGTGCCCTTCGCGATGATGGCCGCAAAAGATGGTAGGTTCGGCTACGAGATGGAAATCATCACCTATCCGGGCTCCGGCATCGAAAAGGTCGAGGACATCAGGGGCAAGACGCTTGCCTTTACCACCGAGACCTCGAACTCCGGCTATAAGGCTCCCTCAGCCCTGCTGCGCGAGAAATTCGGCATGGTGGCGGGCAAGGACTACACGCCTGTCTTCTCCGGCAAGCACGACAATTCGATCATTGGCGTTGCCAAAAAAGATTATCTCGCAGCCTCGATCGCCAATTCCGTCAAGGCACGGATGATCGCCCGCGGCGTCGTGCAGCCTGAACAGCTCGTTGTCATCTACAAGTCGCAGACCTTCCCCACCACGGGCTATGGCTATGTCTACAACCTGAAGCCCGAACTGGCGGAAAAGGTTAAGGAAGCTTTCTTTACCTTCAATTGGGAAGGTACGGAGCTTGAGAAAGAGTTCAGCAAGGCCGAACCGCCGCAGGAGAAGTTTATTCCGATCACCTACAAGGAGTACTGGTCTGTCGTCCGCGACATCGACAAGGCCGAAGGCGTCTCTTATGAATGTAAGTAAGAGATTGCATTGATGTTGCGCATCGAAAACCTGACCAAGCGCTACAAAACCGGAGACCTCGCTTTGCGCGGGGTCTCCCTTACCGTCGGGCGCGGCGAGATCATCGGATTGATCGGACCATCCGGCGCGGGCAAATCAACCGTCATCCGGTGCGTGAACCGTCTGGTTGAACCCACCTCAGGCCGAATCTTTCTCGGCGATGTGGAAATTACCGGTGCAAGAGGCCCGGCGCTGCGGCGCATCAGACGCCGCATCGGCATGATTTTCCAGGAATATGCGCTGGTCGAACGGCTGACGGTCATGGAAAACGTGCTGTCCGGGCGGCTGGGTTACACAGGCTTCTGGCAAAGCTACTTCCGCCGCTTTCCGCAAAGCGATATCGAGCGCGCATTCATGCTGCTCGAGCGGCTTGGGCTGACGGACCATATCGACAAGCGGGCGGACGCGCTGTCCGGCGGGCAACGGCAGAGGGTCGGCATTGCGCGGGCGCTTGCGCAGGAGCCCGATCTGTTGCTGATCGACGAGCCCACCGCCAGTCTCGACCCCAAGACCGCGCGGCAGACCATGCGCCTTCTCACCGAACTGTGCGAGGAGCGGAAACTGGCGGCCATCGTCAACATTCACGATGTGGTACTGGCGCAAATGTTTCTGCCCAGGATCGTCGGCCTCAATGCCGGGCGCATCGTCTATGATGGCCCCTCGAATGGCCTAACACCTGCGGTGCTGACCGAAATCTATGGCGAGGAAGACTGGAGTCAGACCGCTGCCCGCGACGATGACGACAGTGCCCCAATGGCCGAAACGGCAAAACCCAAAATCCCCATACCCGAACTCATCCCGGGAGCAGTCTGAGCATGGATGCCGCCCCCGCAACCGGCTTACAGCAGCGTGTCTGGCATCCGCCGCGTCTCATTGAGCAGACATGGCTGCGCTGGGTGGTCGGCTTAAGCATCCTGCTCTATCTTGTCGTTGCGCTCAGTACGATCAACGTCAATATAGACCGGGTCATCGTGGGGTTTGCCCGCGCCGGGCAGCTTCTCGGCGGCTTTCTGACGCCGGATTTCGTCTCCCGCTGGAGCGATATCCAAACCGGGCTCATCGAAAGCCTGACCATGACGGTCACCGCCACGGTGGCTGGCGTTCTTCTCTCGGTGCCCTTTGCGCTCGGCGCGGCCCGCAACATCGCGCCGCTCTGGCTTTACCTCTTCTGCCGCGGCGTCATCGCGGTGTCGCGCGCCTTCCAGGACATCATCCTTGCCATCTTCTTCGTGGCGATGTTCGGTTTCGGCCCGTTCGCCGGATTCCTCACGCTCACCGTCTCGACCATCGGCTTCATGGGCAAGTTGCTCGCCGACGACATCGAGGAGGCGGATGCCGGGCAGATCGAGGCGATGCGCGCGACGGGCGCCGGTTTCTGGCAAGTGCTGGATTATGCGGTGGCCACGCAGGTCATGCCCCGGTTCATCGGACTGACGGCCTACAAGGTGGACATCAATTTCCGTGAATCCGCGGTGATCGGCATCGTTGGTGCCGGCGGGATCGGCGCAACCCTCAACACCACCCTCGACCGTTACGAATATGACAGCGCGGCAGCGGTGCTCCTCATTGTCATCGCGATCGTGCTCGCCTGCGAATACGCCTCTTCATATTTGAGGAAAAGGATCGCCTGATGCCGGTGCTGCCCGCATATGGAGGCATGAAGACCTGGCGCCTTATGACGCCATCGCAGGAGCTGTTCCGCTGGTTTGCCTGGTTTTCCCTGCTTGCGCTCACGGTGTTCTGCTGGCGGGTGATGACGGAAAACACCATGTGGCTTTTCGTCGCCGATGCGCCGCGCCAGGCTGCGGACATTTTCGGCCGCATGCTGCCACCCAGATGGGATTATGCCGACAAGCTCTGGCGCCCACTCTGGGATACATTGAACATCGCAACGCTCGGCTCGCTGATCGCAATCCTGATAGCAACGCCCCTTTCCTTCCTTGCCGCGCGCAACACAACCCCCAGCGTGGTTTTCATCCGTCCGATCGCCCTCCTGATCATCGTGGCGTCGCGCTCGATCAATTCGCTGATCTGGGGGCTTCTCCTCGTTGCCATCCTCGGGCCCGGCGTGCTGGCCGGTATCATCGCCATAGCGTTGCGTTCCATCGGGTTCATCGGCAAGCTGCTTTACGAAGCCATCGAGGAAATCGATGCCGATCAGGTCGAAGCCATCCGCGCAACCGGAGCCAGCCCGGCACAGGTGATTGCCTTTGGGATCGTGCCGCAGGTGCTTCCCGCCTTTGCAACCATCTGCGTCTTCCGCTGGGACATCAACATCCGCGAATCGACGGTGCTCGGACTGGTGGGAGCCGGCGGCCTCGGCCTTGCGCTTGAGTCATCCCTTAACACGCTTGCATGGCCGCAGGTGATGGTGATCCTGCTCATGATCCTCGCGACTGTCGTTGTCAGCGAATGGGTCACGGCGCGCGTGCGCAAGGCAATCATCTGACCCAAGCCGCTGGCCGCATGCCTGCCGCACCGCCGCGCCTTGGCCGCCCGACGGCACCCGCCATCACATGCCGGACATGCGATTTGGTTTCGCGCCGCACCAGGTTCATATAACGCTAGCAATCCAAACGGCCTGCCACACTCTATTTTGTGATGCGTTCTAGAACGATCTTTGCCTGAGCACCTTGCCATCAAAGGGAGGCCCCATGCTCGTTCCCGTGAAGACCGCAGGCAACGCCCGCCCGTCCGGCCAGCGCGTCGCCATCATCGGCGCCGGCATCGGCGGGCTCGGCCTTGCCGCAATGTTGGCGAAGGCCGGTTTCGATGTGACCGTGGTCGAGAAGAACGAAGGCCTTGGCGGCCGCGCGCGCCAGTTCACCCAGGACGGCTTCACCTTCGACATGGGCCCGTCATGGTATCTGATGCCCGGCGTGTTCGAGCATTTCTTCGGCCTTCTCGACGAACGGGTGGAAGATCACCTGCACCTCGTCAAGCTCTCGCCCTCCTACCGCATCTTCGCGGACGACGGCGCCGTCATCGACCTGGAAGCCGACCCGGACAAAGCTGCCAGCCTGTTCGAGAGCATCGAGCCGGGAGCGGGCGCAAAACTGCGGCGCTATCTCGACGCCTCGCGCTATCAATATGACGTCGTGATGCAGAATTTCATGCACAAGAATTTCGACACGCCGCTCGATTTCCTGACCTGGCGCATGGTGCAGGCGGGCACCAAGCTGTCAGCCTTCACCACCATGAGCCGCTATGTGGCGCGCTTCTTCAAGACGCCGCTTCTACAGAAGATCATGCAATATCAGCTTCTGTTCCTCGGCTCCTCGCCGTTCAAGACGCCCTCCATCTACAATGTGATGGGGCACATCGATTTCAACATGGGCGTTTACTATCCGATGGGCGGCATTCACCGCCTCGTTAAGGCGCTGGCAGACATCGCGCGCAAGCACGGCGCCGCCATCCGCAGCGGCGTGGCAGTCGCCAAAATTCTGGTCAGGGATGGGATGGCCCGCGGCATCAGGCTGGCGGACGGCGATACGATCGAGTCCGACATTGTCGTCTCCAATGCCGACATCCACCACACCGAGACGCAACTGCTCGAAGAACCGTGGCGCAGCTTCACCCCCCGCTACTGGGAGAAGCGCCAGCTCGCCCCCTCCGCCCTCATTCTCTACTGGGGGCTGAGGGGCAGGGCCGACAGCCTCCTCCACCACAACATCGTCTTCAACGCCGATTGGGAGGCGAGTTTTGCGGAGCTGTTCGAAGGCCGCGAATGGCCCCGGCACCCGTCTTATTACGTGTGCTGCCCGTCGCGCACCGATCCGGGCGTGGCGCCCGATGACTGCGAAACACTGTTCATGCTGATGCCCATCGCCGCACAGCTCGATTACAGCCAGGCCATCGTGGAACGCATGGCGGCGCAGATGCTCGAAGTGGTGGAGGAGCGGCTCGGCGTGACAGACTTGCGCGCGCGCCGCGTAACCAGCCGAACCTTCAGCGGGGCCGAGTTCGCGAGCGATTACAACAGCTTCGGCGGCAGCGCGCTCGGCCTGGCGCACAGCCTGACGCAAACGGCGTTGTTCCGCCCCAATAATCGCAGCCGCAAGGTGGGCAACCTGTTTCATGTCGGCGCGGGAACCAATCCCGGCATCGGCATGCCCATCTGCCTCATCTCGGCGCAACTCGCCTACAAGCGGATCGCGGGCATCAGGGCGAGCCGGCCTCTGGCAAGCCTCACCGCCTAAAACAGTTTAGAACCAGGAATAGCGCATCAAAACCGACAAGGTGAGGAAGATGAAGAAGCCGACCGCCAGGTTGAGGAGCGGAAAATAGGTATAATAGCGGAAGAGATCTTCCGGCGTCCGCGCAAAGATGGAAGCGATGACCAGCCCGGCATAGATCATACCCAGCACACCCGCAAGCGCACCCAGTTGGGACATGGCGAGAGCCGCCGCCGTCAGATAGAGGGCAAGGCAGAAAAACAGCGTTGGCCTTTCGCCTAGCAGCGTCGCTACGGTTGCGATCCCGCTGGTCTTGTCGGCTTCGATATCGGGGACGGCGGAATAGGCATGCATCGCCATGGACCAGAACATGCCCGCAAGCACGATCAGCCAGTTCACCTCGGAACCGCCGGCGAGATAGTAGCCAAACACGCCCGTTGCAACATAATGCCCGGCGCTGAACACGGTGTCGAGCACGGGGCGCACCTTGGCCCGGATCGGCCAGGCGGAGTAGAAGATCGCGCAGAACAGGAACACGGCAAAGGCGAGGATCGCTTGTTGCGAGGCATAGACCAGCAGCAGCAGGAAGGGAAAGGTGCAAACGGCAATCCACTGCAGCAGCGGCCGGTGCTCGTGCGGGAGGACTAGCGCTTCATATTCGGCTTTCTTCGGGTTGAGCCTGTCGGTTTCATAGTCGTAGATATCGTTGACGCCGTAAATCAACAGGTTGGCCGGAAAGATGAAATAAAACAAAAAGACGAGCATGAGCGGGGTGACGTGCAACAAGGGATAATCCAGTGGCCGCAGCGCCAGCATCACGCCGATCGCGAATGTGCCGGCTTCATAGGCCCAGAACCGCGGGCGGCTGATGCGCACTACACGCTCCAGCGGCAGCCCGAATCTCACATGAACAGCCATGCCGATATCCCCCTGATATGTCGAAAAAAACGCCCTTCGTCTTGCGGCAAAATCCCCCCTGCCACATATTTTGGTTTACGCGCGGCCGACGCCGGCGGTGTTGATCCATACCAAGGCGTGCTGAATTGCCGCAAGCGGCAAGCGCGGAGCTTCGTGGCCCATGACATCGTCCGCAGCGCCCAAGGCAATTGACTGATATCAAAGTGACCGTGCTCGCCAAGGCTTAGTGTTTGCTGATAAACACACCGCGAGGAACCCCATGGCCCTGAAATCGCTGCTTGTCCACCTCCCTTCGAAAGTCCTGGCCCCCAACACGCTGGATGCTGCGACCAACCTTGCCTCGAAACACGGGGCACATCTCACCGGCCTGCATCTTATGCTGGATTTTCCGCCCTACGGCGATCTGTCCATCGTTCCCGCCGATGTGTGGAACGCCTACAAGAAGCCGCAGCGCGAGGAAGCGGCCGCCATCAAGGACATGTTCGAGAAAGCGGTTGCGGCAAAGAACATCCCTGCCGACTGGCGCTCGTTCGAGGTTTACTTCGACAATGCCGTCGAGTTCATCAATACCCAGGCGTTGAGTTACGACTTGCTCATCGTCGGCAAGACAAACACCGATGCGGCAGGGTCCACGATGCCGCCGGAGCGGCTGATCCTCGAGGGCGGCCGGCCGGTCCTTGTGGTTCCCGATGCGCCTTACCCAAGCATCGGCACCCGCATCATGATCGCATGGAACAACAGCCGGGAGTCGGCACGCGCCGTGTTCGAGGCGATGCCGCTGCTCGAGGCGGCGTCCATGGTGAAGGTTCTCGCTGTCAACCCGGACGGCCGCAATGATGTGAAGGATCTCGAATCCGGCCAGGTTCTTGCCGAAACGCTGAAGCGGCATGGCGTAAAGGCGAGCGCAGCGGAAACTTTCACCGAGGAGGCGTCGGTCGGCGAGCTGCTGCTGTCGCGCATCGCCGATGAGGGATGCGACCTGCTGGTGATGGGCTGTTATGGACATTCGCGGCTCAGGGAGATGGTCTTCGGCGGGGTAACGCGCCACGTGATGACGCACGCAACCGTTCCTCTGTTCATGACGCATTGACGAAGAGGACTGCGGCACGTGCCATCGCTAAGTTCCGCACGTCGTGAGAAGGAGGGTGCGTCAAGACAGCCTACGGGCCTTCCCATGATCAGGAGCTATCCCGCCTTGTCGCTGCGCATAGCGCTCGCACCGGGCAACGCCATGGGGCCCGGCAAGGCCGACCTGCTGGAGGGCATCGAGGCGACCGGCTCCATCGCCGCGGCGGGGCGGCGCATGGGCATGAGTTACAGGCGCGCATGGACGCTCATCGAAACCCTTAACGGCATGTTCAAGGAGCCGCTCGTCCATTCCACGAAGGGTGGACGCAGTGGCGGAGGCGCAAAGTTGACGCAAATGGGCAAAACCGTTTTGAGTGCTTACCGGGCGGCTGAGCAAGCCGCTGCGGCCGGGGCGGGCCAATATCTTCAGGCCCTGGAGGCGCTTGCAGCAAACCACAAAACTTGATGGGCAAAAAATAAAACAATTTCATTTGTAATGCCTTCGATATATCTGTTCAAATATATCGATTAATACAACACCGGCATTGCCGAAATGACAGCATGCATGACCATGATCCCTGGAATCCGGCTCCCCAAAATCATGGCCACTTTTGCGGCCTGGCTCGTGGCAGGCCTTGCCATCATTTGTGCTACGGCATCTGCCCAGGAAACGCGGATTGCTGCAGCGGCTGACCTCAAATTCGCACTCGATGACATCGCGGTGATGTTCAGGAGCGCAACGGGCAAGAGCATCGTGCCGGTCTATGGCTCGTCGGGCAACTTCAAGACGCAGATCATCCAGGGCGCGCCGTTCGAGATGTTCATGTCGGCCGATGAAGCCTTCGTGTTCGAGCTCGCCGACAAGGGGCTGACGCTTGATCGCGGCGCGCTTTACGGCTTCGGGCGCATTGTTCTCTACGTCCCGAAGGGCTCGCCGCTACAGCCGGATGCGGCGCTCGAAGACCTTGCAGCAGGGCTGAAGGATGGCCGCGTGCAGCGCTTTGCCATCGCCAATCCCGAACATGCGCCCTATGGCCGGGCGGCGCAAGAGGTTCTCACCAGCAAAGGGCTGTGGGAGGCGATCAAGCCAAAACTGATCCTTGGCGAGAACGTTTCGCAGGCGACGCAGTTCGCCATGTCCGGCTCGTCGCAAGGGGGCATTATCGCGCTTTCGCTGGCGCTTACCCCCACGGTCAGCGCCAGCGGCACCCATGTCCTGATCCCGGAAGACCTGTACACCCCCCTCGCCCAAAGAATGGTTCTGCTGAAATCCGCCGGCGAGACGGCGAAAGCATTCTATGCCTTCATTCAGACAGACGCGGCGAAGGCGGTGCTGCGCAGATACGGCTTTCGACTGCCCGGTGAAAAGGACTGAGCGGTGGACTGGCAAGCGTTCCAACTCTCCATAAGGCTTGGTGTTCTCACCGTGCTTGTGCTGCTGCCCATTGGTGTGATCGCGGGGCGCTGGCTCGCCTACGGCAGCTTCCGCGGCAAGGGCTTCATCGAGGCGGTGCTGGCGCTGCCGCTTGTCCTGCCGCCCACGGTCGCAGGCTATTATCTGCTGATGGGCTTTGGCGCAACCTCCTCCTTGGGCGAGGCTTATCAGACCGTTTTCGGCAAGAGCCTGGTGTTCAGCTTCGAAGGGCTGCTGCTCGCCTCGGTGATCGTCAACCTGCCCTTCGCCATCCAGCCGATGCAACGCGCCTTCGAGGCCATCCCGCCGGAGGTGCGCGAGGCCGCAGCCGTCAGCGGGCTCACCCCGTGGCAGGTGCTTCTCCGCATCGATCTGCCGCTCGCCTGGCCGGGGATCGTGACCGGGCTCGCGCTCAGCTTTGCCCACACGCTCGGCGAATTCGGCGTGGTGCTGATGGTCGGCGGTTCGATCCCGGGCGAAACGAAAACCATAGCGATCGCGATTTACGACCGGGTGCAGGCGTTCGACAATCAGGCGGCGGGCATTATGTCCCTCACCCTGCTCATCACCTCGTTCGCCGCGCTCGGCCTCACCTACATGCTGTCATCACGCGTCGGACGCCGCCGTGGCTGACGGGAAACTGAGCATTGCACTCAAGCAGCAGCGGCCCATCCCCCTCGATATCGCGTTCGAATGCAGGGTTGGAGAGGTGCTGGCGCTCGTCGGCCCCTCGGGCAGCGGAAAGACGACCATCCTGCGCGCCATAGCCGGCCTTTGTCGGCCGGAACGCGGCTCCGTTAGCATCAACGGGCAGGTCTGGTTCGACAGCGCGCGCAACATCCATCTGCCGCCGCACCGGCGGCGCGTCGGCCTCGTCTTCCAGAATTATGCGCTTTTTCCGCATATGACCGCCTTGCAGAACATCGTGGCGGCGCTTGGCCACCGGGCACAGGCTGAGCGCATAGAACGGGCACGCCAGCTACTGGCGCTCGTCAATCTCGATGGGCTGGATGGGCGCAAACCCTCGGAGTTGTCCGGCGGGCAGCAGCAGCGGGTGGCGGTTGCGCGGGCGCTCGCGCGCGAGCCGGAGGTTCTCCTGCTCGATGAGCCGTTTGCGGCGGTGGACAAGAAGACGCGCCGCATCCTTTATGCGGAACTGAGCGAGTTGCGCCGCTCGCTCGGCATGCCGGTGATCTTCGTCACCCACGATTTCGACGAGGCGGCGCGCCTGGCCGATACCATGTGCCTCATCCACCACGGGAAACTGCTCCAGATCGGCGCGCCGCGCGAAGTGCTGGCACGCCCGGCGAGCGCCCTTGCCGCGCGCGTGATCGACAGCCGCAATCTGTTCAAGGGCAAGGTCATCCGCCATGAGGGCGACAGGACCTGGCTCGACTGGAATGGCCGGCCGGTGGAGGCGATGCGCCAGGACAGTTTTCCGCCCGGCGCGGCAGTGAGCTGGGTCATTCCCGCGACGCAGGTCATCATCAGCCGCACCGATGGGTATGCACCGCGCATAACCTCCAACCTGTTTGCGGCAACGATCCGCGATCTCGCCCATCTGAGCGAAAGCGTGGCCGTCACCGTCGTCGTGGATGGCTCCGATGCCCCGCGCCTTTCCATGACGCTGCCGGCGCATTATGCGCGGCGGAAGGGTTTGCAGCCCGGCACGGACATCACCGTGGCACTGGTGCCGGATGGCGTTCATCTGATGCCGCCGGAGTAATGGGCAACCGCGTGGCCCCGCATTCCGGGCGCCGCATGCGATCGCGCCGGCAAAAGGTTTTGCGGTGCGTCATTTTGTTGTTACACTTGTTAACCAGGGAGTGTGCCCGAGCCTTTCCGCCCATCCGGGCCAAGGACTCTCAAGGTCGGTGACGCCCTTCCCGGCGGACCGCCGCCGCGCCGCCCGGCTAGGCCAAGGTGCCGGCCGGGCAAGACTGGCGGCTTCAAACACATCAAGGTTGGTGAATGGTCAGAAACAGGCTCTGTTTTCTGTGCGCGATGGTTTGCGCGCTTTTTTTCGCCGCGCCGGCGATGGCTCATGACAGCTGGATCGCCAAGGGCAAGTTCCGCAGCCCGGTGAGCGGCGAGTGGTGCTGCGGCGATCACGATTGTTTCGTTGTGCCCGCCGAGACGGTCCTCTCCAATGGCATCGGTTATGAACTCACCAAAACGGCGGAGATCGTTCCCTACAGGGAAACGCTGCCGAGCATGGACGGCCAATACTGGCGCTGCCATCGCCCGGACGGATCGCGCCGCTGCTTCTTTGCCCCTCCCGTGGGATATTGAGGCGTCAAGCGGTAGCGAAGGTGTGGCCGGGGTAGTGCCTGGCCCGCCATTGCTCCACCCGCGGATTCATGACACGGAACCACAGCGGCGGGAGGAGCGCGATCGACAGCATCGTCGGATAACCGAACGGCAGTTGCGGGGCTTCGGCCTCGTCGTAATGCTGCAGCAGCGGGAAGCGCCGGGCGGGGTGGTAATGGTGGTCCGAATGGCGCTGCAGATTGATGAGCAGATAGTTGGTCACACGGTGCGACGCATTCCATGAATGATGCGGGCCGACGCGCTCGTAACGGCCATTCTCAAGGAGTTGCCGCGTCAGCCCGTAATGCTCGACATAATTCACGATTTCAAGAAGCGTGAAGGCGACGAACGCCTGTAGCACGAACAGCGCCACGCCGAACCATCCGGCGAGCCCGTAGCTGAGGCCCAGCCACAGAACTGTCGCGGCTGCATAACGCCAGAACGGATTGCTCGCATGATGCCATTTCAGGCCGCGCCTGGCCATGCGTTCGCGCTGGATGCGCCAAGCTGAGACAAGGCTGCCGATAACGGCGCGCGGGAAGAACCGGTAGAAGCTTTCGCCATAGCGCGCCGTCACAGGGTCGCGCGGGGTGCCGACATGGGTGTGGTGGCCGTGCACATGCTCGATGGCGAAATGGCCGTAAAGCGTGGTGGTGAGCAAAGCCTCGCCAAGGCCACGCTCGAAGCGGTTGGTCTGGTGGACCAGTTCATGCGCGTAAGTTATGCCGATGCCGCCGGTGATGAGGCCGCAGGCGAGCGCCAGCCGCACCAGTTCGCCCGTGCTCAGATGGGTGGCGTAACCGGCCGCTGCGATGATGGCGAAGATGATGCCGACCTGTATCGGCAGCCAGAGCCAGGTGATGAGCTTGTGCCAGAAAAGCCGGCGCTCCTCGGTGCGCGGATCGAGGCCGTCCGTTTTCAGGCCAACGAGATGGTCAACGATCGGCACGGCGAGCAGGGCAAAAACCGCAGTGGCCTCAATCCAGAGGCCGCCATGATACACGCCCAGCCCGATCAGGACAGGAAAGAGGAGCGAAATTGAAAAGGGTGCAGCGTTGAGTAGCATCCTTGAAACCACACCGTTGTTTCAGGAATGATATCACGCCGAAACAGGATGAACAAATCCGCAGCGATGCCGCCGCCAACTGCTTCAGACCGAGGGTTTTGGAAGAGTGTTCAGGTCTTTCGTATACCACTTCTCGGCTTCAACGATGGCCGGATTTTCGCCATTCGCATAAATCCAGCTGTCAACCGCCCATTTCTGCCCGTTGCCTTTTTCCCAAAGAACTGCTGTCCAATGTATCCAGTTGGATACGCCCAGCAGGATATTGCCGCGCGAGAACGGACGGCCGACGGTGTGATGCTTAAGCAGGCCGTTGCGCTCCAGAATGAGAAGATAGCTGGTGGTGTTGGTGGCTTCATCCACGCAGTCTTGCTGGGTGGGGTCGCCGGGGCCGTTGAATTCCATGCCCGGGCGGTCATCCTTGGTGCCGATCTTGTCGCCCACCCAACGCTCGATCCAGCCGATGGCATAGGCGACGGCGCGGCGCTCTTCTGCCGGCGTGTCGGCTTTTTTCGTCTTCTTCATAACGTCCGCGATTTCCTTGATCACGCTGGGCGTGAAAGTCACGGGTGTTTGCATCTGACAGCCATAGGCGTGACAGACGAAAACTGTGTTGTTGCGCGGCGCCTCGGTTCTGAATTCGCTGTAATGATAGGCGGGCGGGCCTTCGCGCTCGAATGTGCAGGCGGCAAGTAAAGGTATGATGAAAGCCACGAGCACAAAACGCTGCATGATCGAGCATTTCCCCGGATGATCAGAATATACGCGTTATAAAAGCTGAAAGCCGGCCTGAAAAGCAAAGCCATTGTCGCTTGGGCGACTTTGTCCTATTTTGTCGCGTGATGGCAACAGCTTATCCCATACACGTGATCGGCGGCGGCCTGGCGGGCTCGGAAGCCGCCTGGCAGGCGGCCAATGCCGGCGTGCCGGTAATCCTGCACGAAATGCGCCCCGTGCGCATGACGGAAGCGCACAAGACCGAGCATCTTGCCGAACTGGTGTGTTCCAACTCCTTCCGCTCCGACGATTGGGAAACGAACGCCGTAGGCCTCCTCCACGAGGAGATGCGCCGCGCCGGCTCGCTCATCCTCGCCATGGGAGACAGGCACAAGCTGCCGGCGGGCGGCGCACTGGCGGTCGATCGCGAAGCGTTTTCGATGGCTGTCACCCACGCCATCGCGAAGCACCCCCTCATCCGGATCGAGCGGGCGGAAATCGCCGGTCTGCCGCCCGATGATTGGGAGAGCGTCATCATCGCCACCGGGCCGCTCACCTCCCCTGCCCTGTCCGCCGCCATCCAGTCGCTGACGGGCGAGGAGGAACTGGCCTTTTTCGACGCCATCGCCCCGATCGTGAGCCGCGACAGCCTTGATTTTACCATCTGCTGGCTGCAATCGCGCTACGACAAGCCCGGCCCGGCCGGCACGGGGGCGGACTACATCAACTGCCCGCTCACGCGCGCCGAGTATGACGCCTTCATCGACGCGCTCATCGCGGGCGAGAAGACCGAGTTCAAGGAGTGGGAGGGGACGCCCTATTTCGAAGGCTGCCTGCCCATCGAAGTGATGGCCGCGCGCGGCCGCGAGACGCTGCGCTTCGGACCGATGAAGCCCGTCGGCCTCACCGATCCGCGCACCGGCGCGCAGCCCTACGCCGTCGTGCAGCTGCGGCAGGACAATGCACTCGGCACGCTGTGGAACATGGTCGGCTTCCAGACCAAGCTGAAATATGGCGAGCAGATGCGCATCTTCCGCATGATCCCCGGGCTGGCGAAGGCCGAATTCGTGCGTCTCGGCGGGCTGCACCGCAACACCTTCCTCAACAGCCCGAAGGTGCTGGATGGGCGGCTGCGGCTGAAGGCGATGCCGCGGCTGCGTTTCGCCGGGCAGATCACCGGCGTTGAGGGCTATGTGGAGAGCGCCGCCATCGGCCTCATCGCCGGGCGTTTCGCCGCGGCCGCAGCCAAGGGCGAGGAGCTGGCACCGCCCCCGGCCACGACCGCGCTCGGCGCGCTGCTGGCGCACATCACCGGCGGGCATCTGAGCCTCGAGCAGGAGGGCGCGCCGCGCAGCTTCCAGCCGATGAACGTGAATTTCGGGCTGTTCCCGCCGATCGAAGTCATGACGGAGAGACGGGGCGGGCGGCTGAGGCCGGCCAAGGGTCCGGACCGGAAGCGTGCGCTTGCACACCGCGCCCTTGCCGATCTTGAGGCATGGCTGCGGCCTCAACAACCGGCACAGAGCCTGCACTGTGCCGGCGTCATGGCGCGCTAGGCGGAACCAGGACGTAGGCCTGCAGGAAGGTCATCTCGAACCGTTCGCTGCCGCCTTCGGCAGGGCTCTTGAACTGCCCCATGAGGGCGATGACGATCAACCGCGCATCGAGATCGCCGCCGCTCGGCGTGAGCAAAACAGGCTCGCTTCGGGTCTGCTCGTCAACTGACGTTGTGCCGAGACTTGTGTCCTTCCCCTGGAGGGTCGCGGCGAGATCGCCCAAAACGAAACGCGCAGACTTGCCATCCTTGCGCCGAACGATGATGCCGTCTCCATCCAGCCCGATCGAAATGGCCTCGCGCAGGGCACCAAAGGGCCGCAGCGGCTCGCCGCCCGACGCGCTGGAGCTCACGTAAAACGGCCCCGCCAGCACGCCGGGCGCATCGAGCGCGAATGCGTGCGGTTCGGCCGCGCGGTAATTCAGTAGATTTGTGGCAACCGGGAAGCTGAAGAGATGTTGCGGGATCTCAAGACGCTTCATGAGGGCGGCCACGCGCTCCTCGTGACGGCTGCGGCTTGCGAACGGATCGCCGTCCACGCCCTCGAACCAGGGCCTGATCGCATCAAGGCCCGAACTGTTCTCGATGGCCCTGAAGGCATGATGGGCGCGCCGTTGCGCTGCCTCCGTCCAGGGCTTGTGCTCGGCTGCCGGACGCACGCGGCCATCGCGGAGAATGCCCTGCTCTTCCAGGACCTTTTGCAGGATGGCGGTCTGGCTGGCGACGGTGAGGCTTGTGGCGCTCCAGGGTCCGAACGAAGCAAGCAGCAGCAGCAGGGCCAGCAGCCCGGGGATGAGCCGGATGTCGGCGCGGCTTCGCGTGACGATGAAGGCCGCCGCGAGAGCGCCGAACCACAGGGCCGCCACCGCCGAGATATAGCGCGGCGGCGTTACGCCGTAACTCTCGAAGCGCACCCATAGCGCCGCCACGACAAGAGCGAATGGCGCAATAAGAAGATATGGCCAGATGCGCCAGAACAGCGCGAGATAGGGCCCGCTGTCGCGCGTCGGGTAGGCGAGCAGCGCGGTGACGGCAAGGCAGGCGGCGTAAATGACGTTGATCTGCCCGAGCCGCGCCTCGGAAAAGCCGCCCTCCACCAGAACCTTAACGGCATAGGCCAAAAGGATCGCGGCAAAGGCATAGACGAGCGGAATGAAAATGAACTTCACCAAGAGCGCCACGGCGCGGGAGGTGAATTCCATGTCTGCGCCCTTGCGGGCCGGCTCATCGAAGCTGCGCGGAATGAGGGTGAGCCACAACAGCGCCGGCACGAGCGAGAAGGCCAGCACGCCAGCGCGCTCGAGCACGACGGGATCGAACTTGACGACGAACAGCGTCTCGATGGTGGTAACGACGCCATAAAGACCGATGTAGAACACCAGTCCACCGAACCAGGCGGCCGCAAAGCCGACCCAGAGTTTGTGATTGAACTGCCAGACGCAATCGCCGTCCGCGCGCCGGGTGAGATAAGGCGCAAGGCCGATGCCGAGCAAGAACGCCAGTTCTGCAAGGCCGGAGCCGATGGCGATCGCGCCAAGCCGCGGCGCCAGCTCGACCTCGGCATAGTCCTTACGCGCCGCAGCCTCCATCAGCCCGAGCGGGACGACATCCCACAGCCACGCGAAGACCGCAAGACCGGCGAACTGTATCGCAATGGCCGCAAGCCTGCGCCCGCTGGCCTCGCCCCAGATCTGCGCGGCGATCATGAGCGTCAGCGCGATCCAGCCCGCGACGTTGAGGCTCATCGCGAACGGCTCGGCCTCGCCTGAGATGAGGCGCGGCAATTCCGCGAGATTGTAGGCCGTGAGCGCGGCGGCAAGCGTGACGGGCAGCGGAAACCGCATGAACGTTTCGGCGAGCCCTGCGGGCAGCCGCGCCCAGAAACTTGCTGTTGTGGCTGTGCTCATGGCTTGTTTTCGCTCCGGCGCTTGTTTGCAGTCGGGATTTTCCGTGTGGATATAAGCGGGGTTTATGCCGGTTGTGTGACAGGTCAGATCGCCTTGCGGCGCCAGGCGCGCAGCATCAGCCAATAGCGGTAAGCGGGGTTGAGCCCGGCGATATGGGCGAGCGGGCGGTGATCGGGCGCGGCCAGCTTGTCGAGATGCGCCTCGATGAGGGCGAGCGGAAGGAATACCGGCAGCGCCTCGGGCGGCAGCTTTGTCGCTTCCGCGCGGAACGAGGCGAGATATCGCCGCGCCGCCGAGGCGAGCGCACCGAGCGCCTTGCGCAACGGCGGTTTCTCCACGCCGCGCAAAATATCCTCGATAGCGATGTTGTGCTGCGCAAAATGCGAGGCGGGCAGAAACAGCTGTCCCCGGCTCGCGTGGAAGGGCAAGGCGCGCAGCAGCCCGGTCAGGCCGTAGGCCATGGCGGCGTGTTCGCAGGCCCGTTCGGCATTGTCGCCTCGCACGCCGACAATCAGGCATCCGAGACGGAACACGCCGCCGGCGGTCGTCGTCAGATAGGTCTTCAGCGCGGGGATGTCCGCCATCGGTGCGCGGCCGATGTCAAAGATGCGCGCGTCGATCATTGCTGAGAGCGTGGCCTCGGGCAGGCCGAAGCCGATGCGCGTCTTCGCAAGAGCGTCCGCCACGGGGTGGCCGGTGCGTTCGATCTCGGCGGCAAGCTCCAGCGCATCGCGCCACCATTGCAGGCGCAATTCCCCGAACATCGGCTCGCTGACCTGTTCGGCGATGCGGGAGAGCTCCACATTGAAGGCATAGAGCGTAAGGAGGTGCGAGCGTGCAGGCTCTGGTGCGAAGAGCGCGGACCAGTAGCGGTCGCGGTCGTAGGTCTTCACCAGATTGCGGATGGCAAGCTGGTCGTCGCTGATCGGGCTCGCCACGGGCATCATCCTGTTGTGTGCGTGAAGGACTTGAGGCGACTTCTATACCGCGATGAGCAGAGCGGCGAAATGGCGTTGTTCGGCATAGAGAACATTGAAGGTGCGGCAGGCTGCCCCGGTCGCCATCGGTTCAAGGCCAATGCCCGCCGCATCGAATGCGGCGCGGGTGGCGGCGTCGGGGAATGCCTGACGTGCGCCCGTGCCCAGCAGCACGAAGTCGGCGGCATCCTCGCCGGTAAGCCAAGGGATCAGCGACACCGCATTAAGGGCGTCAACCATGGGCACGTCCACCGCGTAGATGCCGCTGGCTAGGATGGCGACCGAGCCGGCGTGGCGCAGTTCGCCGAAACGGAAGCCGCCTGCCCCATAGGCCGATATGGGCGCCCTCGCCCCAAGCCTTCGCAACGTCTGCTGCGTCACCATCATGTTACGCCCACGGGTGTTCTTGCTCAGCGCTTGCCGCGCTTGCGCGAGCGCTGCGGTCCTCCTCCCTTGGCTTTGGCGCTGCCGCCCGGCGATTGTGCGCCGGATGCCGATTTCGCCGCCCGAGCCTCCGCCTGCGCTTTCACCGCCGCCACTTTCGGAGGAAGCGGCTGCGCAGCTGCCGGCTCGCTTTCTTCCGCCTCCGCCTGATCGTCGTTTGGCCCGTTGGCATCGCGGCGCTTCCAGTCGGGTTCGACGGAGGTAGTTGATGCGGCGGGTTTCCTGGCAACCGCCGTGCCGACGCCGCTCCAGTCCCGCTTGACGCCGATCAGCATCAACAGCGGCGCGGCGATGAACACGGAGGAGTAGGTGCCGATGACGACGCCGAACAGCATGGCGAAGGTGAAACCGCGGATCACCTCGCCGCCGAACAGATAGAGCGCGAGCAGGGCGACGAAGGTGGAGCCCGCCGTCATGATGGTGCGCGACAGCGTCTCGTTCACCGACAGGTCGAGCAGTTCGGCAAGCGGCATCTTCTTGTATTTTCGCAGGTTCTCGCGGATGCGGTCGTAGATCACAACGGTATCGTTGACCGAATAGCCGAGGATGGTGAGCAGCGCCGCAACGATGGTGAGGTTGAAGTCGAGCTGAAAGAGCGCGAACACGCCAATGGTGATGAGCACGTCGTGCACGAGCGCAACGATGGAGCCGAGCGCAAACTGCCATTCGAAGCGCAGCCAGACGTAAACGAAGATGCCAAGGCTGGCCAGCACCAGGGCAAGGACCGCCTGCTCGATGAGTTCCTTCGAGACGATGCTGCCGACGATCTCGACGCGGCGGACTTCGATATCTTGACCCAGCGCCTCGCGCACCTTGGCCACCGCCTCGAGCTGCGCTTTCTCGCCGCCGGCCTGCTCGGAGATACGGATCATGACGTCATCGGGTGCGCCGAATGTCTGGATCTGCACCTCGCCCAGGCCGAGGCCGCCGAGCGTCGATCGCAGGGCTGGCAGGTCCGCATCGCCTTTGAGCGTCTTGATCTCGATGAGCGTGCCGCCGCGGAAATCGATGCCGAAATTGAGGCCGATGGTTGCCAGGAGGGCGATCGAGCCGATGATCGCCGCAAGCGAAAGGGCGAAGAAAGGCTTGAAGTAGCGGACGAAGTGCAGCTTCGTGCCGGCGGGGATGAACTCGATGGGTTTGAAGGCAATGCTCATCGAAGGCGTCTCCTCAGATCGGCACGGCGGTCGGCCGCGCCCATCTCAGCCACTGGATGATGATATAGCGGGTGAGGCTCAGCGCGGTGAACATGGAGGCAAGGATGCCGAGCGACATGGTGACGGCGAAGCCGCGCACCGGACCAGAGCCCAGCCAGAACAGGATGATGGCGGCCAGCAGGCCGGTGATGTTGGAGTCGAAGATCGTGCCGGAGGCACGCGCGAATCCGGCGTCAACGGCAAGCACAGGGTTTTTGCCGCTGCGCAATTCTTCCCGGATGCGCTCGAAAATGAGCACGTTGGCGTCCACCGCCATGCCGATGGTGAGCGCAATGCCGGCGATGCCTGGAAGGGTGAGCGTTGCCTGCAGCATCGACAAAGCCGCGATGATGAGCGCGATGTTGATGACGAGCGCCACGACGGAGAACAGTCCAAAAAGGCCGTAACCGACGATCATAAACAGGGCGACGGCGCAGAAGCCGATAATGGCTGCGGTCTCGCCGGCTTCGATGGAATCGGCGCCCAGACTCGGGCCGACGGAGCGCTCCTCCACGATCTGCAGCGAGGCGGGCAGCGCACCGGACCGGAGCTGGATGGCGAGCTCGTTCGCCTGCGCCACTGTGAAATTGCCGGAGATCTGGCCGCTGCCGCCAAGGATCGGCTCCCGGATCACCGGCGCTGAGATGACCTTCTTGTCGAGCACGATGGCGAATGGCCGGCCGACATTCTCCGCCGTCACCTGTCCGAAGCGGCGCCCGCCGCTGGCATTGAAGCGGAACGACACGATCGGCTCGTTGGTCTGGTGGTCGAAACCGGGTTGCGCATCGACCAGATCCTCGCCGCCCACGATCACCTCGTTGCGCAGCAGATAGGGGCCTTCCTTTTCATCGAGCGACGGATAGATCGACGATCCCGGCGGAGGACGGGTTGCCATGGCTTCCTCCACGCTCATCGATTGATCAACCAGTTGGAAGGTGAGGCGCGCGGTTGTGTTGATGACGCGCTTCAATTGTTCGGGATCGTTGAAGCCGGGCACCTGCACGAGGATGCGATCCGTGCCCTGCCGCTGGATGACGGGTTCGGTCGTGCCGAGGGCGTCGACGCGGCGGCGGATGGTTTCGATGGAGGCGGCGAGCGCCGACGTCACGCGCTCCGACAAGGCCTGCTGCGTCGGCCGCAACACGATGGTGTTGTTGCCCTCGGTGGTGATTTCGAGATCGAGATTGCTGGTGCCGGTAAAGATGGAGCTCGACAGCGGCTGGGCGAGCGTGCGCAGACGCTGCA
>Ga0129299_1000733_pt1 | contig 21519 bp, 23 predicted proteins | sample ConPoolayeCmetaG_FD_94477 | JGI IMG/M metagenome (GOLD analysis project Ga0129299, IMG submission 94477) | Hot spring microbial mat communities from California, USA to study Microbial Dark Matter (Phase II) - Cone Pool mat layer C metaG ...
CAAATTTTTCTATCCATGTTCTACTAAATGGTTGTTCCCAAATCACTGAAGCTATTCTAGGCAGATATGGATTTTTATAATCTTGGTCATTTAATAATACACCAAAATTGGTTGGCAAAAAAAGGTCGTCTATGATTCTTGGTGTTAATTCACTCCACTTCCATTTTCCTTCCTCATCTTGTTCCGCAATCAAACCCATCGAATAATGAATACCATTCTTACCCTCGACGGTATAAGTTCTAAGAATATAGGTTTTTCCATCAGGTCCCTTGCGGACTTCATAGTTTTTTCCTAATTCAGTAATTATAGTTTGAGGATCGATATTAATTCCTATCTCTTGCATTGCATTTACAAACTGAGGAATTGGTGCCTCTTTATTTAAATCAAAAAGTTCGGGATTGGTGGCGCGAGGATCAGGGACGGCTAAATTTTCTAAGGGGATAGTTGGTTGCCATTCTTTAAAAACTTTCTCTCCATTTTCATCGGTTTCTAAAACTGCTTGAGCAACAACTAATCGTTTTGTTTCCCCAGTTTCTTGATTGGTAATTTCTTGATAAGCTACATATGTTCCATCATCAAGTTTTCCGTATTCATTGATTCCCAAAGTGTTAACCATTTTATCTGAGAGATAAGGAATATTGGTAATCTCCTCATCAACTTGAATACCGGTAGGTTTAAACATATGTTCTGTTTGTTGAGGATTGGTTACCTGACCCCAAGAGGTTAGAACCATAAACCAGCTGCCATCAGGATCTTTTATTCGATGATAAAGCAATTGATTACTTTTTTTATCATAAACTGCTTCAATTGTTTGTCCTTCTTGAAGAGCTAGGTTTTTTGGTTCACCAAGAAAAAGATAACGACCGTCAGAAAGAGGATGATAATTTTCTGGATTCATTTGTGGATCTATTCCTGCTTGTTGTAAGACTTCATTTTGATAGATGACTCCAACTTTAATATTACCTTTAGGATCTCTAAGCATTACCGCCATATCAGGGATAGCTGTTGGTCCAGCGATTCTTCTTTCTTCATTCCAACCACTTGGTAAAGCCACTTGGGGAAAAAGAATTTCATTTGGATTTTGTGGGTTAGTCCAGAGTTGATTTTGTTCATCCCATTGATAATTTGAGGGAGCATGGGGGAGAAGAAGATGATATCTTCCTTCAGCATCATAAGAAGCCATATTAAAAAATACATTATTTTCACCACCAATAATTGTCCAATTTCCAAAACTTTCTCCTAAAAGTTGGGTAATTGTGTTGGTGTTAAACTCTTTAATCTCCCAATTTAACCCGCCAACGGCTAAAGTTTCACCCAATTTAACTTCAGGGATAGTTACGCCTATTTCAGGAGTAGGAGTTTGTTTGATCGCTAGTTCAGGAGTAGAAGTTTGTGTGGGTTCAGGAGATGTGGGCTTAGGAGTTAGAGTTGGCTCTTTATTATTGGGATAACAACCAGCTAATAAACTATTAGTTAAGGCAAAAGCCAACTTTAAAAATTCTCTCCGAGTAATTTTTACTTCTTGTCCACCATTAACATTTTCATTACTTTGAGTCATAAGTTTAATTAATTACTTGTATTATTATAGTTAATATTATAAAATATATTTTTTAAAAAATCAAGCAATTGCATAATTCGGACACATCAAAAATCACCCCAACCCCCAACCATCTTACTGCCGATCACACAAAGATTGTAAGCAAAAATAATTTACTTTTTAACTATATTTTTCTTTTTATCTTTAATTTACAAAAAGCAATACTATTGCCAAGTAGTATTTGTATTTATTTAGCATAAGGATTATTCTTCTATAGGATGATTCTTTAAGGTTATTTTTCTATTCTGCCTTGGCGATAATATAATCCTGAAACTGAAAGTTTTGAGCAGCAAGATTAATGGTTTTTCCTGGGGCAATAATTTGCTCTTCAGCAAAAATAAATTGATTGTTTTTGATTTGGCCTTTGATTTTAAGTTTAACAAAAATGTATTTTCTTTGTTCGGGGGCGATATCAGGATAATTACCAAAAGTGTCGGTGGTTAAAGTTTGGGTATCAGTGGCTTTTTTTTCTAAAACTTGAGCCACTTTTTCTTGTCCATCAAAATAAAAATCACCAACTTTTATTGAATCGTATTCCCAAGGATTAGCGTTTCTTTTAGTGATGATAACTGTTTTTTCCTGATAACTTTCCTGAATTGGTTTTTCTGAAAGTTGAATAATTGTCCCTGAAAATTGAACTTTGGGAAATTCAAAATCAATCGGCGCGCCAACTCCAATTGCCGAGCGTTTAAAATTGTATTTACTTGACCCCATTTTTGCGACTTTTAACTTCATTAAAAGATAAACATCATATTGATTTGATCCCCACCAAGGATAATATCGAATCGATAAAATTTCGGCGATTGGTTTACCGGTTAAATCTTTTTCTTGATTGTTTTTTAAGTTTTTAAATGAATCGATAAACCAAGCTGATGGTTTTTGGGTCGAGGCCCACCAAAGACCTTGGCCTACTTTTACTTTTACATAAACGTAAGTTGGTTTAACAAAAAAAAGTTTATAAATAGAAACTAAAGTAACAAAAGCAATACAGGCGAAAAAAATAGAAAGGAAATAGTTATCGGTAAAAAATTTTAAAATTTTCTTAGACACTTTTAATTTTAAATTATAAATTCTAAATTTTAAAAATAATTTTAAATTATAAAATATAAAACACTTTTAAGTTTAATTTATTAAACTTTATTATACTATATTTATGATTTATAACTTAGAATAAAGGGTTGAAAAGTTTGGAGAAGACATTATTGATTTAACAAAAAAAGTAAGAATTAATACGATAACAAAATCTATTATTGAGCAGCTAGTATCATCTGGCTGTAGTATTGGAGCAAATTATTTTGAAGCCAATGGAGCCTCAAGCAAAAAAGATTTTCTTAATAAAATTCATATTGCAAAAAAAGAAGCCAAAGAAACACAACACTGGTTGCGAATGCTTGCAAAAGCAGAACCATCGATAAAAGAAGAGGCAAAGAAATTATGGAAAGAAGCCTTTGAATTAACAAAGATTCTTTCACAAATAATTATTTCTTCTAAAAAAAATATAATTAAATAATTTCTTATTTTTAAATGTTTTAAAATTTATAATTTGTTTTAAAATTTAAAATTAAAAATTTAAAATTTTCAATGCTTGAAAGATTATTAGCATTATTTTTGTTAATTTTTTTCTCTCCGGCTTTTTTCATTCTATATATTCTTATAAAATTTACTTCTAAAGGTCCCTTTTTTTTCAGACAACTGAGGATGGGAAAAGATAAAAAACCGTTTTGGATTTATAAAATAAGAACAATGGTTGAGGAAGCAGAAAAATTAAAAGAAAAAGTAAAACATTTAAATCAAGCCGATGGCCCGGTGTTTAAGATTTACGATGATCCAAGATTTACAAAATTAGGTAAATTTTTGGCAAAAACTGGTATTGATGAACTGGCACAATTGATAAATATTTTAAAAGGGGAGATGAGTTTTGTTGGGCCAAGACCACTCCCCATTGATGAAGCACAAAAAATTTTCAAAAAATATGAAAGAAGATTTTCAGTAAACCCTGGTATTTTTTCCTCATGGGTGGCCGAAGGTGCGTTTCACAACGATTTTAAAAAATGGATGGAGTTTGATTTAAAAGATATTGAAAATAAAAGTTTTTGGTATGATTTAAAAATTATGATTAAGTCGATAGTATTTGTATTAAAATTGGTAATAAAAAGTGTAAAAGTTGTGTAAACATTGTGTAAATGTTGTGTAAAAGTTATTAATTTTTTAACTATGTACCAACTCCAAAAAGGTCTAATCATCCAAAAAATAGATAAAGAAACAGTTATCTTTGATGCCGAGGAATCAGTTTTATATACTTTAAACGAAACCGCCGCTGAAATTTTTAAAATGATAAAAAAAGGCTTAAAAGAAGAAGAAATTGTTGAGAAAATGTTAAAGAAATATGAGGTAAAAAAAGAAAGAGTAGAAAAGGATGTAAAAAATATGATTGAGGAGCTTAAAAAAAGAAAGATAGTAGTTTTGAAAAAGTAAACCACTTGACAAAAAAAGATTTTTATTTTACCATTTCATTAAATGGACAAAATTAGGAACTATTTAAAATGGGATTATTTTGAGAAAGTTATTAAAGAAAAAGGTTTTTCTTATTTTAGTCTTTATGATATAGAAAGAATCTTTGTTTCACATCGAACTGCGTTAAAAAAATTCTTAAATCGAAAAGTAAAAGAAAAAAAAATAATCAGATTAAAGAGGAATTCATATTGTTTAGCTGAGAAAATCCCTTCTGATTATCTTATTGCTAATGTTTTATATCAACCTTCATACCTTTCTTTAGAATGGGCTTTATCTTTTTACTCACTTATCCCTGAAGTTATTTATCCTATTACTTCAGTCACCCCAAAACCAACCCGTGAATTCAGTGTTTTAAATCGCCTCTTTTCTTATCAAACGATTAAAAAAGAAGCCTTTACCGGTTATACCGTGAGGCTATCAAAGGAGGGTAGTTTTTTAATTGCCACACCAGAAAAAGCTTTAGCTGATTATCTATATTTTGTCAATTTGAAAAAAAAGATACATAATGAGAGAATAGATTGGGAAAAAGTGGATAAAAAAAAAGTAAAAAAATATTTGATTGAAAACTTTAATCTTTCAAAATTATCAGTTGAAAAACTTTTTAAATGATTAGCGAAGAATTTATTAAACAATTGGCCGTAAAATGGCAAACATCAGAGATTAATATTATTCGAGAATATATTCAGCATTATTTTTTATCTTTTTTTTATAAACAAAAAGAAGCAGAAAAGTTTTTTTTCAAAGGAGGGACGGCTTTAAGAATCATTTATCAATCACCACGTTTTTCTGAAGATTTAGACTTTTCTACTTTGGTTTTTTCGAGTAAAGTTATTGAAAAATTAATTAAAGAAGTCTTGATTCAGTTGTCGTATTTGAATATTGAAATGGAAATTAAAGAAGCAAAAGAGACTAGCGGCGGTTATTTTTTTGATTCAAAAACAAAGATTTTTTCAAAAGAAGTTGGAATAAAGCTAAACTTTATTTTTAAGAAAAAGGCTTATGGAGAGGCAAAAATTATAAATTCAGTCTTTTTACCACCTTATAGTCTTATTGCTTTAAACGAAGAGGATTTGATAGGAGAAAAAACAACCGCCCTTTTAATGCGGAAAAAAATTCGAGATTATTTTGATTTGTACTTCATTATTCGTTCACCTTTTGATAAAAGTATGATAAAAGAAAAATTGGAAGAGATTCTGGTGCAATTAAAAAATACCACTTTAGATTTTACTCAACTTAAACCTTTTCTTCCCAAAAGCTTTTGGTTAATCCTTAAGGATTTTAAGAAAAGCTTGATAAAGGCGTTGGTGAGGGTCTAACCAAAAAATGCTTGATTTTTTATAATAACCCTATTAAGATTAAAATATTATGAATTTTAATAGCCTTATTCCTAAAAATTATATTCAAAGAGAAATAGAAGAAAAGATCTTTAAATTTATTGATGATAAAGAAGTGATTGCTATCTGTGGTCCGCGCCAAAGCGGAAAAAGTACCCTTTTGAAAAGAATTGGTTCATTTTTGCAAGAAAAATATGGAAAAGAAAACGTTTTTTTTGTTGATTCTGAGGATGAGATAGAAAAATTAAAATTTGAAACCAATCCAAAAGAATATCTAAAGTTTTATCTTCGAAAGAAAAACAAAGTTTTTATTTTACTCGATGAGGTTCAATATGTAAAAAACAGTGGCAAAATCTTAAAGCTTTTATACGATCATTATCCACAAGTAAAATTTATTGTTTCTGGTTCATCTTCTTTAGATATTGGTCGCCTTGGGCAGTTTTTGGTTGGTCGGGTAGTTTTTTTTGAACTTTTTCCTTTTAGTTTTTCTGAATTTTTGAAAGCAAAAGATGAAAATTTGGAGTTGGAATATCAAGAAAAGCGTTTTTTTATCGATAAACCTAAAAAAACCGACTCTTTCTTTAAAGATAGATTAAACAAACTCCTAAAAGAATATCTAACCTATGGCGGATATCCAAGAATTGTTTTGGAAAAAGACGAGCAAAAAAAGATACTTCTTCTTAAAAATTTATTTTCTACTTACATTGAGAAAGATATTATTAACCTTTACGGCGTAAAATACAAAGAAAAAGTAATTATTCTTCTTAAATATTTGACAGCAACAGTTGGCGGTCTTTTAAACTTTAATGAACTTTCTCAACTTACCAACTTACATTTTCAAGAAATAAAAGAACTAATTTCTATTTTTGAGGAGACTTATGTGATTAAAAAAATTTCTCCTTTTCATAAAAATTTGGTTACTGAGCTTAAAAAAAATCCAAAAGTCTATTTTTTTGATTTAGGTTTTCGTAATCTTTTGCTTGAAAGATTTGATTTTTTAGATGATGAGTGGGGAAAAGTTTTGGAAAACTATGGTTTTTTGTTATTCAAAGAAAAAGAGTTACATTTTTGGCGAACAACGGCCAAAGCAGAAGTTGATTTTGTGTTAAAAGAAAAAGATAATTTTATACCTTTGGAAGTTAAAAAAACATCAAAAATCACTCGTTCATTATTAAGTTTTATTAATACTTATAATCCAAAAATTGCCATAATTTTTAATCTTGAAAAAAGTGATTGTGTTACTCGAAATAATACCAAAATATTTTTTGTTCCACTAAGTTTGGTTTAATAAAATTAGACAAAGAAACAATCATCTTTGATGCTGAGGACTCAGTCTTATATATCCTCAACTAAACCGCAGCTGAAATTTTTAAGATGATAAAAAGAGGTTTAAAAGAAGAAGAAATTGTTGAGAAAATGGTGAAAAAATATGAGGCAAAAACCACGTTGAATTTGGTAAAAAGAGAAAGGGGAAAAAGGATGTAAAATTTTATAGAATTAATAAAACTTTTATTAATTTCTATTCTCGTTAAAATGAAAGATAAAAATATAGTTAAAAGAACATTTTTTTTATCTATCTGTTCCTTTTATATTAAGTTTAATTTTTATATGTTTAAAAAAAGAAAATCCAGTGATGATTTACTATTCAATATTCAAAAAGTATATGGCCCTTATATAGTTAATTGTTCAAAAAAAGTAGACTTTTTGATTAATATTTTCCAAAGAAATGATTATTCATTTTTGGAAAAAAATAAGAATCATTATTTATTTATATTTGAGAGGGAAAAAAAGAAAATTAATGTAGCAAACTATGTTAGTATAAGGCAGTTAAATTATATTATTATCCAGATTTTGATAGAGCTTTTAGCAAAAAATGGTTTCTTTTTCCATGGTTCAGTTGTGGTAAACAAAAAAAATGAGGCTTTCATTTTCACTGGAACATCTGGGAGTGGTAAGACAACTATATCAGAATTGGTATCAAAAAATTTCATAAAAATAGCCGATGATAGTTTTTTTATAAAGGCTGAAGATAATGATTATTTTGTCTATACTAATCCTGATGATTTTAGTAATAAAGCAGAATATGATTCCAAGTTATATTCTATAATCAATAAAAAATTTTCTATTAAAGGGATTTTTTTTCTGAAAAAAGCTTCATACAACAAAATTTCTAAAATAAACTTATCAATAAATTTAGTAAAAAAAATATTGAGGCAAGTAGCAATTAATGAAAATTATAAAAAACTTCATTTTTCTTTTCTGATTAGATTTATCAAAAAAAACCTTAAAAAAATTTATTATCTTTATTTTTTAAACAACGACACAATTATTAAATTTATAGAAAAAATTAATCAGCAAGACTTTGAGTCACAGCCTTTAGGTACTGTACATTTCCAACAAGAATCTGGTGTATATATACATTGACCACAGTATGTGGCAAATAAATCTTCTTCTCCATTGTATGATAGTTTTTTAAGGAATAGATTTAGTGAAACTTTTTTTAGTTTTATCTTAGGTGATTGGTATTTAAATTTTTTCATAATTTATCTTTCAATAATAATGGTAAATTCAATCATCTGTTGGTCTAAAAATTTTTTTAAATTATTTAAATCATATTTTACGCTTGGATCCCATTTTTCAGAGGTTAAAATAGTGTCACCCTTTTTGATGTCATATAAAGAGGCTTTTTTTAACTTTCCGTTTTTCTTAATAAAGACTTTCGTATTTTTTATATTTTTTTCTGTTAAGTATTTCCAAGTAAATTCTTTAGGGAAATTTTTAAGAGCTACTTTATAGGCGAAAGGAAAGCATATCTCCCCCGGGTATAAAACACCATTTCGTCTATCTTCAACACATGCTTTGGTTGAAGTTTCTAAGACTTTTTCTCTTGATTCTTGAAGTATATATAATTTATAATCAGCATCTTTGGTGATAGTTGAAAGCTGTTGAAGAATGGTGGGATCAATTGCTTTTTCATAAGATTCTATTTGTTTTAACTCTTCTTTTGAGTATGAAACTGATTCGTGGACAATTTTTTTGTTTTTATTAATTAGAAAAATAAAACCAATTTCAATAATCAATATTACAAATAAAGACAAAAAAATAATTTTTATAATTTTTTCTAACATATTTATTAATTTAAATATAGTTAATTAAATAAACTCTGTCAAGTATTATTGGGTTTTTTGTTTTAGTTATAGATTGTGTAAAATTTTTTGAAGATACCCTTATTAAATACTGTCTTTTTTAATAATTAAAAACATAATAAGCCTCTTTTCGAGTAATTTTTTTATTTTGATAATCTAATTCATAAACTGGGAAGAATTTTTCACTTGGGGATTGAAAAGTATAAAACTAAGTATAAAGGGGTAAAAGTTGGTTATTGTTTATAATTTTCCTAACTGCCAAGGAAAAAGATAATGGTGGTTATCTTTTTACCTTCCAGCTCGATTATATACCAATTTTGAGGCTGGTACTTTTTTAAAAATGATTTAATTCCTTCTTGACGAAATTGGTTGGAACTTATTTTTGCTTCTATTGGTATCACCTGGTTTTTACCTTTTACTATAAAATCAACTTCTTGTTTACTTTTTGTTCGCCAGTAATAAACTGATTTTGAACCAAAATTTTTTAATAATTCGGAAAAGATATTAGTTTCAAAAACCAAACCTAAGATTTTTTTGAGGTTATTAAACTAATATTAAAACTTACTTTAATTTTAGTATAACTTTTATTAAAATTTATATTAATTTAGGTTTGCTTTTTAATCTTCCCCTCCAGCACAAACTAAACTGTAAAAATTATTTAGAGATTAAAAAAATTAAGATTTTTTATAAATAAGAGTTAGACAAAAGAAAGATTTAAATTTTTTTATCTTTTCTTAATAATCTAAATTCCTACTTTTGTTGTCTATCGTCTATAGACAAATAAATTCTCCTTTTGTATGGTAATATAAAAATGAAAGGAAATTTTATTTATAAGCGTTTAGGAGAAAGACTTTCAAAAATAAGAAAACAAAAAGATTTTTCCCAAGATAATCTTTCCTATTTTTCTGATGTTGATCGTACCTACATTGCTAAAATTGAAAACGGTAAAGCCAATCCCTCCTTTAAAGTTCTTATGAAAATTGCCTGAGGATTAAAAATAAGACTTTCTGATCTTTTGGAAGGAGTATAAAAAAATAATTGTGTAAATATTGTCTAAACTTTGTGGACAAATAGTGTAAAGGTTGGATAAAATTATATGAGTTAATAGATATAAGGTGAAGATTAACCAAATAAATCGGCTAAGGAATGTTTAATGATATTAAGACAGCGACTGTCAATTTTCAAATATTTCATTAATTTGATAATAAGGAATAAAATTAATACGGGTATCGTTTTTTGTTAATTGATCTTTAAGTGTTAAATTAATTACAAAAGATTTTTTTGGTTGGTACTTTCTAATAAAACTGATAAAACCTCGGGGAATTTTCAATTGAGAAAGGTCGCTATATTTTACCTCAACCGGAAAGAAACTTATGCCCTTATCGATAACAAAATCAACCTCAGCCTTATCCTTACTGCGCCAGTAATTTAATGCCCAAAGAGTGTTTTCTATTTTTTCCGTAAGTAGTTGATAAACAAAATTTTGAAACAAAAGTTCGCTGGTATTTATTTCCGCCGGCAATAACCCAAATTGTCCGCGTAAAAAATTGACCATTCCTAGATCTTTAAAATAGACAACCGGTGACTTTACGATCTCTTTACGTTTGCGAGAAAATGGGTAAACTCTTGCCAAAATAAACGTCTTTTCTAAATACCAGAGAAATTTTTTGACTGTGGGTTGAGAGATACCAGCGTTACTAGAAAGTTCTGAGTAATTGATTAACTGTCCTTGTTGATGGGCGACTAAACGAACAAGTTTTGATAAACTTTCGGTTTTTTCCACCTGCAAAAGTAGAGAAATATCTTTTTCTAAAAAACTTTGAAAAATGTCGCTTATGGCAATTTTTTTTTCAAAGATATTTGAGGCAAGAATTACTTTTGGATAACCGCCAAACATTAGATATTCATTTAAAATCTCTTTAGCAAATGTTTTTTCTACCTTCAAAAACTCAGTTTCTTTCCCTTCAAATTGATAGTTAGTTTTAAAATTCAAAAACTCCCAAAAAGAAACCGGCCAAAGATAAAAAAGGCGTTTTCGGCCGGGGAGAGACTCGTGAATTTTTTCTTTAAGCTCCAGACTGCCTGAACCGGTGACAATAAATTTATAAGGAAGACGCATATCGTAAAGTCCTTTAAGAAAAAGGCCGGCGTTTTCTTTTCGCTGGATTTCGTCTAAAAAAACAAAGCCTTTTTGATTGCCAAAAAAAAGCTTGATTTTATTAACTAATTCTGTCTGAGAAGCAAAAAAAGGACGATCGCTATCTAAATCATAGTTTAAAAACAGCGTTTTCTCCCCTCTTTTCTCAAGATATTCTTTTAATTTTAAAAGCAGTGTTGTTTTGCCCACTTGGCGTGGGCCAATAATAATGCTTATCTCTGAACTATCTAAATGAGAAACTAGCGCTTTAAATAGATACCTTTTGATATACATACTTTTATTTTAGCACGATTTTTTTGTAAGTCAAGTTATAAAATAGCGGTTTTATTTGATTATTATTTTTATCTTCTTTTCCATTACTCAAAAAACAGAAAAATAACCTGAGGATTAAAAAAATTAAAATTTTTCTTTTATTTCTTCCTCGCTAATTCCTGTTTGTTTAAGAATGGCTCTTAATGTTCCTTTTGGTAAAGGCTCATTATAAAGAGAAATGGAAGTAAGGCGTTTTTTATTTTTCTGCTAGAATCTTATAACCCAATTGAGACAGTGATTCGATATAAAATTTGATTAAACTTTTTATTCGCTTTACTACCTGATCAATGGTTTTTCCATAATCACTTAAGCCTAAAGTTGGGCAGTAGGCAACATAATTTTTTTCTTTTTTTCAATAATAATTTTATAGTTTAAAATTTTGGTTTCCATATAGATTTATCATAGCATATTTTTATTTTTTATAGATTAACTTGACAAAATATGATTTTCATATTAACATAAAAATATGTCAAAAATAATTTTTCAGGATATTGTAAAAATAATGGAAAGAGGCCAGGTGACAATCCCTCTTAAGTTGAGAGAGCTTTTTAATTTTCAAAAAGGATTTAGACTTTGGATTAGAGTTAATCAAGATAGAAAAATAGAACTTGAACCGGTGGTTGAGGATAGAGAGAAACAATTAAATCAATGGTTGAAAAAAATGTTAAATGATAAAACTCAGTATTTTATTGATTTTGATGAAAAAAAATTAAGACAGATAAGAAAAAAATCAAAAAACAAAATCTTAAGATTATATGAAAAAAATTCTCGTTGATACTGATGTAATAGTTGAGTTTTTTAGATTAAAAGAAAAATCACAATCTATTTTTGCCAAAACATTTAGTTTAAATATTTATCTTCCAGTAATATCATCTATTACTGTTGCCGAGCTTTTTGCTGGAAAAAGCATAGATAATAAAAAAGAAGAGTCAATTTTAAATGAGTTTTTAGAAAAAATTGAAATTTTATATCCAAATTTTAAGATAATGAAATTGACAGGAGAAATATTAAGAAAAAATGATTATAAAATAACATTTCAAGATGCAGAGATCGCGGCTTTTTCTTTGTATTATCGCTTACCGCTTTTGACGAAAAATATAAAAGATTTTAAAAAAATTAAAGGACTAAATTTGCTTAATTATTAATTTTTTAAATTTTTATTAGTGAAGTTTTTTCATATAAAGATTTTCTTTCATCAATTCTTAAAGTGATAAATTTTTATCACTAAAAGTCATTAGTCTCTAATCTTTTCCCAAAATCTTCAAAAAATCCGCTGGTTTTAATATTTTTAAGTTAAATTTTTTCTCTATCAGACTAATTTTAAAATCTTTAGTATTACCAGTGATGAAGTATTGACATTGATATTTAAAAGCTGAGATTAAAATTGGAAGATCTTTTAAAGAAGCAAGGTTTTTGTATTTTAAAATTTCTTCTTTTTTAGGATTTTTTACAATAGTTGGTTTGATGAGTTTTAAATATTCAATCACTAATGGTAAAGCATCAGGAATCTTTTCTTTGATATTGGTTAAAATTTCTTCTAAAACTAACTCAGAGATAATAAGTTCGAAAGACAACCGGTAAAGAACTTCAATTAAATCTGAGCAAACACCTTTTTTATAAAAAGAAGAAAACCAAACATTAGAGTCAATAAATATTTTTTTATTTTTCATTATATTTTAGATAAGAAGAAACAAGTTTTTTTCGTATTTTTTTTCCTGATTTTTGGATTTCTTTTTCGGAAAGAGTTGATTTTCTTAATACTTCTTGGATTTTAGAAAGAAGGTCGACAGTTTTTGTTTTGATTGGCTCTAATTTTATTTCCTCACCTTCTAGTTTTATAAGAAGCTTATCACCTATATTAAGACCAAAACGGTTGATAAGCAAAGAAGGAAGAGTAATCTGTCTTCGTTGGCGGATGGTAATTATTTGCTTCATATAATTGTATGATATCAGATATCAGAAAAAAATCAAGCGTTTTTATAATTTTTTTCCCCATCGCCTACTTTTTATAATCATTTTTTTTGTTTAATTTTGAAATTAAGTTTTTTTAGTTTTTTAATCATCACCCAAAACACCGCAAAAACAACTTGAGGATTAAAAAAAACTAGGATTTTTTTCCAAAAAGGAGAAGGAGAGAGAAGAAAAAGATATAAAAAACGTTTGATGCCAGCATTAATACGAGAGTCGTCGTTGAAGATATTAATTTTGTGTAAACTTTGTGGAAAAAATAGTGTAAACATTGTATAAAAACGAGGTTTAATTTGGTTTAAAAAATTTTTTGGGAGGGGAGTTTGATAATATTTTTTAAGAAGAAAAAAGACAGGGTAGGCAAAGTTTTGCAACTTGTATTTTTTAATAATATTAATTAATTGATTAATTAAGGCAGCGGTTATTTTAGTTTTTCTTATTACTCTATCTAAAAAATCATAACGAAAAGCACCGATAAAGTTGTGGTGGAAAAGATGTAAAGAAAGATAGAGTATTAAGTAGTAAGTATTAAGTATTAAGAATTTTTCGTTGTTAATTTTTATTTCTTTTTTTATTTTTAAAAATTCATCAGTTAATCGATCGATTAATTTTTGTGGATATAGTTGATTAAAATGACCTAAATGAACAATTGATAAATCAACTAATTGAAGATGAATGTCAAAGGTAATAATAAATTGATTAGTTTTTTTATAAAATGTAGCTTCAAGTTCTTTTTTTTGAAGTTTTTTAGCATTTTTTGACCAGTGAGTTTCTGCTTTTTGACATTTATTTTTTAACAAAATTTTTTCTGCTTTTTCAAAGTCTTTTTTATCAACTAAAAGATCGCAATCAGCATAAAGTCTTTTTGGATGTGTCCCTTCATAGTAGAGATGCAGCGGTAAGCCTTTTAAAAAAACATAATTAATATTTTTTTTATCAAATTCGTTTTTAATCTTAACAATTTCGGAAAAGTAATGGGTTGATTGGATAAGGTATAGCGTCTCTGGCTTAAAGATTTGGCCATTGCGTTTTATCTGATAAACTTTACCTAATATTTGTTTGGGATAGATTTTGCCATCGTAATTTGGGTTATTATCGCCTTTGATAATCAGATATTTTTTTGTTTTGTAAATTAGCCTATGGGTAATTAATTGGTTTTTCTTTTTAAAAACAATTAAATCATTAACTTTTATTTTTAAAAAAGGGATTTTTTTAAAGTAAACAATGTCATTGGGTTGAAGAATAGGAATCATACTTTGGCCGGCTGATTTTAATGGAATTTTTTTAAGTTGAAGAAGTTTTTGAAGAATTTTATTCATATTTAGATAAAAATTTTATTATTGACATCTTTGCCAAAGACCAAGATTTTTTTCTCTAGCTTCTTTTTGAGCATTTAAAAAAAGGCTGTTGTATTTGATATCTGGAGGAAAACTAGCGGCAAAAGCAAAGCCATTTTTAACTAAATAAAGATTGATAAATGATGCCTCATCAGTTGACATTTTTTCATCTAAAAAAACATAACGAAGAAGGCGATTATAACGATCTTTTTCTGAAACATCTTTTTTAAGAAAAATTCTTTTTCCCAAAACAATTTTTTTATTTTCTTCATAAGCTTCTTTAGCAAAACATTCAACTTCTTTTTTAGGATGATGAAGTTCTGGTGTATCAATACCAATATAACGAACTTTTTCTCCATTTTCTAAGACAATAGTATCACCATCAATTATTTTGGTAACTAAAAAGGCTTCGGTTGAGGCGGTTTTTTTTGGCATAGTTGTTTTTGATGGGCTTAATTTTTTAGAATAAGAGGTGTTTTTTTGAGTTGGTTGATTAAAAAACTGATTGATTAAGGAAATAACCGTCAAAAAAATTAAAATAAAAAAAGCAGTTTTTTGAGAAATTTTGTTACCGCAACACATTAGATTATTTTAACAAAGATTATTATTTTTATTAATAAATTATTAATAATTATTAATTTTGAATTTTATTTTGTAGAAAAAGAATTTTTTGTTAAAATATTGATAATCTTTTGGGCCTGTAGTTCAGTTGGCTAGAACGCCTGGCTGGCAGTCAGGAGATCAGGGGTTCGAGTCCCCTCAGGTCCACTATATTGGATCAGCCATTTTTTTCGGTGATTCGTCTTTCGTCTAGTCGGGTAGATTTCTAATAAAAAGCAGCGCTTTTTTTAATACCAATTTCTCAGACTGCGTTTTCAGAAACTTTTTTTACTATCTGTTTAGTTACTTTCCACTTATCTACCTTTCAAAAGATGGTTATTTAAATTTTTAATAGTGACTAAGTTTTAAAGATTTGTTTTAATTTCTTTCAGAAAAATACTAATTCTGCTCTTTTTATCTTATCATTTCAAGAGTTAATAGTTAAGTCTTCTAAATTAAAATTTTTTTCATTTTTAAACCAATGACATTACTAATTATTAAGTTAGGGCAGATTGGGGCCGTACCAAAAGAGATTATCAATTTATTTTTGATTGTTGATTGCGTTAGTGATGTTTTTAATTTTTTTCTTGATAGGATAATCATTGGTTTTTTAATTTGTTTGCAAATTTTAAATTTATCTTTTAAGGAATTTTAATGCTTTGTAGCAGAAAAATTTTATTGAATTTAAGTAAAGATTAATCTTTTTGAAGAATAATTTTTGCTTTGTTTATTCAATAAAAATTCTTTTATATTTTCTTCATCTATTTTTTCTAAGTCAAACTTTTTAAAATCAAAATATTTTCTCAGACAGACCAAATAAGACTCTATAGTTTTAAAGCTCTAATTTATATTGCTTAATTTCTGCCTTGTTTATTCCAAGTATTTTTTTTGAATATTTTTATAAAATTAGTAAAATAAAGCTAGTAGAAAATAATTGTTGGTAATTTTACCAATAACTTATTAAGTTCGTGTCATATCCAACAAAATGACAATATTATCCGTTCAATTCTTATAAAAACAAGCTACAAATAGATAGTTGTTATAACATGTTATAATATTTTAGCGGTTATAATAACACGAGCATCAATAATATAAATTTTATTGTTTCTTCACTAAATTTTGTTACTAAAAAAAGTAACTGATAGAAGAAAGATTTTTGTAACTCTTGATATAATAATCAAAAACTTTGTATAATTAAATTATTAATTATTTTTTATTTAAGAAAAACTCAAAACTATGAAGGATTTATATGAAGAATTCAATGCAACTTGCTCAAAAAAAATCGATGTTATTATTGTAGGTGCTGGACCTGCAGGTTTAGGTCTAGGAATTCTTTTAGAGAAACTTGGTATAAATTACACCATCTTAGAAAAATATTCAGTTGCTGCGTCATTTAAGAAATGGCCTAAAGAAACACAATTTATATCGCCTTCTTTTACTGGAAATTTTTTCAAGATGCCGGACTTAAACGCTATATCTCCTGATACATCACCTGCATTTAGTCTTTTAACAGAGCACCCTTCAGGAATTGGATATGCGCAGTATCTTCAAAATATTGCAGAGTTTTATAAATTATCAATACAAGAAGGCATTGAAGTAAATAATGTTCAAAAAAACAAAAACTTTTTCATAATAAACACAAATAGAGGAACCTACATTAGTAATATATTGATATGGGCAGGAGGAGAGTATCAATATCCTAAAACCGGATCTTTCTTAGGAGATAATCTTTGCGTTCATTATTCCAAAGTTAAATCCTTTTCCAGTTTGAAAGGAAAAGAGAGAATTGTAATTGGAGCATATGAATCAGGGTTTGATAGCGCAGTAAATTTAGTAAAACAAGGTAAAAAAGTCATACTTATTGATAAAGAAGATTATCTTCATCTGGTTAATAGTGATTCAAGCTATTCATTATCTCCTTTTACTAGAGATCGAATAAAAGAGTGTATTGATGATATTGAATATTATAGAAAAACAAGAGTTAAAGAAGTTACCTTTGATAAAGGTAAATACATTGTGAAAACCTCGAATGGTAACAAATTTATTTCTGATTACGAACCAATCAACTGTACTGGTTTTGATAGCAGTTTAAAAGTTGTAAGAGAATTATTTGATTTTAAAGAAAAATATCCTTTGTTAAATGATTTTGATGAGTCAACAAAGACAAAAAACTTGTTTTTAGTAGGACCACGAGTAAAACACGGTAGCGCGCTATTTTGTTTTATCTATAAGTTTAGGCAACGTTTTGCAGTTATAGCAGAAAAAATCGCAAAAGAGAATAAATTACCAGCAAAAAAAATTGAAAGAGTAATTCAAGAGTATAAAGATAATAATTTTTATTTGAAAGATTTATCTTGTTGCGGGAGTGAATGCTCATGCTAAACTTATTTAAATTAATTAAAAAATATCGTATAACATTTCTTTTGTTAGGGGCGATTTTAATCGGCTCAAGTACTGGTTTACTATTTTCTAACAAAATAGGGTTTTTTGGAGATTATTTAGATACGGCAATTCTTGGATTAGTATTTTTTATATTTTTAGATGTTCCATTTGAAAAATTTTTACTTGCTACAAAAAAAATTAGCTTTATTAGTATTGCTTGGTTGACAAATTTTATACTCATTCCAATAATTGGTTTTACTATTGCATTTTTTCTATTTCGTAATCAACCTCCAGTACTTATTGGATTGCTTATTTATTTTCTATTTCCTTGCACTGATTGGTTTTTAGCCTTTACGAAAATAGCAGGAGGAGATACCGTTACAGGTTCAGTAATTCTACCAATAAATTTAGTTACACAAATAATTCTCTATCCATTATATCTTATGTTGTTTGCCAGAGTATCTGTTGGGATTCCTCTAGAAAATTTACCAACTGTATTTATAAGATGGTTTTTGATGCCTTTCATGACTGCAACAGTAATTCATTTTGTAATTAAAAAATTGTTAACAGGAGAAAAATATATAAAAATTCAAAAGGGATATGAGTATATTATTGAAGGATTATTAACGATAGTTGTATTTATTATTTTTGCAACAAATAGTGCTATCATAGTAAAAAACCTTCATTTATTTTTCTTAATAATTATGGCGGTATTTTTTTTCTTCGTTACAGTATATATTGTTACTGAAAAAATTTCTGATTTGATGAAGCTTCCTAAGAAATTAAGAGTTCTTTATACTATGACGACATCTGCAAGAAATGCTCCTTTGATGCTAGCAATAACAACAGTTGCAATTCCTAATCAGCCTCTTATCTATTCAACTATAATAATAGGAATGTTAGTAGAATTTCCACATTTAACGGTATTAACAAAAATACTTTCAAAAAGTAAAATAAAATAGAATTTCAACTTCACTTTCTCTTTTTAAAATATTCACTTTCCTGCGGTTGATATTTATTATCTTAAAAATTTAACTCTAAAGTCTTCCTTTGCTTTTTTACGAAACATTGGACTAAACCTTAACCCCTTGAGGAATATAACAGGACTTAAACTAACTTTACTCGGTTGTACCTCTTTCCGTCCAAATTCTGCCCCGCTTTTGAAACGATTAAAAACTTTTAGTTTTTGGTGCCTAGAAAAGTTCTTTTTTTTGGGATTTTCCAGCTCTGTTCGGATTTTCCAGCAAGATGGGGAAATCTTCACGAAGTCAAAATTTTTAAGGAGTCAAAACTTAAGTTAAGCCCGATGTTAGACATAGGATTTTTTAAGATTGAAAACGTGACCTTAAAAATTTTTATGAGATTTTTTCGGCGAACAGGTAAAAATTGGAGGAGTTTAATGGGAGGAAAATTTTTGTCTGCAAGCTGTTAACAAAATTGCAAAGCAGTTTTCCGTCAGTTGGTGTTTAGATTTTTTTCAAAAAAAGTTCTGACATTGTCTAACAAGCATCAGTTTATTTTCTAATTTCAAACACCTCAAAGTTTTCTTTAGGCTTTTCCCAAAAGATTTCTACCTCATCAATCCGTGAAACTGGTGGCCCTTGTTTTAAAAGAGCAACCATTTTTTCTACTTTTTCCTCTTCTCCCTGAATAACAGCTTCTACACCACCCTCTACACCAAAGATTTCTGGTTTATCATAGACATTTCTTACCCAGCCAGAAACACCAACGATCTTCGCTTGAATCTTAGCCCAAGCCCGAAAACCAACTCCGATAACATCACCTTTAATATAAAGATGAGCTTGTTTTACCATAGTTTTATTTTACCATCGGATCAACTTCCTTTGCTTTTTTAAAATACTCTTCTGCAAGTTTTTTATTGCCATCTTCTTTATAAAGGATAGACAAGTTTATTAAAACATCGCGACTTTTTTGATTTTTTTTCAATGCTTCTTCTAGTTTTTTAATCTTTATTTTTCTTTGTTCATCGTCAAAAAAAACCTCTTTGACAATTGATTTACCAAAAATATTGGTAAATTTTTTTAACTCATTATTAAAATAAGGAAGTGTTTTTATTTTTTTTAAATAGTTAATTGTAGCTTTCTTATCATTATTTGTTAATTCTTCATATAAAGGAGAGATTTTTTGAGAAAAATATATATTTAAAATTAAGAAAACTAAGAAAAAAATCACTAAAGAAAAAGTAACAAAATTATTTAAAAATATTTTTTTTACTAATTGATTTTTTAATCCTTTTTTTTTAGTTTTTTCTCTTTTATTCATTATATTTTATTCTAACAAAAAACTTTTTTTTCATTATAATGTTTATATGATTAATGACCTTAATTATCAAATTTTTGTTGATCGTTTAATAACGATTTTATTAGCTTTGGTAGCAGCTATTTTGGCTGGTATTTTAACTTTTTTACTTTTTTATGTTATTGTTTTATATTTTCGAATAAAAAAAAGAGAACAAATTTCTTTAGAGATGATTACTTTAGAAGTAAAGTTACCTAAAGAAAACGAGATTAAAATTGACGCCGCAGAACAGATGTTTTCTTCGTTTTCTTCCTTAAAAAAATCTGGTTTTTTTTCATTTTTGGAGGTTGATGATGTTTTAGCATTTGAGATTGTTGGTAAGGAAGCTGATATCCGTTTTTATGTTTCAGCTCCATCACGTTTAATTGATCTTGTTGAAAAAAACATTTATAGTTTTTATCCTCAAGCTGATATCAAAAAAGTTGATGAACCTAATATTTTTTTAGAAGAGGGAAAAGTAACTTTTGCTGGTTTAGTGTTAAAAGATGTTCATTATTATCCAATAAAAGTTTATAAAGATTTACCAACAGATCCTTTAGCAGCAATTACATCATCTTTATCAAAAATGGGTGAAGGAGAAGGAGGTATGTTGCAAATTCTTATCCGACCAGCATCTGGTAAGTTAAAAAAAATAGGCAAGTCATATGTTGCCTCAACTAAAAAACAAGAAGCTGATCCTCAAAAAGCTACTTTTAAGACTGATCCTAAGATTTTAGAAAAAATTGAAGACAAAGCTTCAAAGTCTCAATTTGAGACAATAATTCGTTTTGTTGTATCAGCAAAAAACAAAGACTTAGCTAATACTCATATTCGTAATCTTAAGACGGCTTTTTCTCAGTTTTCTTCCGATTTAAATGGTTTTAAAGGAGTAAGAAATCTTTTTACTGGTGGATTTATGATTAATTTTATTTATAAATTTTTTCCAGTAGTTGATTTACCTTTTTTTAAATCAATTTCTACTTTATCTTCTGAAGAGCTGGCAACAATTTTTCACTTTCCTAATAAAACAATTGAAACTCCTCATATTCAATGGTTAAAGGCAAAAACCGCCCCAGTTCCAGCGGATGTGCCAACAAAAGACGGGACTTTTATTGGCGTTGGTTATTATCGTGGTGTTAAAAGACCTGTTTATATTGCTCCAAAAGATCGAATGCGTCATACTTATATTATTGGAAAAACAGGTGTGGGTAAATCTGAGCTTTTAAAAGAGATGATTAAACAAGATATTAAGGCTGGTTATGGAGTTTGTGTCATTGATCCCCATGGAGATTTAGTTGAGGATGTTTTACGTTATATTCCACCAGAACGGGCTGAAGATGTAATTTATTTTGATCCATCAGACACTGAAAGGCCAATGGGTTTAAATCTTTTGGAATCACACAATGAAGAACAAAAACATTTTATTACCACATCAATTATTAATTTAATGTATAAACTTTATGATCCGCAAAGAACTGGTATTATTGGCCCACGTTTTGAACATGCAGTAAGAAACGCAATGTTGACAGTGATGAGCGAGCCGGGAACAACTTTTGTTGAAATTGTTCGTTGTTTAACTGATCAAAAATATGTTCAAGAACTTTTACCAAAAGTTCAAGATCCAATTGTGAGACGTTATTGGACTGATCAAATTGCTCAAACTTCAGATTTTCATAAGTCAGAAGTTTTAGATTATATCGTATCTAAATTTGGTCGTTTTGTTACTAACAAAACCATGAGAAATATCATAGGTCAGTCAAAAAGCTCTTTTGATTTTCGTAAAGTAATGGATCAGGGGAAAATTCTTCTTATTAATCTCTCTAAGGGTCGTTTAGGTGAAGAAAACTCTTCATTCTTAGGCTTGGTTCTTATC
>Ga0129299_1000735_pt1 | contig 21456 bp, 13 predicted proteins | sample ConPoolayeCmetaG_FD_94477 | JGI IMG/M metagenome (GOLD analysis project Ga0129299, IMG submission 94477) | Hot spring microbial mat communities from California, USA to study Microbial Dark Matter (Phase II) - Cone Pool mat layer C metaG ...
AACCTTAAGTTTTGATATTGATAATTCTCATGCTGGTTTTCCATTCTCTTCTGAATCATTTGACGCAGTTATCTCTCTGGTAACGATTGAACACGTCCTGTTTGTAAATGAATTTCTATCAGAAATACGACGTATCCTTTGCCCAGAAGGATACCTATACATCTCCACCCCCAACTACGCTGCACCAGAATACCTGGTTGGTCCGGTATTTCGTGGTCGTTCTTTTCATGATCCTTTTACCACTTCTTCAGGATACGAGTTTTACGCGCACGTTCGTTATTACACGTTCTGCACATTAAAAGACTTTTTGGAAGCTCACGGCTTTGTTCTGGATACAGTGTACCTAACAACGCCGCAGTCTTCAGAACGCTACCTGAAATTAAAACAACGATCTAGATTTAGAGCTTCAATTTACAAAAGTTTGACCCGGCTCAAAGTTAATCTTTTGCCTCCGGAGCGAAACCCAGAACCTATTTTGTGCCTGCAAAAGACTGATAGCCGATCCTCATCAAGACATTACCGAAAGGTTATCTTATGAGGTATGAACCTGATAAAATTTGCTCTCATGATTCGCTTTCGAAGCTAATGGTGAATTCAGGTCTCCCTCCCGCCGATGTTCCAAATGCGCGTGACCTTTATGAAAGTGTGGCGTATGATGATTACTGGCGTCGCGCAGATAGACAAAAATTGAACGAGCTTGAACACGCAATCATCAACGAGCTTTTACTTCCTACAGGACAGTGTATTATTGACTTGGGATGCGGTTATGGCAGGTTAGCCGATTGTTATATAGATCGCTTTAATATATCAGTATTGTTTGATGGTTCTCGATCCTTGTTGCAAACTGCCCAAAGAATCACTGGTGGGAAAGCCTTTTATGTCTTGGGCGATATTAACCATCTGCCTTTCAGAACCGCTTCTTTCGATTGTGTGTTGATGGTGCGAACACTTCACCATCTAAATGATCCTCTGAAATGTACAAAAAACATAAGAAGGACACTATGTAAGGGGGGAAATCTGATCATGAATTACAGCAATAAACGAAATCTCCGCCGCATCATTAAATTTCTGCTTGGAGATAGATCACACAGCCCATTTTCCCGCCAGCCAGACACAACCGAAGCCAACTTTATTCATCATCATCCAGAGTTTATTCAAGAACTCCTGGAAAGTTTAGGTTTTAATATTTCCGATTACAGGGGAGCAGGGATATTGGACAAACTGGCTGGAGTTCTCCCGGCATTCTTATTTTCAATATTACCAACAGGAAAGAGGCTAGCACCAGTCTTTGGAAAACTTTTTCTGGCACCGTGGATATTTCTCAAAGCAACCGTTAACGCTGGAGAAACGTCCTTACCAGCAACGTCTATTGAGGAATTACTTATTTGTCCTCAGTGCAGTATACAACTTGTTCGATCTACATCAGGCTTTTGCTGCAAAGAGTGTCGAAAAGTTTATCCGCTTGAGGACGGAATTGTAGACATGCGAATCGGCGGGATGTAAAAGTTACCAAGGTCCTTATGAATACTGATAAGACAACATTCACTGAAGACAAACTTAATTTTGCTCATCCAGTCACACGACCGGCCGTTGTCACTCCACTGGATGAACATATGGGACTTGATATTGCTCGCTCTTTACATAAACGTGGCATTACCGTCTACGGTATTGATAGCGATCCTCATGCAGTTGGCAGGTATTCAAATGCCTGTAAATTTGTCCTAGCACCGGATATCAAGACAAATGCCCAGTCTTACCTGAAGTTTCTTGTGGATTTTTCGCTCAAACTGGGTTGTAAGCCCGTTTTATTTCCACTAAGCGATGAACACGTTCTGCTTATTTCAAGAAACCGAGATTTGATCCTGAAATATTATGAGCTGGTCATTCCAGCCCCCGAAACAATTGAAGCCCTCGCCACTAAAGTAGGATTAATAGACGTAGCCCACGAGTTACATATTCCTGCCCCCTTGACAATATTTCCCCATTCACTTCACGAAGTTGAGACAGTTTCGCAAACGCTAAAGTATCCAGTGATTATCAAACCTGGAGAAAGCCCGCAATGGCATGATCCGAGGATTGTGCGACAACTACGACGGGGAATTCTTTCGGGACGCGCTAAAGTCGTGGAATGTCATAACCCTTCTGAATTGCAGGACTACTATAAAAAGTTAGCAGCATTGAATCCAGAGCTGGTTATTCAAGAAGTTATCCCAGGTGAAGACAATCGGCTGTTCTACACATCTTTCTACTTAGATCGGCAATCCCGCCCGCTGGGTGCTTTTGCCGGTCGCAAAGAGCGCGTCATGCCTGTAGGTTTTGGCTCTGCAAGTTTCGTTCATAGTTACTATGACCCTGATTTACTCGAGATGGGACTACGTGTTCTAAGGAGTACACAATATCAGGGACTGGGTGGTGTGGAATTTAAAAAAGATCCTCGCGATGAGACTTACAAACTTATCGAAGTGAATACACGCTTTGGCATGTGGGACGGGTTAGGAGCAAAATGCGGGGTGGACCTGGCTTACATTTCTTACTGCGACACATTGGGAATCCCTGTCGAGCCAGTTACCAACTTTCGCACAGGTGTCATCTGGATAGACTGGCAAAGAGATCTGCGTGCAGCCATTCAGTACTGCCGTCAAGGTAAGCTCACCTGGCGTGACTGGCTCTCTTCTTTGCGCGGCGAAAAAATGTGGGCAATTTATAATCTGTCTGATCCACTTCCGGGAATATTCTTCACATTTCGCCTGATGGGAATTTTTTTCAACCGCATTCTACATCATTAAACTTCAAAGATTACTCCCATTGAACAATCACTGACACATCGTCCCGATTTAGCCAATCGTCGGCGCAAATATTTCACTGCGTCGCTCATCGTGGTAAACTTGACACCACAGAACGAGAAAGGATTAGGGTTTCTTGTCATAATGTCTTCAATGTCTGCTACAGCTATTGCTTCCCCAAACATTGCTTTTATCAAATATTGGGGAAATCGGGACAATCAATTACGGCTGCCTTTAAATGGGTCCATTTCAATGAATCTGGATGGTTTATTCACCCAAACTACTGTTACCTTCGACCCTGCCTTTGAAATGGATACTCTCACTCTGAACGACCAAGTCGCAGATCAGCAAGCCACATCACGCGTCACTCATTTCCTAGATCTGGTTCGTAAACTGGCAAATACCACCTTAAGAGCGAATGTTATCAGCAAAAACAATTTCCCCACTGGTGTAGGAATCGCCTCTTCAGCTTCTGCATTTGCCGCTCTGAGTCTGGCTGCCACTGCCGCAATTGGATTGGAACTATCGGAAACAGAACTTTCAAGACTGGCACGGCGCGGTTCTGGTTCCGCCTGTCGTTCGGTACCGGGGGGGTATGTTGAATGGCTGGCAGGTCAAAGTGACGACGACTCATACGCTGTATCCATTGCCAGTCCTGACCATTGGGCGTTGGTTGATTGTATCGTAATCGTACAAGTTGAACACAAGCAGATTGGATCAAGTCAGGGGCATCTCCTCGCCAATACAAGCCCATTGCAATACGCTCGGGTTGAAGATGCACCGCGCCGCATTCGACTTTGCAAGGAAGCCATTCTGCACCGAGATTTCGAAACTTTTGCAACCATCACAGAACTGGACAGCACCCTAATGCATGCCGTTATGATGACCTCTGACCCACCGCTTTTTTACTGGTCACCAGCAACACTGGAAATAATGACCAATGTAACACGCTGGCGAAAAGAAAAAGCCTTACCCGTCTGTTACACCGTGGATGCGGGTCCAAATGTTCATGTCATTTGTGAAGAGCCTGTTTCCGAAACGATACGAGAACAGTTGTTACAGCTACCTGGTGTTTTGCAAGTGTTGAGCGCCAAGCCTGCCGGTCCAGCCAGGTTATGCACGACCTTAGACAATCATTCTTTAAGAAAGCTCTAACCTCAAAAAATTATCGTGATTGAGCCCCAATGGCGATATAATTAGAAATAAATTCGTTTTGTTTGAAATGTGAGTAATGAAAATAAAGTGGATATGAGTTCAATTTCTACATTAATGGTTCGAATACTGGAATTTGCACTTTGCCTTGGTGTTTTGATATTCTTGCACGAATTGGGACACTTCTTAACTTCACGTTTGTTCAAAATCGAAGTTGAAGAATTTGGTTTTGGTTTTCCACCCCGATTAGCTCGTCTATTCAGGTTGGGGAATACGCAATTCACTTTGAACTGGATACCTTTTGGGGCATTTGTTCGCCCAAAAGGAGAAAATGATCCCAATATTCCAGGTGGATTAGCAGCCGCATCACCACTTCAGCGGTTGGTTGTTCTGGCAAGCGGTCCGTTAATGAACTTTGTGGCAGGTATCTTGCTTTTAAGCATGATCTTTATTCAAGTAGGTGGACCAGATTTAACCAAAGTGCAAGTCATTCAGGTTAATAACGATTCACCTGCTGCCCTCGCTGGAATCACCGAAGGTGACCTGATCACTCATATAAATGGCGAACCAATTACAAGTATTGAAAAGCTGTCTCAACTGGTGCAAAACCATAAAGGACAGTCTATTGTCATCACACTCTTACGGAATGGACAAAAAATTGATGTACAGGCTATACCACGCATCAACCCACCGGAAGATCAAGGTGCGCTGGGAATTGTGATGAGTAACCCAATTGTGCCGCTTTCCTTGGGAGAGTCCGTAATTTATGGCTCTCGAGTTATGGTTGAGCAATGTCGCCAATTGATTCTACTGCCATCCCGGCTGATACGCGGGCAACTGGCTCCTGAACAGGCTCGTGTTGTCGGACCGGTAGGTATTTTTGGTATATATAATCAGGTGCGCGAACGAGACATTGAAGATCAGGCGAACGCACAACCAAGCGCCTCTTCTCCTAAAGCCTTGAACACCTTATACTTGCTGGCGAGCATCTCTATAGCACTAGGGTTTGCCAATCTTTTACCTATTCCTGCACTTGATGGAGGACGCATATTATTTGTTCTTGTGGAACTTGCCATACGAAGACGTATTCCCCCTGAGTATGAAAATGCTGTCCATTCAATTGGATTCTTAATCCTCATTTCGCTTATGCTATACGTCACTGTGCAAGATATCGTTTATCCAATTGTGCTTCCATAAAGCGAAGCCTAGAATATGAGAAAGTTTAGTTAGAATGAAAAGAACAAAACAAAAAGCAACAATTGAACAAGTTATCCGAGCCTTGCTTGATAATGATACGCCGTTTTCGCCTACTTGGCTTCACCGCTTTTCAGATTTAGAAGCGAGTGACCTAGAGAAATTAAAAAAGATTTGGTTTCAAATAAATCCTGAACGACGTCTAAACCTGTTGCGCGATCTGGAAGACTTGGCGGAAGCAGATACGCTCGTTTCGTTTGACAGTCTGGCACGCTTTGCCTTGGAGGACAGCGATATGCGCGTTCGCGCGGCGGCTATTGATTTGCTTTGGGAATGCGAAGATCGACATCTGGTACCGGTTTTCCTTGACATTCTAGAGAAAGATGAAAGCCCTGAAGTTCGAGCAGCGGCAGCCAAGGCTTTAGGATTGTTTGTTTATCTCGGAGAATTGGAAGAAATTCCCGAAACGATGCTGCGGCAAATCGAAGATTCGCTTCTGGACCAATTCACTTCAAACGAGCCCAAAGCCATTCGCTTGAATGCGCTTGAATCTTTGGGCTATTCACAACGCGAGGAAGTAATTCCACTAATCCAGAATGCTTATTATTCAAATGACATCCAGTGGATGTCCAGCGCCCTATGCGCGATGGGGCGATCAGCAGACCTCCGCTGGGAACCGGTTGTCCTTGAGGCACTGGACAGTCCAACACCTGCCATCCAAGTTGAGGCGGTTCGCGCTGCTGGGGAGTTAGAACTCAAATCAGCGCGGCAACCACTTTTGGAGTTGCTTGAAAACCCCGAAGCGTTGGATCAAGATGTCTATTTTGCAACGATTTGGTCTCTTTCCAAAATTGGCGGCGAGTCGGTGCGTGAAACACTTGAAGCTCTATTGGATGAAACTGAAGATGACGAGGAGATTGAACTTTTAGAAACTGCTTTGGAAAACCTTGAATTCACCGAAGATGATACGATTTTTCAAATGTTTGATTTTGATTTTTCTGACGAAGAGGACTTAAGGGAAACTTCTGAAGAAGATGAAGAAGATCAATAATATCATGTAACAACGTTACTTTATGCGCAGTCTAGCAAGCATTTCATTAGTGTTATTTTCCATCCTGCCGGCTTTTTACAATATAAGCCAATCTGTCGCTGTCCAATTCTCCGATGTTGCCGAATTCTACGAATTTGGCAAACAGATCGTTTTCCAAGTAAAAATCATATCAGACGAACAAATCAAAGAAGTCAATTTGTTCCTGGAACCTGAAGGGCAGGAAACCCGTATTGAAACTATACAGGTCAACCAGCAGGGAGAAATCATCTACGCATACGACTTGGAAAAAAATCCCTTACGACCCTTTACTCACGTAACCTATTGGTACCGTGTTATTACCTCTAAAGATGCTAAGTACTACAGTAGCAAAAATACTTTTGATTATCTGGATAATCGCTTTGACTGGCAAGACCTCGAAAACAACCAATTTCATGTTTACTGGTATCAAGGAGATCTGTCTTTTGGACAAATGGTCTTAAATGTGGCGCAAGCAGGATTAAAATCTGCACAAATGTATCTAAAAGCCTATCCTCCTACTCCGCTGCGAATTTTTGTTTACGCCAACACCACTGATCTCCAATCTGCGCTACAACTTAGTCAACAATCCTGGATTGCAGGTCATGCAAACCCGGATTTAGGAATTATCCTTGTATCTATACCCCAAGGGCCCGAACAACGGCTTGAATTAGAGCGACAAGTTCCTCATGAAATCGTTCATATCCTGCAATACCAGAAACTTGGAGACTCGTATCAAAATTTACCCGTTTGGTTAATTGAGGGAACAGCCTCTTTGGCAGAACTATATCCAAATCCAGATTACCAATGGGTATTGGAAAGGACAGCCTCTCAAAACGCCCTCATTCCATTTTCTAATTTATGCTTAGTCTTTCCACAAGAGGCATCCGGGGCTTTTCTTGCCTATGCGCAATCAACCTCTTTTGTGCGTTATTTGTATCAGAAATTTGGCGTGACCAAAATGGACGAACTGATGAAAAACTATCAGGATGGATTCGGTTGCGAACAAGGTGTGGAAACAACATTTGGTGTTTCACTTAAACAATTAGAAAGCTCCTGGCAACGAGAAGTATTGGGTATTGATTCACATCTTTTGGCGCTGCAAAATCTTGCCCCCTATTTACTGCTGGCAATCGCCTTGCTTTTTCCACCGATTATCTTTAGTGTTCAATCGTCTAAAAAGTCGGGAGACGGTAAAAGCTTATGAATTCTGAAACCACTCGCTTACATGCTATCGTTCAAGGCCATGTACAAGGCGTTGGGTTTCGCGCTTACGTTTTAGGTCGCGCCCATAAGCTGGGATTGACCGGCTGGGTGCGTAACACGTACCAGGGCAACGTAGAGATCATCGCAGAGGGACCCAAGTCACAACTTCTTACACTTCTCTCAGACCTTCAGCAAGGTCCCGGATATGTTCTGAACGTACAACATGAGTGGGATGAGGCGACGGGGGAATTTAAGAGCTTCCGCGTAGAGTATACCTGGTAAACACAAAAATCCCAAAGTGACAAGACTTGCTTATTCTTCAAGATTCTCGCCAGCCAGAATGCGCGCCTTTTGCCACGGTGATAGATTAGTTTCTTCAGCTAGAACGCTACGTAACTCAAAAATTTGATCGCGTAACACCGCAGCGCGCTCAAACTCAAGATTCCGTGCCGCTTCCTTCATTTGCTTTTCCAGTTCGGAAATCAGGCGCTGCAATTCATATCTGGGAAGCTTTCCATGTCTTCTGTCTGCCTGATATTCTGCCGGTCCTTCCGTTACGGCACGTGTAATTCCGAGCCGTTCAGTCAAATCGTGAACTTCCTTTACAATGCTCACTGGCTCAATGCCGTGTTTTTGATTATAGGCTATTTGTTTGGCGCGTCGACGATTTGTTTCATCAATGGCTTTGCGCATCGCCTCAGTTACTTTATCCGCATACATCAAAACATGCCCACGGACGTGACGTGCTGCGCGACCAATGGTTTGGATAAGCGCCGTTTCCGAGCGCAGAAAACCTTCCTTGTCAGCATCTAGAATAGCAACCAGCGAAACTTCAGGTAGATCAAGCCCTTCGCGTAACAGATTAATCCCTACGACTACATCAAAAACCCCTAATCGTAAGTCACGCAATATTCCCACCCGTTCAAGCGTGTCAACCTCCGAGTGTAAATAATGTACTTTGATACCCATTTCCATTAGGTAATCCGCTAGATCTTCCGCCATTCGCTTCGTTAAGGTGGTGACCAACACTCTCTCACCGCGCTCTACCCTCTGATGTATCTCACCAATTAGGTTGTCAATCTGCCCCTGAGTTGGACGTACCTCAATTTCAGGATCCACGAGTCCAGTAGGGCGAATGATCTGCTCCACAACCTGATCTGCTCGTGCAAGTTCATATGGCCCAGGCGTTGCAGATGTGTATATCGTAAATCCCATGTGTTGCTCAAACTCCTCAAACTTTAAAGGACGGTTGTCCAATGCAGAAGGTAAACGAAACCCATACTCCACCAAAATCGTCTTGCGCGAGCGGTCTCCATTATACATACCGCGCAACTGGGGAATGGTCATGTGCGACTCATCAATAAATAACAGATAATCACTTGGCAGATAGTCAATAAGTGTCCAAGGAGGAGAACCGGCTGGTCGCTGATCAAGATGACGAGAGTAATTTTCAATGCCGCTACAATAACCTACCTCGCGTAACATTTCCAAGTCATAACGCGTGCGTTGCTCAATTCGCTGGGCTTCTAAAAGTTTTCCCTGAGACTTAAAAAACTCGATGCGTTCTTCCAACTCTTTCTCAATATCTGCAATAGCTGCTTTCATCCGCTCATCCATTGTAATGTAATGCTTGGCAGGATAAATATCCACATGCCGAGGGTGCTCAAACACCTCACCCGTTAGTGGATTAAACGCCGTAATTTGCTCAATCTCATCGCCGAAGAAGGAAATACGATAAGCTTTACGGTCTTCATAAGCTGGAAAAACTTCCAGGACATCGCCACGCACGCGGAAAGTCCCTGCTCGCAGTTCCAGATCATTGCGCTGGTATTGACTCTCGATGAGTTGACGCAACAATGCGTTCCGCCGATAAATATTTCCCTTATCTAACTGAATAACGACCCTTCCATAAGCCTCTGGACTACCTAGACCGTAAATACACGAAACGGAAGCAACAATAATCACGTCCCGCCGCGACATCAACGCAGTTGTAGCTGCAAGCCGCAGGCGATCAATCTCCTCATTGATTTCTGTTTCTTTTTCAATATAAAGGTCATGACGCGGAACATAAGCCTCTGGCTGATAATAATCATAGTATGAAACAAAGTATTCAACGGCATTTTGTGGGAAAAACTCCTTAAACTCTGCATACAATTGAGCTGCCAGTGTCTTGTTATGCGCTAAAACCAAAGCCGGCATTTGAAGCTGTTGAATCACATTTGCCATTGCAAACGTCTTACCTGTGCCGGTAGCACCCAGCAATACCTGATGGCGCATTCCTGCACGCACACCTGCTACCAGTTTTTCAATCGCCTCTGGTTGATCACCAGTTGGTTGATATGGCGCATTTAGTTTGAATTGCATATCACCTCATTTCCATTTTTCTCAAGGAACCGCTATAGCTTTTAACACTTCCAGAAGACGTTTTTGCCATGGAAGCTCGTGTGAATTTAGCGACATCCAATAAGCATTTTTGCCCACTCGTGTTCCTAAGCCAACCGGGAATAAATCCCGTGAATTCATGCCCTCTGGCAAAGGAGGATAACGAAGCACAATCTGTTCGCCCTCCACGGTTACCGAATTTAATCCTGCAACCTCTGCAAGAAGTTTTACCTTCATCTGATAGAATAAGTTGGCAAGTTCCTCAGGCAAAGGACCAAACCGATCCTTAAATTCCTCTTCCAATGATTGCAACTCGTCTTCGCTTTGGACATTTGCCAATCTTCGGTACAATTGTAAACGCAAATTTTGGTCAGATATGTATTCTACAGGAATCCCGATCTTAAGAGGCAAATCTACATTTACCGGAATCTTAATCGCCTTAATATCCAAAAGTTCTGTTTTAGGCATCGAAAGCCCTTTTGTTGCCCTCAGCTCACGCACTGCCTGTGCTAATAACCGGGTATAAAGATGAAATCCAACTGCAGCAATGAAACCGTGTTGGCGAGTGCCTAATAATTCTCCCGCTCCACGCATTTCTAAGTCACGCATGGCAATTGAATACCCAGCACCTAATTGAGTATTCTCAGCAATAACTTCCAGGCGCTCCAGACCTTCACGAGTAGGCGGCTTACGTTTATGCCGAAAGAAATAAGCATACGCACGTTGCGCACCTCGCCCTACCCTGCCGCGCAACTGATAAAGTTGAGCCAATCCGAATGTATCTCCTCGATCAACAATCAGGGTATTGGCGTTTGGAATATCCAAACCTGATTCGATAATCGAAGTACAGAGCAAAACATCAATCTCACCCTGCGTAAACTGGTACATGACAGCAGACAGTTCGGCTTCTGGCATTTGCCCATGAGCAATTCCCACACGCGCTTCTGGAACCAGCATATTCAGGTGACGCTTCATAGCCTCTATGGTTTGCACACGATTATGAACAAAAAACACCTGACCACCACGTTCTAACTCTCGTAAAATCGCCTGACGTACTAAGCGAGGTGAGTAAGGACCAACATGCGTCACTATTGGTAATCGTTGCTCTGGGGGCGTATTAATCGTAGATATATCCCGGACCCCAGTTAAAGCCATGTATAGCGTACGGGGTATAGGGGTTGCTGTCAACGTCAGCACATCTACCTCGGTTCGCAGTTTCTTCAAATATTCCTTATGAGTAACCCCAAACCGCTGTTCTTCATCAATAATTAGCAATCCCAGATCTTTAAACTGAACATCCGGCTGAAGCAGACGGTGAGTACCAATGATAATATCTATAGACCCCGAGTTAAGGCGTTTCAAAATCTCTTCCTGTTCTCGCGGGGCACGAAAGCGTGAAAGCATCTCCACTTCCACCGGATACGCTGCCAGACGTTGGCGAAAAGTTTCAAAATGTTGTTGAGCCAGAACAGTCGTAGGCACCAAAACAGCAACTTGCTTACCATCCATCACTGCCTTGAAGGAAGCTCGTAACGCTACTTCTGTCTTACCATACCCTACATCACCGCATAACAAGCGATCCATCGGGCGCGGACTTTCCATATCGCGTTTACTTCAGCGATTGCTTTCAATTGATCACTGGTTTCAACATAAGGAAAGCTTGCCTCCAATTCCTGTTGCCAAATTGTATCTTTGCTGAATGCAAACCCCTGGGCAATCTGGCGACGAGCATAAAGCTCAAGTAATTCCCGAGCAACCTCCTGAACCGCCTCTCGTACACGTTGTTTTGTATTCGCCCATTCAGCAGTGCCAAGCCGTGTCGCCGTGGGAGGTGAATCTTCAGGACCAATATACCGGCTAAGCCGGTCCACCTGATGAATAGGAACATAAAGCTGATCGCCGTCCTCATACTCAATACATAAAAATTCGCGTGTCACACCATCCAAAACCCGATTCACTAGCCCAACAAAACGACCAATGCCATAATCTATGTGAACCACCCAATCGCCCGAACGAAGGTCTGCAAAGCTGGTTTCGGGTGCTTCGACAGCAGGACGATGCAATTGTCGCGGTTTAGGACGCTCCCAGCCAAAGATCTCACTATCAGTCAGGAGACAAACACAACGATCATCATCTAACTTTAGCTCCCATCCCTCGCTTAACGTCCCATCAAGAAATTCTGGCAATCTTACATTTGCGCCACAACTTTGATCTGACCATAGCTCCTTCAGGCGTGAACTTTGTCGAGAAACAACGCGAACCAAATCACCAGCTTCACACCGCTGGCGAATATATTCCATCAGTACTTTAAGACGACCTCCAAACCGCGGTCCTGGTGAGAAAGCAGAAGCCAAGGACGACAACTCAGGCGCGGAAAACCGTCCAAATTCCACCCAGTTATTACGTCCAAGTTGATCAATCAACTCAGAAAAAGTGAGATATGGAACTGGAAAATCATCAGGTATTATCCCCTCTCTTATACTTTCGTGCCGAAGCTTAACCGCTTGTTCCTCTACCTCCATTGCTAATAACTGAACATGATCCAGATCATCAATCACAACTAGGGATTGCTGAGGAAGATATTCTAAAAGAGACGCTGGCTGAGGATGCAGAAGTGGTAGAAAAAATTCGTCTACATTTTGCAAAGAGAGATTTAGTTCCTCAGCTCTGCCAGGCAAAAACTCGCGCGCTGGCGTAACTAAAACCTGGTCTAAACTCTGAACTGTGCGTTGGGTTGCAGGATCAAAGCGACGCAAGGTTTCGATTCCATCCCCAAAGAAATCTAGTCGCACTGGTAATTGCTCGCCCGGCGGCCAGATGTCTAATATTCCTCCCCGATGTGCAAATTGTCCAGGTTCCAGCACCGTCTCAGTCAGCTCATAACCAATAGAAACCCATGAACGCTTTAGAGTTTCAAGTTGGTATTGTTGACCAAGACGAAGAACTCGGCAATGCTTAAGAAAATCGCGGCGCGGCAAGGTGCGTGCCATCAATGCGCGCACCGGTGCGATCCAAATAGCAGGTTGTGCCAAGCCGGAAACACCAGGAATATGATAAACGGCAAACTTTGTTAAAGCCAGAAGACGGTCACGCCGGGTGGTAGATCCCCATGCAGCCTGCTCATAGAATAGAGGCGTTGGCTCAGGAAAGTATAAGCGATCAGCAGAAGATGCCCAAAAAGCCAGCTCATCCAAATACAGTAACGCTCTGTCAGCACGATCCGTCACAAATAATATTGGCCAGTTTAAATCAGCGTAAAGGGCAGCCAGAACAGGTAACCGAGCCGCACGTGGCAATCCCAGCCCGGGCAGTCTTACGCCATCTCTCAAGTCTGCAACAATTTGTTGATAAACAGTAAGGGAACGTAATAAATCCAACACAGCCCTATTCCAAAACGTTACCATTAAACCGGGACATTGCCATTTCGAGACCATAGCTAAGGTAAGTCTCTACAGCCTCAACCGCATTTTTTAAAAAAATTGACAGAATTTTTTGTTCAGTTTGAGAAAATGATTGGAGAACATACTCCGCGGGGTCCATTCCTTTTGGTGGGCGACCAATCCCAAGACGCATACGCGGAAAAGCTTCTGTCCCAAGTTCTTGAATAATTGACGCCAATCCTTTCTGTCCACCAGAGCCTCCAGAAGGTCTAATACGCAATGTGCCAAACGGCAAATCCATATCATCATGAATGACAAGCAACTGATCCAGTAAAATTTTATAAAAACGCACCAACCCAGCCACTGCTTGACCAGAAAGGTTCATATATGTTTGAGGTTTGGCTAAAATCACTCGTTTCCCCTCGCAAATACCCATACCAACCAGTGAACGAGACTGCACGCGTGTCAGCGCAATACCAAATCTAGCAGTAAGTTCATCCACCACCATAAACCCAATATTATGACGGTTATCCCGATAGTCCCGCCCTGGATTACCTAAACCTACAATGAGATGAGTTATTAGATTAGGAGAAAATAACCTGGACTTCAAATTATTCAACATCGCAATTATCGTATTAGCCTGGTTTTTTACCTGTGCTTTGCAGCTCCCAGCCATACATACAATCCAATGAGTAAAAACAAAACGGTTACAACCAACGCTCCCGCAACCACACTCGCGAGCAATCTGTCTCCCCCAATGTGCGCAGGATTAGGACTTTTTCTAAACTCAAGTGTAGGGCTCACGCTGGCTGTGTCTTTCACCTCTACAGTGGACGTTATTGGCGCTGATAATGATGACAAAGAAATAGCTGTATTGGTCTCAACTGCTGTATAGTTTCGGACCCGCAACCCCTTGATCCTCACTTCTTCCTTTTGTCCATTGATTAAGTTCACAATGACTCGTAACTGATAATCCCCATCCGAAATCACGGTCGTATCCCATTGAGCGAGCACCCCATCCTGCACGGGTTCAGTGCTCTGCTGAATCAAGAACCAGGTCATAGGTTCAGACCCCTGAAATGCGAACACAATTTCAGAGGATTGAAAGCCATTAGCGGTTGTACTCCCGATAATCTCCACTATTCCTTGTAATACATCCCCTTCTTTAGGGGAATCGACACGTAACCTTAACAATGGGTAATGCACCATTCCTAAAATGAAACAGCACCCAACCAGGATAAAGAATAATAATCTGTATCGCATCGTAACAGGCAAGTTTAACACGATGATAAAAAATATGCAAACTTTTTGCCAGAAAAGGCGTTGAAAAACAAAATACACCCCTATATATGGCAGTAAAGTAACCTGTTTTTCGTATAGATATGCACTGAATATGATTTTTTTCAACATCCTCTTTGCCAGAATAAATATTAGACCCTCTAGTTCTTACAACTAGAGGGCCCTTTTGTTGTCCGCTGTTCTAATCCTGCTCTAATCACTGGTTGGCAAATTTGATACCGACACCAAATGTGTTCCCTTATCATTCACTTCCTCAGTGAAACGCCCATGAACAAAACCTGTACCAGCTGGTATCAACTTGCCAATAATGACATTCTCTTTAAGCCCATATAAGGGATCTTTGCTGGAAGCAATAGCCGCACCGGCAAGTACTTTAATCGTATGTTGGAACGAGGAAGCCGACAGGAACGAGTCAGTGCTCAAAGACGCTTTCGTCACACCAAGAAGGATTTCTACGTACTTTGCAGGCTGTTTACCCTGAGCCGTCAGTTCCTCATTCACCTTACGAATTTCAAGCCGGTCAACCAGGTCCATTGGTAAATAAGGCGAATCGCCCGGGCGAATAACCTGAACCTTGCCAGTCATCTTTCGAATGATAACCTCAAAGTGTTTGTCATTGATATTCTGACCTTGCGCACGGTAGACACGCTGGATTTCACTCAAAAGATACATCTGACAAGCTTCACGACCTTTGATCCTTAGAATCGTGTGAGGGTTAAGCGAGCCTTCAGTAAGCGGCTGTCCAGCTTCTACATGATCGCCGTCCTTTACCAGTAAGCGTGATGTAGTTGGGATTTCATATTCCTCGCTATCGCGTTGCTCATACGAGATGATCACTTTTCTTTGCTCAAGACGCACCCGTCCCGCGCGCTGGGCAACGATAGATGCTTCATCAAGTTCGGCTATACAATCGCCAGACGAAACCTGCTGTTCATCAGAGACCTTAATAGTCCAACCTTCAGGGATATCGTATTCGTCACTAAGCATCTCGCTTTTTTCCACGCGAACAACCCGTTGCTCGCTGTAACGATCGCTTTGCAAAATTTTGACAACGCCCTCAATCTGTGTAATAACAGCTTCACCCTTTGGTGTGCGTCGAGCTTCAAATAACTCCTCTACGCGCGGCAGACCAGTTGTGATATCGCCGCCTGCTGCTACACCACCGGTATGAAAAGTGCGCAATGTGAGCTGAGTACCAGGCTCACCAATAGACTGAGCTGCTACGATACCAACTGCTGCTCCAAGCTCAACTTCCTTGCCCCGACCCAAATCCATGCCATAGCACTTAGCACACACGCCATGCAACAGTTCGCAAGTTAAGGGTGAGCGTACCTTGACCTCATTTACACCAGCAGAAACAATCCGGCGGACCAGATCGTGATCCAACATCTCATTACGCTCACCAAGCACCTCGCCTGTCTGTGGATGGACTACCCTTTCTGCTAACAGGCGGCCAAACAGACGCACGGACATAGACTGACCAGCAATATCATCAGTTTTGCGGATCCAAATTCCATCAGAAGTTCCACAGTCTTCTTCATTGACAATAACATCTTGGGCAATATCTACTAAACGACGTGTCAAATAGCCAGCATCGGCAGTACGCAATGCAGTATCAGCCAGGCCCTTCCGAGCGCCATGGGTCGAAATAAAGTACTCCAGAGCAGTTAAACCTTCTCGAAAGTTAGATTGAATAGGCAAGCGAATAATACGACCAGCAGGATCAGCCATAAGCCCGCGCATTCCCGCCAGTTGAGCAATTGGACCAAAACCGCCTTTGGTTGCTCCAGAATTCGCCATGGTTGCCAGATTACCATTTGGGTCCATGTAGTCACGGACCTTTTCTGCAACATCTTTGGTTGTTTTTTGCCAGATTTCAATGATGCGCTCGTTGCGCTCCTGTTCGGTCAACAAACCTCGTCGCCAAGCGCGATTGACATTTTCAACTTCCTGTTGAGCCTCAGCGATGATCTCACTTTTTTCCGGTGGTATGGTGATGTCTGCCACAGCAATTGTTGCCCCAGAACGCATTGCGTATTCAAAACCAATATCCTTGATGGCATCGGCAACCTCAGTGGTCACATCCTGACCGCAAATTTCATATACCTGAGCAATCAAATCTTTGACACCGCCCTTATCCAATACTTCATTGACAAATTGAAGCTCTTTGGGCAATATCCTATTAAATAGAACGCGTCCAACCGTTGTATCAATCAATACTTTCCGGGATTTTGGTAAACGATTTCCCTTATCATCATACCATGTATCAACTAACAATTTGATTTTTGCATGAATATCAGCCTGATCAAGCTGATATGCCAATTCAACCTCATCAGCATCAGCAAAGAAACGTCCATCGCCCTTGTGTTCGCGCTGATCTTCCATGGTCAGATAATACACCCCAAGCACCATGTCTTTTGAAGGGCTGATAATTGGCTCACCATCCGCGGGCTTCAACAAGTTGCGCGAAGAAAGCATCAAATTGCGCGCTTCCCACACCGCTTTGTCAGAAAGTGGAACATGAACAGCCATCTGGTCGCCGTCAAAGTCCGCATTAAATGCAGTGGTAACCAAAGGATGAAGTTGGATAGCGCTACCCTCAATAAGCACCGGCTCAAAAGCCTGGATACCCAAACGGTGAAGTGTAGGAGCACGGTTCAAGAGTACTGGCCGCTCTTTGATTACTTCTTCCAAGACTTCCCACACCTCAGGGCGATTACGATCAATGAAACGGCGAGCACCCTTAACATTCGCGGCATAATTATGCGCCACCAAACGCGCGATGACAAACGGGCGATACAACTCAAGCGCCATATTCTTTGGCAAGCCGCATTGATAAAGTTTCAGTTTTGGACCAACCACAATAACTGAGCGGCCAGAATAGTCAACACGTTTACCTAGCAAATTGCGACGGAAACGCCCCTTCTTTCCCTTGAGCATGTCGGATAGCGACTTAAGCTCACGACGTCCACGGCGGGACAAAGCCTTGCCCCGTTGGGAATTATCAATCAAGGAGTCAACAGCCTCCTGAAGCATACGTTTCTCATTACGCACAATCACGTCGGGCGCACCAAGCTCAAGTAACCGCTTGAGGCGATTATTACGATTGATGACGCGACGATACAAATCATTCAGGTCTGAGGTCGCAAAACGTCCTCCATCCAACTGTACCATGGGTCGTAAATCAGGTGGGATAACTGGTAAAACCGTCAGGATCATCCATTCAGGACGATTGCCTGAGCGACGGAATGCTTCAACCACTTTTAATCGCGTAGTTGCCTTTTTGCGTTTTTGTTTGCTTTTAGAAGTTCTCACCTCATTCCAAAGCTCTTCTGCTAACTTATCAAGGTCAAGCCGACGTAAAATATCATAGAAGGCTTCAGCGCCCATATCGGCGCGGAAAGTCTGCCCCCAACGCGATTTTAACTCCCGGTAGCGACTCTCACTCAGGAAAGTGAAAGGACTTAACTCTAAGAGTTCATCGCGCAAGCGCGAGTTCTGACTATGTGATTCCGTCGATTGATCCTCAAGCTGGTTACGTAAAGCTTCCATTTGCTCATTAGCTTCAGCTTTGATTTGCGCTATTGTTGTCTCTAATTGAGCCAAATCTCGTTGAAGTTGCTCTCGAAACTCAGCTTCAATTTCATCCAGTCGTTCTTTGACAACTTTTTGAACTTTTGAAATATGCTGTGGGGTGATAACCTCGCCAATCTCAGCAATCGTTGTATTTGCACCCTCGAAAACTAGTGCGGCTTTAAGAGCTTGTCCAACATTCTCTTGTAAGGCGCGCTCAATGCGCTGACCTTCTTTCATGATCGGTTCTAACCGACTAGCAATTTGTTCATCTGCACGTGCTTGAAGATCGGTTTTCTGTTGATTTAACTCGCTAATTTTACGATCCCGGGCCGTTTTCACCTCCAATATGCGAGCGTTAATCTGTGCCGCAACCTCGCGTTCAGAAACGCTCATCTCATCTTCAAGACGACGAAGCGCTTTTTGACGAGCCTCCTCATCTACATAAGTAACGATATATTGCGCAAAATACAAGACTCGATCAAGATTCCGCCGCGATATATCCAGCAATAGCCCAAGATAAGAAGGTATTCGCCGGGTGTACCAGATGTGTGCAACTGGCGTAGCCAACTCAATATGCCCCATCCGCTCTCGTCGAACTGACGACCGCGTTACCTCAACGCCACATTTGTCGCAAACAATCCCTTTGTAACGGGGATTTTTATACTTGCCACAATAGCACTGCCAATCCCGAGTAGGACCAAAAATTGCTTCACAAAAGAGTCCATCTTTTTCAGGCCGCAAGCGCCGGTAGTTAATCGTCTCAGGCTTGAGCACTTCACCATAAGACCAGCTTCTTATTGTCTCCGGCGAAGCTAAACTAATCCGCAGTGCAACCAAACCTTTTGTTTCCACTAAACGCCTCCTGAAGAAATCTCTACAAAACGAAACAAAGCGTTATGGAAATTCCAAACGCTAATCCGAAATCACAAAACAAGTTGAGCATCATGCAAATTAAAATTATATCATAATTTCTTGTCTTCAATACACATCCTTCTGGCTTTTTGTGAGCAGTAACCAGATTCTCTCACTTTTTTCTAATGTGGATTGCCCTATGATTGTTCTTGTTCGCCTTTGCCACTCCCACGTTCGGGCTATAATTAAGCAAAACACACCCAAAGAAATATGCGATGAAAGCCTCAAGATTAGAGCGAGCAACAGAATTTTTTACTAATCCAACACTTCCGCCACGCTTTCAATGGTTGAGCACAGTCTGGTTGGCTATCCTGTATATGCTCGGAATCTTTCTGTGGGGTTACTTCCTGAATTGGGGACGTGGCCCTTTTAATTATCATGACTGGGCTGATATTAACGCCCCGCGTTTGGCGTTTCTCAAAGACGCCGTCAGTCAGGGTGTTCTCCCACTCCACATTTCCGATATTGCGCCACTGGCTTATGTGACCGACCGCTTTATGGTTGTCCCCGATGCCATTCTATCCCCACAGATCTGGCTATTAAAATACATGGATATCGGCATTTTCGTTATGGTGAATAATTGGTTATTATATAGCGTTGGATTTTGGGGATTAGTCACCCTGAAAAAAAGATTCCAACTTTCTTTGTTTACCTTTTCAATCCTCTTTTTGTTGTTCAATTTCAATGGTCACATCTTGGCTCATATCAGTGTTGGGCACATCACATGGTGGGGCAGCTTTTTATTCTCATGGTTTGCCGTATTCGTGTTTGACCTCATCGAAAACAAAACCGGCTGGATATGGGTTGCAAAAATATCAGTACTGCTTTTCGCTTTGTATTTACAAGGAGCATATCACCAGTTTATCTGGAGCATTCTGTTTCTTGGTTTACTGGTGATTGCCATTCCTGCAAAAACCCTTGATATCCTTAAAGCGATTGGCTTTTCGCTTGCCCTAAGTATGGTGCGAATTCTTCCCCCGACCCTGCATCTGGGAGAATTTGACAACAAATTTATCGGTGGATACCCTCTATTTGTTTCTCTGTGGAATGCGCTGGTAAAAATTGAAATACCTAACGACATCACCATCAACACCGGGCTGACCAAACCCATTGGTTTGTGGGAATATACCCTGTATGTTGGATTGCTTGCAGGAGCATTTCTTGTTGTCTTTGGTATCATTCGTCCCTTGAGCAACATTTCTGTAAACTCCGCATACCGTGCCTTACTCATACCTTCCCTGATCCTTATGGTAATCTCGCTGGGCAAAATCTATCAGTACGTCCGTCTAGCATTTCCTATCCCGCTGTTCACCGGCGAGCGAATTGCATCCCGCTTTATTGGTTTATCATTTGTCTTTGTCCTAACATTGGCAGTGATTGAGCTACAGCATTGGCTGAACAGTACGCAACTTTCGGGATTGACCCGTCTCTTTCTTATACTTTCATCAGTTTTTTCAGTGCATGATATGTGGATGAATTATCGCCTCTGGAGAATTGCAGACGCTTCTCAAAAATTCGAAGCCAAGCCGTTCAATCCCTTAAATTGGTTTGTGGCTAACCGGTATAATGATTTGGAGTACATTCAAATCTTGTGGCTGGGGCTGGGCATATCCCTTATCAGTCTGGGATTGCTTATCTATTTCATGTTCCAGGAAAAGAAAAAATCTCTTGAAGAACATAGCATAGACCCTTAGGGTAGAAAAAAAATACATATAATGTTACCAACCGCTCGTTATTCACATTTAGTAAACCTGCTAAAATCAAGTGAGTTTTCAGTTGCCGCTCTTAACCCCAGCCCAACCCTGACCTATCTCACCGGGCTTTCCTTCCATCTCATGGAACGTCCTGTGGTGTTACTGATCACCCCAGATGAAACACCTGCTCTTATCCTGCCCGAATTGGAAACCTCCCGTCTAGACAAAGCTTTCATCCCCCTTCAAGTTTTTCCATACAGCGATAACCCAACAACATGGATGGAAGCATTTAAGAAAGCCTCAAAGGCAGTCCCATTAAACAAGAAAAAAGTTGCTATAGAGGCAAGCCGTTTCAGATTTCTGGAATTGAATTTCTTGAAAGCGGCAAATCCGGAGATTGAATTGGCTGCTGGAGATGATATCTTCGCCCGATTGCGCTTGATCAAAGACGAGAATGAAATTGCTCTAATACGCAAGGCTGTTCAGGTAGCTCAGCGGGCATTGGAGGCAACCCTTCCTTTTGTCAAATCGGGTGTGTGCGAGAAAGACATTGCCGCTGAGTTAACCATCCAGTTGCTGCGTGCCGGTTCAGAACCCGAGCTGCCTTTTCCACCCATTGCCTCTAGTGGTCCAAACAGCGCCGATCCTCACGGCACACCTTCCGAGCGAAAACTACAGGCAGGCGACCTGCTGGTCATTGACTGGGGAGCAACTGTTGGCGGATATTGCTCTGACCTGACACGTACCTTTGCAATTGGCTGCCTTGACAATGAACTGGAAAAAATTTATCAAACTGTTCAACAGGCAAACGC
>Ga0129299_1000736_pt1 | contig 21442 bp, 18 predicted proteins | sample ConPoolayeCmetaG_FD_94477 | JGI IMG/M metagenome (GOLD analysis project Ga0129299, IMG submission 94477) | Hot spring microbial mat communities from California, USA to study Microbial Dark Matter (Phase II) - Cone Pool mat layer C metaG ...
CGAGGCACTCGCCATGATCCGCTCCCTCAAGGGCTACAAGATACTGCAGGGGGTACGTGGGCAACAGCCGGTGAGCGAAGAGGCATTTGCCGCGGTGGTCGTCCGCCTCTCGGCGCTCGTCACCGCCGCCCCAGAGATCGTCGAACTCGACCTCAACCCACTCCTCGGCAAAGGAAGCCGGGTCGTTGCGGTGGACGCCCGTATCCGTATCGCCAAAAAACAGTAGCCGAACGGAGCACCCGCGACATCCATGGGGAAAAATCTGTTTTCTTTTCTGCTCACCGATGAGCCTTACCGCACCATCGCCCACTATTTCGGTACCACCGGCGAAACGACCCTCACCCCCCAGGACTCCGAAACGCGCCTCCTCCTCGACGACATCCCGATCATCACCGCTGCAGAGGCTTCTCACCCCGAGTACCTGCCCGCCGCGCGATCCCTTTTCTTGGGGCGCGACGGATCGTTGTGGGTGCGCGCTGCCACCGAAGAAGAGGTACTAATACACATCGCTGTGGGGCGCTTCGCTCTCTTTGTCCACTTCTTCACGCTGATGCTGCGCAAACGGCGCACCGGAACACTGAGCGAGACCGAACGACGCACCGCGAGCGCCCTTGTTGCCACACTTCCCGCTATTCCCCCTGTGCCACATCTCATGGAAAATCTCGCTGATAACCAGCATGCGACCGCGGCAATCGTCGAGGCCGGAACAGCGCTCGTCACAGCAGGGCTCGTGGATGCCATCTTCGGCAACATTTCCTGTCGCATCGGTGACTCCCTCATCATTACGCGTACCGGCACAGCGCTCGATCGGCTCGCCGGCGGACTGACCATCTGTCCCCTTTCCGCCGATGACGGGACACCCTACGGGGCTTCGGTCGAGTACCCCTCGCATCGGCGCATCGTGTTGGAGACTTCCTACCGCTGCATCCTCCATGCTCATCCACGCTGGACCGTCATCACGTCGCTGACCGAAGAAGCGCCAACCCTCTGGGACATTCCAGTGGTCGAGGGAACACCTGGTGCCGAACTTGCCGCCGTCATTCCCGCCGCTGTCAAAGAGCACAGTGCCGCCATCGTCCGCGGTCACGGTATCTTCGCGGCAGGACGCCTCGATTTCAATGAGCCGTTTACGTTGATATATCGTATCGAGCGTGCGGCTTTTGCTACCGCCTGCGCCGCTTTTTCCTGATGATATACATTTGGAGAGTAGTATGAAAACCATTGTGCTCCTGACCATCTCGAACATCTTCATGACAATTGCATGGTATGGCCATCTCAAGTTCAAAGACAAACCCCTCTGGATCGTTATTCTCGCCAGTTGGGGGATCGCCTTCGTCGAATACTGTTTTCAAGTACCGGCCAACCGCTTCGGACACGGCACTTTCACCGCTGCCCAGTTGAAGACGATACAGGAGGTCATCACACTTGTGGTCTTCGCCGTCTTTTCGGTCGTCTATCTGCGCGAAGAATTCAAGTGGAACTACCTGGTCGGCTTTATCTTCATCATTCTCGCGGTCTTTTTCATCTTCAAGAAGTGGTAAGGATGTTCAAAGCAGAAAGCGCCTCAGTAGGAGCGACCCGACAAAGAGTAGCACCGCCACATAGACAACGATATCGAGATAGTGCAAAACCTTTTTTGCCTGGGGGTCGGAGACAAAACGCTTCACTATATCCACCACTATCATGAGAGCAAAGAGAGAGACGAGTACCGCGATCGTGGTCGGAGTACGCAGAGGACACATATCTCTACCTGTTTATCTATTTACAGCGGGATTATCGCACAGGAACAGCCGCTCGAGGCGCGAGGAAGCGGCTTTCCCGTCGTGGTGGGGATCGTGCAGTCGGGGTTACACCCGTCTCCCGGAATCAGGTTTCCGTCATCGCACTCCTCTCCTGCGTCGAGAAGCCCATTCCCACAGTTCTCGTTCACTGTACCGGGAAAAGTACAATTGGGGTTGCACCCATCGCCCGGAATTAGGTTACCGTCGTCGCACTGTTCTCCCGCCTCGACAATCCCGTTGCCGCAGATTGCCGTTGTCTCATCAGTGAGCGTTGTTTCACCTGTTTCATCGGATAGGGCGCTATCGCTTCCTGTTTGGTCCGAACCTTCATCAGGATTCGCAGTATCTGGCACCTCGTCATCCGACACCACCTCGTCGGGAGCAGTAGTGTCGGGAGTCACCGTATCAACATCCGGCTTGACTTCATTCTTGCACTTCGAGGAGCATCCATCACCGGAGGTCGTGTTGCCGTCGTCACATTCCTCGAACGGGTCAATCGTCCCGTTACCGCACACAATCGCCCCATTCTCGCAGTCGGTGACATCGTAACCGGTGCAAGAAAGGTTACACCGGGCGTAGTAATTTTCCGGATACGACCCTAGCGTTGAGCAACTAGTAATCTGAGTGTCGCAGAATTCGTTTCCTTCTTTCTTGCCGTCACCGCAGACCGTTGGAGTGCACACCGACACATCATAACCAGAACAGTCGCTTTTACAAGGAGCATTGGTTCCCGACTTATACTGACCGATACTCGAACAGTCAACAAAGTCACCATCACACACCTCAGGTTCGAGGATATAGTTGTCGCCACAATTGGGCGTACAGGCGTCGGTGATCCACCAGTAGCACCCCTCGTTACATACGGCATTGACGCCAGAGGCATAGTGCTCATCTATCAAGTGGCAGTCTTTTGTTTGTCCAGGCGAACAGATGTCGTTCCCATCGCCACAGACCTCCTCGTTCACAAAACCGTGGCCGGTAAACTGTACGACAACCGATTCTATCCAGTCGCGGTAAGGAAGCACCCATGTGTAGTAACTGCCGCTCGTTGCCGAACATTGCCCCATCACAAATGAGGCGACACCGGAAACAACATCCTTGCCAAACTGTTGGGTCAAGAAGGGACCGCCTGAGTCGCCCTGACAGGCACCCGCGGGATTGCCTACCTCGATGACATTTTGCTTGCCCCACACATTGCCGATATTGAGGATGGTGGTGTTCCCATAGCGGTGAACCCCCGAGTCCGACCCATTCGTACTCGTGATGCCATAGCCAACGATGACACCCGTCATCCCCTTCGTTTCGTTGGGCGCCACCCGGACCGGGAACGGCGTGAGGCTCGTCACCTTGCGATCAAGATGAATCAAAGCAAGATCAACGGCATTCCAGGTGTTGATGTCGCCAGTCCATGAAGAATGTTTCACTACTGCTTTTCCTCTTGCGAGCGTGGTTCCTCCCCAAAGGATATTAGCACCACCTTTCACTATAATAGAGGAGGGGTTCGAAATTGCGTCCATCACTATCTGCCCTTTCTCTTTCAAATAGACACAGTGACCGGCGGTAAGAAGCACCTCGGGGTCAATGAGGCTCGCGGTGCACAAAGAGCCACCGCTCATGATGCCGACTGCACTTTGGTAAATTTGGTAATTCGTCACCTGCCCATTCACAATCAAAGGATCCTTTTCGGGGAATGGATCAATGGCACCAATTAGTTGAAGAGGACTCACAAGTTTTTGTGGTACAGTCCCGGTAGATGCCCCGATAATACCTACGGCAACAGAAACGATCATAAACAAAAGAACCCGTCTCATGGGAATCTCTCCTCACTATTGTTGTTATATGGTCCAACGTTGAATGGTAGTCATAACACGTGCAAGAAGCAATACCCCTCTTTCATTTTCCCGGCTTTTGACTAAGCAAAACAGGGTCTAACAATTATTGCTCAGTATTATCAAGATGTTACTTTTAGACTGACACGTCAGTCTATTTTTTCCTTGACAAGCGTCGTTCAAACATTCCATAATAGGGAGCAAAGTGAGCAAAGTGAAATGTTGGTAGCGTGCGTTTGGGAGGAGACACCATGATCGAAAGAGGACGTTTACTGACTCGTGAGGCAACCGATCGCCTATTTGAAATCGTGACTCAAACTGCTCGCCGCTTCGATGAGGCAATACCAGCAAGACAAATGGGTAAGACCGGCGAAGAGATGTCTCCTGCCGGCATTCAAAACCTCATCCGCCGCTATGAATGGGTCTTGGCACAACTCACCGAGGATCCCGAAACAGCCGTGCTCGAAGAATTGAGCGATGAAGAAATACGAGACATCGCCTTCTACGCTGCACGTACGGGAAACGCCGAGGCACTCCACATCATCCTCGAACAGACAGGGCTCGACCTCGCAGTACGCGACGAGAGCGGGATGACGATGCTCGACCACGCCCAGCGCGAACGTCAGTACGCAGTCGCACACTATCTGATAAGCCGCGGCGCCGGTCGCGAAGAACACCCATTCCTCGCTAGCGGTTTATAGTTCGCTGCTTTCACGGACATTCGCCCTATTCGAATATCCTCATCGTACGGATCTCTTCGATGAGGCCAAAGATATTCTTGAGTTCCACTGTCTCCACCCCCTTTGCCTTCGGTTTGTGGCGCAAAACCGGCACATAGATTCGCTTGAGTCCAAGCCGCGCACCTTCCTTCACCATGAGTTCGATCCCCGGAACCTCCCGTATCTCCCCTGCCAATCCTAACTCGCCGATAAAGGCAACTTGCGATGGTACGGCGATGCTGAACATCGAAGAGAGCAGAGACGCAGCAATGGGGAGATCACTTGCCGGCGTCTTGAGTTTGAGCCCGCCGACCACGTTGACGAAGATATCGAAACTCGAGAAGTAGACATCACCCCGTTTCTCGAGAACTGCCGTTATCATGGCGAGACGTCCGTTGTCTATTCCGCTCGTGACGCGGCGCGGTTGAGGAAGGTTCGAACTCGAAGCGAGTGACTGGACCTCGATGAGAAACGGCCGCGTCCCTTCCATAATGAGGGCAAGCGCCGATCCCGAAATGTTCTCATCACGGTTCGATATGAAAAACTGAGAAGGATTTTCGACCTCTTCGAGTCCTCGGGAGGTCATGGTGAATATACCGATCTCATCGGTTCCCCCGAAACGATTCTTGGTGGTCCGCAAGACACGGTAGCCCAGCGCCGGATCGCCTTCGAAATACAAGACCGTATCTACCATGTGCTCAAGGAGCATAGGACCGGCGATAGTGCCCGACTTGGTGATATGCCCGATGACGAAAAGCGTTACGCCGCACCTTTTCGCTATCTCGAGGAGCCGCACCGCACATTCTTTTATTTGTCCGATGGCGCCGGGAATCCCCGTTACTGCAGTCGAGAAAACGCTCTGAATCGAGTCAACAAAAACTACCTCGAACTTCTCCTGCTCGATAATGTCACGTAAGAGTTCGATGTTGTTTTCATTGCTGATATAGAGACTGTTCCTCGTTTCATCTTCTGCAAGACGATTGAAACGCATCTTAACCTGAGAAGCAGATTCTTCGCCAGAAAGGTAGAGCACCTTGCGCTGTGCCGAAAGTTTCAACGCGATTTGAAGCATGAGGGTTGATTTACCAACGCCGGGCGATCCCGAAATGAGATTGTAACTCCCACGTACCGCGCCGCCGCCGAGAATACGATTAAACTCAGCCGAACCACAATCTATTCGATCGGCAAGTGCTGGATTTATATCACTTATATGAGAAACAAGCGGCGCATCCGGCGAACGCTCGCTTATCGTAAACGGCGTTTCGTCTTTTTCTTCGAAACTCTCCCACTCACCGCACCCCGGACAGCGCCCCAGCCATTTAATCGACGTGTACCCACAATTCGAACAGATAAAAAGGTTTCGTTTTTTCTTTGCCATAGGAACCTCCTCTCAAGCAGGAAAGAGTATGGCACATTTCTAGAAGAGAAACAACATCATAGGGAAATCTCTCGTCATGGCTCTTTGCGAAGCCAAGAGGAGTCTTTACTTCTTGACGTTCTCTCTGATGAAATTGATGAATTCATCGCTCGGGGTACCGGGCGTAAAGACCGCAGCAATCCCGTGTGCTTTGAGGTATGGGATGTCCTCCTCAGGAATCACGCCGCCGCCGAAGACGAGGATGTCACCCGCCCCTTGCGCCTTCAACAATTCGACTACCTTCGGCAGAAGCGTATTGTGGGCACCCGAAAGGATGGAGAGTCCCACCGCATCAACATCCTCCTGTATGGCTGCATTCGCAATCGCCTCCGGGGTTTGCCGCAGACCAGTGTAAATCACCTCCATGCCAGCATCGCGGAGAGCCCGCGCCACGAATTTGGCACCGCGATCGTGGCCGTCAAGCCCCGGCTTTGCGATAAGTACCCGTATTTTCTTTTCGCTCATTGCCGCCTCCCTCACAGTACAACCGATTCTTTGTGTTCGCCGAAGACACCGACCAGTTCGTTCACAATCTCGCCGAGCGTCGCGTAGGCCTTGACCGCGTCGAGTATCTTGGGCATCAGGTTGTCGGTGCCCTCTGCCGCCTTTTTCACCTCGGCGAGACGTCGTCTGACCAGATCATTGTCGCGCGATTCTTTGACCTTTCGTATCTTCGCAATTTGGGAAACCTGTATGGCCGGATCCACCTTGAGAAGATTCTTCGGCGGCTCTTCTTTCATTTGGAACTTGTTGACACCAACGACGATACGATCACCCGCTTCGATCTCCTTCTGGTAACGGTAGGCGGCATCTTGTATCTCCTGCTGGACATAGCCCTTTTCGATTGCCGCTACCATACCGCCCAACTCATCTATCCGCTTGATGTATTCCGCCGCCTTCTGCTCGATGCGGTCGGTCATCTCCTCGATATAGTAGGCGCCAGCAAGTGGATCAACGGTATCGGCAACGCCGCTCTCGTAGGCGACGATCTGTTGGGTGCGGAGCGCAATGCGGACGCTCTCTTCGGTCGGGAGCGCGAGGGCCTCATCACGGCTGTTGGTATGGAGCGACTGGGTGCCGCCGAGTACTGCCGCAAGCGTTTGAATGGTCACACGGACGATGTTGTTGTCGGGCTGTTGCGCCGTGAGGGTCGAGCCGGCGGTCTGGGTGTGGAAGCGAAGCATCTGCGACTTAGGACCAGCCTCGAAACGTTCCTTCATGATACGCGCCCAGAGACGGCGGGCGGCGCGGAACTTTGCGACCTCTTCGAGAAGGTTGTTGTGTGCATTGAAAAAGAAGGAAAGGCGCGGCGCGAAGACATCAACCGCCAACCCCGCCTTGATCGCCGCCTCGACATAGGCAATCCCATCGGCGAGCGTGAAGGCGACCTCCTGCACGGCGTTACTCCCCGCCTCGCGAATGTGGTAGCCCGATATCGAGATGGTGTTCCACTTCGGGACATGCTGGGAACAGAAGGCAAAGATGTCGGTGATGAGCCGCATCGAGGGCTTGGGGGGGAAGCGATAGGTACCGCGCGCAATGTACTCCTTGAGGATGTCGTTCTGTATCGTCCCGTCGAGTTCTTCGGGCTTCACCCTCTGCTTCTCGGCAACCGCAATGTACATCGAGAGGAGCACCGATGCGGTCGCGTTGATCGTCATCGAGGTCGAGACCTTGCCGAGCGGGATGCCATCAAAGAGAGTCTCCATATCGGCCAGTGTATCTATCGCGACCCCTACCTTCCCCACCTCACCGTCAGCCATCGGGTGATCCGAATCGAAGCCGATCTGCGTCGGGAGGTCGAAGGCAACCGAAAGGCCGGTCTGTCCCTGTTCGAGGAGATACTTATAGCGCTTGTTCGATTCCTCGGCAGTGCCGAAACCGGCATACTGGCGCATCGTCCAGAACTTACCGCGGTACATGGTTGGCTGGACACCGCGCGTGAAAGGGTACTCGCCGGGGAAGCCGAGTTTCTCCTCGTAGGATAGGCAATCATCACCAGGGACATAGATGGGATCGATCACCTCGCCCCACGAGGTTTTGAACTCCTTTTTCCTTTCGGGAAACTTCTCGACACTCTTTCTGTAGGCACCGTTCCGCCACATCTGATGTCTTTCGCTGATGCTCATTGTTCTCTCCTCGTCGTAAACAAACCTTGTGACGGGGTGATACTAGAACAGCAAATCAGAAAAAGCAACGAAACCAGCGCCATGTACTCCGGCAAACGATTTTATTGCTTTCCCGCGGCAACGGGTATAATCGGTACCTGAACCAGCGGAGGATGGTATGGTCAGGAATCTCATTCTCAAGATGGTCTCGAAAGGGGTTATTTCTTCCGACAATGCAAATCGTCTCGTCAATATGAAACAGGACATAGATCCTATCTGGAAAGGCATAATCCGCGGGTACATAGATGAAAAGAAACTTGCCAAATTTTTCGAGGAAGAGGGGTTCCCGGTTATCTACGACGAGGGAACTATATCCTTCCAACGGGACGATATCTTCAAGTTCTTTACTCCCGATATCATTGCACGCTACCTTGTCTTCCCTATAGCGTACAAAAAGGAGAACCGCGACATTATTCTCGGGTTTCTCAATGCGGCGCACCTCAACACGGTACGAGCGATGATCCAGCACATGTTTCCGGATATTTCCACAACGTACTTTCATGTCCCCTATACGATCTTCCGCCGAATGGTATATCGGAATTTCCTCTTTGACATGAGCAAATACGCCTCCATGATGTCGAGCAGAGAAGCGGCGGGAAGACCCACCATAGAAATAGCGCCCGAAAGAGGCGATATCCTTCAACAACTCACCCATATCGCCGAACGGGTCATTTTCTTTTCCATAGAAAACGGATCTGTCGTATACCGCGACGAAGCAACGATTAACCGTTTTCCCCTCGCATCACTCCCTACCATCCGCGATGGACTCCAGAAACATTACCTCGAACTCTCGGTAGACAAGGCGGTCAAACTCTTTTCCCCCACTGAAAAAATACTCTTCTTTACCAACATGGGTATCAAACGCGATGACCGTCTTGTCATAGCAACTCAGGGAGAGACTGCCAGATTTTTCATCCTCGTCAACCCGCATATATCCCTCAACGAAATAGCCCGTATCCTTGAACCTGACCAAAAAAAGGAGGAACCGAAAGCAGCCCCCAAGCCTACACTCGAACTCGATCCAGATGATATTTTCAAGATGTGACTGCGTGTCGCCACCGTGCAAGCGCCCAGAGCGGGAAATAGCGCCGGTAGTTGTCGTAATCAATGAGCACCGACTGGTTGAAGACGCCGACCATTCGTTCTTTCGGCCAGGAGCCATCCATCTCTTGGCGTTCCACGAGAAAGGCAGCAGCGCGGCGCGCTGCATCACTTGCGGCAGCCCCTGCTTCGCAGAGGGCAAGGAGTGCCCACGCGGTCTGAACAGAATGGCTTTCGGCAGTCACCCACCGTTTGAGGAGGCAACTCTCGGGCGCTTCCCCCCACCCGCCATCGGCATTCTGATGAGTGGTAAGAAAGGCAACCGCCCCCACAATTGCTGGATCGTCAACCCCGGCGCCCAGCGCCCGGAGTCCCTCGATGCCGAACCATGCACCATAGGTGTAGCAGACACCCCACGAGCCGTAGAAGGAGCCATCGGCCCCCTGCCTATTTCGGAGGAAGGCGGCGCCGTGGGCTAGCGCACGCGCTATCTCGCGCGAGAACTTCGTCGGGAAACGGCGCTGGTAGGAAAGAAGTCCGCGTATCACCGCTGCGGTGCACTCGACATAGGAGTGCTCGACCATGATGTTGCCGAAGACGTTCGAGGGATTGAGCCGTTCGAGCCACCCGGGAGAGCGCTGTTCCTCATAACTCGACCAGCCGCCGTCATCATTCTGGTAGGCAAGAAGCAGGGTAACGCTCTCGTCGAGGAGTTCTGGCGCCACCGGCGCTCCCGGCAGGGAGGCCAGTTCGAGCGCGCACCGAAGTCCTTCGGCAGTGCAGTCGGTCACCGGCCAGCCGCTCGTTGCATCGCCGAAAGGCCAGCCGCCGAGTGCTTGCGAGCGGTAGAATTCCTCGTGATTGGGCATCTCGCGCCGTATTTGGTTCTCGCGGATAAAATCGCGCGCCGAGATCAAAACCTGCTCAGGAACGCCGCCGGCCGCGTGGAGCGCCTGCACCGCAAACACAGTATCCCAGAGAGCAGTCGAGGAGTACCCGTTCATGTGAATCCCGCGCGGTGTCTCACACAAATACTGTTCCATCGCCGCAAAGGCCTGTTCTTCTTCAGCGCCGCCAGGCTCGTTGAAGTGGTAGACGAGTGCGTTGAGCACCCGATTCACCGGTCCGAGCGCTACCCAGTTCGTAACACGGTCCTCGTAGCGGATATGACGCATGACCTCCGCGAGCGCCCGGCGACGAAAGGGCTTAAAGGGCTGACCTTCGTATGCGTTTTGAACGACGTTTGCTGCTCGCATGAGCGCGTGTATCGGGTAGAGGTTGTCGCACGGAGCAATTGTATCGCGGTGTGTTGTAAAATCTATCGCCGCATAGGGGCGATCGTAGAGTTCGGCGCGGAGCGCTTCGATGAGCGGCGTCGGTTGCATGTGGGAGCGCATCGCATAGAGCCACGAGAGTGGCAGATAGACCTGCCGCGTGTGGCACCAGAGGCGCCCTGGGTGGATGGGCAGATGGTACGGCAGAAGCCACAGTTCGGGAAGTACCGGATTGATGCCCTCGTAACGGTAGAGATTGAGGAAGGCTAGCATGAACTTGCCCCAGTTGGCTGCGCCGAGCGGACCGCCTTGCGCATGGATCCAGCGCCGCATTGCCGTGAGGGCGTCATCGTCGGGCGAAGCACCGAGGATACGGAGCGCCACATAGGTAATCGCAGTCGTGAAGAGACAACCGGGGCCACCATCATAGAGACCCACCGATCCGTCCTTATTCTGCGTCGAGAGAAGGTAGCGCACCATACCTTCCACGCGAGCCGCCTCGATCGGCCGGCCGGCGACATAGTGCGCAATCACATAGTTGGGAAGAAGAAACAGCGGCCCGCCATACTCGCCGCGCCACGATCCGTCGGGCTGTTGGCGTGCAACAAGGTGCGCGACCGCCTGTTCGATTGCCTGTCGCACCTCCATTTCGAGCGGTTCGCCCATTGCCGCATCCTCTCACAGTTTCGCCATCGCGCGCGCCGTGAGCGACCGCATGAACCGTGACGAGCCGACCCATGCCGCCGTCTCAATGAAACACGTGGCATGGCGGCAGAAGAAGGCGGCGGTGGCAAACCGCCGATCGAAGGCGCGCGCCGCACGACGGCGGTAGGTTTCACCGATCCACGCCGCGTTACGTCCTTTTTTCCACGCCTCGGCGACAACCGCCGTTGCAATACGGCCACTCTCCATCGCGAAGGATATTCCCTCCCCTGTCGCTGGATTGACAAGCGCCGCCGCCTCCCCTACCGGCAGAACGCCGGGAGTCAGTTCGAAGGAAACCTGCGTCGAAACGGCGATCGGATGTCCGAGAATCCCGCGCACGCGGCGTCCCTGTGCGAGGCGCTCTCCCAGATGTCGCGAGACCAGATCTTCGAAGAGCGTCGTAATCGGTTGTGTGCGCCGCTCCGCCGGCAAACACAGACCGAGATTCACCAGGCGATCGCTCTCCGGAAAAAGCCAGAGGTAGTGCGGCAGGACTGCTGGATCGTAAAACATCTCCATAATTCCGGGCGTAAAAGGCAGATCTTCGTACCATGCCATCGCCGTCTGAAGGAGTATCTTCGGTCGCTGCCTGCCGATTGTGCCATTCGCGCCGCCAGCCGCGATGACGATGCGGCCTCGGACCTCCCGCGCTGGCGTGATAACTCCGGTAACGATACCATCTTCCTCGATGAGCCCGGTCACCGGCGTTTCTGGCACGAACCGGGCCCCGGCAGCGACCGCCGCCTCGACAAGCAGGGTATCGAAACGGCTGCGTTCGAGCACATGGGCGCTCTCGGCGCCGGCGAGGAGCGCCGCACGCCCCGATGGAGCGACGAGGCGCAGTCCATAAATCGGATACGCCGCGGCGCGCACCGACTCCCAAAGACCAGTCTCCCGTAGAATGCGCCGCGCTGTCGGCGATATACCGGCACCGCATGTCTTGCGGCGCGGCCAGCGACTCTTCTCGAAGATGATGACCGACCACCCACGACGCGCCGCTGTGAGTGCCGCCATCGCCCCGGCGGGACCGGCGCCGATGACGACGACGTCCGCCTGCCGGTTCATACCGTCTTTTCGCTTGTAGTACGGCTAAAACGTCCGCGTATCATCCTCGCCGCTGTGGCAAGGTAGGATTCGAAAAATTCGCCGCCATCGAGTTCTCCGAGAAGATCGGCGTAGATGTGCTGCATCTTTTCCTTCCACACCGGATCTATCTTGACTACCTTTTCGGCCCATTCATGGCAGTAGCGACACTCCTCACATACCTTGTCTTGGCAGGAGAAGTTCTTGAAGTAGTCAATGAAGCCGTCGAGGGCGCGATTGTCAATGTAGACGGGGTTCTCCCCTTCGCGCGGATAGAGCACGCTCGCTGTTTTGCCGAAATCAATCACCTTCTTGAATTTGAAAAGATTCACCGCACGCGGTTTGATAAAGTATTTGAACATTCGTCTGAGCGAATAGGCATCCTTCCCCTTCTCCCCCATCTTTTCCTTCGGGTAGGCATAGTTTTGGACGAGATCGAGCAGGTTGCCGTCGTAGCGGCGGTTGGCATAAGCGTGCACCCGTTCGAGGAGAATCTGCGTCGGGGTGTTCCGCTCGACGATCTTGAAATTATGGTAGCCGAGATCCTCGTAGATGTGGAGATCCTCGGGGCGTATCCAGTTGGCACGCAGGTAGTTGACCGGATCATTAAGACGGATGTTGTTGCAGATAATCGAAGAGTAATCGAGCGGGAAGCCCTTCGACCCTTTTTGCGAGGCGTTCGAGAGATTGACCGCATGGTTGCCTGCAATGGCGCAGTCCTGCCGGCACCAGTTGTTGACGATGAGTTGCAGTTCGACATCGCCCGCTGCCTTGCGCATCGCCTCGAGCACTTTGAATTCGCGGTGGATGTTGACCTCCGAAACGACGATGTAATCGGCACCGTTCTCGACCCAGAAGCGCACCTTGCGTGCGTTGTCGGTATAGCGGTGGCTCGAAACACGGACTTTGATCCGCGGATAGCGTGCCTTAACCAGGCGCAGGAAGAAGACATTGGCAACGGTCACCGAATCAACCCCGATGGCATCGAGCCATTCGAGCAACTCCTCGATGTTGCGCTGCCCCTCGCGCGTGAACTCCTTATTGCCCATCGCCGACGCATTGAGCAGATAGTTGAATTCGATGCCGGCAGCGTGACACTTTTTGACATACGCTTCGAGTCCGGCGCGATCGACCTCGGGGAGGTAGAATGAGGGTCTGCCGCCACCAAAATAGTCGCTCGTGAGTTTGCCGTACACCTCGTACACCGGATAGCCCTTGAGTCCCTCGATGAGGGCGGGATCGAAATTGCAGGCAACCGAAAGTTTCATCTGCTGTTCCTCCTTAGCGGTTATTTTTTCTCGACCTTTCGACTCTCCCTCAACAACCGCTTCCGGCGCCGGTCAACAGGTCAGACACCTCGTCCGCCCCTACAGGTCGTTGGCGGCGCGACGCGCCGATGTGACAAGTCCACTCTCGCGCAGGAAGGCGACAAACTGTTCGATGTCGAGTTGCTGACGGCTATCGGAACGCGCCACTGCGGGGAATGGGTGCACCTCCACCATTATCCCGTCAGCACCAGCAGCGAGCGCAGCGCGGGCAAGCGGCGCGAGGATGTCGGTGCGTCCCGCCGCATGCGAAACATCAACGATGACAGGAAGCCACGATATCTGCTTGAGTATCGGTATCGCCGAGATATCGAGCGTGTTACGCGTCTGCGTTTCGAAGGTGCGAATACCCCGTTCGCAGAGGATCACCTCTTCATTGCCACCGCTCACGACATACTCGGCAGCCCACAGAAGTTCCTCGATCGTCGAAGAGAAACCACGCTTGAGGATGACTGGTTTGCGCACTGCACCGATCTCACGCAACAATTCGTAGTTGTGCATGTTGCGCGCTCCGATCTGGAGAATGTCGGCATAGCGCGAGACGACCTCGATCTGGCGCGTGTCCATCACCTCGGTGACTGCGAGCATGCCGAACTTCCGTGCCATAGCGTGGAGGATACGGAGCCCCTCTTCACCAAGTCCTCGAAATGCGTAGGGGTTCGATCGCGGCTTGAAGGCGCCGCCCCGGAGTAGTTTTACGCCCAAACGCGCCAATTCGCGGCCTACCATCTCCATCTGCTCGACTGATTCGACGGCACATGGGCCGGCAACGACCACCGGTGCCGCGCCGCCGATATCGACCCCGCCCACCCGAACAACTCCCGGCTCTGCGCGCTGGGCACGGCTCACCTTGAGACCGCGGCGTCGTCCCTCCTCCATGAGCGCCACCGAGGCATGGAATATCTCGTTGAAGAGGTGACGTATCGTCTCGTTCGAAAAAGGGCCAGTATTGGCAGCGACGATATCCTCGAGCATCGCCCGCTCACGTACCGGATCATGTATCGGCAAGTTATCGCGCTGTTTTACAGCCAGGACCTCGGTGGCAACCCGCGCCCGCTCGTTGAGGAGCGCAAGAATTGCATGGTTGAGATAGTTCATCTCCTGCCGCAACTCATCGAGCGTCCGCATCAGGCTCTCCGTTCGTAAACAAAGCGGGCCAGTTCACTGAGCGGCGCCGCCCGCTCTCCGAAGCGAACGATTTCGGCTACCGCTTGTTCGACCAATTGTGCCGCATAGGCACGACTCTTCTCGACGCCCCACGCCGAGACATAGGTCGTCTTATGCTGTGCCGCATCCTTGCCGATACTCTTGCCAAGTTCTTCCGTATTGCTCGTCACATCGAGGATGTCGTCGGTCACTTGGAAAGCAAGCCCCAGGTGGCGCGCATAGGTGGTAAGCGCAACGAGCGACGCCTCGTCGGCTCCCGCGAGAATTGCGCCGCACCGCACTGCTGCCGTAATGAGTGCCCCTGTTTTCATACGGTGCACCTGTTCGACTGTTTCGATCGGCGCTGTCGGTTCGACATTCACCGTGTCGAGCACCTGTCCGCCGACCATCCCCGCCGCTCCCGCCGCCGACGCGATTTCGATCACGAGTCGCAGCCCAAGGGCCGGACGATCGACATACGCTCGCCCAATGAGGTGGAATGCCTCGGTGAGAAGCGCATCCCCCGCAAGGATGGCAAGTGCCTCGCCGAACTTCTTGTGGCAGGTGGGAACTCCGCGGCGCAGGTCATCGTTATCGAGCGCTGGCAGATCGTCGTGGATGAGCGAGTAGGTGTGAATGAACTCGATTGCGCAGGCGGCGGGAAAAGGGTTAGGCCCATTGCCGCCGAACAGATCGAATGTCGCCAAAAGTAGTGCTGGACGGATTCGCTTGCCACCCGCCTTCAGCGAATAGTGCATTGCTGCACGCAACGCATCTGGCCCACCAATATCACCGACGGCACGCTCAAGCGCTGCATCTACCTGCCGCCGGTAATGTTCGAGTTTCTCCGGGTACCGCATATGTCTCTCATCATCCTCCTCGATCGGACAATAATATCGAGAGGTACGGTTCGACCAAAAGCAAGCAACATGCCATACAAACAACAGTGGATTTACTGGGAGGTATTACCACTATAACAACAGCATCTGTTCATTTTCGAGCGCACACTGCGTGCGTAAACGCACCGACGAACCCGGGAGAGAAAAACAGAAAGAGTCAGTCACACTGCAACCTTTTGCCAAAAAACTCCAACGGCACACTTGTTGCACATTTCCTGCGGCCTTACCCTAGTGGAGCACGCACATGGTGACGCCGTGGGTCAGTAATGGCATACCACGATATGCCGGTCCCCTATCGCTCGATGAAGCACACCGTTACTGCCATTTGCTCGCCACCGAGCACTACGAAAACTTTCCCGTTTTCCTGAGTCTCTTTGACAGCGACCAACAGAAAGCGCTCGCTGCTGTCTATGCGTTTGCGCGTACCGCCGATGACTTCGCTGACGAAACGTTTTTCGACCCGATAGCCGACCGGGCGCTCGCCGCGTGGCGTATGGCTCTTCACGACTGCATCATCGGACGAGCAAAACATCCTGTGTTCGTGGCGCTCCGCTGGGCATTGAACCGCTACCCTATACCACCGGAACAACTCGAGGCACTTCTCGACGCCTTCGTGCAGGACCGCGTCAAACATCGCTACCGCGATTGGGCCGATCTCCACGACTACTGCAGCCGATCGGCAAATCCTGTCGGCCGCATTGTGTTGGCGGTACTCGATGCCGCAACCCCTGAAAACGATCGCTACTCCGACGCTCTCTGCACGGCGCTTCAACTCACCAACTTTTGGCAGGACATTTCGATAGATCGCCACAAAGGACGCATATACCTGCCGCTCGATCTCCTTGCACGTCACGGTGTACCCGAAACGGTAATCCTCGAAGGCCGTACCATCCCTCGTGTCGCTGCCATCATTGCCGATGCCTGCGATCATACAGCCGCGCTTTTCCGTGAGGGGAAACCTCTCATCAAAAAAATTCCGATGCCGGGAAAAGCCTACCTCTCTCTCGTTTATCTCGGTGGAACCACCGTCCTCGGTATGGCACGCCGGTATGGGAAACTTCTCCTCACGCGACGTCCAAAACTGAGTGCCGGATCCTACATCACATCGCTCTTCTCTCCGTTCTTTGTTGCCAAGGAATCCACATGAACACGTCGGCATCGTTCTCCTCCTCATACGATTATTGCCGGAAACTTCTCGCCGATTCCCAATCCTCATTCAGCACGGCAATCGCTTTTCTTCCAACCGAAAAGCGGCGCGCCATGACAGCCTTTTATGCCTTTTGCCGGGCTGTTGACGACGCGGTAGACAGCGCTGCGACCTCCGCAGATGCCCGCCGTGCCCTCCTCACATGGGAGTGCCGTCTCGATGCGGCCTACGAGAACCGGCCCCTCGATCCAATCGGAGAAGAACTTGCTCTCGCACGCCTCTCTTTTCCCATCCGCAAAGAACACCTCTCTCTTATCATCGAAGGTTGCCGATGGGACATCGAAAGGCAGCGCTACAAGACGTTCGAAGAACTCTATGAATACTGTTACCGCGTCGCATCAGCGGTTGGGCTCGTCATAATCGCGATAACCAACGACGGTGATCAAAGACTCGAACGCTACGCCGAACTCACCGGAATTGCCGTACAGTTGACGAATATCGTCCGTGATATAGGGGAAGATGCACGCAGCGGACGCATCTATCTTCCGCAGGAGGATCTCGTCCTTTTCGGGGTGGAAGAAAGCGATCTCCTGACGGGAACCGATTCTCCAGCCTTTCACCGACTGGTTACGTTCGAGGCGCACCGAGCGCGCACTTTCTACCGTCTTGCCGACGCGGCGCTCGACACCGTCGTAAGAACACACGTTGCCTTCACAGAAACGATTCGTGAGACTTATCAGGCGCTTCTCGATGAACTCGAACGCACAACCTTCCCGGTACTGTCCCGCCGCGTTTCCATCCCGAAGCGACGAAAAATCGCGATTGCAGCAAAACATCTTCTTCTTGCCACCTTTGCATGAAGTCTTCGAAAACACTCATCGTTATCGGCGGCGGCATTGCCGGATTAACAGCGGCATACTTCGCCTCGCGCGCTGGACATCGGGTCATCCTAATAGAACGCGCTCCTTCGCTCGGAGGCCGGATACGGGCTGTTCGACCGACGCCTGAGAACGTGCCAATAGATTGGGGACAACACCTCCTCCTCGGAGCATACCATGAAACCCTTCGCCTCGCTGGAATGCTGGGTACCCGAAACAAAATACACACCATTACCGGTGCAACTCCTTTCATAGAGCCGTACGGCAAACTTCACCACTACCGTATCTCATCTCTTCCCACGCCGCTGCATGTGGTGCCCGGTTTGTTTGCACTCGGCCACCTGTCGCTCCGTGAGCGGTTCATGCTGGGAAGGGCGGCTTTCGCGTCTGCACGTGATCTCAAAAAACACCCGACAACACTCGACACGATGACTGCGCAGAAATGGCTCGCCGCGCATGGGCAGGGAAAACGCGCAATCGCCCGTTTTTGGGACACCTTCATTGTTTCGACGCTCAACACCCCGCCGGCAGAGGCATCAGCCTACCTTTTTGCAGTGGTGCTTAACCGCGGAGTGCTCACTTCAGCGAGGGAAACACGTGGCATGCTCCACGAGACTACTCTCGCAGCAACACTCGTAGAACCGGCTGCGGCCGCAATCGCCGCATCTGGCGGCACTATTCTCGCTGGCCGACGCGCTCTGCGCCTCCTCATCAGAGATAACCGTCTTCGCGGTGTAGAGGAAGACAGCGGCACCATACACAAAGCGGATGCCGTTATTCTCGCGGTGCCGCCATGGCACGTGATTCCACTGTGCGATACCATTCCCGAACTCTCCCCTCTTGCCGCAGCAGCAAGGCGATTTACTCCTTCACCTATTCTCTCCGTTGACCTTTGGTTCGACCGCCACTGGCTTCCCTATCGCATGGCTTCTCCCATCGGCGGCCGCTTTCACTGGTTTTTTTCGCATCCTTCCCGCGAACCGCTCGGTTTTCGGGTATCACTCGTCCTTTCTGCAGCCGAAGGGATGATAAGAGAACCCGACGATCAGATCCGCGCCTTTGCATGCGAAGAGATAACCCGTTTCTTCCCAACGGCACCGGTGATCGCCAAACACTCTTTTATCATTCGGGAAACACGTGCCACTTTCCGCGCAGTCCCCGGACTCGAACAGGTACGGCCTGCTCCCGAAACACAGATCAATGGTCTTTTTCTCGCAGGCGACTGGACAGCGACAGGGCTTCCAGCAACTATTGAAGGTGCCGTACTCTCGGGGCGCCGTGCTGCGGAAGCAGTCTGCCGTTTTTTCGCCTCCGTTGACAACCGTTCCTGTCCTTCTATAATGAGACAGCCATGTCTACACTAATGAAAGAGGTTTCCACTATCTCCTCGCATTCTTCGATTGATGAAGCCTTAACCGCCATCCTGCGCGGAGCCGCCAAGATATTGGGGTGCAATTCGGCGAATTTTCTCGTCTTCAACACTCCACGCCAGCGTATCAGGGCACAGGTCGGAATCACTGTCGGCAAAGAGAATGAACTGCGTGGCGTCGAGAAACTGTTCGGAATTTCTTCGCTTTCCGAACATGAGTTCACCTACGCACAGGCACGCAACACCATCATCTACAAGGCGTGGCAAGAACGGCGCGCCATCGAAGCAGAGAGTCTCGTAGAACTCGCCGAAGGTGCCTTCCCGCAGGTGATTTTGAAAGGCATTGATGCACTCATCGGCAAGCACCGATTCATCGTCGTACCGGTTATAGGTCCGATAAACATCTATGGCGTCATTGTATTCGAGAAAAACGGCCACTATCCCTTCAGCGCCCAGCAACGAGAAGTGCTCCTCCGCTATGCACAGCGTATCGGTGAGATCATCGAAAACGATACCAAGAGTTCTCTCTTTCTCTCCTCTCGTCACGATGAAAGGACTGGGTATACGGCGCGGCGCGAGAATGCCTTGCAGAACCAATTGCTTCAAATAGCCCTCGGATCCCCCGCACCGGCGGTTATGCTCGACACCGAATTTCGCATTACCTCATGTAACGAAGCAACTGTAGCGCTCCTCGGCTACACCGACAAGGAACTTGTGGGGCGCGATATCGGCATGCTGTTCCCACCGAACCAGAATATCTACACCATACTCAATCACCAGTTCCTCTTCTTCTCCGACGGTCGCTACGAAGAACCAGCGACTGTGCGCGACAAGAAAGGTTCCCTCATCCCTTGCCTCATCGAGGCACTTCTGTTAGCGGACGGAGAGGGACGCGTGATCGGATTCCTCATCCTCTTACGAAACGACGCCCAGCGGCAAGACTTTGGCCGCAACGACCCATACCGACAAGAGCGGCTCGCAAGCATGGGAGAGATGGCGGCGCAACTGGCACACGAGATACGCAACCCTCTTCTCGCCATCGGAGCAACCATTGACTCCCTTGTCCACGACCGTGAGGAAAATGATCCCGACCTCCCTGTCCTCCGCACCCTGAGTAACGAGATCGTACGGCTCGACATGATTCTGCGCGACTACCTTTCGCTCGCTGTCCGTCAGAACACATCTATTAGCCGCACCAACCTCGCCGCGCTCGTAAGAGATGTGAGCGTTCTGCTTACCGGAATGCAGAAAATGGCTGGAAAACGCATTGACCTTGATCTCCCTGGTGATCTGTGGATTCTCACTGACTACGAAGGAATGAAACATGTTATCTTCAATCTCATGCTCAATGCCTTGGAGGCAACCCCACCGCATGGTGTTATATCCTGCCGGATTCAAGAAAACAACAGCACCGCCACCATCATCGTGGAAGACAATGGCCCAGGGCTTCCCGCGAATGCAGAAGATCTCTTCGCTCCCTTCTATACGACCAAAAAGAACGGGACAGGACTCGGTTTGACCGTCTGTAAGAAAATCGTCGAGTCGCACAACGGCTCTATCCGGCTCGAGAACAAGCCGGAGGGTGGCTGCCGTGCCATTGTTTCCCTTCCCCGGAGAACAGCCACATGACCGCCCGCACACCCTCTCCTTCTGATCCCTTCCGTGTCCTCGTTGTTGACGACGAGTTGCTTTTCGCCCAGGCAATCGGGCGAGAGATAGCACGCCTCGGTGTCGCGTATGACCTTGCGCATACGGCAGCCGAAGCGCTTTCACTAACAGAGCACAATACCTACCACCTGATCCTGCTCGATCACAAACTACCCGACGACGACGGCATCAGGATCATTCCTTTTATCATTGCACATCAAGTTGACGCTGCCATCGTCATGATGACCGCCTTCGAAACGATACCAAACGCCGTTGCAGCAATACGGCAAGGAGCCGAGGACTATATCGTAAAACAGGCATCTCTCAAGCCTATCATCGAGAAGGTCAAAGAAGTGCGTGAACAACGGCTCATCCAAGGGAAACAGAAAGGCTGGGACGAGCATAAGCAATCAGGACTCATCGGCGTTTCAGCCCCCATAAAACGTGTCATAGCGGCACTAGAGAAAGTTGCCAAGAGTCGCGATACCACTGTACTCATCACCGGCGAATCGGGGGTCGGTAAAGAGGTGGCAGCGCTCCACTTGCATCGCCTTTCCTGCCCACAAGGAAGTTCCTTCATCCCGGTGGATTGTGTCGCCCTTCCGCCGACTCTCGTGGAAAGTATCCTTTTCGGGCACGAAAAAGGAGCCTTCACCGGCGCAGAGAAGACGACCGACGGCGCTTTCGCTAAGGCAGGCGAAGGTACTGTCTTTCTCGACGAAATTGGCGATATGAACCCCGAACTCCAGGGGAAACTGCTCCGCCTCATTGAAACCCGCCGCTTTCAACGGGTCGGGTCAACCCACGAGCAGGTCATGAAGGCACGTATCGTTGCAGCAACTCATCGCGATCTAGGAGTTCTGGTTAAAGAAGGAAAGTTCCGGTTCGATCTTTACCAGCGTCTTTCGGTCTTTCCCATTACGATACCTCCCCTTCGGGAACGGCGCGATGACATCCTCCCGCTCGCCCGCCACTTCATTGCCTTCATTTCCCGGAAACTCGGCCGCGATATAC
>Ga0129299_1000738_pt1 | contig 21423 bp, 18 predicted proteins | sample ConPoolayeCmetaG_FD_94477 | JGI IMG/M metagenome (GOLD analysis project Ga0129299, IMG submission 94477) | Hot spring microbial mat communities from California, USA to study Microbial Dark Matter (Phase II) - Cone Pool mat layer C metaG ...
CATATCATCGTGTTGTCAGCCCTCCCCGCTGCGTGCTGGACAGGACCTTACGGAGAGTGTCCAGTTCCTCCAGAATGCGTCCTGCCCCACGGGCGACGCAGCTCATGGGGTCATCCGCGACATAGACCAACATTTTGGTTTCCTCAGACAGTCTTTCGGCCAGGCCCTGCAGCAGTGCGCCGCCGCCGGCCAGAGCGATGCCCTGTTCCATAAGGTCCGAGATCAGCTCGGGTGGGGTATCGTCCAAAGCACTTTTCACCCCGTCAACGATGATGTTGACGGGGCTGGACAAGGCCTCGCGAATTTCAACGCTGCTGACCTCGAGCGCTTCAGGCAATCCGGTGATGAGATTGCGGCCGCGGACGGTCATGATTTTTTCTTCTGGAAGGGGATAGGCCGAACCGATGGTCATCTTGACGCGCTCGGCCATGCGCTCACCGATGAGCAAATTGTACTTCTGGCGTACATAATTCATTATTTCTTCGTCCATTTCGTCGCCGGCGACGCGGATGGACCGGCTAACGACCACCCCGCCCAGAGAGATGACGGCCACCTCAGTGGTCCCGCCGCCGATGTCTACCACCATGCTGCCCAGCGATTCGGTGACGGGCAGGCCGGCCCCGATGGCGGCAGCCACTGGCTCTTCCACCAGATAGGCCTCGCGCGCCCCTGCACTGATGGCGGCATCGTGGACGGCGCGTTTCTCCACCTCGGTAACGCCGCTGGGGATGCCGACGACGACCCTGGGTCGCGGCAGCAACAGAAAGGTCTCATCGTGCACTTTGTTAATGAAATATTGCAGCATCTTCTCCGTGACGTCGAAATCTGAGATGACGCCGTCACGCAGAGGTCGAATGGCAACAATGTTGGCAGGCGTCCGCCCAACCATTTGTTTCGCCTCCGCGCCGATAGCCAACACCTTCTTCGTCTTCTTTTCAATGGCTACTACTGAAGGTTCGTTGATGACGATGCCCTTGCCTCGGACATTGACCAGAGTATTTGCCGTCCCCAGGTCAATTCCGATGTCAAGAGAAAACAAGCCCAACAGGGCATTTAAGGGACTGAACACGAAGACGAGCTCTCCTCTCGAATTTATCGCGATTCCTGTTCCAATTTCATTATAGCCGATTACGACGAATTAGGCAAAGTGACCGCGAAGGATCAGGGTATCCAGAACAGTAAACTACCAGTTATTCAGAAATTGTACCAGGCAGTCAAGTGTGCTATAATGGTTGTCAAGCAGATGACCGTCTGGAAGAGCTGCAAGTTCGACAGGAGGTGGATAATTACTATGACCTATCGTGCTCGATTCTTCGAAATATTGTCTGTCATCGTGTTCGTCGGCCTGGCTTTTGCGCCCGTTGCTTCGGCTGAGACGCCGCCTGGGGATGAGTGGATGCCATCGGGCAACGGCTGTTGGTATCGTGGCAACTTCTGGCAAGGGACTGGGCAACCTTTCACTGTCAGCGGATGTGAGCCTGGCGTTTGTCCCAGCCATCGGGTCTATTACGACCCACAACATGGGTACTTTGAATACTGGTGTCCACCATCGCCCGGGGCCGTTATGCCGCCTGTGTCCGTTGCGCCCCAACCAACGCCCCCGCCCATCGTCTTGCCGCCAACCGGGCCCCAGGTTCAGGCCTGCACTTTGCCGGGGACTACACCGTTCAACTACGATACGCCATGGGGGACGTTCGTGACATTCGACAATTGGGCGCGCGCCTTCTACCGCTATAACGACCGCTGCCCAACCGAGGCCGACATCTGGGACTTCTGGGCGACGCAGGGTATCCCGGCCGCCTGCCGGGTTGATGTAGACAGAGGGTGCTTGCTGGTTGACCCATAGAGAAACGAACTGGGGGGCTGTCGTGGCTGCGACTGCCAAAAGACTGGCCTGCTCTTTCTTTAACTGCCCAGCAAGGCCGTGCGCATCCGTTCCAGGGCCTCTCGCAGCGTTGAACGCGGGCAACCAAAATTGAGCCGCACAAAACCTTCACCGCCCTTCCCAAAGGTGGCCCCATCGTTCAGTGCAACGCGCGCTTTCTCCAGGAAGAACTCATGCGGATTGCCAGCAATTTCGGCCTGACGACAATCCAGCCAGGCCAGGTACGTGCCTTCTGGCTTGTATGCGGCAATGCCAGGCAATCGGGAGTTTACGTAATCCACCAGGTAGTCGCGGTTGGCTTCGAGATACCGCAGCAATGCCTCCAACCACGGGCCACCGTCGCGGTATCCGGCCAGCGCGGCCACATAGCCCAACACGTTGGGGGGATGAACCAGGTCTCGGTGAGTCTCGGCGATTCGTCGCCGTAGCGTCTCGTTTTGGGCGATGGCGACAGCGCACTGCAAGCCGGCGATATTGAAAGTCTTGCTGGGGGCCATCAAGGTGATGGTTCGCTCGGCGATTTCGGGGGAGAGAGAGGCGATGGGTAGGTGGCGATGGCCGGAAAATACCAGGTCGCAATGGATCTCGTCGGCACAGATGACCATGTTACGTCTCAGGCAAATCTCCGCCATCCGTTCCAGCTCGTCCTGGCGGAACACCCGACCAACTGGGTTGTGAGGGTTGCACAAGATGAAAATCCGCGTTTGGTCGGTGATGGCTTGTTCAAACAGATCAAAGTCAATTTCGTACCACCCGTCTGCACGGCGGGTGAGTTCTGCTTCGTGGCTGGCCAGGCCGGCGTTGGCTGGAGCGCGCAGGATGGGTGGGTAGGCTGGTGTTTGGAACAAAACCCCGTCGCCCGGTGTGGCCAGGGCGTGGCACACCAGGTTGAAACCGGCGATGACGCCCGGCAGGAACAAGAGCGCGTCTGGGGCGACTTGCCAGCCATAGAGCCGCTGCAGGCGTTCTACGATGACCTCGCGCAGTTCAGTTGGAGGCAGGCTATAGCCAAACACGCCGTGCGCGACCCGCTCGTGTAAGGCGCGGATGATTGGCTGAGGGGACGCAAAATCCATATCCGCCACCCACAGGGGCAAAACATCCTCTCCATAGCGGCTCCATTTAAGGCTATTCGTGTGGCGTCGTTCAATGAGCTGGTCGAAGTCGTCAATCATTTGGCAATAACCTTTCTTAAGGAATCAGTCCGTCTGGCACGCCATTTGGGAAATGCTTGCAGAGTCTTGGGGCAATTCCGATTTGGCCCGATGCTGTGCGCCGTGAACAAGATGACAAAACAGCACCTGCCACGCCCCCAGGATTGTAATGCAGAATAATAAACGTGACAAGTACATCGTGGTCGGAGAATCAGGGGCGATTCTAATCTTCTTTTAATCTGGCTCTAATCTTTTCTTAAGCCTGGTATGCTAGTTTGCAGGTGGTCAGAGCGGGCAAGGTTTGCCCGGCGTCCAGTCTTGATGGATGGGCCTGCTCGGGCAACCTGTTCCTCTATGGCTCTAAGATCTTTCCAAAAACATTATGATTGAATGTTAAGGAGGGTATGTATGAGACGCTTGTGGTCAATCGTTGTATTGGTTGGTCTGTTGTTTACGCTGGTTGGGCCGGTGACTGTGATGGCTCAAGACCCGGTATCTTCATCCAACGAGCCTCCGTTGGTCATGTTCACCGCTTATCCCAAGCAGATCATCGGGATAAAGGAGACTGTTAACATTGACCTGAAACTGCGCGCCAACGGAGCGCCGCAGGTTGTTGACCTGGATTTGGAGAAGGTCCCGGAGGGTTGGTCGGCCAGCTTCAAAGGCGGCGGGCGCGCCATCCAGGCCGCTTATGTGCAGCCTAAGACCGATGAGAACACCAATGATACGACGGTGACGCTCAAGCTCGAGCCGCCGGAGAACGTGAAGTCGGGCAAGTATGAGTTTGTGGTGGTGGGGCGAAGCGGCCAAAACACGGTCAGGCTGCCTCTCGAATTGACCGTTGAGGAAAAGGCGCCGGCCAGGCTGAAGCTGAGCACCGACCTGCCTACGGTGACTGGCGGACCTACCACCACGTTCCGATATACGGTGAAGCTCCAAAATGAGGGCGATGAGGACCTGACGGTCACTCTGTCCGCTGACGCGCCCGATGGGTTCCGCACGACCTTCAAGTTAACCGGCAGTGAGGTGACCAGCCTGCCCCTCGAGGCCAATCAGTCGAAGTCTTTGAGCGTGGAGGTCAAGGCGTTCAAGGACATCACCGCTGGCCCGTATGCCATCACCGTGCGCGCGCAGGGCAGCGACACCGAAGCGACTTTGCCGTTGACTGCTCAGGTGACCGGCGAAGCCACTCTCAACGTGACCACGCTGGATGGCCGGCTGTCGGGCGAAGCTCAGGCCGGGCGTGAAACCCAACTGAAGCTCATCGTCTCCAACACGGGCAGCGCGGCTGCGCAGGGTGTTGAAATGAGCTCTACCGAACCGACCGGCTGGAAAGTCGAGTTCGAGCCGAAGAAAATTGACCAGATTCCGGCAGGACAGCAGGCCGAAGTGACCATGAAGTTTACGCCAGCAGAAAAGGCCCTGGCCGGTGACTACATGCTGACCGTAAGGGCCCGTCCGACGGACAGCTCGACCAAATCGGTGGACTTCCGCATCACGGTGACCACCTCTACGGTGTGGGGCGTTGTGGGTATCGCGCTGATCGCTGTCGCGGTGGTGGTGGTTTCTCTGGCTGTGTTGCAGTTCGGTCGCCGCTAATTGCGGAGGAGGGCCGGAAACATGAACGATTTCGTTATCGAAACCAGCGGCCTGACCAAACGCTATGGCGACCTGACTGCCGTGGACAATCTGAACCTGTCGGTAGCACGCGGTGAGGTCTTTGGACTGCTCGGGCCCAATGGGTCGGGCAAGACAACGACCATCCTGATGCTGCTGGGTTTGACTGAGCCCACGGCCGGCAAGGTGCGCGTGCTGGGCCTGGACCCGGCGCGCCAGCCATTGAGCGTTAAGGCCCAGGTCGGCTATATGCCCGATGAGGTCGGGTTCTATGATGAACTGAGCGCGCGGAGCAACCTGGCCTACATTGCCAGGTTGAACGGCCTGCCCAGCAGCGAGGCGCGCCGTCGGATCGATGATGTCCTGGCGCGTGTGGGCCTGGCCGATGTGGCCGATAAACCGGTGGCGACTTTCTCGCACGGTATGCGCCGCCGACTGGGTGTGGCCGATGTGTTGGTCAAGCAGCCGAAGCTGATCATTATGGACGAGCCGACGCAAGGCCTTGACCCTGAAGGCGCGCGCTCATTCTTGCAGATCATCCGTCAGCTCAAGGAAGAAGGGATCACCGTGCTGCTGTCCTCTCACCTGCTGCATCAGGTGCAGGAAGTCTGTGACCGGGTTGGGCTGTTTCACCAGGGGCGACTGGTTCTGGTCGGCGCGGTGCCTGATCTCGCTCAGCAGGTGCTGGGCAGCGCGTACCACATCTGGCTGCAAGCCGATGGGCCGGCTGCCTCCCTGAATCCGGCTCTGCAAAGCCTGCCCGGGGTGGTCGCCGTCAAACAAGAGGGCCCGGACCGGTATCTGGTGGAGGCGACTGGCGACTTGCGTGCAGAAGCGGTGAAGGCTGTGGTGTCCGCTGGAGGGCGGCTGCTCGGCCTCGACGTGCGCACGCCGGATCTCGATTCCATCTATGCCCGATATTTCCAGGAGGTGAAAAATGTCGCTGCAAGCTGAACAGACTCGCGCACCTGCGAAGCGCGAAGGGTCGCCGTGGACAGGGCTATGGGCGGTCGTCGCTAAGGAGATGGCCGATCACCTGACCGGCGGCCGTATGCGCATCCTGGAGGTGCTTATTGTGTTAACGGCGGCGGGGACGGTGTATGCAGCCACGCAGAACCTGAAGGCCACCGTCGGCCAAGACCCGTTCATCATGCTGCGGCTGTTCACGACCGCTCAGGAACCGTTGCCAGCGTTTGTGGGCTTCCTGGGATTTCTGATCCCGCTCGTGGCGATTGCCCTGGCCTTTGACTCCATTAACAGCGAGTTCAACCGTCGGACCATCTCGCGCGTGCTGGCGCAGCCGATCTACCGCGACGCCTTGCTGTTTGGCAAGTTTCTGGCCGGCTTGTTCACTCTTGCTCTGGTGCTCACGGCCATTTGGCTGCTCATCGTCGGGATGGGCATTTTGCGGCTGGGCGTGCCGCCCAGTGGGGAGGAAGTGGCGCGAGGGCTGTGGTTCCTGGTGGCGTGCGTCTTCTACGGCGGCATCTGGCTGGCACTGGCCATGATGTTCTCCATCATCTTCCGTCAGCCGGCGACGGCGGCCCTGGCCTCTATTGCCGTGTGGCTCTTCTTCACCGTCTTCTGGTCAATGCTGGTGCGGCTGATCGCGCCGATTCTGTCGCCGATTCAGATTGGCCTGCCGCAGGAGATTCTGGCGCGGGCGCACCTGGAACTGATGTTGAGCCGTATCTCGCCCAACACGCTCTACACAGAAGTCATGTTTGCCCTGTTGCAGCCGAATGTGCGTTCGGTGGGCTTTGTCTTGCCCATTCAGTTGGACGGCGCAATCTTGGGCACGCCATTGCCCCTGCGTGAGAGCCTGCTGATCGTCTGGCCGCAGTTGACGGGGCTTATCGCGGCGACCATCCTGCTGTTCGCCGCGGGTTACGTGCTCTTCCAGAGGCGCGAAATCCGCGCCTAGTGTGGGGGCAGGCGGGTGCGGCAACGGAACGGGGTTGCCGCACGACCGAATGAAATTATAGATAGGCACCGATGAACAGAAATTCATCGGTGCCTATCTGTGTTTTTCATCCGTGCTTTTTTCGAGAAATTTCAAGTCTTCCTCGCTCAATTCGATTTTCTGTAGCAGGTCAGGCCGGCGCAGCTTAGTCCGCAATAGAGCCTGGTTGCGACGCCAGCGGGCGACACGGGCATGATCGCCCGACAACAGAATGTCCGGCACGCGGTAGCCGCGATACTCCGCCGGGCGGGTGTAGTGAGGGTACTCCAGCAAACCGTTGGCGTGAGAGTCGCGACAGGCCGCCATCGGGTCGCCCAGCACGCCCGGCAACAGCCGGGCCGTTGCCTCAACGATCACCGCCGCCGCCAGCTCGCCGCCGCTGAGCACGTAATCGCCGATGGAAATCTCGTCGGTAACCAGATGCTCCCGTACCCGTTCGTCCACTCCTTCATATCGGCCGCAGATCAAGATGACCTGGTCTTCTTGCGACAGTTCACGGGCTACGGCGTGAGAGAACAGCCGCCCCTGAGGCGTGGTGAGCACGATGCGCGGATGCAGCTCCGGGCGACGCACCGCTTCCACAGCGGCAAAGATGGGCTCTGGCTTCATGACCATGCCGCCGCCGCCGCCGTATGGCGTGTCATCGGTCACGCGATGTCGGCCTGTGGCGTAATCTCTGATGTTATGGATTTCCACCGTGAGCAACCCGGCTTTGATTGCCCGCGCGAGGATGCTTTCAGAGAACACGCCTTGAAATATGCCGGGAAACAGGGTCAAAATGTCAAACCGCACGACCCAAGGGCCTCCGCTTCATGAACACATACCGTCCGGCGCGCAAGTTGATCGGGATGCTTCATCTCATCATAGAGGTGAGTCGGGCGATTGTCAAATTGCCCATCATGGTAAGTCATCCAGACGGCCACGTCGCAGGCTCCAGCCTGCGGCACTGAGAGTGTTTCGCTTTGAAGATAAGGCGCGCGCCTACAGAACCTCCACAGTTCCGGCCTTACCGTCAATGCGCAGACGGTCGCCGGTCCGCACGGTTTGATAGAACGCATCGTCGAGCTGGTCAACGACGGGGATGTATCGCCCATAGAAGTGCCTGGACAGGATCGAGCACAGGGTAATCATGGGTTCGGCGCGCACATTGATGATGGCGGCCGGTGCGACGTTGTTGCGGACCGCTTCGAGGAAGATGCCGGGATTACCGGTCGAACCACGCCCGAAGGTAAACACGAAGGCTTTGCCAGCCAGGTTGTGGCCCAGCAACGGGTGGCGGCGATTGATAACCTGTCCGGTAGCGGGGTCAATGCCCTGCCAGAAGCCAAATGGTTCCAGCGCGACGATGGCCTCTGCCTCTGTGATACCCTCAGCGCAGCCACGCCCTTTAAATAATCTGCTCATCTGTGCTCCTCTTTCAAGAACTAACGGTAGACGCAGACGAACGGGAATCAATATCTGCCTCCCATCTGCGTCGAACGGCGACCGTTGGTGGTTTCAACTGTTCCTGAATTGTCAAATGCGCCCTAGAATGGCGGCCTGGATGCACTTTTCGGTGCTGGCGAAATAGCACTCCGCCCCGACCGTGGTGGGCGTGTAATAGGCAAACTTGGGCGAGTCGGTGGCCAGATGGCGAAAACCCCAGGCCTCCAGTGGGCAATCGTTCAGGCAGGTGCCGGTCATGATGCGAGCGCCGGCCGCTTCCAGTCTGGCAATGTAGCCCATTTTGCGGGCCATGCCCTCCACCAGCTCGTTCATGCATATCCACAGTTCTGTGTCGGGGTGCACTTTCCGGTCGCCCAGCAGGCGGACGTACCTCTCGATTTGGGCGATGGAAGCATGGGGACACCCCAGCCCAACGATGTCCACTTGGCCTTCGCGGAAGGTGCACATCTTGTCTTTGGTCTCTTGAAGTTCCCGTGGGCCAAAGGGCAAAATGTCCTCCCAGCCCAGGCGACGGACGTTCTCCTCGCCCTGGAAGGCTTCTTGCAGGGTGCGGGCTTCCGGTGTCACGCCGACAATGTGGTACAACGCCACTGAACCCGTCGAAGCAGAGGCTGCGCTCAGGAATTTGAGCTGGTCAAAAGACGCATCGGCGATGCCGCGGATGACCGGAATTTTATCGCCGACCGCCGCGCCAATGAAATAGCCCAGCGCGGCGAAATCCTCGTCCCGCATGTTCGCCCCGACGTCCGGCGTTACGTCAATCAAAATCTGCCCGCGCCGGTTTTCGGTGATGTGCAAACCGAAATACGGCACTTTGCCGGTCAGCGCGGCGCACAGGTCCACATACGCCGCCAGGCGATTGGTGCGCGCCCCGATGACCGAATTCACAAATGCGACTGCGCTCGACTCCGACCAGCCGATATGCTGGCCGAAACGAGGCACGTTCAACACGTAATACGGCGTACAGGTCCAGGTGGGGATGACGCCCATCGCTTCCAGCAGTTCGGCGATCTTGAGCTGTCGCTGAGCGTAACCCTCCGGCGTGCGAAATGCCTGCCAGCGAGCGAAATCAATAGAACCCGGATCGAGCGTGGTGGGAACTTTCACCCTGGCGCCCGCTTCGACCAGGCGGGAGTAGATGTCAATGCCTGCTTCGCCGGCAATCTGGTATGAACAGGCGACCAAATGCGCGCTGGCAATGGGGACCAGTCGTTCGGCGCCATAGCTGTCGCCGAGCTCCACGAGCACTTGAGTCGCAATGCGCAGCGGTTCGCCTAAGGCACCGTCTATCGCTGATTTTTCGTCATCCGTGAGTTGCATTTGTTTCACCTTATGGATAAACTGCGTTGCGCTGAGAGTATAGCACAGGCCGCCCATCAAGACAAGAAAAGCAGTTCTTGACGGTTGGTGGTAATTATGATAAACTAGTGACAAGGCACTTTACCAATCGGTGTACCTAGTTGCGGGGCTCCACGTTGAGTAAAGGGGTGAAGAGAATACCATGAACCTGTCAGAATACTTAAAAAGTGAGATTGCAAGGCGCAACCTTTCTGTGCGCAAGGCGGCGGAGCACATCGGCATCAGCCATGTGACGTTGCTACGTATTCTGAGCGGCGAGACGCCCAATCTGGAAACGCTGAGCAAACTTTCCGAGTGGACTCATACCGATCTGGCATTTTTGCTTGAGCTGTTGGGCTATCATGTCGAGACCGAAAACGCCGAGACAGACAGGCTGGCGCGTTTAGTCGAATATGATCCTCTCTATCGTCGCCTGTTTGCCCTGTTGGAGCGGCTGAAGCATGAGGAGTTGGCTTTTGCCATCGAATACCTGGAGTATCTGACGTGGCGGTTCAGTGGTCAGGGCGAACAATCTCAGGGAGAAGGGACCCCGAACGAGAATCAGCTTGATGAGCGAGACAGTGGTTCGATTGAGTTGACGCCACAAGCTAAGTCCTCGGCCAATATCTGATGTCTGATTGAGGAGCGGCGGGTGACGGGACAGCAGAAGCTCATCCTGATTGGCTTGTTTTTATCGGTGCTGATGGTATATGGGCTGTTCTACCTGGTTCTAAGCAGTGAGTTCTCGCAGGAGGCCCAGTTCGCGGCACGAGAAGCCATAGTGATCGCTCAAGAGCCTTCGCCGCTGCCAACGCGGACGCTGCGTCCGACCTTCACTTCGACTCCCATTCCAACCGACACTCCGACCAGCACGCCGACATTCACGGTGACTCCGACGCCGACCTTTACACCTGTCCCAACCGATACCCCGATCCCGACGAACACACCCAAGCCGGTGGCGCCCAAACCCACTCAGCCGCCTCCCACGGAAGAGCCAACCGCCACGCCGGTGCCGGATGTGGATTTCCGCCTGGTCAAGGTGCGCCGTTTGTCCGCGTGTGAGAACCACGGCAACCACAACATTTATATCAACGTGCTGGACAAAGATGGGAACGGGCTGCCATGGATCAAAGTGTGGGTGTCCTGGGGGCCCGAAGGCGCCGAACTGGAGACCGGCCACAAGCCTGAGATGGGGGACGGATACGTTGACTTTCCGATGTTCAAGGGGACGCACACGGTTCAGGTGATGAATGCGCGAAGTGAGATCGCGCAGGGCATTACCCCGGATATCCCTCAGGCCGAACGATGTGAGGAAACCGGCGAAGAATTCGGTAACTCGTTGTATCATTACTCGTATGAAGTAGTATTTCAGCGCACCTGGTAGCGCATTATTTTGGAGGTTTGAAAATGGTCAAGGGAAATCTGATCGTCAGCCAGTCGGGTGGGCCGACGGCAGTGATCAATTGCAGCCTGGTGGGCGTCGTCCAAGAGGCGTTCAAGCACGAAGAGATTGGCGAAGTCTATGGCGCGCTGTACGGCATCGAAGGCGTGCTGGACGAGAACCTGATTGATTTTCGCCGTGAGTCTGCTGAAACGCTGGACCTGTTGCGCACGACGCCGGGTTCGGCTTTGGGCATGAGCCGCCGGAAATTGACTGAAGACGATTACGGGCGTGTGCTGGACGTGTTCAAGGCGCACAATGTCCGCTATTTCTTCTACATCGGCGGCAATGACTCGATGGACACATCCAACAAGGTCAGCAAAGCTGCGCTGGAGCGCGGCTATGAGCTGTACGTGGTCGGCGTGCCCAAGACAGTTGACAATGATCTGGTGGCGACAGATCACTGCCCAGGTTACGGCAGCGCGGCTCGTTTTGTGGCGAACACCGTCCGTGACACAGGCTTCGACACCGAGTCTGGTTACCTTTCTACGCCGGTGAAGATCGTGGAGATGATGGGCCGCCATGCCGGCTGGGTGACCGCGGCGGCGGTCTTGGGCAAAGAGTCGGAGATTGACCCACCGCACCTGGTGTATATTCCCGAAAGACGGACTTCGGTGGAGCAGATTCTGACGGACATCGCGGAGGCGCACAAGAAGTACGGCGGCGTCGTGGTGGCGCTTTCAGAAGGCGTGGTCGGCCCGGACGGCAAGCCTCTGATGACTGCCGTCCAGGCCATGGATGCGTTTGGGCATATACAGTTGGGCGGCGTGAGCGTGTGGCTGGCGCAGAAGGTCAAGGATGAGCTGGGCCTCAAGTGTCGCTTCGAGAAGCCCGATACGATGCAGCGTTCCAGCATCCTGATGGCCTCCGCAATTGATCAAGAAGAGGCCTATCGGGTCGGGCGCGATGCGGTGCGCTTTGCGCTGGAGGGGCACACCGATTGTATGGTGGCCCTGCGACGGGACGAAGGCCCGGCGTATCACTGTTCCACCGTGCGCGTGCCGCTGGCGGAAGTAGCCAACCGCGAGAAGTTGCTCCCCGACGAGATGATCGGCGCCGACGGGCACTCCATCACGTCAGCGTTTGTCGAGTACGCTCTGCCCCTGATTGGCGGCAGGCTGATGCCATACGCGCGACTGGCCCGCCACGCCGTGCCAAAGAAACTGTGACCGGCGTCTCGCTGGTCACAGGGGATAGACGCCCACCAGCGTCACGCCGTCCGGCAGGTGCAGGCGCGGCTGCCAATCGGCGCGGTTCGGGTTGACGTCCCATGTGCCAGGCAGCCCCTCTTCGTGAGCGGCAATCGCCCAGTGAGCCATGGCGATACCATTGTCCAGGCCGCTGCTCTTGCTGACGGAGGTCAGGACAGCGGCTGCGTCGGTCAAAATGAGCCGCCAGGGCTGGCGGTTCATGGCCGACGGCGCCCAGCGGACGGCTTCGACGGCCCTCAGCAGGTCGGGCCGGGCCTCCAGCATGGGATGGGCGTCGCCTTGCCATCGCTCGGCGAAAACGATGTCAAAGACATCCTTTCTCCTGGCCGAGCCGGCCAGCGACTTGAGCAGGCCGCCCCCGCCTGCGCCAGCCGGGTAGCCCAGCGGGGACACGGCCAGGACCTTTTCTCCTTCGTGCAGGGGCACGATTTCGGCCACATTTCGGCGGCGAAACATGCCTGAGACCCAGCATGTCCCGATGTTGTGGCGGGTGGCTTCGAGAACCATGTATTCCATGGTGAAGCCGAGAGACTCCTCCATGCGGTCGCCTGGGCCGGCGATGCCCACGAGCAGAGCCGGGGCGTTCTTGATCTTGCCGTAGCTGCCCAGAATGCCGACAAAGACGTGGTCAACTTGCTTCGGATCTTCGACAAAGGCGAAGCGGACCGGCGTGTCGGTCAGACGTGGCGCGCTCCTGGCAATGCCTTTGAGCATGGCGAGATGCTCGGCGGCCAACGGTTGGCCGGTGTACGAGCGGATGCTCTTGCGGCGAAAGATGGCCTGGGCCAGCGTTTCCTGGTGGCGATTGGGTTGATTGACCATTGGACTTCTCCTTTCCGTTTGGGGAGCAGCACAGAGGCCGCGTCGGTCGCGGTGGTTTCAGTTGGGAACTGCCGCTCATTGGCACGAGTATAGCAGATGTCGGCTTTCAAAGCAAAAAGCCGCAGACTGAGGCGATGCGGTTTCCTGCCCGTCATGCTGAGCCGCAGGCGAAGCATCTGCCGCAGGCCGTAGGGGGCACGTTGCAACGTGCCCCCGCTTCGGCCCAATACCTGGAGGACGGGGGAATTGCGCATCAGGCTGCCCTCAACTATAATGCAAACCACGAGACTGCTACGGAGGCGATCAACGCATGGTTTTGGCGCAAGCTGGGGATTTGGTGCTCTTTGTCGCGCGCGACTACAAGCGTTTTCTGGTGAGACTGGAAATTGGCGGGCGTTTGGAAACGCACCACGGCGTGATTCGGCACGACGATGTGATCGGCCAGCCTCTGGGGCGCGCTTTTCCCTCCCATTTGGGCCACCCGTTGCTGGCCCTTCAGCCTTCGATATATGATTTGGTGCGCGATATTCGACGGGCGGGCCAGATTGTGTTTCCCAAAGACGCCGGCTACCTGCTGTTGAAAATGAACATTTATCCCGGCTGTCGGGTCATTGAGGCCGGCGCGGGCAGCGGTGCGTTTGCCCTGACGTTGGCGCGCTATGTGATGCCGACCGGCCACGTCTACTCTTACGATGTCCGCGAGGACATGTTGAACCTGGCCCGGCGCAACCTGGAACGGGTCGGCCTGGCCGACTACGTTGACTTCAAACTGAGAGATGTCCAGGAGGGCTTCGATGAGCACGAGGTTGACGCCCTGTTTCTGGATGTGAAGTCGCCGACGGCTGCCCTGGAGCCGGCCTGGCGCGCCTTGAAAGGCGGCGGTTTTTTCGGCGCGATCTTGCCGACCGCCAACCAGGTGATCGGGCTGTTACATCGCCTGCCTGAGCATGGGTTTGGCTACCCGGAGGTTGAGGAAGTCTTGGTGCGCCCCTACAAGGCCGTCCCGGCGCGGCTACGGCCAATGGACCGTATGGTGGCGCACACGGGTTTCCTGGTTTTCGCCCGCAAGGTGGAAAAATCTGTGATCGCTGACATGGAAAGAGCGACGAACATCGAATTCGACCATGAAGACTACCCCGCCGATTGGGATGAAGATGAATAGCGATTGGCTGGCGAACCAGGAACTCTCTTGCCCCTGTGGGGCGACAGATGGCGATGTTTCTGCCCGAGCCAGCGCAAAAGCGCGCTGTGCGGCAGGTCGTGAAGCCTTCTGGCGGGCCAGCCTTCTCCTCGTCGCGCTCATCATGTTGTTGGCCTGGCTGGCAGCCTGCGCGCCGCAGCGACCGGTGATCATCAAGGTAGGGCAGGAGGAACGGCGGGTCAGGTCCGGCGCACGCACGGTGGGCGAATTGCTGGCGGAGCAGCATATTGAACTGGGCAAGCTGGACCGGGTGGAACCAGATGTGTGGGAACTGCTCGAGCCGGATACGCCGGTGGTTATTATCCGCGTCGAGGAGACGACAGCGACGGAACGGGTCAGTATCCCCTTCCAGAAACGGACGGTGCGCAACCGCGCTTTGGCCGAGAACGACAGCCGCCTGATTCAACCCGGCCAAAATGGCGAAGAGGAAGTCGTCTATCGGGTCACATACGAGAATGGCGTGGAGGTCCGGCGCAAGGAAGTCCAGCGCCGGGTGGTGAGGCAGGCGATTGATGAGATTGTCATGGTAGGCAGTGGCGGGACATTGCCAGCCGTGCCCATCACCGGGACGTTGGCGTATGTGTCGGGCGGAAATGCCTGGGTGATGCGAGACAACAGCAACGCCCGTCGCCCTTTGACATCCTCAGGTGACTTAGACCAACGGGTCTTTGCCCTTTCGCCTGATGGCTCGAAACTGCTGTACACGCGCGGGGTGGCCGAGGGGCCGCCGACGCCGCTGAATACTTTGTGGGTCATCACCACGACGGTGCTGGGTGAAGAGCCTGTCGCTTTGGGCATAGAGGGTGCAATCTATGCGGAATGGTTGCCCGAAGGCGAGTCCTTTATCTACTCGACCGCGGAACGGGTGGCCGGTTCGCCTGGCTGGAAGGCGCGCAACGACCTGCACCTCTTCTCCATGTCTGCCATGACCACGACTCGCTCATTTTCCGCGCCGACAGGTGAGCTTTACAGTTGGTGGGGCAGCTCTTGGGCCGTTTCGCCTGATGGCCGGTACGCTGCCTACGGCACGGCAGAAGAAATCGGAGTCGTTGATCTGCGGAGTGGTCAGCGGCGGACGCTGCTGCAATTCCCTCCTTATCACACATACAGCGAGTGGGTCTGGGTGCCAAGCTTGTCCTGGTCGCCGGATGGCCGGCACATCGCGGCGACGGTGCACGGGGAAGGGTTATCTTCGTCGCCGGAAGATAGCCCGGTGTTCGATGTCAGGGTGCTGAGTCTGGATGGTAAAGTGGACATAAAATTAGTCGCTCAGGCTGGCATGTGGGCCATGCCAGCTTGGTCGCCGCCCAACGCAGAAGGCCAGAGTCGGCTGTTATATGGGCAGGCGCGTGAGCCGATCAGCTCGCAGAACAGCCTGTATGACCTGTACCTTGTTGATGTTGATGGCAGCAATGAGACACTGTTGTTCGCGGATAGAGCCAGAGGGCTGCGTTTTCCGCTGACGGCGTGGTCGCCCGACGCGAGTGCGGTGGCCTTTGTCGAAAACGGCGACATCTATTTGTTCGACCTGACCAGCGGCCGGATACATGCCTTGACCGACGATGGATACAGCGGATTGCCGCGCTGGTCATCGTAAAGTGCGCCGCGGCCGATTAGCGAAGCAATGCCACCAGTGGGTTTCTGTTTGAGAGGACATGCTCAGAATTGAAAGCGACTTTGAAACCTTTCCATAGCAGGTGGGTTTGGGTGCGCCTGGCGCTGTTTGCCCTGCTGTTCATCGCGGCGGTTGGCGTCGCTGTGGCTCTTTCCCGTGGTCGCGTGGAGGAACGGGGAGTGGTATATGGCCCGCCGCAGGATTTCGGAGCTGAGCGGGTGCTGCCGGGCCTGGGCGTGAACGCCGATTTGACCGCTCTGGACACGCGCGGGCTGCACGGCCTGCATGGGCGCACTGCGGCGGATGCCGGCTATACCATCGAGCAAGCCCTGTCAGACATGAGACGGGCCGGAATCACGTGGGTCAGGCAGCCTTTCCCGTGGGCGAACATTGAGCCTGAGCGCGGCGATCACCACTGGGCGATGTGGGACGCAGTCGTGTCGGCCTGCGCACGGCATGGCCTCGCGCTTGTGGCCGTGTTGCATACCTCGCCCGCGTGGGCGAGGCGTTCTGCGGAGCGCGACAACCGCTTTGCCCCGCCCGAGCATCTGGCTGATTTTGGCCGCTTCGCTGAGCAATTGGCCTCGCGCTACGGCGAGTCGCTCAAATACTATCAAATCTGGGATGAACCCAACATCCAGCCCCATTGGGGGAATGGCCTCGTTGACCCGACGCAGTATATGCGCCTTCTCCGCGAAGGCAGCATCCAGATTCGGGATGCCGACCCCGATGCGGTGATTGTGCTGGGCGGTCTGGCGCCGACGGTCGAGGATGGGCCATTGAACCTCAACGAGGCCCTCTATCTGCAGAGCCTGTACGCCGCTGGCGCGGCGCCCTATTTTGACGTGGCAGCGGCCAAGCCCTACGGCTTTTGGAGCGGCCCGGAAGACCGCCGTACCGATGCGAAGGTCCTCAATTTTTCCCGTGTCGTTCTCCTGCGTGAGGTGATGGATGCCAACGGCGACGTTGCGAAACCGATCTGGGCGGTCGAAATGGGCTGGAACGCCCTCCCGCCTGGCTGGTCGGGCGAGGTTGCCGTGTGGGGGACAGATACGGAGGAGGTGCAGACGGAACGGACGCTGGGCGCCATTCGGCGGGCCAGGACCGAGTGGCCGTGGCTCGCGGCGATGGGGCTGGCTGCCTTCTTGCCGCCGGAGAGGCCCGGCGATGCGCGGGCTGGCTTCGCCCTGCTCGACGGAGCGTACCGGCCTCGCCGATTGTACCGTGCGCTGGTTGAGCTGGCCGCTGAAGAGGCCACAGCGTATCCGGGCCATCATCCGGCCAACGACAGGGCCATCCGCTACGACGCGGGCCGCTGGCGTGTGCGTGCGGCGGCGGCCGATGTCGGGGCTGAGGGCGACCGGGCGACTTTGAGCTTCTACGGTTCGCGTCTGGACCTCAAGCTGCGTCGTGGCCGGTTTTGGGGGCTTTTCTACATCTCGGTGGATGGTCAGCCGGCCAATAGATTGCCACGTGATGGACAGGGCCGCGCCTATGTCGTGCTGCACGACCCGTTGGAACGCGAAGCGACCGTGACTGTGGCCTCTGGCTTGGCTGAGGGGGTTCATCGCGTGGAGATAGAGGCGCACGGCGGCTGGGAACAGTGGCCGTTTCTCGGCTTTGTGGCCGTGCGTGAACGGTCCGCTGTGTCCGATGAGGTGATGTGGGCGCTCTGTCTGCTTCTCGGATTGGTGGGCGCGGGTGGGGCAGCCTGCGCTGGGCTGCGGCTGCTGTGGGCGGGCTGGCGGCCGTCTGTTGTGACCTGGTTTGCTGCGCTCGACCGGAAGTGGCACTTGGCCGCGCTTGCCGTGTTCACAGCAGCGTTCTATTTCAGCCCCAATCCCTGGCTGGCGTTGGCCTGTCTGGTGGCTGTCATCCTGCTGACGAGTTTCAGGCCGACGTTGGGGCTGGGCCTGGTGACATTTTCCACGCCATTCTTTCTCGTCACAAAGGCCCTGCCTGGCCGCCCCGTCGGTGTGTTGGAACTGGCGATGTTGGTGGCTGTGCTGGGCCTGGCGATACATCATGGACTGCGGTGGCTGGTTCAGTCCGCCGGGTTCGGGGCAGATGCCCGCTATCTCAGCGCGGGCCAAAGCCGGGGGGGCCTGGCTATCGCCGACCTGTGGCAGGCCGTGTGCGGCAAGATGAGATCATGTTGGCGGGGCTGTCGCGCGCCGGAGCTCATCTTCGCGCGGGTCATGTCTCTGGATGTGGCCATGCTGGCGCTGGTTATGGCCGGCGTTGTTTCGGTGTTGACCGCTGAGAACTTCGGCGTGGCCAATCGGGAGCTGCGCGTGGTCATCCTGGAGCCGGTCGCTTTTTACTTTCTGCTCAGGATAACGCCTCTGAGGCGCGAAGACCTCTGGCTGCTGGCCGACGCCTTCGTCATGGCCGCAGTTGTGCTCGCCCTGATAGGCCTGTATCAGTACGGCTTTACGGGCGATGTGATTGTGGCGGAAGGCGTGCGCCGCATCAGAGGTGTGTACGCTTCGCCCAACAACTTGAGTTTGTTCTTGGGGCGGGCGGCGTCCTGGTTGCTGGCTCTCGTCATCGCCGCGCCGTTCTCGCGGCGGCGGTTGTTCTATGGCCTCGCTGCGGCGCCGGTGTTGCTGTGCCTCTATCTGACCTATTCAAGAGGGACGTGGTTGATCGGGCTGCCTGCCGCGCTTATTTTCATCGTCCTTATACAAGGCCGGCGGGCGTGGCTATGGGGCGCGACGGCGTTGGCAGCACTGGTTCTGAGCCTTGTTTCCTTAGTTGGGACCGGGCGCGTCTCGCGCCTGCTCAACCTGCAGGGCGAGACGACAACCTTTCGCATCAAGCTGTGGCAGGCAACTGTGAACATGGTGCGCGACCATCCCGTGTTTGGCGTGGGTTTAGACAATTTTCTGTACCAATATCGGACGCGCTATGTCCTGCCTGAGGCGTGGCAGGAACTGAACTTATCGCACCCGCATAACATTCTGTTGGATTATTGGACGCGACTGGGCTTACTGGGGTTGGCGACGCTGGCGGTTCAACAATGGAGCTTTTTCAAGGCTGGCTTCGGCGCGTATCGTCGGCTCGACGATGCTTTGGACCGTGCGCTTGTCGTGGCGCTGATGGCCGGCATGGTGTATGCTCTGGCGCATGGCTTGATTGACAACTCCTTCTTCCTGGTCGATCTGTCATTTGTTTTGGCATTGAGTTTTGGCTTGCTGGCGCGGTTGGCAAGGCGGGACGATACTGAGACGACGGGCAAACAGGGGCATAGCCCCTGACGGGCGTCGAAGAACGGGCGGAAGGCCCGCGATTATTTCACAGTGAGGAGCGATTCAATTGTATGAGGATGAAGGACAAGGTTGTTTTAATCACCGGCGCGGGGCGCGGCATCGGACAGGCGGCGGCCATGTTGCTGGCTCGCGAGGGGGCCGACATCGTTTTGAATGCGGAGATACCCGATGAGATAGAGCGCGTGGCTGATGATGTGCGGGCTTTGGGCCGACGCGCTCTGCCGGTCGTGGCCGATATGCTTGTCGAAGAGTCAATTGGCCCGCTGGTCGAGGCTGCCCTGCGGGAATTTGGCCGCATAGATGGCATGGTCTATTCGGCCGGGGTGGCGATTCACAATCCGGTGGCGGAACTCTCCACGCGAGACTGGGACCTGAACTTCGGGGTAAACGTGCGCGGCATGTTTCTGTTGTGTCGGGCTTTGGTGCCGGTTATGGTCAGGCAAGGGCACGGCACGATCGTGAATATTTCTTCCAAGCTGGGCAAAGAAGGTAGCGCGACGCGGGCGGCCTATTCGGCCTCCAAACATGCCGTGATTGGCTTTACGAAGTCGCTGGCTTTGGAGATGAAGCCCTACGGCATTCGGGTCAACGCCATCTGCCCCGGACCGGTGGCGACCCCGCTGCGCGCCAGGAACTACCCCAATGAAGACCCTTCGACCATCACCCAGCCGGAGGAGGTGGCGCAGGTGATTTTGTTCCTGTGCAGCGACGAAAGCTCGGCGGTCAGCGGCGCGGCCATAGATGTGGCCTGGAAGGGGCAGGACATTTTGCCGACGCTGAAGAAATAGGCTGACTTCAGTGGACTTGTGGTTAAGCGAGAGACGTACCTGCCAGGCTCTGGGACCTGGCAGGTACGCTATGGTGCTCAGGATAGATAGCCCTTGAGCCGCCGGCTGCGGCTCGGGTGTCGGAGCTTGCGGAGGGCTTCCATCTGAATCTGGCGGATGCGTTCTCTGGTCAGACCGAACTTGCGGCCGATTTCCTCGAGGGTATAGGCTCGCCCGTTGTCCAGACCGAAGCGCAGTCGCAAGATGCGCGCTTCGCGCGGGGTCAGCGTGTTGAGCAGCTCTTCCATTCTCTCCTTGAGCATATTCTCTGCGGCAGCGTCGCTGGGCGAAGGCGTGGTCTTGTCTTCGATGAATGAACCCAGTTCGCTGTCCTCGTCCTCTCCGACAGGTTTTTCCAATGAACAGGGCCGATGCGACACGTGCAACATCCAGCGGACTTTGTGCGAGTCCAACTGCATTTCTTCGGCGATTTCCTCTGGGGTCGGCCTTTGCCCTGACTTTTGCTCCAATTCTTCGGCCACACGGTGCACACGGCGAATGCGGTCGCCCATGTGCACGGGCAACCTGATGGTGCGCCCCTGGTCAGACAGGGCGCGAGTAATCGCCTGGCGGATCCACCAGGTGGCATACGTACTGAATTTATGGCCCAGCGAGTAATCGAACTTATCGGCGGCGCGCATCAGCCCCATGTTGCCTTCCTGAATCAGGTCCAGGAACGGCACTCCATTTCCCCGGTAACGCTTGGCGACGCTTACGACCAAACGCGTATTCGCCCGAATGAGATGCGCCCGCGCGCGTTTGCCCTCTTCGACCTGCTGACGGAAACGAGCATATTCTGCCGGGGTGCAATTGTTGTCTTTCAAGATCTGCTGAGCGTGACGCCCGCACTCGATTGATTTGGCGAGAGAGATTTCTTCTTCGGAAGTGAGCAGTGGAACGCGAGACATTTCCCGCAGGTACAGGCTGATCGGGTCATCGGTGTCCGCTGCGTCCCCAGCGTATGCGACGCTCAATGGGTCGAGCATCTCCTCTTCGTCTTGCAGGATTTCTTCTGATTCGACGTGGGCCCGCAAAGCGGGTTCTTTCTCCTCGTAGTAATCCTCCAGGTCATATTCTTCGGCGGCGACGTCGCCAGGCTCATCGTCTAACAGTGCGGGTGGCAGTTCGACTGACAGTCCATCTACCTCCATAGCGTTCATTAAATCACCTGACAGGGTTTTGTCTTCTGTGTCTGAGAGCGCGATTGTTGACCGGGACACATCTTGCTCGTCCGATTCGTTTGGGCAAGTCAAATTGTTTGTCGCCTTCATGATTCTAGTGTGATACTCCCTCTATTGCTTATGAGTTACCACGTACATAATATAAAAAGAAAACTCGGCATCCTTAGTTGGAGGCCGAGATTAACTCCTCTAGCCGCATCCATCATGGATCCTTTGACTCTCGGCACGAGACAGAATCCAACGATTCTATTATAGCACGCCTGATAGTTTCTGTCAAGTGGGTGTCTCTGACATCCCAGGGCAAATGCATCTCAAGTGAACAGGCCGCCATCCACGGATTCCCCACGAATGGCGGCCTTTAAACAGGAGCAGAATCGTCCAGTGGTGGTGGACCTGGCAATCCTCAGTCCGGCGGGCCCAACGCGCTGACCCGCTCCTGGGCGCGGCGCA
>Ga0129299_1000741_pt1 | contig 21364 bp, 15 predicted proteins | sample ConPoolayeCmetaG_FD_94477 | JGI IMG/M metagenome (GOLD analysis project Ga0129299, IMG submission 94477) | Hot spring microbial mat communities from California, USA to study Microbial Dark Matter (Phase II) - Cone Pool mat layer C metaG ...
TACTTCTCCGCTTTCAGCGGCGCGGGCGGCGGCGTCGGCGGGCGGAATGACGGCGGTGTCTTCCCGTCCTTCCGGGGGATCCAGCCGCTCGGCTACCAGGATCCGGCCTTCCCGGCCGATCCACGCCGCCGAATCCTTCGCGGCTTCATCGTCGGCTGGACGGTGGATGAGGAGAACTACCCGATCGGCACCAACCAGTTGGCGGGCAGCGCCACCGTGATCGACTACCGGCTGGAGGAGGCGTGGGAATACAAGCCCTGGGCGTTCCGCTCGAACTTCACGGGCCGCAAGAGCGAGACCACCGCGCTGCGGCTGAATTACGATAGCGACAATTACCAGCAGTGTCCCGAAATGCTGCTCTTCCACTTCTGGGCGTCCGGCAGCCAGGCCCTGGGCAACTCGGTGAATCCGCCGATCGGACCGAGTACGTTCGATTTCGAGATCAGTCTGGTGAACATGTGGCTGGACTTCCGGGCCACTCCGGATTTCGACGGCGATGGCGTCCCCGGCAACTCCGCGATCGACGCGGAGACGGCCACCACCTCGGTGCAGGTCTTGTCCTGGAATGAAATGGAGCAACCCTTCAGCGGGACGCAGCGGTGCCTGACCTGCTGGGATTCCACCGTCGCCGGCTCCTACGGATACATGGGTGCCGCGTCGCCCTTCGCCCTGAGCACCCTGGGCACGGACAAAGGCAAAGCTCGCGTCTGGGCCATGGCCACCCCCGCGTGCAGCCGCGTCGCCAACCCGAATTCCAATCCGCCGATCATCGGCAAGCCCGCCCGCAGTCTTCCGATCGTCGGATTGGCTCACGGCACCATCACGTGGCCCCCCGGCCCTGGCGATCCGCCCAAGGCCCGCAAGGCGCTCGTGTCACTGCTGCCCGTGGGCATGGGCACCCGCGCGGACGGCGTAATCTACTTTGACGGCAACGACCAGGGCGATCCGCCGACGCTGCCCGAGGGTAAGACCCTGTTGTCAGAGCCGGCGTCACTGCCGCTCTCCAACCGGCCCTGAGGTGGACCTTCACGGTCTGACCCTACGGGTGGGAACGACAACGCCCGCCCCGGCCTCGTCGCTTTGGAGGCCGGAGCGGGCGAATCATTCTTGCCAGGTCCGGCAGTCTTCGGAGGCCGCTTTCATCGCGGCCAGCGGTCGTGGACCGGAGGCATCCGCGGGAACTCGGCGTGCGGCTCGGCCTGGTACCAATAGACGGTTGAAGCGATGTCGTCGGTCAGCGGCTGAAACTTCGCGTCCGGCCACCAGCCCAGGGCCTGAATGGTCACCCGCAGATCCTGCTTGAAGCGGATCGGATCCATGATGTGCCAGCGGTAGAGGCCGAACTTGGGGACCTCGTTGTCCACATGCCGGACCAGGGGGAGACCCAGGAAGGCGGTGTTGTAGACCTCCTCTCGATTGTTCGGACCGCAGAACCCCCAGGCGCCGCCGAAGTAGTCCTCCGTGCCCGTTCCGCAGATGGTCGGGTGCTCGCGGTCGCCGTCCATGAAGAACTTGATCTCGCCCTCGCCCCACCAAAGATTGCTCAACTGCGTCCACGCGAGGTAGGTGCCGACATAATGTCCCGGGCCGCGGATCCCGTCAGCCAGAGTGTGCTCGGGGTTTTCGCGGGTGGTCATGGACCGCCGCCACTGGGCATGAAAATAAGCCGCGGACTCGGGCACGGGCCGCAGCGCATAGGTGATCTGATAGAAAAAACCCTGGATCCGCTCGCGATGCTGCGATTCGATGGTGATTCGGGCGGAGCCGCGGAAGGGCATCGGCCAATAGCTGTTCAGACCGCCCAGCGGATTCACCGCGATGGGCAGGGAGTTCACCTTGGTCCGCAGGGCGTGGCCGCAGGCGAAGAAGTCGCCGAGCGGCGTCTCCACGGAAGGGGTGCCCTCGCCGTCCCAGTACATCCTGAGGATACAGTCGCGAAACGCCTTGGGATCCACGGTGATCCAGATGTGCTGGATGATGCCGGGGCCGGCGATGTCCGCCAAGGTGACCTGGACGCCGGGTTCGAGATCGATACACGGCCTGACCTTCCAGCCCGGGCCGAGTCGCGAGGCCGGGCTGCTGGAGTCCGGGATCGCCTTCGCCCCGCCCCCTCTGGCTCCGGTCGGGTTTTCGGCTGAGATCGACCGGGTCTCCGCCGTGTCCAGCAGAGGGATGTTGCCAAGACACATCGAAAACGTTGTCGCACAGTCCATCATGCGGGTTACTCCGATCGTCGGCTTCGCAGACAGGGTCGGCCGCTGCCGGCCCGAACGGTGCAATGTAAAGAGGGAGCCGATCCTCGACAAGGGAAGCTGTCGGGCGGGCGGGTCGCGGTTATATTAGTCCACGATGAATCTGCCCATCATATTCCCGGAGATCAAGGGGCAGCTTTACGACTGTGAGTGCTGCGGCAGCGGCTGTCGGGAGTTGGTCATCTTCCTGACCGAGCGGGACTATCGCAAGATCGACGAACAAGGCTGGGCCGCTCGTCTCGATCGCCCGCCGTACATTCGCCTGGGCCGCAGCTACGTGCTGAACCACAAAGCGAACGGCGAGTGCGTCTTTCTGACGGCCGATAACCGCTGTCGCATCCACGCGGAATTCGGTTACACGGAGAAGCCGCTTTCCTGCCAGCTCTTCCCTTTCACCCTGGAGCGCGATGCCGAGGGGTTTCGGGTCGGCCTGCGGTTCGACTGCCCCGCGATGGCGAAGAGCGTGGGCGGCCCCCTGGCGAAGCATCGTGGCGATGTGGCCCGGCTTGCGGCGGAGTTCGCCGCGGCGGACCTGGCGGAGCTGAAACCCTCTTCGAGACCGGTCGAGTTGGTGGCTGGACGCTCGCTGGATCCGCCCGTTGTCGAACGGCTGATCGACCAGGTGGATCGCTGGATACGCCGCACCGATGTTCTGCTCGCCCAGCGGCTGTCCGGACTGGTTGGATTTCTCGATACGCTCTCCACCGCCAGGCTCGGCGCGTTGGACAATCAGCAGGTACTGGAGTTGGTTGAATTACTGATGGGGGAGTTGCCCTCGGCCGCAAGAGACGCGACGCCCGTCGCCCCGGCCACTCCTCGCCAATTGCGGCTGCTGCGTCAGGCGGTCTTCGCGCACTGCGAGAACATCCCGTTGGAGCAGGCCTCCGCTGGTGTGCTCAGCCGCCTCCGCTACCGCTGGGGGCAGCTTCGGCGGGCCCGGGCCGTCGCGGCGGGGGTCGGCGCGGTGCCGACCCTGCTCCGCGGCGTTTCCGGTGCGTCGTTCGACGAGGTGGAGCACGTGGAGGCATCGGAATCGCTGCTGCCCGCGGAGGCCGACGGCCTGCTCACACGTTACCTGCGAGCCCGCCTGGCCGGTGGGACGGTGTTCGGCCGCGGCTTCTTCGGATGGCCGATCGTGGAGGGCCTGCGGGCGTTGATTCTGGCGGTCGCCGTGGTGGGCTGGCTGGCGAGGTACCTGGCGGCGGCGGACCGTCGAGCAACTTACACCATGTCCGATCTGGTCCGGGCCGTCGGCATTGTAGACCGGAATGCGACGCGGAACCCCGAGGTCGGCGCCTCCTCCGGCCGGTTACGGTTGCGTTATCTGTCGGCCGATGACGGCCTCCGCCGCCTGCTGGCCGAGTATCCCGTCGGTCCCGCCGCTTGATGGCGAGCCAATTCACCGACCGGAGGCGTGGCCCACCGTCGATTCGGCCCGGTCGCTCAGCCAGGCCACGGCGCTGTCCACCACGGTGGGATCGAACTGCCGCCCGCGTCCTCGTTCCAGCTCGCCGATGACGCGGTCAACGGCATAGGCTTCCTTGTAGGGCCTGGGGTAGAGCATGGCGTCGATGCTGTCGGCCACCTGCAAGACTCTCGCGGAGAAAGGAATCTGCGAACCCCGGAGATGATCGGGGTATCCGCTGCCATCGTACCACTCGTGATGATGCAGGATCAGCGGCAGTTCCCGCCGGAGACAGGTGGCCGACCGAAGAATGCCCGCGCCGATGCGAGGATGCTCGCGAATGCGGTCGAACTCCGCTTCCGTCAGCGGCCCGGGCTTGGCCAGTATGGCGTCGGGCACCCCGATCTTGCCGATGTCATGCAGGATCGCCGCATTTCTGAGTACTTCCGTCTCGCGACGGCTGAAGTGCAGTTCCAGCGCGAGTGCTTCCGCGAAGCGGCTGACCTGAAGCGAGTGGCTTTCCGTGTGAGCATCCTTCGCCTCCACCGCGGCCACCAGGCTGAGCGTGGTTTCGATCTGCGACTGGATGAGGCGGCGGCGAAGCCGCTGAACCTCCTCCAGGAGGACGGTGCCGCCGTCCTGTCCCAGGCGGCCCCTCAGCGACGCCACCGGGGTGCGGCGGGCCGGCACGGGCAGCCGGGTCAGCGGTTGCCAGGCTGGTCTGCGTAATCCCCCCATACCGGTCTTCCCCCGAGGAGTCATCCGATCATCGAAGCCCGGTGGCGCTCAGGCGCCAAACAGTCCTCGAAGGATGGCACAACTCTTACCGGACCGGCTCGCTCCGCCGGCCGATCTCGGCGGTTTTTTCATCGGTGGAGAGTGCCGAGAGCTTGAACGCCGATTTCCAACGGGAGGGGGGAATGCGGGGCGATTTGCATCCGCGGTGCGGGTCCGCAAGAATGCCGCACGCGGCCGCGATAAGGTCAAGAGGATGAACCTGCAAGGTATACGCGGTCAGCGGGCAGATGCAAAATGGCGAAATCCCGCCGCATCGTACTGGGACTCAACAGCGGCACCAGCGCGGACGGGGTGGACGCCGTGGCCTGTGAGATCATCGGTCGCGGCCCGGACATGCAGGTTCGCGTGTTGGGTCACGCCCAAACGCCTTATCCGCCCTTGCTTCGCGAGCGGATCCTGCGGGCCATGGCCCCGGCGGAAACGCGGACGGAGGAGATCTGCCGTCTGGAGACCGAGATCGGGGAGGCGTTTGCCCAGGCCGCCGACCTGGTGGTGAGCCGCTTCCGCCTGAAGCGGGTGGACTTGATCGGTTCGCACGGTCAGACGGTCTGTCACCTGCCGCCCCGTGGGCGGGCCGGCGGCCGGATCGCCGGGCGGCTTCATCGGCGACCCGTCGGTTCGACATTGCAGCTCGGCGATCCAGCGGTGATCGCCGCGCGGTTGGGGGTTCCGGTGGTGGCCCGTTTCCGCCAGGCCGACGTGGCCGTGGGCGGACAAGGCGCACCGCTCGTTCCCTGGACGGATTTCGTTCTGTTTCGCGACTCGGTCCGCGGCCGGATTGTGCATAACATCGGCGGCATCGCCAATCTGACCTGGATTCCGGCGGGTTGCACCCTCGACCAGGTCCAGGCGTTTGACACCGGACCCGGCAACATGATCATTGACGCCCTGGTCCGGCGATTCACCCGAGGCCGGGAGTCCTTCGACAGGAATGGTCGTCATGCGGTACGGGGGACACCGCATCCACGGTTGCTCAAGGCCATGCTGAGGCACCCGTTCTTCTCGCGAAAGCCGCCCAAAAGCTGCGGCCGCGAGGAATTCGGCGGGGCTTATGTGGCGGAGCTGTTGTCCCGGTGGGCCGGGATCGCGCTTTCGGAAAACGACTGGATTGCGACCGCGACTGCCCTCACGGCGACCAGCATGGCTCAGGCCTACTCGACCCTGCTGCGATTCGGCGGACACGCGGCGGCGTCCGTCGCCTCAAGACGAGGAACGCGGCCACCGCGGAGCCCACGCGGACGCCGCCTGCCCCCCCGCCTGGCTGATGAAGTAGTGCTGTGTGGGGGAGGCGCGGCCAACGCTGCCTTGATTGCGGCCTTGGCTGGGCAGTTGCAGCGCGAATTGGGCGAGACCGCCGCGCCGCGGCTGACCACGACCGCGGAGTACGGCATCCCGATCCAGGCCAAGGAAGGCGTGTCCTTCGCGATGTTGGCCGCCGCTTGCGTGGATGGTTGCCCGGCGAACCTCCCGCAAGTCACGGGCGCTTCGCGGCGGGTGGTGCTCGGGCAGGTCTGCCGTCTGGAGGGTCGGTCGTGAAATCGGTACGGACCGCCAAGGCGGCGTCGTCGAGCAGCCGAACGACACGCACCCTCAGTCGCCGGCGATCCGCGGCGCCTCATCCGCTGTCCCGAGGGCACCTGCTGACCGAACTAGCCAATCCGCAGACTCGGCGGCTCGACGTGCTTCCGCTGGGGAAGGCCTTCGACCTGATGAACGCCGAAGATCGGCGGGTTCCCGCTGCGGTGGCCCGGGCCAAGCGTGATATCGTCCGATGCATTAAGCTCGTCTCCGCAGCGTGGCGGAAAGGCGGACGGCTGATCTATATCGGGGCGGGGACCAGCGGACGGTTGGGTGTGCTGGATGCCGCCGAGTGTCCCCCGACGTTTCGGTCCGACCCCGCGATGGTTCGCGGCGTCATCGCCGGCGGCCGTAAAGCGTTGTGGCGGAGCATTGAAGGAGCGGAGGACGATCCCGCCGCGGCTCGCGGCGAGTTGCGGAAGCTAAAGGTGGGTCATCGCGACGTGGTGATGGGCATTGCCACGGGCGGAACCACCCCCTACGTCCACGCGGCCCTGGCGGAGGCCCGCCGACGCGGGGCGGCCACGGTTTTCTTCGCCTGTGTTCCGCGATCGCAGGTCAAAGCCCAATGCGACGTGGATATCCGGGTTCTCACCGGGCCGGAAGTGCTGACCGGCTCGACGCGTCTGAAGGCGGGCACCGCCACGAAGCTGGTGCTCAACATGATTACCACCTTGAGCATGGTGCGAATCGGCAAGACCTTCGGCAACCTGATGGTGGACCTGAATACCTACGCGTGTCGCAAGCTGGTGGATCGGGCCGTCCGCGTGGTTGTCGAAGCGACCGGACTCGACTATGGCGAGGCCTCGCGACGACTGCATGATGCCCGCGGCGAAGCCAAGACGGCGATTGTGGCCCACTACGCGCGGTGTTCTCCGCGGGAGGCCCGCCGGATGCTCGACCGCCACGGCAACCGCATTGCTGCCGTGCTGGGGACCCCGCGAGGCCCCTTGCGTCCCGGCCGGCGCGATGGACAATGCCGGAATGAACGCTAGACCGCCCACCTCCTGTGACGTGAATCTCCGCGTCCGCTACGCGGAAAGCGATCCCATGGGCTATTTGCACCATTCGAAGTACTTTGAGTATTTCGAGATGGGGCGGACCGAGCTCTTGCGGCTGGCGGGCTACCGCTATCGCGATTTGGAAGAACGGGGCATCCTCTTCGTGGTCGCCAGGCTGGAGTGCCGGTTCCTGGCTCCGGCCCGTTACGACGACGAGTTGACCCTGACCACGCGGGTTGAGCGGATGACCCGTGCCCGCATCGACCACGCGTACGAGCTGCGACGCGGGAGCCAGGTGCTTTGCGAGGCGAAGTCCACATTGGCCTGCGTCGACCGCGGCGGGCGGCTGATTCCGATTCCAGAGGAGGTTTTCGGGCCGATCGGCGAGTGAGGCTCACCGCTTGAAACGGCCGTCGGCGAGCGTGGGGATCGGGTGATTTGCCGTGCTTTGGGTGTTCGTCACCGTCGGGCTAGCGACTTCCGCGTCCATTCTCTACCGCATGGCGCGATCCATGGTGCGGGGTCAGGGCCACGGTTGGCTGGAGATCGCGGCGCTGATTCCCTTGGCGGTGGCCTGGATGGCGCAGCATACGACCACGCTGGGTTGGTCGGCGATGCTGCTGGCCCTCGCCGTGGAGATGCTGCGGTGGGCAACCGACGCCGGCGGTAAGCCGACGGGAGTCGCACCCCTCAGCCGGGCTTCCGAACCCGCGGTTCACGGCGGCGAGGGGCCTGACGAGGCAGATGCGCGGAAGCCCGAGGCGACGGCGGGCACTGGCGATTCCCGTGAAACGCCGGAGTCGGACCAGAGCTTGCCGACCGGGGGAATCGCCCCGCCCGCCGGAGCCTCCTTGGAGTACGTTTCCGTTGTTTTGTTGCGGTCCCGGGCCGACGTGACACCGGAGGTGTTCAACGCCTCGCTGCGGCGCAGAGGCCGCCGCGATGCCCGGGTTGTGCCGAGGGTGGCGGAGAGGTCCGCCTTGCCGACAGCCGCGTCGGCCTTCCGCATCGCCTTGGGCGAAACCAGCCTGGACGTCTCTCCATATGGTCATCCTCTCGAATCCGCTCAGCTCGATTCCGCCGTCGCCCAGAGCTGGGATTGGCCGGAGGCTGCGGCGAGCGTGGCCGGGCACGAGGCCCACATGGTGCTGCGGTCGGTCTCGGCATGGCACGAAGATCCGCCCGCGGTGGTGGGCCTGCATCGGGCAGCACACGCGGCACTGGCCGAGTTCACGCCGGTCACGGCGGTTCTCTGGCCGGCTGCGGGCCGGCTAACGCGTTCTCCGGCCGGGTCGGATGCCGAGTCGGCGACGGACGAACCGGCCCATTTCCCCCGCATGTGCATCAGCTACCGCTCTTGCCGAGTGGAGCAAGGGGATTCTGCCGTATTCGTCTCCGACACCGTCGGTCTATGCGGATTCGGCTTGCCGGATGTTCAGGTCCTCACCCGCACCGAGCCGGACAGCGAGGTCTCCAGCCTCGTGTATGAAACGGCCCAGCGGCTCTTCTTCGCAGGTTGCCGCCTGCAAGACGACCAGGTCTGGCCGGGGGCGAGCGGGGAGGAATGGAGCATGGCTCGGGCAAGAGCCCTCTGCCCGCCCGAACGCGAGGTGATACAACTGACGCGGCGTGACGTATGCTCTCGCTCTCCTGTTCAGTCTCCGGATGATCCCGCTTCACTGTCCGGCCGGTCCGAACCAGTCTGACCTTCGCTCCCGGTGGCCTCATCGTCCAGCAGGAATTCCTGCATGATGCGGTTGGCCACGAGCAGCCCCGCGCGTGTCAAACGAATTGTTCGCGTGGTGCTCTCCAGCAGCCCCAGCCGCGTGAAGCGGTCGATGGGGAGGCTGAAAAGGGCGTGGGGGTTGAGACCGGTCTGTCTGCTGAACGCCTCGACATCGATTCCTTCGATGAGACGGAGCATCTGAATGGCGGTCTCTCCGGCGCTCGCCAGAGGTCCCAAATGCTCGTGCTCCACGGTGATTTCCGGGGGGACCGCGGTCATGCCCGCCAGGTAGGCCCGCAGGTCCGCCACGTTTTTCCGTCGCGTTCCATCGAGGTAGGACACAGCCGATGGGCCGACTCCGAAATACTCCTGGTTGTGCCAGTAGATGAGGTTGGCTCGACAGCGGCGGCCAGGCCGAGCAAAGTTGCTGATCTCGTAGTGTTCATAGCCCGCGGCCGTCAGTTGCTCGATGGCCAGTTGGAACATGTCTGCTTCCAGCGATTCATCGATTCGAGCCAATTCGCCGCTCCGCAGGCGTTGCGCGAACACCGTCTCCGGCTCATAGGTGAGGCCGTAGCAGGAAACATGGTCTGCCTGCAAGTCGATGGTGCGATGCAGCGTGTCCGCCCACTGGGCGATCTGCTGTCCGGGAAGCCCGTAGATCAGGTCCACACTGAGATTCTGGAAACCTGCCGCCCTGGCCGCCGCAACCGCCTCGACGGTGTCGCGCGCGGTGTGGCGACGACCCAGAAGCTGCAATTCGGGATCGTGCATGGTCTGGATGCCGAGCGAGAGGCGGTTGGCCCCGGACTCGAGGAGGAGTTCCAGCAGGCGTGGATCGGTGGTCCCCGGATTGGCCTCGATCGTGAACTCCGCCGCCCGGCCCGCACGACTGACGATGGTCGTCAGGATGGGACGCAGGCTCTCCCGAGGCAGAATGGTGGGCGTTCCGCCCCCGACATAGACGGTCGCCACAGGCCGCCGCGGGTCGCGCTCGGCGATTTCCCGGCATACGGCTGCCCGGTATGCCTCGGCGGCGGGCACTTCGAAGGGGACGGAGTAGAAGTCGCAGTAACCGCATTTCCCGTCGCAAAACGGGACATGGACGTACCAGCCGATGGCCGACGCGGCGGGACGGGTTCGATTGGGCATTTTGGTATTCTATATCCAGCGGGGTAGTCGCCACGAAGACGATTTTCCCGAAGTTCTTGTTGCCCTTGCGGATCGCCGTTAGACTGGGCGCCGCGATGCAAACCGAGGGATCCATTCCTGCCGAGCGAAACGCCTTATCCGCAGCGTTGCCGGGGTTCTTCTTGGCGATGCTGGCCCTGGCCGGTCTGGATGCCGGCCTGGGCGGCGGCTTCAGGGTGGAACGCCACCATCGTCTCGATGTCACCGGAGCAACACTGGTGTCTTCCCTTGCCGGCACTCCCGCCGGTTCGTCCGCCCTGGCCGGAATGGTCGGGGCCGTGATGCTCTTGTTGTGGGTCGGGCGTAGGTTCCGGTGCGATTTTTGCCGTCCCGTGACCTCAGCGGGCTGCCGATCCGCGTTCACCGGCATTCCGCCGACCTGCTCCGGCCGCCGCCTGTTGATCTCCTCTCGCTTGGGCGGCTTGTACGGTCCGTGAGGCCGCACCCCGCGCCTCTCCGATTCGTTGGGGACCGCCCCCTGACCAAATGAGCCAGAGTAGTCCACGCTTCCCGGTTCGATACCAAGCCGGTCAATTCCACAGGTGAAACATGGGTGTGCTTGAGACCATCGGCGCGGGTTTCCGGAAGGTTTTCGGCTCCCGCAACGAGAGACTGATTCGCCGTTACCAGCGGCAGGTGGCCCTCGCGTCGCTCATGGAGCCGGAGTTGCGCGGCGACTTCGACCAACGTTTTGCGAAAGCCGTCGAGTCGATCCCCGCGGAACTGCCCGAGGAGGAACGCGGCGCTCGCCTCCAGGCCCTGCGGGTGGAGTTGTCCGCCGATCTGCGGGATCGCACGGCTCGCCTGCGTGAGCGGCTGGCTCGCGGGGAGACGCCGGAGTCTATCCTCCCGGAGGCTTTCGCGGTTGTGCGCGAGGCGTCGCGCCGCGCCCAGAATCACCGCCATTTCGACTGTCAGATGGTCGGCGGGCAGGTGTTGTACGAGGGCAAGATCGCCGAGATGAAGACCGGCGAAGGCAAGACGATCGTGTGCCACCTGGCGGCCTATCTGAAAGTGCTCCAGGGCTTGAAGGTCCACATCGTCACCGTCAACGACTATCTGGTCCAGCGCGACGCGGAGTTCGCCCGCCCGATCTTTGAGTTGCTCGGCCTGACGGTGGGGTACATCCAGTCGCAGGTGGACCCAGGCGGGCACCAGGGCATCCGGGCAAAGGCCTACGCGTGCGATGTGACCTACGGCACCAACAATGAGTTCGGCTTCGACTATCTGCGCGACAACATGAAGACCCGCCTGGAGGACCAGGTCCAGGGCCGCCTCGATTTCGCCATTGTCGACGAAGTGGACTCGATCCTGGTGGACGAGGCCCGCACGCCGCTGATCATCAGCGGCCCGGCGGATGACAACGTGGACCGCTATCGCACGGCGGACGGCGTCGCCCGAGTGCTCCTGTCCCGGCAGCAGTCGGCCAACGCCGAAACGGCGCAGCGGATCCGCGGCTGGGGCGACCGGCCGCCGGAGGCGTTCGCCCGCCTGCCCAAGTTCGAGGACGCCGTTCGCAAATTCAAGGCGGATCCGTTCTGGCTGAACGACGACGAGGCCGAGGCCATCGGCCACCGCCAGTACTTCGTCGTCCATCGCGAGCGAAAGCAGGTGGGCATCACGCACGAAGGCGTCAGCGTGGCCCAGGAGCAGTTGGGCGTCGGTTCGCTGTACGTCGGCGCCAACATGGAATGGCCCCACCTGATCGAGAACGCCCTGCGGGCCCACGTCACCTACGTCCGCGACGTGGACTACGCGGTGATGAACGGCGAGATCATCATCGTCGATCCCTTCACCGGACGACTGATGCACGGCCGGCAATGGTCGGACGGCCTGCATCAGGCGGTGGAGGCCAAGGAAGGCGTGAAGGTCAAGGAGGAGACTCAGACCCTGGCCACCATCACGCTTCAGAACTTCTTCAAGCTCTACACGCGGATCGCGGGCATGACCGGCACGGCCATGACGGAGGCCGACGAGTTCATGAAGATCTACAACCTGGACGTGGTCGCCGTCCCCACCAATCGGCCGGTCAATCGCATGGACTTTCATGACCGGATCTATAAGACGGTGGACGACAAATACAACGCCATCGTCGAGGAGATCCACGATCTGCACACGCGGGGCCGTCCCGCCGATCCGTATGTGTTGGAGCCGGTGCTGAAAAACCTGCGGCCCATCCTTCAGCGAATCGGCCGGCCGACCGACGTCATCGACCGCGCTCTCGAGGAGTTCGCCGGCGGCAAGGGCACCGGGCAGCTCCTGGCCGAGGCCTACGACGAAGCCATGGGCGATCTGGCCCGGGGTCGGCCGATCCTGGTCGGCACCGTGTCCATTGAAAACTCGGAGAAGCTGTCGAACCTCCTGACCCGCAAATACGGCATCCAGCACGAGGTGCTCAACGCCAAGTTCCATGCCCGCGAGGCTGAGATCGTCAAGAAGGCGGGCGAGACCCACGAGGTCGCGCGGGGGAGGGAGAAAAGGGTCCTGGGCAATGTCACCATCGCCACCAACATGGCGGGCCGCGGCACGGACATCAAGTTGCAGAAGGGCGTGGTGTACGAGCACTGTGTCGGCGATCTCGGTCCGCCGGAAAACGGGGACGGCCGGCGGTACGCCTGGCAGGAAAAAGGCGTGGTCGGCACCAAGTGCTGCATGAACTGCCCGGATTACGACCCGCGAACCCGTTGCGCCCACTGCTGGAAGCCGAAGCTCGACCCGCGTTTTCCGGAGCTGGGCCGCACGGTGTGCCCCCTGATCGTGCCGTGCGGGCTGCATATCATCGGCACCGAGCGGCATGAATCGCGCCGGATCGACAACCAGCTTCGCGGCCGCTCTGGACGCCAGGGCGACCCCGGCAGCAGTCGTTTCTTCCTCTCGCTGGGCGACGATCTGCTGAAACTCTTCATGGGCGAGTGGACGCTGCGGATGCTGGAACGGATGGGCTTCGACGACGGCATGGCCATCGAGGCCAAGTCCATCAACAAGGGCATCGAGCGGGCCCAGAAGAAGGTGGAGGAGAAGAACTTCTCCATCCGCAAGCACCTGCTCGAGTACGACGAGGTGATGGACCACCAGCGAAAGGTGTTTTATCGCCAGCGGCAGGAGATCCTGGAGGCCGCGCGGCCCGGTCGGTCAGAGCGGCTCGTCAAGGTCATCTGGCAGATGATCGACGACACGATCGAGCATGCGGCCGCGAAGTATCTGGCGCGGGACTTCGGGCGGCAATGCGTAGTCGAATGGGTCCGCGGCGAGTTGGACTGTACCGTCGATCCCAAGGGGCTCGACATGCACGACGTGGTCTCCTGTGAACGGTACATCCGGGCCAACGCCAAGGAGGAGGCCCAGAGCCAGATCAGCATGACCGTCGGCGAGTACATGGATCCCGAAACCGACCCCAAGGAATGGGACATCCGCGGGTTGGCCCGCTGGGCGGAAACCCGTTTCAAGGTCTCCATCAGCCAGAATCACTTGCGGGGCATGGGGGTGGAAGAGGTGCAGCAGGAGCTTCTGGCCGCCGCAGAGAAGCGGATCGACGAGGCCGATCTGTCGATGATTGAGCGATTCCTCGATCCCTATGTCGGGCGACGGGCCATGGTGGAATGGGCCCGGCAGAAATTCGGACTGGACCTGCGGGCCGAGGACTTCGTGGAACTCGCGGAAGACCAGTTGGTGAACCGGCTGCGGGAGGCCATTCGCAGCGCTTATCGGGAGAGGGAGGCCCGCTACCCGGTGGAGTGGATCCTCGAACGGACCGTCATGCAGAGCACCGGAAACAACGCCTACGCCGCGGACGCCCTGGCCCAGTGGGTCAACCTCAAGTTCAACGCCGGCTGGACGGTGGAAACGCTGCGGAACCGCCCCCTCCGGGAGGTCGCCGAGCAACTGCTGGATCTCAGCCGGGAGTACATGCACAACGGCCGGCTGGAAGCGGAGGTCGACCGGGCCATGGCCGCCCACGCCGATGGGGCGGACGACGCACGATTAGCGGAATGGGCCCGCCACCGCTTCGGCCCGGCGTTCGATCAGGCGACCTTCGACGCGGCCACGGACCGCCGCGAGGCCTTGCTGGTTTTCGGTCGTGACCTGTTGCGCCGCGAGCTGACCACGCTGGAACGCTTCGTTCTCTTGCAGATCTACGATCAGGCCTGGAAGGAGCACATGCACGCCATTGATCTGCTCAAGGAAGGGATCGGCCTCCGCGGCTACGCCGAGCAGGATCCCAAGATCGCCTACAAGCGCGAAGGCTTCCAGATGTTCCAGGAGATGATGACCATCATCAAGGACAAGGTGACGGGCATCATCTTCCGTGCCCGACTGGCGGACGACACCGCGTTCCAGAGTCGCTACCGCATCGGCGCCGCCGTGCACGCCGACGCCACGAATCAGGGGTTCGCGGCCGGCGTCGACCGGGATCGGGCCGCCGCCATGCAGGCTCAGGGCGAGCAGAAAGTCGAGACCATTCGCCGCGACAAGCCGAAGGTCGGCCGCAACGAACCTTGCCCGTGCGGCAGCGGCAAGAAGCACAAACATTGTTGTGGACGAGGAAAGTGAGCCGTCGCCAGCCAGGTCCGCGATCGCCGGCCGGGCTTGCCGCCGAGGCCCGCAATCCCTACTCTCCTCGGCAGCGGCCCACCGGCCCCGCTGGGGGCCGCGGGCGTGGCGGTGGGTTTCGCGAACGCCCGGCAACCCTTCAGCAGGAGCCTGACCATGAAGTACGGTGCGAGAAACCAGTGGTGCGGGAAAGTGATCGCAATCAAGAAAGGCAAGTTGATGTGCCAGGTGACGGTGCAGATCCAACCCGGCTGGACGGTCTGTTCCGTGATGACCCTGGATTCTCTGGCGGAACTCGGCATCAGGAAGGGATCGACGGTGAAGGTGCTCGTGAAGGCCGTGAACGTGTTGCTGGCGGCAGAGTAGGCGACGAGACCGCCCGGGTCGTTCCGCAGCGGGCCGCGACGCCAGCCGAGGGCTTCTCGGAAGGCAGCGGCCGCGACCTGAAACGCCGAAACCCGCTGGACGCCGCCAGCGTAAGCTCCACGGTTTCTTTGAAAGCGGCCGGGGGGGCGGACGGCGGGCGGCTTATGCCCGCTCCGCCGGCGGATGCCGAAACCGCGAGACCTTCTTATAATCCAGGGCGGTCCCGCATTGTGTGCGGCGCCACCACCAGGGCCGATGGAGCGAGGGATGTCTGCTGCCGACATTGAGCTGATCGACGTTCACAAACACTACCGCAAGGGCCGACTGGACATCCCCGCCCTGGATGGGCTGGATCTGACGATCGACGCGGGATCGTTTGTGGCCATCATGGGGCCCAGCGGTTCCGGCAAGTCCACTCTGTTGCACCTGATCGGCGGGCTGGATGCGCCGACCTCCGGGGTGGTTCGCGTCGGGGAGACCCGGCTCAACGATCTCGACGAGCAGGGCCTGACCGAGTGGCGAAGCCGTCACGTCGGTTTCATCTTCCAGATGTACCACCTCGTACCGGTCTTGACGGCGGCTCAGAACGTCGAGCTGCCGCTGCTGTTGTTCAGGATGCGTTCGGCCGAGCGGCGGCGTCGGGTCGAAACAGCGTTGCAGGTCGTTGGTCTGGAGGACCGGATGGACCACCGGCCCAACCAGCTCTCCGGTGGGCAGGAGCAGCGGGTGGCCATCGCCCGGGCCATCGTGACCGATCCGCAGGTGATTCTGGCGGATGAGCCGACCGGCGACCTCGACGCCAAGACGTCGCAGGAAATCCTGCACCTGCTCAGTCTGCTCAATACGGACTTCGGCAAGACCATCGTGATGGTGACGCACGATCCGCGGGCGGCTTCCTTCGCCGGCCGCGTGCTGCACCTCGACAAAGGCGTCCTGGAGCGAGATGAGCGGAACGCGGAGAGCTCTCCGTTGGCCGCTTCCTGACCCGGCGAGACCTGGAAAGGGCGGAGCACCGCTGGTGACCCTGACCTATGTGCTGGCGCAGAACCTACGGAGGAGTCCCCTGCGGACGACCCTCACCGCGGTCGCCTTCGCCCTGCCCATGGGCATCTTCGTGGCGGCGATCTCGCTGGTCGCCGGTCTCCGCGAAGCGGCCCTGGCGAATGAACGCGAGCTGCGCCTGGCGGTCCACCACCGCATCACCCTGACCAACATCCTGCCGGAAGGCATGCGTCGCAAAATTGAAGCCCTTGACCCGCAACGCGAGCGGCTGACCGCGGTCTGCGGCATGCGTTGGTTCGGCGGGCGGCGTCCGAATTCGCAAAACACCCTGACCACGCTGGCGGCCGACATGGACACCTTTCCAGTGGTCTATGGCGATGTCGGCATGACGGCGGAGGAAATCGACGCGTGGCGTAAGGAACGACGAGCGGCCGTTGTGGGAATGAACCTGGCCGAAGAGGCCCGCTTGGCGGTGGGGAGCCGCTTCAGCCTAGAGAGCTCCATTCCGCCTTACCTGGAATTGGAGTTCATGGTCATCAAGATCATGCCGCAGGATTCCAAGGCGAGCCTGATGTACTTCCGCCGCGATTACCTGGAGGACGCGCTCCGCGAGGCCGACTTTCCGCTCAGCGGATGCAACATCTTCTGGGTGAAATGCACGGGCGCCCCGGCGATGGCGACGCTACAGCGGGAAATCGATGCCCTCTTTGCCAACAGCCCCAACGAAACCGTGACCCAGGACGAGAACGCGTTCATCAGCAACTTCGTTCAGGCCACCGGCAACATCCCCGGCCTCATCCAGATGATTTCGCTGGTGGTGGTGTTCATTATCGCCCTTATCGCCGGCAACACGGTGATGATGAGCTTTCGCGAGCGGGTTCGGGAATTGGCCGTGTTCAAGGCGATTGGTTTCCCCTCCGGGCGAATTCTCGGGATGGTTCTGGGCGAAAGCGTCCTGCTGGCGGTGTCGGGCTCGCTGCTCGGCGTGGTGCCGGTTTCTCTCGGGCTGGCGATTCATCCGGTGAAGGGTCTGTTTCTCGGTCCGATCGGGGGCCTGAAGGTCTCGCCGATCGGCGTCGTGGGAGCGTTGTCCATGGCCGTGCTCATCGGGCTTGCCGCCGGAATCTGGCCCGCCCTGCAAGCCTGGAGACTGCGGACCGTGGACGCCCTGCGAGCGGCGGCCTGACCCCGGAAGTCGGCGGGGCCGGGCCTCGCCGGTCGGGTGGATGCGTGAAGATGTCCCTGTCGTTGGTTTATCACTGGCGGAACCTGCTGGCCCGGCGCATGACCACCCTCCTGACCGTCCTGGTGGTGGCGGCGGTGGTGGCGACGTTCACCTGGATGTTCAGTTTCACATTGGCCTTACGGAAGACCCTGGCCGTGGCGGGAGATTCTGAGAAGATCATCGTCCTGCGCCGCGGCTCGACCTCCGAGGCCCAGAGCGCCATCACCGTCGCCGAGTTCAACCGCCTGAGCCAGATCGCCGAGATTGCTCGCGGCGACGGGGGAGCACTCCTGCTCAGCCCGGAGAGCCTGGTGCAGGTCAACCGGCCCCGCCGGCGGGACCAAGGCGCTTCCCGGGCCAACCTGGCCGTCCGCGGCGTGTTGCCGGTCGCCTTGCAGGTCCACCGCAACGTGCGGCTCAGCGCGGGCCGTCTGTTTCGCGAAGGGGTCCAGGAAGTCATCGTCGGCGCCGCCGCCGCGCGGCAGTTCACCGGGCTGGAAGTGGGCAGTCAGATCGAATTGGGCTTTGCGGGAGACCGTTCCTATGTCGTCGTCGGCCACTTCACGGCGGACGGCGGGCCGCTGGAGAGCGAGATCTGGGGCTACCTGCCCACGCTCATGAACACTTACAACCGGACCCAGTACTCGTCGGTGGCGGTGCGGCTCACGCCGGGGACCGACGTGCCTGCGGTGCTCCGCCAGATCGAAGGCCCGGCCATCCAGCTCGCGGGTCTGACCGAAGCCGAATACTGGTCTTCGCAATCACGCATCGTCAACATCTATCTGGCGGTGGCCGCGGGCCTGGTGATCGTGATGTTCATTGCCGCGGTGTTTTCCGTCGCCATCACCATGTTCTCGGCGGTGGCCGGGCGGGTCCGCGAGATCGGCATGTTGCGGACCCTGGGCTTCCAGCGTTCCGCGATCCTGAGCGGCTTCGTGATCGAGGCCCTGATGCTTTCGCTGTTGGGCGGGGTCTTGGGCTGCGGCGTCTGCGCGGCGTGGCTCCGCCTGGCGGGCGGGGAGAAGGACGTATACGGCACCAGCACCTTCACCACGCTGGCGTTCGACATTCATCTGACGGGTTGGACGGTGCTCGGCTCGCTGGCCTGTGTGGTGCTTCTGGCAGTGGCCGGGGCCTTGGCCCCGGCGTGGCGGGCTTCGCGGGTGAACATCATCACCGTGCTGCGCGAAGCATGAGCGGGTCCGCGGGGTGCGGCGTGGACTGGGTGTGAAGGCAGGGGCCGAAGTGAATCTCCGACTGGCTTATTTGCTCCGCAATCTCTCCCGGAACCCCCTGCGTTCGGGGCTGACCTGCGCCGCCGTCGCCCTGCCGATCACGATCTTCGTCCTGTCCGTGGCCGTCGTGGATGGAATCGACCGTTTCCTGGACAATTCCAGTCGGCAGCTCCGCCTGGCGGTGACGCATCGGGCCTCGCTGGTCAACCCGTTGCCTTCCGGCTACCGGCTCAAGATCGAATCGCTCGACCGCTCCCGCAGTGAGATCACCTCCGTGTGCGGCATGGGCTGGCTCGGCGGCACGATCGAGAACGATCCACGCCTACTGTCCACGCTCAGCGTCGATGCCGACTCATTTCCTGCCACCTTTCCCGAATACCTCCAGTCGCCCGACGAGTTGGCGGCCTGGCAGCGGGATCGGCAGGCCATTGTCATTGGGCGGGGAACCGCCGCTCAGTTCGGTTGGAAAGTCGGCGACCGCATCACCATCCGGGCCTCGGTTCCGCCCTATGCCGCCATGCCGTTCCATGTCGTCTCGACGGCCGACCAGGCCGTCGATCCCGTGACGAACTTCTGTCGCCGCGACTACGTCGTGGAAGAATTGAAGAAGGCCGGGTACGGGGACGATCACGTCAGCTTCTTCTTCGTGAAGTGCTCCACGAAAGAGGCCCTCGACCGCTACCGCCGGGCCATCGATGCCCTGTTCGCCAATTCGCCCGACCAGACTCTGACCCAGGACGAAAAGGCGTTCATGAGCCAGTTCATCACGCAGCAGTTCGATCTTCCGCGCAACCTGACGATCCTCGCGAGCGTCACCGTGTTCGTCGCCGTCATGGCGGCGATGAACACCATGAGCATGAGCTTTCGCGATCGGCTGAGCGAGTACGCCGCCCTCAAGGCGATGGGCTTTCGCGGTACGACGATCCTGCTCATCGTGCAGTCCGAGAGCCTGCTCCTGTGCGGTCTGGGTGGGCTGGTCGGCGCGGCCGGCCCTTATGTGGCGTTCACCTGGACGCCCTTGTCGGCGTATACGGTTCCTTTGATTCAGACTTTGGAGATCGCGCCGGCGGTGTGCGGACAGGCCCTGGGCATCTCGCTGCTGATCGGGCTGCTGGCCGCGGTCTGGCCGTCGTGGGCCGTGGTGCGGCTCCGGGTGGTGGAGGCCCTTCGCAGCCTGGAGTGACCGGCGTGAGCATTCTCCTCTATTACAACCTGAGGAATCTGCTGGCCCGTCGCCTCAGCACCTCGCTGACGCTGGTCGTTATCGCGGTGATGGTCTTCGTTCTCGGAATCCTACTGTCATTCGCCGCGGGGATGCAAGCCACCCTGGCCTCGACCGGCTCTCCGCTCAACATCATCGTCCTCAAGCCCGGCGCCACGGCCGAAAGCACCAGCATCATTCTGCCGGAGGAGGCCGCGCAGCTCGCCCAGACGCCCGGGCTGGCCAACGATGCGAACGGCCGGCCGCTCTTGAGCAGGGAACTGTGCGTTCAAACCGATCTCCCGCGCCGCAACGCCGCGCGGTCCGCAGCCAATGTGGCCATCCGCGGGGTGGAGGAGGTGGCTTTCGTCGTTCATCCGGAGGTGCGGATCGTCGCCGGACGCCCTTTTCAGCAGGGTGCGCTGGAGCTGATCGCGGGGCAGGCGGCGGTCGGCCGGTTCCACGGCCTGGAGGTCGGCTCCCGCATCACCATCGGCCGGCAGTCGCACCGGCAGTACACCGTCGTCGGCATCTTCACGGCGGGGGGCGGCGCGCTGGAAAGCGAAATCTGGGCTCCGCGAACGATGTTGGCTGATTCCTATCAGCGGCAGCTCAGTTCCAGTGTTCTCTTGCGGCTACGCGGGCCGGAATTCCTCCCTGAGGCCCTGGCCTATATCAACGGCCCGAGCGTACAGCTCACCGGCAAGTCCGAGACCGCCTACTACGACGACCTGGCCTCCACCACCCGGGAGGTCATTCTGCTGACCACGGTTCTGATCGGCATCATGGCCGTCGGCGCGGTGTTCGCCGTGGCCAACACCATGTACGCGGCGGTGGACGGACGCCGGCGTGAACTGGCCATGCTGCGGGCCATTGGTTTTCGCCGCGTTGCGATCATGGCCGCCTTGTTGAGCGAATCACTGCTGCTATCGTTGGTGGCCTGCGTGGCCGGATGCCTGGCGGCGGCCGCCTTCAGTGGGCTGCGGCAGGACTTCCTCTCCAATTACACCTGGACGGTGCTGGCGTTCGAGCTGCGGATGACCTCGGGGGTCGTCGCCGCCTGCGTCGGGCTGGCGGTCGTGGTCGGCGTCGCTGGGGCCCTGGCTCCCGGCGTCCGCGCCGCTCGCGTCAATGTCCTGGAAGCCCTCCGGAAGGCCTGATCAACGCCGACTCCGCCCACCGGACGGGCGATGAAACCGTTCACAGGTGGCGATACAATCCGGCATCATGAAACCGGCATCGCCTTTGCAAGAGCAGCTTCGCAGCCTCAGCATCCCCCGGGAGCAGCGGCCCGAACCCACCGCGGTCGGCCGCTCGAAAACGACCGGTCGATGGCTCACGCGGATATTCGGGGCCGCGGTGGCGGCGGTGGCGCTGTACCTGGGTTACGACCGCTTCTTTGGAGCGAATGCGCCCGGCGGCTCGACCGCCGCGGAGATTCGATTGGTCCGCGTCGCCAACCGTTCGGCCTCGGAGCCGGCCCCCGTCCTGACTGCCACCGGGAAGATCGTTTCCGATCACCGCGTGCAGGTTTCCACCAAGGTCTCCGGGCAGGTCATCGCCTTGTTCTTCGAGCAAGGCGATCGAGTGGAACGGGGGCAGGTCCTGGCGCGCATCGAGGACGTCATCTACAAGGCCCGGCGGGACGAGGCCGCCGCCTTGCTGGCTCGCGCCCGAGCCGAGGTGGAGTTTCAGAAGGTGAACTTCGCCCGCGTGGAGCGCTTGATGGCCCAGCAGCAGGCGTCGGAGATCGAATACGCCGAGACCCGCCGCGATCTGGAAACCGCGCTGGCCCAGGTGGCGGCCGGAGAGGCCGTGTTGGCGGCCGCGGAA
>Ga0129299_1000742_pt1 | contig 21362 bp, 21 predicted proteins | sample ConPoolayeCmetaG_FD_94477 | JGI IMG/M metagenome (GOLD analysis project Ga0129299, IMG submission 94477) | Hot spring microbial mat communities from California, USA to study Microbial Dark Matter (Phase II) - Cone Pool mat layer C metaG ...
AACGCCAAGCGCCAGACCGGCAGCAACGTGCTGACGGTCATGCAGGGCCTGCGGCAGGCCGTCCAGCGGGTGAACCGCGACATCCTCGCCGCCCGCGGCTTGGCGCTGGAGCTGTACCAGGTCTACGACGAAAGCGCCTACGTCAGCCGCTCGCTTGAAAACGCCCGCGGCGACCTGCTCATCGGCGCCAGCCTCGCCGCCATGGTGCTGTTCATGGCCCTACGCAGCCTCGGGGCCACGTTCGTCGTCATCGTCGCCATCCCCATCGCCATCCTCGGCACGTTCTTCGGCCTGGCCCTGGCAGGCCGCAATCTCAACGTCATCTCCATGGCCGGGCTGACGTTCTCCGTCGGCATCGGCATCGACAACGCCATCGTCGTGCTGGAGAACATCTTCCGTCACCGCGAGATGGGCAAGTCGCGCTTCCAGGCGGCGCTGGACGGCGCCCGCGAGGTCTGGGGCGCCATCGTCGCCTCTATCGCCACCAATGTGGCCGTCTTCGCGCCCATCCTCTTCATCGAGGAGGAGGCCGGTCAGCTCTTCCGCGACATCGCCGTGGCCATCACCATCTCCATGGTGCTGTACCTGCTGGTCTCGCCGCTGGTGGTGCCGATGTTGTCGAACCTGCTCATCCGGCGCCTGCCCGGGGGCTATTCCGCTGAGGGCGAGGCCGGCAGACCACAGACGCTCCTGGGCCGCATCACCCGCCCCATCGGACGACTTGGCGCGGGCATGGCCGAGGCGTTCTACGCCGTCATCCTCTGGCTCACCGGCGGGCTTCTGCGTCGCGTCGTGCTGGTGGTGACGATGGTTGGCCTGGCCACCTGGGCGAGCTTCGCCCTCATGCCGCCGCGCACCTACCTGCCGCCGGGCAACCAGAACCTGGTCTTCGCCGCACTCGTGTCGCCTCCCGGCTACAACATCGACGAGTTCCGCCGCATGGCCGAGCACGTCGAGCAACGCCTGAGGCCCTGGTGGGAGGCCGAGCTGGACTCCCCGCAGCTCGCCCAGCTCCAGCAGCAGTTTCGCGCCGTCGTCGAGTCCGCCGTGATTCCCATGCTCCAGCAGCAGGCCGAGGGAATGCGCGGCGGCCTGGCCGCCATTCAGCAGCAGCTCCAGCAGATGCGCTCCAGCATGCCGGCGAACCAGTACCAGCAGGCGTCGGCCGAGCTGCGCGAAAACGCCCTGCGCCTGCAGGGGCAGATCGCCGAACTCGAGCAGCGCATCGCCTCGATCCGTTCGCTTCCGCCGCCTGCGCCCATCGAGAACTTCTTCTTCGCCGCCTTCCAGGGCCGGGCCTTCATGGGCGCCACCAGCAAGGACCCCCAGAACGTCGCCCCACTCGTTCAGGTGCTCAACGGCTCCCTCCAGGGCATTCCCGGCACCATGGGCTTCGCCCAGCAGGCGCCCATCTTCCGCACCGGCCGCTCCATCGGCACCACCGTCGACGTCATCGTCAGCGGCCTGGACTACGACCAGGTCCGCTCATCGGCCACAGCGCTTCAGGTCGCCCTGATGCAGCGCTTCGGCACATTCGTGATGTCCGACCCGCTTAACTTCAACCTCGGCCGACCCGAGCGCCAGGTCCTGCCCGACCGCGAGCGCGCCGCCCAGGCCCGTGTCCCGACCCCCACCATCCGCGACATGGCCCAGGTGGCCGCCGATGGTCGGATCATCGGCGACTACCGCATCGGCGGGCAGAACATCGACCTGGTGGTGATCGCCAAACGGCCGACCAATGATGATCCGGAGTTTCTGCGCAGTGTGCCCCTGGTCGCCACCGACGGCCGCATCGTTCCCCTGGCCTCCGTAGCGCGATTCATCGACACCTCGGCCGCTCAGCAGATCAACCGCGTCGAGCGCCAGCCCTCGGTCATGCTCAACGTGCAGCTTCCGACCAGCGAGACCTTGCAGCAGGCCAGCGCCAAGATCGAGCAGGTCATCGCCGCTCTGCGCGAGCAGGGCGCGATCCCGCTATCCGTCACCACCAGCTTCACCGGCAGCGCCGACAAGATGAACCAGTTCATGCGGACGTTCATCCCCGGCTTCATTCTGGCCGGTATCGTGACGTTCCTGCTGCTGGCCGCCCTGTTCGAAAGCTTCTTGTATCCGTTCGTCATCATGATGAGCGTGCCGTTCGCCATGGTGGGCGGCTTTCTTGGCCTGTGGATCCTGCACGTTCAGACGGGCGCGCTGTTCGACGTCCTGACGATGCTGGGATTCGTCATCCTCATCGGCATCATCGTCAACAGCCCGATTCTCATCGTACATCAGGCGTTGAACTTCATGAGCTACGGAATGGACCGCCAGCACGCCATCGCCAAAAGCACGCAGACCCGCGTGCGCCCGATCTTCATGAGCGTGGCCACGTCGGTGGCGGCGATGGCGCCGCTGGTGGTGCTGGGCGGGGCGGGATCGGAACTGTATCGCGGGCTGGGCGCGGTGGTGGTCGGCGGGCTGACGCTCAGCGCGTTCTTCACGCTGTTCTTCACCCCGACGCTCATGAGCCTGATGATGGACATTCAGCAGTGGCTGCGACGCCTTCTTCACCGCGAGGGAGGCGCCCAGCCGCCCGCCCCGCGGAAACCGGCCCCCGCACGCCGACCTCACGAGCAGGAGCCGGCCGACCTGGCCGCCGATCTGGTGGCCCGTCGGGCGGCGGAGAACACGTAAGCTCAATCCACCTGCGCATCCACCCATTCGCAGAGCACATGGAACAGGAGCTGGTGCGCCTCCTGAATGCGCGCCGTGCTCCCGGAGGGCACCAGCAGCTCGATGTCGCACATGCCCTTGAGCCGGCCGCCGCCTTTCCCGAGAAATGCCGCCGTCGCCAGGCCGCGAGCGCGGCCGGCCTCGACGGCGCGAACCAGGTTCACGCTGTTGCCGCTGGTGCTGAGCACGATCAGCACGTCGCCTCGGGCGCCCAGCGCCTCCACCTGCCGGCAGAATATGTTCTCGAAACCGAAGTCGTTGCCGGCGCACGTGATCGCGGCCGCATCGCACAGGGCGATGGCCGCCAGAGCACGACGATCCTTCTGGAACCGCACCGTCAGCTCCTCGGCGAAATGCATGGCGTCGGCCGCGCTCCCGCCATTGCCCGCGATCAACACCTTGCCGCCCGCGCGCCAGCAGCCGAGCATCGCATCCGCCAACTGCTGCATTGCCGGCGCCAGCGCGGGCAGGCCCACCAGCAGATTGGCCAGTTCCGAGAGGCTGCGGGCCAGCAGGGATTCGAGCATGGCCTCAAGTTATAGCGTCGCCGACGGCGCGGAACCAGTGGGAGCCCTATGGAGCGGCAACAAGACCGCCCGGCGCTGTATACTCGTATGGATGGGCATGCCCGGAGAGAGCAACATGATCGTGTATCCAAACCTGCTGTTGACCATCGTACTGGCCGCGGCCCTGGCGGCGATGCTGGCCGTCTCCAGCGCCTCGGCCGCTTCCGCCGTGGTCATCTACCCGGCGCCGCCCGACGAGGAGATGTCGCCCGACTACACCGTCAGCATCGACGGCCGGGCCGTCCCCGTCTACGCGGCGAAGGTTGCCCCGGCCGACACGACCCGCCGCTGGAAGGCCATGGACGACAAGAAGAACTCGGCCGACTATTTTGAGAAGGCGGCGTTCTGCTACTTCGACATGCCCGGCCCGGTGCGCATCATGGTCACCAGCGCCCGGCCGGTCGAATCGGCGGTGATTCTTCCCAGCTCCTTCAACGTCAAGCCCGTGGTCAACGGCAACACGGTGACGATCGACCTGTCCCAGCCGCGGCACCTGACGCTGGAAATCAACGGCGACTATGTCAACTCGCTGCACCTGTTCGCCAACCCGCCGGAGAAGGATGCCCCCTCGCCCGACGATCCCAACGTCATCTACTTCGGTCCGGGCATCCACGAGATAACGCACATGGAAGTGGGCAGCGGCAAGACGGTGTACGTGGCCGGCGGCGCTGTCGTGCGCGGGGTGATCGGCCCCGACGAAAAGTTTGGCATCAGCAGCTACAGCGGCCTGCGGACCTACACCCCGACGCTCGTGCTCCAGGGCAGCAACATCACGCTGCGTGGCCGGGGGATCATCGACGGCAGCCGCTCGACCACGCACGCCCGCAACCTGGTGGTGGTGGACGGCCAGGACATCCGCCTGGAAGGGGTGATCCTGCGGGACTCCAGCACCTGGACGATTCCGGTGCGGCGGTCGGACCGCGTCCACATCAGCAACGTCAAGCTCATCGGCTATCGCGCCAACTCCGACGGCATCGACGTGTGCAACAGCCGCGACGTCACCATCGAAGACTGCTTCATCCGCACGCTGGACGACCTGATCGTCGTCAAGACGTTCAAGGACCAGGGCCCCGCGCAGCGCATCGTCGCCCGCAGGTGCGTGCTGTGGAACGAGGTGGCCCACGCCCTCAGTATCGGCGCTGAGCTGCGCGAGAACGTCGACGATGTTCTCTTCGAGGACTGCGACGTCATCCGCGACAAGGGGCGCGAGTGGGTCCTGCGCGTCTACCACTGCGACGCGGCGCGCATCAGCAACGTGCGCTTCGAGAACATCCGCGTCGAGGAGTCCCGCCGCTTCATGTCGCTGTGGATCGGCCAGGCCTCCTGGAGCCGCGACGCCGAGCGCGGCACCATCCGCGACATCACCTTCCGCAACATCAGCCTTCGCGGCAAGCCCGTCATCGAGTTCCGCGGCTTCGACAGGGAACACGATATAGCCGGCGTGCTGATCGAGAACGTCACCGTCGACGGCCGCCCGCTGACGGCGGGCGAGGTCCGATCCAACGAGTTCGTCAGCCAGGTGGTGGTCAGGCCGTGATGTGCGGGGCGACCGGCTCGTCGCCGGCGATCATCGGTCTTGCGGCCGCTCTGTGGGCTGGTGCGCGGAGAAGGCCAGATCCCGCGTCCGGAACAGCAGGACGTCTCTGTGCTCGTTGGTGACCAGCACGCCCTCGGGCATGAAGCAGCAGCCCTCCTGCATCGCGTGAATGTGCGGCAGGAAAATCGAGGCCGCCCGCTCCACGCTCAAGGGGTCGCCCTCGATCCGGAACAGGCTCAGCCCCGTTACGCTCAGCACCGCCAGGGTGCGCCCATCGGCCGAAATGTCGCCAGCGGTGACCGGCGAACGGATGGGCACGGCCGCCACCCGCTGAAGCACCTGCGGCTCCGCCGTGGCGGCGAGGGAAAAGCGATACAGCGACGCCGCCCGCCCGCTGCGCAGCTTGGAGATGATGTAGCCGAAGCCCTCGTGCACAAAGAGCGCCTCGGCGTCGAAGGGCGCGTCGGGGTAGTTCAGCCGCCAGGTGGCCGTGACCCGCAGGGGCGTGCGCGTGAACCCCGGCAGCAGGCGGGCGCGGGGATTGGGCTCGGCCACCCGATGCACCAGCACCTGGTTGCGGTCGGCGAGGTTGTTGCCGATGTCGGCGATGTAAAGGTTGCCGGCATCATCGATGGCGATGTCCTCCCAGTCGATGTTCTCGGCGGCCACGGGAAACTCGCCGATGAGCCGACCCGTCTGGTCGATGGCATAAAGGACGGGGGGATTGCCGCCGTCGTTATGGGTCCAGAACACCCCCTGGTGGCGCCGGCTGGCAACGATGCCGGAACTTTCGCTGATGGCCGGATGCTCGATCTTGCCGATACGATTGAGCAGCGTCTCGGCGGGCGCGGTCGCCGGCGCAGAGGCCGGCTGGGCGAGCGCCGAGCCAGACGCCGCCAGTCCGCATGCTGTGATGATGATGGCGCAGGTTCTGGTCATCGTTCGGGCCAAATGGCGCCGGTCCGGGAACAAATCGACAACTTGGGCGTCATGGTAATGCGGTGACCGCCCTCCGGCAATGCGGCGGCTCGGATATGCAGCGTTGGGTCCGCCTGCCGGAGACGGGCGGCAGCCGGCATATCGCCTTGAGCCGCGGCTCGGCAGCGACGATAGCGGCCGCTGGACCGTCGGATTCACGGATTTCCGCTTGCCTTGCCGCCTGTTCCGGCATTTAATAGTAGTGCGGCCGTGCACTGGTTGGCTGGCCGCCACGTCGTTTCGCCGTTCGGCGAGGGTCTGAGACAGCATTGGAGGTAGTGGCGATGACGCAAGCCCGCACCTTTCCCGCCATGCCGCCGATAGGCCGCCCAGAGTCTTTCTACGCCAAGCTGGCCCACGAGGCCGACCGCATGGGCGACACTCACGCTCACGAGGCGGCCAAGGTTGGGCAGTACATCACCCTGGCGTTGGATCCGATGCTGCCGTGGGAAGACAAGCTGAAGTACTTCCGCCACGCGCTCAAGCGGCACTGCCAGCCGCCGCCCTACGCCGACGATGAGGTCTGGCTGTTCTACCGCCAGTTGGCCGACCTCGTCCGCCAGTACTGCGGCCAGGAGGCCCTGCGCATCGCCAGCCAGGAGGATGACATGTACGCCGCGCGGCTGGCCATGGGTCAGGACCGGGAGAAGATCGAGGACGAGGCCGAGAACTTCTTCATCAAGATCATGGGCAAGGGAGACACCCGCCCCGAATGGTTCAATGAAACCGACTGGGCGCAGCTCAAGCTGCTGCGGGATCAGTGGATTTGAAATCTGAAATTCGCCCGGAAGAGCTGTGGCTGTAGGCACGCGGCCTGAACAACAGCGAACAGACCGCGGGGCCTGCTGCTGCCACATTACGCGGAGGATGACGATGCCCCGAACCTGGGAAGCGGCCGACCTGCTGCAGATGGCAAGCGCATACCAGACTTCCTGCCTGTTGGCGGCGGCGGCCGAGCTGGAGCTGTTCGACAAGCTTCGCGGGGCCGAATTCACGGCCGGAGAAGCGGCGAGCAGGCTCGGGGTTGACCATCGCGCTTTGCGCATGCTGCTGGATGCCCTGTGCGCTGGCGATTTGCTGGAGAAGCGCCAGGACCGCTACAGCGTGCCCCCACGGGTGGCCGAGCTGCTGAGCCACGACGGCGCGGGCAGCGTTCTGGCCATGATACAGCATCAGGCCAATTGCATGCGGCGCTGGGCACAGCTTGCTCTGGTCGTCAAGAGCGGGCGCCCCGCGCCCGTCTCACCCAGCATCCGTGGCGAGGCCGCCGACTACGCCTCGTTCATCGAGGCCATGGACAACGTAAGCCGGCCGGCGGCCGATCCGCTGATCGCACGGCTGGGGCTGGATCGACTGGAGCACCTGCTGGACGTGGGCGGGGCGTCGGGGACCTGGACGCTGGCATTCTTGCGGGCCCATCCACAGGCGCGGGCGACGATCTTCGACCTGCCTCATGTCCTCCCGCAGGCGCGCCAGCGCATCGAGGCGGCCGGCATGAGTGGACGGGTTGTCCTCGTGGGCGGCGACTATCTGGTTGATCCGCTGCCGGCGGGGGCGGACGTGGCCTGGGTCAGCGCCATCGTCCACTCGCTGTCGCTGCGGCAGATACGCCGCCTTTTTTCGTCTGTGGCCACGGCGCTTGCGCCGGGCGGGCGAATCCTCGTGCGGGATTTCGTCATGGATGAGTCGCGGACGAAGCCGGTGGCCGGAGCCATGTTCGCGCTCAACATGCTCAGCGCCAACGAAGGCGGTACCTACACCTTCGGCGAGCTGCGCGCCGAGCTGGAGTCGGCGGGGTTCGAGGGCGTTGACTACGTGCATCGCGACGACACCATGAACACCGTGCTGGGGGCACGGAAGAAATGAAACCGCCACCAGGCTGTGTGGCACCGCCTGCCGCGCTATCCGGCCCCCAGCCGCCGCCGAACCGCCTCCGCCAGCCGCTGCTCCATGGGTTCGTCCCGTCCCAGGGCGTACCAGTAACTTCCACCGACCGCGCCACGCTCGCGGGCCGCGGGCACCGCCTGGCGCTCCACCACCACCTTCGGGCGCATCGCGTATCCTCCGCCCGGTGCCTCCGTGAATTCAAATCGGATCGTCCGTCGAATGGTGGCCAGGGAGGATTCGGCCAGGTCGGCCGCCGTTACCGCGTCTTTGCGCCATGGCTCGAAGAACTGGCGGGAAATCAGCGGCCGGGTGCTGAGGACGCCGCTGCGGCGGTCGCGGCGGTCGATCTGAAAGAACCAGTCGCGGGCGGTGCGTTCCGCCGCCTCCCACAATGCATCGAAATCGCCAGCCTCCACACTGACCGTGCCGGGCTGGGAGAACCAATACTCGACCTGGGCCAGCTCCTCGTCCACTGCCGTGGCCGGCTGGGTGGCGGCCGGGTTGGCCGGCTCCTGGCCGATGCAGCCGGCTATTCCCAGCGGCAGGGCCACCAGGGCGGCGAATGTGGCCGGCCAGATGCGGCGTAAGGGCGGGGAGTCAGCGGTCTGGTGGCTCATGGCTCATCGCTCAGTCGGGATTGATCTCGGACAGCTTCTGATTCAGCAGCGCCTGGCGCCGGGCGGCGGCCCCGTCCAGCCACCTGGCGATGGCGGCGCCATCGCCCCGGCGGAGCATCTCTTCCAGCCGGTCGATCTGTCGCCTCAGTCGTCGCAGCGACGACCTGAGGTTGGCGCGGTTGTCCAGCAGAATGTCGCGCCAGAGGGCGCCATCGCCACCGGCGATGCGGGTCGTGTCCAGAAAGCCCTTTCCCGCCAGGCCCAGCGCCTGCTCACTCTGCATGGCCACGAGGGCGGCCGCCAAGGCATGGGGCAGGTGGCTGACATCGGCCAGCACTCTGTCATGCTCGGCTGGGCTCAGGCGGACAATCCGCATCCCAATGGTCCGCCAGAACTCTTCCACCTTTTTCAACGCGGCCGGGTCTGTCCGCCGAGTCGGCGTGGTGATGCACAGGGCGTTGTGGAACAGATCGGTGCGGGCGAATTCAACGCCGCGTTTCTCGCTGCCGGCCATTGGATGGCTGCCGACGAATGCGACGGACCGTGGCAACAGCCGCTGTGCCATGTTCACCACCGACCGCTTGGTGCTACCGACATCGGTGATCACCGCTCCAGCAGGCAGACAACCCCTGATTCCTCGAAGCAAATCTCCGAAAATGCCGACCGGTGTGCCCAGGATCACCAGATCAGCATCCTGAACGGCCTGGGCCAGATCCGAGCATGCCCTGTCAATGGCACCCACCTCAAGCGCCAGGCGGAGCGTGGTCGGTCGGTGCCCATAACCGGTTATCAGGCAACCATTTAGTGAGGATTTTGCGGCCAGACCGATGGACCCGCCCAGAAGGCCAACACCCAGAATGCTGATTCGCTGGAAGGGCATCGTCCGAATAACTTAATGCAAGACCGGTTAAGCGTCCAGCATGCTAATGCCGTTCGCTCGTCCGCTGGGGTGATCTCGGACCTTGCATCGGAGGCCCCCACATACTAGGCTATTCCGGTGCTGGCCGGTTTTGGGGATCGCCGGCCAAGCTCTGGGCCGCCCCGGGCGGTCCGACTGAGGTGGTCGCCGAAACGTCAAGCGACCGAGGTGAGCCACATATGCTGCAAACAATTCCTTCGCCTCTCGGTGCTCAGTCAGGATCTTCCGATACAGCCAAGCCGCCTTTACGACACATCCTGGACTTCGAGAAGCCGCTGGCCATGCTCGAACAGCAGATACGCGATCTGGAGGCCATGCAGGCTCAAAAGCAACTCGACTATTCCAAAGAGCTTCGCCAGCTTCGCAACAACTACACGGCACTGCTCCGTAAGACCTATGACAATCTCTCGGCGTGGGAGATTGTCCAGGTTGCCCGACATCCTCAGCGGCCGCTATTCAAGGATTATGTGGAGATGATTTGCCGGGAGTTTCGCGAACTCCACGGCGACCGCCATTTCGGCGACGATCCGGCCATCCGCTGTGGTCTGGCCCGCCTGGGAGGCCACAAAGTCGTCCTCATCGGCCATCACAAGGGCCGGGACACCAAAGAGCGCGTCGCCTGTAGTTTCGGACTGGCCCATCCTGAGGGGTATCGCAAGGCTTTGCGCTGCATGAAACTGGCCGAGAAGTTCGGTCTGCCCGTCGTCACCCTGATCGACACGCCGGGCGCCTATCCCGGCATCGGGGCCGAGGAGCGCGGTCAGGCGGAGTCGATCGCCCGCAATCTGATGGAGATGTCGCGCCTGCGGACGCCCATCGTGGCCGTCATATGCGGCGAAGGCGGCTCCGGCGGGGCGTTGGGCATTGGCGTGGCCGACCGGGTGGCCATGCTGGAGTTTGCCTGGTACTCGGTCATCTCCCCCGAGGCGTGTTCGGCGATCTTGTTCAAGGGTAACGAAAGGGCGGCGCAACTGGCCGACAGTCTGAAGCTCACCGCCAAACACCTGCTGCGGCTGGGAGTGATCGACGCCATTATCCCCGAGCCGCTGGGCGGCGCCCACCGCGACCCCCATTCGGTGGCCCACAAGCTTGAGCAGTACATCTCCAAGTCCCTGCGCGACCTGAAACGATGCAAGATCGAGAACCTGCTGGAACGGCGCTACGCCAAGTTCCGCAGCCTGGGCCAGTTCGCCGAGCAGTCGGGCCGGGCGGCCAAAGTCGCCTCGTAAGCTCGGACGCCGCAAGATGGCATTTCGGCCTATGCGCGAGCCTCCTCGACGTGGATCAGGTGGTATTCGTACGCATCCAGCAGCGCCTGCCAGCTTGCATCGATGATGTTCCGGCTTACCCCGATGGTACCGAACACCTCACGCCTGCCGTCGGACGTCTCCCGCTGGAAGGCCGTTATCACACGAACGGCCGCGGCAGTGGCGGCCCGGCTGTTGACCACGCGAACCTTGTAGTCGACCAGCCGCAGTTTCTCGATCTGGGGGTAGTGCCGATGCAGCGCCCGCCGCAGGGCACCGTCCAGGGCGTTCACCGGGCCATCGCCCTCGGCCACGGTGTGCTCGGCGTGGCCGTTGACCTGGAGCTTGACGGTGGCCTCGGCGATGGGGGTGTTGCCGTCCATCTTCAGCACGACGATGCGGTAGTGGTCGAGCACGAAGAAGCTGCGATGGCGCCCGATCTCCCGCCGCAGCAGCAGCTCGAAACTGGCCTCGGCGGCCTCGAACTGATACCCCTCGTTTTCCAGATCCTGGACCCTTGCCAGGACTTTGCGGAGGACGGCGCGGTCGTGGGCGATGTCGAATTTCCGGCCGGCCTTGGAGGCGATGTTGCTGACCCCTGAGAGTTCGCTGATAAGGATGCGGCGGCTGTTGCCCACGGCTTCAGGATTCACATGCTCATAGGTGCTGGCATCTTTTTCGACGGCGTGCACATGCATGCCACCCTTGTGGGCAAAAGCGCTGCTGCCGACAAAGGGCTGGCCTGGGACCAGGGCCATGTTGGCCGTCTCATAGACGTAGCGGCTGACTTCGGTCAGGCGCTTAAGCGTGCCGGGGCGGAGGCAATCCAGGCCATACTTGAGCTGGAGATTGGCGACCAGGGGCACCAGGTCCATGTTGCCGCAGCGCTCGCCTACGCCGTTGATGGTGCCCTGGGCGTGGTCGGCGCCTGCGTTGATGGCCGCCAGGGCATTGGCGACGGCAACGCCCGAGTCGTTGTGGGTGTGGATGCCGATCTTCGCGCTGGTCCGTTGCCTGACGGCGGCGGTGACCTGGGCGACCAGCTCGGGCATGCTGCCGCCGTTGGTATCGCACAGGACCAGTACGGAGGCGCCGGCCTCCTGGGCGGCCATGAGCGTGCGCAGTGCATAGTCGGCGTTGGCGCGGTAGGCGTCGAAGAAGTGCTCGGCGTCGTAGACGACCTGGCGGCCGTCGCTTTTCATCAGGCGGACCGAGTCGGCGATCATGGCCAGGTTTTCCTCGAGGCTGACGCCGAGGACGGTGCGGGCCTGATACTCGCTGGACTTGCCCACGAGGGTGACCACGGGGGTCTGGGCGGCCAGCAGGGCCTTCATGCCCGGGTCCTCCTCGGCGCGGATTCCGCGACGGCGTGTCATGCCGAAAGCGGCAATGCGGGCCTTGAGCTTGAGCTGGCGAACCTCCTGGAAGAACTGCTCGTCCTTTGGGTTGGAGAGAGGGAAGCCGCCTTCTATGTAGTCGACGCCCAGTTCATCGAGCTTCTGCGCGATCAGGAGCTTGTCCTGAAGCGAGAGGCTGAAGCCTTCGCCCTGCGTGCCGTCGCGCAGGGTGGTGTCGTAGATTTCGATGCGGCGTGTGCTGCTCACGAGCTGCTCCACAATAAAGGACAACGCCCTGCCATCGGGCAGGGCGCTGATCGATGTCGTCTGAACGATGCGAGGCCCTACCCACGATGCCGTGGGCTGATAATCAGGGCCGCAATAGCCAGGACGACGCTTGACATGGCCGGTATGTTACCGCGCCCCGCCGGCAAATCAACGGCGGGACTATTGGGACTTTCGATCTGCAAGCGTTATCGCTGAACCCTCATCCCAGGTCCATCTTGATCACCCCGCGTTGTCGTTTCACCGCGATGATCCGCTGCTTGAGCGAGTCGAACAGGGGGCGCGGGCGGGGCAGGCCCGGCATTTCCAGCCGGGGGGTCGTGTCGTCATTGGACAGCACCGTGATCGTGCCCACACCCAGTATCCGATCCAGCAGCGACTGGCGGAACTGGATGTCATCCACGTGCCACAGCTCCAGCGTGTCGATCTTCCTGGCCAGAATGCCCCGCTCGAAATCTATCCGGTAGTTGGTGATGCGGAAGCGCATCACTTTCAGTTGAATGATCGGCACGGCCACCGTCAGTACGGCCGCCACAATCGCCGCCAGCCATCCCCACCACGGTGTGCTGAACCACTGCATGTAGGCCCCCCCGACCGGAATCGCCACAATGACGGCCGCGATCAGCAGACACAGCGCCGTCCGCCCCAGTTCGGCGCGCAACAGAGGCGGGCCGTCGAAGTAGACTTCCTCGCGGTCGTCCGCCGGCTTGTGCGGCCGCTGTTCGCCCGGAAGGTCCGTGTCCCGATCTTTGTCCTGCTCGGCCATCTCTCCTGCCCATGTGCGTAGGCCGACGCCGACAGCCCGCCGGCACCGATCGTCTCATTACAAGACCACGCGCGGTCCGCTCGAAGCAGCGCCCTCGCTCCGCCCGTTGTTGACGTGGCGGCGGATGCTGTCGCTCACGCGGCGCAGCAGGTCCACGAACTCCATCTGGGCGATGTTCAGCGCCTTGACCTTCAGGTGTGACGCCAGCCGCGACTGAAGGGCCTCGATCTGATGACGCTGGGCATCGGTCACAGGGATCCCCGACTCCTCCTGACGGGCCAGAGTCATGAGCTGACGGTTGAAGTCGGCCATCAGCCGCGAGGCCTCGGGGTCCTCCGCGAGGCTGCGCTGCGCCTGGCGGTGCTTCTCCACGGCCGGATGCTGCGCCACAAGCTGGCCCAGCTTGTCGGCCGCCTCCAGAATCTGCTTGGTGTCTACGGGCATTATACGGCTCCTTGGCGTTATCCGCGGCAGGTGCGGTGCTCTGATGGGCCGCCGCGGCTATGATCTGGGTAATCATAGCGGAGTCGCCGCGGGATGGAAATGCACGTGCCGCCTGCCAATCCGGATCGTTATCACCGCCAGCGGCTGCTGGGCTTCATCGGCGATGTGGGCCAGCAGCGGCTGGGGGAGTCGCGCGTGGTGCTGGTGGGCTGCGGCGCCCTGGGCTGTATGATGGCCGACCAGCTCGTGCGGGCCGGTGTGGGACTGCTGCGCATCATCGACCGCGACATCGTGGACCTGACCAACCTCCAGCGGCAGATACTGTTCGATGAGTCCGACGCCCGCGAGGCATTGCCCAAGGCGATCGCCGCCGCCCGGCGCCTGCGCCAGATCAATTCGCAGGTGCGCATCGAGGCAGAGGTGGCCGATTTCCACGCGGGGAATGCGGAGGAGATCGTGTGGGAGGGTTCAGGGTTCAGGGTTCAGGGTTCGGTGGAGGATGACGAAGCCCGAAGCCCGAACTCCGAAGGAATGACGAATGACGAAGCCGGAGGCCGGGGGAGAGCGACGGAGCGACGAAGCGACGGCGCGACGGAGGGGGCAATCGAAAATCGAAAATCGAAAATCGAAAATGCTCCCTGCCTCATCCTCGACGGGACCGACAACGTCGAGACGCGGTATCTGATCAATGACCTGGCCGTGAAGTACGGGATTCCTTGGATCTATGGCGCCTGCGTTGGGAGCGAGGGGCGCGTCATGGCCATTGTGCCGGGCCGGACGGCGTGCCTGCGCTGTGTGTTCCCGCAGCCGCCGCGGCCGGAGGAACTGCCCACCTGCGACACGGCAGGGGTGCTGGCCGCCGCGCCCGCGGTGGTGGGAGCGATTCAGGCCGCGGCCGCCATCAGGCTGCTGACGGGCGACGCAACCGGCGCCGGGCGATTGCTGAGTTTCGATCTATGGACGGGGCGGTTCTGGGAGATCAGCGCGGCCCGCCGCGACGACTGTCCCTGCTGCGGGCGGCGGCGCTTTGAGTTTCTGGAGGTGCGGGAGCCGCGGGCGGTGAGCCTGTGCGGCCGCAACGCGGTGCAGTTGAGGCGGGTGGCAGACCCTGGCGGCACGGGCGCACTGGTTGAGCGTCTTTCACGGGTGGGGCTTGTAGACGAGCGCCCTTATTTTATACGATTTCGCCCTGATACGGAGCGTGATCTGATGATCACCAGCTTCCCCGATGGGCGTGTGGTGGTCTACGGCACATCGGATGCCGGCAGGGCCCGATCCGTAGTCGCAAAGTACTATGGATCATGACTTTAGGTTTATTGATCGAACCTTGAACCGCTTGGCGTTGACATTTGCCTAGTTCTCTGTAGAATTAATAGGAAATTGTGGTGAGCATCGCTGAAGGACGAGTCTCGACCCTGCCCGCGCGATCGGTCCTGGACTTGGTGGGCAACACACCCCTGCTGACGCTCAAGCGCGTCACCGAGGGCCTGCCGCGCCATGTCCGCGTCATGGCCAAGGCCGAGTGGCTCAACCCCGGCGGCAGCGTCAAGGACCGCCCGGCTCTGGCCATGATCCTTGATGGCGAGCGCCGCGGCCTGCTCACGCGCGACAAGACCATCATCGACGCCACCAGCGGCAATACGGGCATCGCCTACGCCATGATCGCTGCCCACCGCGGCTATCGCGTCAAGCTGGCTCTGCCCTCCAACGCCAGTGATGAACGAAAGCTCACCCTCAAGGCATACGGAGCAGAACTGATCCTGACCGACCCCACCGAAGGCACGGACGGCGCCCAGCGCGTGGTCCAGCGGATCGTGGCCGCCGATCCGGATCGCTATTTCTACCCGGATCAGTACAACAACGACGCCAACTGGAAAGCACACTACGCGACCACCGGCGTGGAAATCTGGAGGCAGACGGAAGGACAGGTCTCGCACTTTGTGGCCGGCCTGGGCACCAGCGGCACCTTCATGGGCGTCACGCGCCGCCTCAAGGAACTCAATCCGCTGGTGCGCGGCATCACGGTTCAGCCCGACGCCCCCCTTCACGGTCTGGAGGGCATGAAGCACATGGCCAGCGCCCTGGTCCCCGGCATCTACGATCCCTCGCTCGCCGATGAACAGCTCGAGGTGGCTACCGAGGATGCGCAGAGGATGGTCATCCGCCTGGCGCGCGAGGAGGGCATGCTGGTCGGCACCTCCTCCGGCGCCAACGTCGTCGCCGCCCTGCGCGTCGCGGAGCAGTTGGCTGAGGGGGTGGTCGTCACCGTGCTGTGCGATTCGGCCGCCAAGTACCTCTCCGAGGACTACTGGCGTGAGGAATCGCCCGACAGCACTTTTCACATTTGAACAACCATGATTCCCGGTACGCTGACAATCCCGCCACAGTTGGCCCGTCAGATCGAACGCGAAGGCGCCAGGGCCTTTCCCAACGAGTGCTGCGGCATCCTTTTCGGGCGCGAGCGCCGTGTGGACGGCGCCGTTGAGCGGATCGTCGAGCGCCTCCAGCCGGTCGCCAACGAGTTCGACTCCGAGGAACGCTTTCACCGCTTCCTCATCACGCCGGCCTCGCTGCTGAGGGCCGAGAAATCGGCCGCCGCCGAAGGCCTGGTTGTGCTGGGGTTTTATCACAGTCATCCCAACGCCCCTGCCCGCCCCAGCGAGTATGACCGCGCGCACGCCTGGCCGTTCTACAGCTACGTGATCGTGTCGGTCCGCGACGGTCGGGCGGAGGACATGACATCGTGGACACTGGATGAACAGACGCAGACGTTTGTCGCGCAGCCGATCGCTCGCTGCGCTCTCGCCTCAAGGAGCACGCCATGAGCACAACATACGCGCATCCCGAACAACTGGTCAGCACAGACTGGGTCGCCGAGCACCTGGCCGATCCCAGGGTGAAAATCATTGAAGTCGACGTGGATACCAGCAGCTACGAGAAGGGCCACATCCGCGGCGCCATCGGCTGGAACTGGCAGAGCGACCTGCAGGACCGTGTTGTGCGCGACGTGGTCGATCCGCGGGCTTTTGCCGAGCTGTGTCGCCGTAGCGGCATCAGCAACGACGACACGGTTATTGTTTATGGCGACAACAACAACTGGTTCGCCGCCTGGGCTTTGTGGCAGTTCAAGTATCACGGCCACGCCGACGTGCGGCTGATGAATGGCGGGCGCAAGAAATGGGAGCTGGAGAAGCGTGAGCTGACCACGGAGGTGCCGGCGATCACGCCCAGCAACTACAGCATTCCTGGAACGGACGAGTCGATCCGCGCGTATCGCGACGAGGTGATGGCGTCGCTGGGCAGGGGGACGATCAATCTGGTCGATGTGCGCTCGCCCGACGAGTTCACCGGCAAGATCATCGCCCCGCCAGGGCTGCCCGAGACCGCCCAGCGCGCCGGCCATATCCCCGGTGCCATCAACGTTCCCTGGGCCAAGGCGGTCAACGAAGACGGCACATTCAAGTCGGCCGAGGAGCTGCGCAAGCTCTACGCCGAAGCGGGGGTTGACTTCAGCCGTCCGACAATCGCCTACTGCCGCATCGGCGAGCGCAGCAGCCACACCTGGTTTGTGCTGCGCTATCTGCTTGGCGTGCAGAACGTGAAAAACTACGATGGAAGCTGGACCGAGTGGGGCAACCTCGTCGGCGCCCCCATCGAGACGGGCCAGGCTCCCGCCCGGCCCGACGTCAGGTGCCCGTGACGGAGACAGACCGCGATGCCGAGAAGACCCGAGAACGTGCTGTATGAGAATATCACAGAGACCATCGGCGGCACGCCGCTGGTGCGCATCAACCGTCTGGTGCCCCGCGAGCACGCCACGGTGCTGGCCAAGTGCGAGTTCTTCAATCCGCTGTCCAGCGTGAAGGACCGCATCGGCGTTTCGATGATCGAGGCCGCCGAGCGGGAGGGCCGCATCGACCGCGACACCATGATCGTGGAACCCACCAGCGGCAATACCGGCATCGCCCTGGCCTTCGTCTGTGCCGCCCGCGGCTATCGTCTGACCCTGACCATGCCCGAATCCATGAGCATCGAGCGGCGCCGGCTGCTGAAGGCCATGGGCGCCCAGGTCGTGCTCACGCCGGCCGCCGACGGTATGCGCGGCGCCATCGAGCGCGCCGAGCAAATCCTCCGCGAACACAAGAAGAGCTTCATGCCCCAGCAGTTTGAGAACCCGGCCAATCCGGAAATCCACCGCCGCACCACGGCCGAGGAAATCTGGCGCGACACCGGCGGCCAGGTGGATATCTTCATTTCGGGCGTGGGCACCGGCGGCACCATCACCGGCGTCAGCGAGGTCATCAAACAGCGCAGGCCGTCGTTCCAGGCGATCGCGGTGGAACCGTCGGCCTCGCCGGTGATCAGCCAGGCGAAGGCCGGCCAGCCCCTGCGCCCGGGGCGTCACAAAATCCAGGGCATCGGCGCCGGTTTCATTCCGAAGATTCTCAACCTCGACGTCGTCGATGCCGTGGAACAGGTCGGCGACGAGGAGGCCTTCGCCTGGGCACGGCGGCTCCATCGCGAGGAGGGCATCTTCGGCGGCATCAGCAGCGGCGCGGCCATGTGCGCGGCGGCCCGCGTGGCCGCGCGGCCGGAGAACAAAGGCAAGGTCATCGTCACGGTCCTGCCCAGCATCGGCGAGCGCTATTTGAGCACGCCGTTGTTTGAGGAGGAATGAGTGTATTCTGTCGCTTTGGTATGGGAGTCGCACCATGCCCAAACTGGATCTGCCAAACGTTCCGGATCGGATCTACAGCACCCTCCAGGCACGCGCCGCGAGCCACGGACGCAGTGTGGAAGAGGAGGCACTCGAGTGCCTCGACGCCACGCTGCGCCCACCCGGCGAATCACGTGACGTTGAGGCAGTTCTGGATGAGCTGCGCCGGTTCCGCGAATCGCTCGGCGACATCTATCTGACCGAAGCTGAGCTTCAATGCGCAAAACGCGAGGGGCGACCTTGATCGTTGTCGACACCAATGTGATTCTGTACCTTCTCATCGAAGGCGAGGCTGCGCAGGCAGCGCAGACGGCCATGCGTGCGGACCCCGAATGGGTGGCTCCAGCGATCTGGCGCATCGAATGTATTAACGTGCTTTCGACATACTGCCGACTCGGGAAACTGTCGTTGCAGCAGGCGCAGGATGCGTATCGGCGTGCGTGCCTGATCGTGCATGATCCGCCCCGCGACGTCGACCCCAAGCTGGAGTTGGAGCTGTCAGTCGGCTCGGGTGTATCCGGCTACGACTGCATTTTCGTGGGCGCGGCCCAGCTCAACGATCTGCCGCTCGTGACATTCGGCCGGCGCCTCTGGTCCGCGTTTCCCGAGACGGCCATCAACCCCGACGGTATTGGTCCGTGGTTTGAGCGGCGGAGTCAACGCCGCCAGCAGAACGAGAACCATGGTAGCTGAACGGAACGTACACATGGCAAGACACACGACAAGCAACATCACCTGGCACGAAGGCTCGGTCACGCGCGAGGAGCGGCAGAGACTGCTGGGCCAGAAGGGGGTGACGGTCTGGATGACCGGGCTGAGCGCCTCGGGCAAGTCCACCATCGCCTGCATCCTCGAGCAGATGCTCCTGCACCGCAGAAAGCACGCCTATCGCCTCGACGGCGACAACATCCGCTTCGGGCTCAACAAGGATCCCAGGCAGCTCATCGAGAAGGCCGGCTATCCCGAAGCCGCCGCCAGGCGCTTCGGCCTGGGCTTCAGCGCCGAGGACCGGATGGAGAACATCCGCCGCATCGGCGAGGTGGCCAAGCTGTTCACCGACGCGGGCGTGATCGCCATCACCAGCTTCATCAGCCCCTACCGCCGCGACCGCGATGCCGTCCGCGCCAATCTCAAGCCCGGCGAGTTCATCGAGGTCTACGTGAAGGTCTCGCTGGAGGAGGCAGAGAGGCGCGATCCCAAGGGCCTCTACAAGAAGGCCCGCGCCGGCGAAATCAAGGGCTTCACCGGCATCGACGACCCGTACGAAGCTCCGGAGAACCCCGAGATCGTGATCGACACCGAGACGACTTCGGCCGAGGAAGCGGCCAAGAGAATCCTGGCGTATCTGGAGAGAGGCGGGTATCTGGCAGCGTAGAGGCGTTTTTTGATTTTTGAGTTTTGATTTTTGATTTTTGATTTGAGATTTGAAATCTGAGATTCTTTGGGCCATATGAGCGCCCCGGCCGCCAATTTCGTCGATCTTCACTGCCACTCGACCGCTTCCGACGGCACCGATGCACCGGCCGCGGTGGCCCGCCTGGCCGCACGCAGCGGGCTGTCGGGGTGGGCGCTGACCGACCACGACACCGTCGGCGGCATCGCCGAGGCGGCCGCGGAGTCGGCGCGGCTGGGCATCGACTTTGTCCCCGGCATCGAAATCTCGGCCGAGTTCCCTCATCCCGGGACGATGCACATCCTCGGCTACGGCATCGATGCGAACAATCCGTCTTTGCACGAGCTCACGCGGCGCCTCATCGAGGGTCGCGACAACCGCAATCCGAAGATCGTCGCCCGGCTCCAGGAGCTTGGTGTCGCCATCACCATGGAGGAAGTCGAAGCCGAGGCCGGCCGGGACCATAATGCCGGCGCGGTTGTCGGCCGCCCGCACATCGCGGCGATCCTCCATCGCAAGGGCTACGTAAGCTCGATCAAGGAGGCATTCAACAAGTACCTGGCGCCAGGGGGGCTGGCGTACTTCGACAAGGAACGGCTCGCCCCCCCGCAGGCGGTGCGGATGATCATCGACGCCGGCGGCATCCCCGTGCTGGCCCATCCCGTGCAACTGGGCACCACCAACGACGCCCAGCTTGAAACCATCGTCCGCGGGCTGATGGAGCACGGGCTGGCCGGAATCGAAGTCATCCACTCGGATCACACGGCGGAACAGGTCGAGCGTTACACGAAGCTTGCGAGCCGGCTGGAGATGCTGATGACCGGTGGCTCCGACTATCACGGAAGCAAGAAACCGGGCATCGAGCTGGGCGTGGCCGGTGGCCGGCGCATTCCGCGCCGCTTTCTGGATGCGCTGCTGGCACACCGAGCGGAGCGTGTCGGCAGCGCTGCGGCGCCTGGGAGGTTCTCATGAGCGCTGTGGTGGAACGTCTGGAGCTGGACTCGCTCAACGATATGTTCGAGCGCCAGCACCCCCTGAAGATCATCGAATGGACCGTCGGCCAGTTCGGCGACGAGGTGGCCATGACCAGCTCCTTCGGCGATCAGGCGGCCGTCCTGCTGCACCTGGTCACGCGCGTCAAGAGCGACATCCGCATTATCTTCATCGACACCGGCTATCTGTTTCCCGAGACGCATCTGTACATGCAACAGCTCCGGCGGCTGATGAACCTCAATGTCTGGACTTACCGCACGCGCAACGATCCCATCGCCTACCTGCATCAGGCCGGCGAGGAAAACCACACCTGGCGCAGGGACATCGAGGCCTGCTGCGCCGCCAACAAGAACGAGCCTCTGGAGCGCGCCATGAATGAGCTGGCGCCGCGGGCCTATTTCCGCGGCATCCGCCGCGATCAGGCCGAGACCCGCAAGACAGCGCGTTTCATCCAGTGGTCTGCGCGCTACGGCTGCTACGCGGTTTCGCCGCTGCTGAACTGGACCCGCCGCGATATCGGCCTGTACATGAAGGAACACAAGCTGCCCCATCATCCGCTGGTCGAGAAGGGCTACCAGTCGATCGGCTGCAATCCCATCTCCTGCACCCGTCCCGTGGAACTCGGCGCCGACCCGCGCAGCGGCCGCTGGGCGGGAACCGGCAAGCTCGAGTGCGGCATTAATTCGCTGGACTCATCGCAACTGTGAACGAGCTGAGCAGCGCTTTGAGCTGAGGAGCGGGCGCATGTCAGTTGTTTATGCGGGCGCCGTCCGGGATGCGCCGGCGCGACGCCGGACCGCCTGCGCAGAAAGTGTCACACCCCCTCTGGTCCTCGGGCGCGTGACAGTTTTTGCGTTGCTTGGAGTCAGGATGGCCGTGGCGGAGCCTCGTTTGGCACGGGCGAGGACGCCCGTGCTACGACCAGCCGGCGGGCTTTCCGTAGCACGGGCATCTTGCCCGTGCC